>JACKQG010000028.1_pt1 | contig 175975 bp, 126 predicted proteins | sample 8237621 | NCBI WGS metagenome assembly JACKQG01 (sample SAMN15677084, study PRJNA649215) | marine metagenome | biome: marine; feature: Black Sea; material: saline water; isolation source: suspended particulate matter (SPM) from the Black Sea western gyre | collected 2013-06-09/2013-06-10...
TCACGGAGGAACTCACGTAGCCGGATGGAGGAAAGGTCAAGTTCGAGCGAGTCGGCGTACCAATTGTGCAATCGGATATACGTGTGAACCTTCTTCCAAGCCTGCACTAGAATTGCGGCGTCCGAGAGAAGATCAATCGATGGCTGAATGTCATCGTATTTTGATTTCCAATGCGCCATGCTTACTCAGCCCCAACTCGTCCGAGATGTTCATCATGCAGTTCTGAACAACGATTATGTCTTGTGGCAGGAGCAGATTGAAGCACGTACAAGTGTTTGTTTCAGAATTGCGACACCTATTTGGTGCCAAGAAATCAAAAACAGCCCCGCCGGGCATCCGCCCGGCGGGGCTGTTGATTCTATCAAGTCCTGCTGAATCTCAATCGAGAAACGCCACCGACTCCATCGCCCTCGACTGGTTTTCGGTATTCATGGCCACACGATGCCAGCCGTGCAAGTAGATCGTGGCGTGGTCAGCGTGGGAAACCTTGCCCCGAACGAATACAGTCGGGTCACGTTGCATGGCCGTCCAATTCCACTTGGCCGCAGCAGTGTTTCGCTTCAACAACGCCTTGCGTTCCTTCTCGGTCAGACCGTTGGGGTACTGGCCGCAGACATAAACCGTCGTGCCCCCGACCCGGTATAGGGACTCGCACACGTGCGGCTTGCCCCGGCCACGGCGAAGCGGTTCGTGCTGGAGAACCAGCTTCTCGTTGGCGGGCACACCTGGAGCCGGTAAGAAGAACCATTCTCCCTGACGAACGAAGGTCTCGGTCTTACGGCGGTGACGCTTCTTCCGCTTGCCCTTCTTGCCGCTCTCCAAGTTGCGAACGAGTTCGGGCTTCAGAGCTTCCTTAGCCGTCACGACGCTGCTAACGGGAGCAGCTTCGGGCACACCTGCGACGAACCAATGGCGCTCATCATGTCCGCACAAGAACTTATCTTTGGTGTCGGGCAATCCGGGACGCTCGGCGGGCTGGCGGACCATGAGCAGCAAATGGCGGTCCCTTGGTTGAACATCTAGGACTTCAACATTGGCGTGGTCCGCCGCCTGGATATCGAAGAATTCGCCACGACGGTCACTGCCGATATCGATCACGACGGGACCGGCAGCCTGTCGCCAGCGGTTCTGCACCAGCGGGCGGACCTTGGCTCTGGCTCCTAGCTTGTCGAATTTAGATTGGATTAGAGTAGCGTCCATGCGGAGATGGACACCGAGGAGACGGCGAGGTTCGGAAACGGTGGTCGTGACGCCTACGATCCGCACCCGACTTGAACCAACGGTTTACAAAACGCCGAGTTTACAGAATCGCCAAAAGAAGAAGCCTCGCAAGTCACAGACCTACAAGGCTTTAAGAAGTCGGGGCGACTGGATTTGAACCAGCGACCTCTGCGTCCCGAACGCAGCGCTCTACCAGGCTGAGCCACGCCCCGAGGATGATTGATTGGGTAGTCAATTCTACCAACAGGAACCTTCGATGCAATGCAGTGGAGAGTGCCTGACTGGGAATCGGGTTCCTCGAAACCTTGCTCGTCGGTTGTGGCTTGACTTGTCGCTGCATAACGAAAGACTATGATCTCGGCGAGATGATAGAGGTTTCTGCGTTTGTTCTTCGAGAGTTTTGTAATGCGAATTCGTCAGCTCGTTGTGCCAACATTACTTTACGTTGGTTGTCTATCCATTTGGCTCATGCCAACACTTGGGCACTGCCAACGCCAGCTTGCCGCGATTCCTGGTACGCCATTCGGAGTTGGGAGTGTCGTTGTCCCGATCACTGCTGATGACGAAACCGACCTATTTTCGGCGAATGGCTTTGCGATTGAAGAGGCGGAAGGGCGAGTATTCTACCCCGCATTCTCAAACACCTTTCGTAGAGGTCTGGTTGGCGCAGACGTTGGCGATGAGCTGACGGTTTCTTTTTTGTTCACCGGCGATGCGCCGCTTCGAGTGACCGTTTATGCGCCGGAACCGCGGTCCATTGAATTGCGGCCAGTTCCGCAGGTACCTCGGTTGTTCAACCGTGAATTGACGCAGTGGTGGCGAAGCTACAACTTAACGGCGCGTCAGCTGGCAAGTGAGAACGACTTTCCTCCTCTCGTCCACACTTACCTAACGTCGATGCTTGCCAATCGGCTTGGTTTACAGCCTCCGCTCCTGACTCGATTGCAAGAGAGCAAGCAACCCACTGAGTTGCAACAAACGCTTGAGTTGCTAGCCGGTACGGAGAACGTGCGGGCGAGTCTGATGCGCGAGACGATGCAAGTGTCGCGACGGTCGCAGCCGGCGGAGTATCCAGTTCCGGGAGATGTGTTCTGGACGCCCGAGGTGTTGCCCGCGATTGGCGAAGTACCAGACGTCGAGCCGATCGCGATGCGAGTTCCAGAAGAATGCTTCTACATCCGCTTTGGTAGCTTTGATAATTATCTTTGGCTAAGCAAGTTGATGCGAGAGTATGGCGGCGACATCGGGCGAATGGTAACACTGCATGGCCACGACGCTGGGTTGAACGCGAAGACTCAGCGGCAACTTGCGTTGCACGATTCGGCCTTGTCTGAGCTGCTCGGCGGTACGGTGATCGCGGACGTTGCATTAATCGGTCGAGACCTATATATGCAGGATGGTGCGGCGATGGGCATGTTGTTTCATGCCAAGAGTAGCCTCGCCGTCGCGACCGACTTTCGACAAAAGCGTGCGACCGCGTTTGCTGCCAACGAAGACCGAGGCGCGACGCTAGAAACGATTGATATCAATGGCAACAAAGCCTCGTTTCTTTCAACTCCAGACAACTACTTACGTTCGTACTACGCAGCAAGCGGAGACTTTCATCTTGTAACAACATCTCGCGAGATTGCTCGACGATTCTTGGAGATTTCTGGTGGTGGTGCTTCGTTAGGCGACTCGCCAGGATTTCAACACGCGCGACAGGTCATGCCGACCGGTCGTGACGATACGATCTTCGCATACTTCTCGGCTCCGTTCTTTCGCGGCTTGGTCAGTCCGCAGTATCAAATCGAATTGTCGCGGCGGCTTCGGGCAACCACGAATCTGCAACTCGTCAAGCTTGCGAAGTTCACGGCGACGGCTGAAGGGAGACCGGCGGATACGATCGATCAGCTGATCGAAGCTGCGATATTGCCGCCAGGATTCGGTCGCAACGCGGACGGCAGCGGACCTATTCTTGAACGAGATCGCGTGATCGATTCGCTCCGTGGCGAACAGGGAACTTTCACGCCAATCCCGGACGTCGAATTGCGCGGCGTTACCCAGAGCGAATCGGAACACTACTCGGAAAGAGCCGTTTACTACCAAGAACACTGGCGGCAGATGGATCCGTTGATGGTGGGAGTTAAACGTTATGCCGTGGGAGATACGAATATCGAACGTCTCGTGATCGACGCGAACATCTCGCCACTCGCGGAAGAGAAATACGGTTGGTTGATGGGGATGATTGGGCCGCCAACCGACATCCGGATCGTGACTCCGCCCGATGAACTGATCTCGATGCAGGCTTCGTTGCAAGGCGGGTCTTTCGCCCCGAGCGTCGTCCCACATCATCTGTTCCTTGGTGTGAAAGACGCTCTGCCTAATACGAATCTGCAGCCAACGGGACTCCTTGAGACGCTTCGTATGATGCGTGAAACGCCTGGATATCTTGGCGCTTGGCCGCAGTTAGGGTTCCTCGATCGGTTGCCTTTTGGCCTGGGTGGCGGCGAACCAGATCCGTATGGCTTCTCTCGTATGCTGTTCGGTCTTACGCGATGGCAAGCTGATGGGTTCTCTGTTTTGTCGTTCCATCGCGACGTGCTTGATCAAACGATTCCAGAACTGCACGTGGAACCAACGGACAATCCGGCCCAGATTCGTGTTCACGTTGGTGACGTTTCCCGGTCGCACCTTTCGCGCTGGCTCAGCTTCCTGAGCTACGAGCGTGCTACCCAGTCATCGGTCGGCAACGCAAAGCTCTTGAATGCGATGACTCAGCAGTTGAGCGTTCCCCGAGCTGAAGCACTTCGAACAGCCGAGGACTTGCTGAACACAACGCTCGTTTGCTCGCTCGATGGAAAGTACGAGTTGGTCAATCGCGGGGAGGAAATGGCGTCGTGGCGTTCTAGTAAGTGGCCGGTTGCTGGCCAGCCGCTTCCCGATGATTACAAGGCTCCAGTGCTAGATTGGTTTAGGGGCCTCAATCTCGATCTTACCAAGTACGGTGACCGCATGGTCATGCACGCAGAACTCGACATGCAACGCGCACCAGAAGAAAAGAACAGGCTCGAACTTCCGCTGTTTAATCTGTTCGGTGGGAATCTGGCTAACGACGACAAGGAGTGATCAATCAGGTCTCAGTGATTTGCGACCTTAACTCGCGCAGCTCTCGCTCGAATCCGCCAGACAGAATGGGGAAACGACACCAGGTTTTAGGATCCAAGTTCTCGTCGTCCAAATGGAACGATGGCGCGTATCGTTCACGCTTCCATTGGTTTCGACTCCAGAGCCGAAAGAACCGTTCGAGCCAAGCCAACAATTGCTCATCAGATTCGTCGACGCGTGTCGTCTTGAGCGTTTGATAAACTTCTCGTGGGCCAAGTTTGTCACGAATCGCGGCGCGTTCGATCTCGTCCAATACATCGTACGGCATTAAGTCTTCTTCGTCCGTCTGTTTGGCGCCTGGGGGTCGCAACTCGGCAGTCGGTTGCTGTGCGTTGACGGCGGCTAGAGCAGGCATCGGGCCGACTTCGGCAAGACCATGCGACTCCATCCAGCGTAACCATTGTCGCAGGAAGGCTTTATCGATCCCAGCGATTGGCGAAAGGCCGCCGCAAGTATCACCGTCCATGGTCGCGTAGCCGACAGCCGCTTCGCTTCGATTGCTTGTCGACAATAGCAAGGCACCCCGCAGGTTGGCCAGCAACCAAACACCCGGCGCGCGTGCGCGAGCCTGAATGTTTTGCAAGGCAATATCATCGTCTTGCCATGTAAGCTCGCGATCTAGAGACTTTGAGACCATCCCAATGTAGCCTTGCACTGAGTCGTCGACGTCGAACTCAAGGAACTGGGCGGCGATTGATTGCGCGACCGAGTTGGCTGCATCGCGAGTCGTCGAAGAGCTGTTTCTCGTCGCTTGATATACGGTCGTCAGAACTTGAGTGACAAGTTCGCGTGCGGTGACTGCATCCGTGCACTCAGAGATATATCGCAATCGATCCTTGACTCCATCCATGCCAAGTTCGGCGGCGGCCAGCTCGATCGATAGCGCGGACAGCGCGGACACGGCCGCCGAATCGGCACCGCCACTCAGTGACACGATGAATCCTCTTGAGCGACTCTTTCGCAAGTAATCGAACAAGCCAAGAGCAACAGCACGAGCGAACTCCTCTTCCTTTAAATGCTCGTTGTGCTCCCATGCAGCGGGGTGTGCAGAAGCTGGTTTAGGCGAGCACTCGGGGAATGGAAACGGAGCGACGATCACGTTCCGATCGTCAAGATTCGGCTTAAAGCTGTCATCGCGAGCGCGGCTCATCCGCGCGGCTTCAACATCAACCGTTACGGCAGTCACATGTGCGTCTTCGAAGGTCAATCGCGGGCCTTGAGCGAGCATGCGACCTTCGCTGGCAATCATCGCACCGCCGTCGTAGATCGCACGGCCTGCTTCATTGCCGACCAGATTCGAATAAAGATAGACGACGCCAAACGCCCGTGATCCCTCGAGAACGAATCGCTCGCGAATTCGATGCTTCGCAAAGGCGAAGTGGCTCGCGCTCGGGTTCAATATCATGTCGACACCGCGCTGCACCAGTTCGTTGCCCGCGCGATCCGCCACCCAAGCGTCTTCACAGATCTCGAAACCGATAACGACTCCGCCGCAATCGAACACGAGATCGCCGAAGGGATATTCGGTCCCATCGACCTCGATTTCGACGCGAGCATCCTGTGGCCAACGCTTGAACCAGCGCGGCTCGTAATGGATTCCCGCCCCCGCCAAGTGCCGTTTGCCAACGAAGCCGGCAATCTTTCCGTCAACGATCAGACACGCGGCATTGTAAAGGCCACCGCGACTGATTACCGGGAGTCCAACCGAAACGATCATCCCACGAGTCGACGGCACGATCTCGGCCAACACCTCTTTTGAAAGCCGAAGGACGTCACCGGAAAAGAACGCGTCTTCGCAGCCGTAGCCCGTGATGCAAAGCTCGGGTAAACAAAGGACGGACACATCTTGGTCCCGCGCCAGTTTGATCGCTGCCAATATGCGATCCCTGTTTCCATCCCAATCGAGGGGAGTTTGGTTGAGCACGCCCGAGGCGACTTTGAGCAGCTTCATCTCGGAATTCTCTCAAACGATCGGCGAATGGTAGTGACGACCGCACCTCTGACTAGCAATTGGCCTCACCATTCTCATCCTATCCGTTGGAATCGACCCCACCTACCGCCCTCGCGACGAGAACTGCTTCATGCCGCCCCTCGGCAAGCCAGCCTTCTTCGTAGCGGACGACCTCTAAATCCGTTGCAAGCTTGGGTAACTCACCGTCTTCAAGTAGATATCGAGACGGCGGTTTATCGTGACGCTCCAAATTCGATCGTGTTGGATGAATGCAGACCAGAGTGCCGCCGTTCGCTAAGACAGCGGGAAATGTGGTGAATAATGGCCGCAGCAGAAAATGCACTGAAACAATCAGATCCCAAGGGCCTGCCGGAAATGGTTCAGTTTCGAAGTCAACTCGCTGCGTTTCGATCGAGACGCCAAATTCAACCGCGCGGGCCTCGACGAGTTTTAGAGCGACATCCGACACATCGGCAACGGAAACATCGAGTCCCCGATTCGCCAGCCAGATCGCATTTCTGCCGGCACCTCCCGCTAGATCGATCGTGCGACCGGAACTCGGCAACAGCGGGGCGAGATTCGTGAGCAAGCTAGATGGATCGTACGAAGCATGCGTACCGAGACAGTACTTTTCGTTCCACCGAAGTCGGTCGTCTTCGGACATTTGAACGAACGCCTCCCTACGGTGCCGCCTTCGCCGGTCCGGCGGCTTTCAGAGAAGTCGTCTTCACGTTGCCTTCCGGGTCAATCTCGAAAACGGCGACGGCTCGCGGATCGACGACGTAGATCGTGTTGCCCTGAATCGCCATTCCCACGGGATTCACAAGCGGCTCACCTTGAACCCACGCTTCTGGTTTTCCGCCTCGCTTGATCTTCCAGATCGTTTTCGCATAACCATCACATACATAGGCCGTCAACTCACCGTCAACGACTACCGTGTGGGGAAACTCAAACGCCCGTTCTGCGACGATCGTCTCCGATTTGCCATCGGGCGATATGCGATACAACTGATCGTTCGTCGTCGAGACGACCCACAAGTGATCTTCCTTGTCAACAAACAAACCGCGACATCCGGAGATCTCAGCGACCTCTTCGGGCTTGCCACCCGCCTTTGGCACTTTCACGACGCGTTGAATCTCGAGATCCGAGACGAACAGATCGCCCGCCTTGTTAACGGCGATGTCCATGGCGATGCCGATGCCGCCGTCGGTCAGCGGAACAGGCTTGCCTTCGTCATCGAATCGGTAAACCTCGCGCGTTGAACTATCGCCAGCGAGGAGCTTGCCATCTGAATCAAACTCGACGCAGCGAATGGCGTTGAGCGGCGTTCGAAACGTTCTCGATCCGGTAAAGTAGTTCGTCAGTTCTCCGTCTTTCAGCTTCCATACGCCAGGAAGATTGCGATCGGCTAGCATGATCGTAGAATCGGCGACCGCAACGGAGAGGGGATACCTGCCTCGCTCATCGCCGTTGGTTGCTACCGGCAAGCTGAGAATTGCGATGGCCAAACTGACCACTTTGGTCAGGCTCAAACTGGAAGATGATTTCATCGGATTTTCCAAAGAGTCGTCAAGAGAGTACGAATAGTCACAGCAATCGTCGCCTTTCGCTCCGCCAAAAGACATTGTGTTCGCAAAGCCAACGACGCCTCTAGTCTATCACGCCACGACCGGAAGCTGGGAGCCCCGACGTGAAATTGAGATAGATAATCACATGTCATTCTACTTGCAAACTGAGCAACCTTTGCGAGAATCATGCCATGCTAATCCCGCGGTTCTCGCTTCGACAATTGCTGGCCATCACGACGGTCAGCTCACTCTTCTGCTATATCATCGCGATGGCAACTCGCGGCCATCAGTGGGCGATCGCAATAACACTGGCAATATCTAGCCTCTTGCTGACGCTCGTCATTCACGCGATCATTTTCTCGGTGGCGTGGCTGTTGACGCTGTTTGGCGGTTCGTTCTCGAAGCAGCGCGTCGCAGTTTCGCCCTTCGCCAACGCGACGCCTCCACCACAGTTGGTGACGCCACCGGAGGATAACGAGTGATGATTCGTCTGATGACGCCACGTCGCTTGACTCGCGCTGCTGCAGTCCGTCCCGCGTTATTTGCGGTCACGACTGTGTGGATGGCGATGCTGCTTGCTGTGCCAGCGAATGCGGGCTCGGGGTCGATCTTGAGTTTGCCACAGCCTGGTGTGAAGGTAACAACGGGCTTGAGTCTGACGATTGACACCGAGTGGCTGGATGGCAACGGCTACCGGCCGGTGACGATATCGGTTTCTCCATTCGGAGGCGTCGCGGCTCCGGCGGATCGCACGGTGGATGTGACGTTGCGCCCGCATAGCCGACAGTGGAGCGTCGTGATGCCGAGTGTCAGTACTTCGATCACGTTGGAGCAGGGACAAACGGTCGTTACGAAGGTGATTTCCGTTCCGCAGTCGCAAGCCTGGGGCTCTGTCGAAGTAGTAACTTACGAAGATGGCCGCCGACGTGATGATCTGTCTCAGAGCTTAGGGATCAACTGGAATGCCAATGCGGTTTGGAGCGAGGCAGCTCCGACGATATTGTTCGTCGACTCCGATGCACGAACCGGTGGGCGAGGCTCTAGATTCGTAATAGGTGTTCCGATGACGGGCACGAGCACGGCGGGTACGAAGAAAGAAAAGAAACCAGATAAGCTCCCTGACTTTCGCCATCTGGCCATGTTGTTTCTGACCGAGAACTACGGCAATAATTTGGCTGTCGCAGGAGTAAATCCGTCCGAAGACATCGACGACTCGGGACTCTTGCGTCTGGCCAGCGTTCTTAACCGGTTTGAGATCGTTCGTCCTGATCGGTTGCCGACAGAATGGTTGCAACTCACCGCGGTCGACATCATTTTTGTTTCGATGCTCGATCTGCAATTAGTGAATCGCAACCCTGCCGCGTGGGAGGCTCTTCGCACTTGGTTGTCGACCGGCACGACGCTCTGTGTCTACGACGTTGGTGAAGAGTTTAGCAGTATCCCGGAACTGGAGCGGCTGTTTGAGATCGCCGTTCCGTCTGCGCCGGATCTCGGTTCTTCGGTCAGCGACTTCATTGAGCGAGGCTGGCGCGCACCGCGCGTCGCAGACTATACCAGCGAAGTGAGTGCGACTCGCAATGCGCAATGGAGTAATCAACAGAACTATCCAGGGCTGATCGTGGCCGCGACTCCAACGAAGAAGAAATCTTCAAACCGAAGGCCTGACAATCCAAAGCCATTTCTGATTCGGCAAGTGGAGTACGGGAATCTTGTCGCGTTTTCCGACGAGAACCCCTTTCCAGGAACAAGCGAAGAGTGGTGTTGGATGTTCAACACGCTGAGCAATCAAGATTGGATGTGGTATCAACGGCACGGAATGTCGTTCAATCGCGAGAATCCCCAGTACTGGAACTTGTTGATTCCCGGTGTGGGCGACGCCCCCGTCAATTCTTTTTTAGTGCTAATCTCGCTGTTTGTGATCGTCATCGGGCCGGTTAACTATTTTATGTTACAGCGACGCCGCAAGTTGTTCTTGCTGCTGCTGACCGTGCCTGTTGGTGCTGGCATCGTTACCGCGGCACTGTTTAGTTACGCGTTGATCAACGACGGGCTAGGCGTTCGCGTGCGGGCGCGCAGTTTGACTCGCATCGACCAAACCAACGGGCGGACGGTTTCCTGGTCGCGGCAATCCTACTACGCCGGGCTTGCGCCTTCCGCGGGCATGTCGTTCCCTGCGGATGCGGCCATCTATCCGATCGACCATCGACCGACGGGACGCTATGGACAACCGAAGAGCCTCGGTCGGCGAATTCGTTGGGGCGGCGAGCAGCGTTTGACTCAGGGCTACTTGAATTCGCGCTCGACGTCGCAGGTGATCGTGATTGAGTCGAGAGACACCGGACTCGGAATCGATGTTGACGATTCCGTAGTCGGTTCGACGACCCCGGTAGTTACAAATCGACTGGGAGTTGACGTCGAACAACTTGTGATTTGCTCCTCGGATGGTCGTTCGCTGGCTTGTGGCAAGTTACCCGCCGGGCAAGCCGTGCAACTTCACGCTATCGATGAGAACGAGTTTCCAATCCGTTGGAACAAGCTCTTCGCGGCACAGCGTCCACAATTCCCAATTGGATTCGATCCAAACCAAATTGAAAATGTATCGGCGATCTTCGGAAACTCGTACTCGTGGTGGCAACAAGTGGATCGCGGTTTGCCGGAACCATCGATGGCAACAAGCGTCCTGGAACGCGGTCTGCGAAACGTCGGTAACCTAAAGCTAGGCGCAATGCAGCCTCGATCGTACATCGCGATCGTCCGACAAGCTCCGAACGTCTCACTCGGAATCGAATCTGTCGCGGAAGAATCCAGTTTTCATGTCGTTACAGGGAGGTGGTGATCGACGAAGGGCGGAACGCAGAGGGCAAGGAGCTGAAAGCACAGCAACCTCTGACTTCTTCTTCCCTCTGAAATCTGACTCATGCCCGGACAACCAGTCATCGATATGCGACGTCTGCACCGCTTCTTTGGAGCAACGCGCGCGGTCAGTGACATTTCGTTCGAGGTGATGAAAGGCGAGGTCTTCGGTTACATTGGTCCTAACGGCGCTGGCAAGACGACCAGCATGAGGATTCTTGCGACGCTCGACATCCCTACCTATGGCGATGCGTTGGTCGACGGATTTTCGGTCATCAACGATCCCGACCGAGTCCGGCGACGGCTTGGCTTCATGCCCGACTACTTCGGGACCTATGCCGACGTGAACTGTCGCGAGTACCTCGACTTTTTCGCGAGAGCTTACGGTTTGCGAGGCCGAGAGCGTCATCAAGCGTTGTCACACGTCATGGGGTTCACAAAACTTGACGGTTTGGCCGAGAAGCCGATTCGCGGGCTCTCGAAAGGCATGAAGCAACGGCTTTGCCTCGGACGTTCGATGATTCATGACCCTAGCGTGTTGATATTGGATGAACCCGCGGCGGGGCTTGATCCCCGCGCGCGAATCGAACTGCGCCAGATGATTCGCGAATTGGCCGACAACGGCAAGACGATCCTTGTCAGCTCCCACATCTTGACCGAACTTGCCGAGATGTGCGACCGCGTTGGAATCATCGAGAAGGGAGAGTTGCTGGCCGTGGGAACGGTTGCCGAGATCCAACGAGGGCAGGTCACACACTGCCAAATCCGGTCGCGGGTTATTGCCAACGTTCCAGCATTCGCTTCGTGGCTAGAAGAGCGTGATGACGTCGAAAACATTCATGTCGATGGGCAACTGGTCCGTTTCTCGCAAATTGGTGATATGCCTGAACAAGCGGGGCTACTTCGCGAGATGATTTTGGCTAACTTCGCGGTCGCCGAATTCGGGATTGAGCAACGTTCCTTAGAAGATGCATTTATGCATGTGACGCGGGGAGTCGTTCAATGAATTCGAGCGATACATCCTCGTCGCCATTCGCCACCGGCGATCCGACTAAGATCAATGCCGATGTGTCTTCAAAAGGATCGTTTTGGCGGGCAATTGAAACGGCCATTGAACTTGGCGGCGAGCGACTGAACCCGATTCTCGTCAAGGAAGGGCGACAAGCTCTTAAGAGCAAACAATTCGTGATAACGTTCACGCTGTTATTGTTGGCCGGTTGGGTATGGTCGATGCTAGGCGTTGCGTTGCTCTGGCCAGGCGTTTACTACGCCCCGGGCGGTCGGTTCATGCTTTGCGGCTACTTCGTGATCCTGGCGATTCCCGTTTTGGTCACTGTGCCGTTTTCGGCCTTTCGTTCTCTCGCCGCGGAACGCGAAGACGGGACGTTCGAGTTACTATCGATCACCGCCTTATCGTCACGCCAGATCGTTACCGGCAAGCTCGGCAGCGCGGTGTTACAGATGCTGGTCTACTACTCCGCGCTGGCTCCGTGCATCGCATTCACTTACCTGTTGCGCGGTATCGATATCGTAACCATTGTATTTCTGTTGTTTTGGACGCTCGTTGCGTCGGTGTTGTTGTCGACCGTTGGGCTTGTAGTCGCTACGATCACGCGTGCGAGACACTGGCAAGTGCTGCTCTCGGTGCTGCTGTTAGTAGGGCTTTGCATCGTTACATTCACCTGGACACTAAGCTTTGTCAGCTTGATTACCGACACCCAAGCGACCGCGTTTGATGATGTCGACTTCTGGCTGGCGATGTCCGCGATTATGACGTTTTGCATATCGCATGCGATTATGTTCGTCATGATTGCTGCCGCTCAAATCAGCTTTGCGAGCGACAATCGATCGACAAGGCTGCGTGCCATGTTGCTCGTCCAACAAACGCTTTGGGTGGGTTGGATGACATTCTTTTGGATTCGTTTTGAAGCGGAGGAATTCTTGTACGTTCTCGTTTCCGTTGCAGCGATCTATTGGGCGTTTGCGGGGGCTTGCTTGATGGGTGAAGCGGCAATCCTTTCTCCTCGCGTCAAGCGATCGCTGCCTCAGAGTTTTCTGGGTCGGATGTGTTTTACTTGGTTCAACCCTGGTTCGGGGACCGGTTACACGTTTGCGATCGTGAATCTTTTGACATTGGTGATCATCATTGTTGTTGCCGGACTGACCGCCGAACTGGAAGGGTTTGCTGGAGCCCGCGGGAATTATGACTGGTTGCTATACGTGACGTTGGTCGCAGCTTACGTGGTTGCTTATCTTGGAGTCGGTCGGCTGATTGTGGTCTTGCTCCGTCAGCTCGGTCGCGTGACGATCTTGCTCACTGTTCTGATCAACCTGCTGCTCGTCGTGATCGGAGCGGCATTTCCGGTCTTCTTCCAGGGATGACTCGACAGGGGCTTCGGTCGCATGTCCTACTCGATTATCCAGACGACGAATTGGTTCTGGACACTGGAAGAAGCGGCGGACGGCGGTCTGCTCACCTTTAGTTCTGCTCCGTTCATCATCTACGTCAGCGCTATCGCGGTGTTCCTGCTTAACCTGCTATTCACCAGCTTCGAAGTCGAGCAAGTTCGACTCGCAACGCCTGAGCGGGTCTTGCAGGATGAACTCGAATTGCATGGACCTCAAGACGATGCGCCGCTGCGAGCCAGTCCCTGGGATGAACCTAACGCTACCTAGCCGGGGGGACCAAAGGATTTCCCAGGTGTCCTGTTCGATAAAGCGTTGTTTCGTCGTAGCCATCTGCCCGCTAAGATAATGACGACGCATTTTGTTCCCGCGTAGGAAACACTTTACACGAGAACACTCCCCACAGCATTGGGCAATTCCGAAGGCTAGACGACTGATGCCAACTGTCCTGATTGTTGACGATTCGCCACTAGATAGACGTCTGGCGACTCGGTTCTTAGAAGAAGTTGGCTTCCATGTCGTCGCCGTCGAAAATGGCAAAGTCGCGATTGAGCAGATCCCCAAGGCGAATCCCGATGTTGTCGTAACGGATATGCAGATGCCCGAAATGGACGGCCTGGCACTAGTCGAACGAATGACCGTCGCTTATCCGACTATTCCTGTGGTAGTAATGACGGCGTTCGGTAGCGAAGCCATTGCGGTCGCTGCGCTGCAACATGGCGCCGCGAGTTACGTTCCTAAACAAGACCTAAACAGGGATCTGGTCAGTACGGTCAAAAACGTGTTGTCCGTTACGCGGATGCGACGCGAGACCCGCACGATGCTCGACTCGATGTGTCGGCTCGAGGCGGAATATGTCTTGAACAATACGCTCGAAGGGCTCGATTCGCTGATCGGTTATATCAAAGAACAACTTCGCTTCATTCGGTTGTTCGGCGAAGCTGATATCTTGCGCGTGGGCACTGCGGTTTATGAAGGGCTCGTCAACGCAATTGAACATGGCAACTTGGAGATTACGTCGGCCGAACGCGACAAGCCAGCCGGTGCCTATCGCCGCTTGGTCGAAGATCGCGCGACCGACTCGAAGTTCCGGACGCGTCACATCTATCTGACCACGACCTTAACGCGAACCGAAGCGACGTTTACGATCCGAGATCAAGGCCCTGGCTTTGACCCCAGTTCTCTGCCCGATCCCACCGCCCCAGAGAATGTCGGCAAAGTGAACGGTCGCGGTATGTTTTTGATTCGCACGTTTATGGATCAGGTGCGTTTCAACGAGACGGGGAACGAAGTCACCATGATTAAGCGCCGGACACAATAGTTCTAGGCAGTACACTAGAACTCGTAGCAGAAGTCGCGAGGCTTCTGATTCCTGGGAAGTCCCACGACTTCTGTTAAGTGATCTGCGGAACGCACACCGGATGTGTCGCGGTTCAACAACACCTTCAGATATAACCGGCATGAAATCGCGGATCTGGCTAGTCCTTGTCATTGTCGCTCTGTCGGCGTTAATCTTCTGGCTCGATTTGTTGGCTCCGGCAGGAGCGGCATGCGGCGTGTTGTACGTATCCGTCGTGCTGCTCTCGCTCCGATTTCCAAATCGAAAGTCGATACTGATCGCTGCGGGATTCTGCTCGTTCCTCATCCTTTCCGCTGCGCTGACGGCCACACTCGCCGAGCCGTGGTTGCGAGATCCGGCGCAACTCATCACGAACGGACTGCTCCAGCTGTTTGCGGTGTGGGTGGCAGCGATATTTGGCTTCCATATCAAGGGGCTCGAACACTCGCTTTTGAGCGCCAAGGACGTGCTAGAGAAACGTGTTGAAGAACGTTCAGCCGCCCTCCATCAAGCCACGCAAGAGTTGCAGACAGAGATTGGCGAACGCGAGCGAGCACAGCGAGAGCTGGGCCGCAGCGAGGCGCATTATTTTTCGCTGATCGAGAACTTACCAATCCATGTGATTCGGAAGGATGCGGACGGGCGGTTCACCTTGGCGAGCCCTTCATTTTGCGAATTGATTGAGACTCCGCTTCACGAGTTGGTCGGAAAAACGGATTTCGATTTTTATCCAGAGAACTTGGCGAAGAAGTATCGAGCGGATGATCTACACGTCATTCGGAATCGCACGGTCATCAACGACGTCGAACGCAATCAGCTGTCGGATGGGACAACGTCGTATGTTCAGGTTATCAAGATGCCCATCATTGATGATCGAGGCGACGTCGTAGGCATCCAAGGCATTTTTTGGGATGTGACCGCGCGGATGCAGGCCGAAGATGAGCTGCGCGAGAGCGAAGCACGGAAGCGCGCGATATTCGAGACGGCTGTTGATTGCATCCTGTTTCTCGATGAATCGGGCACGGTCGTTGAAGTGAACCGAGCCGCCGTGCAGATTTTGCAGTGCACTCGAGACGCCGTCATCGGTAAAGAGTTTGCCGACATCTTTCTCACTCCTGTGTCGCAACAGCGATTTCGAGAGAGCTTGGCTCGCTATCAAGGAGCGGGTGAGATGGGGTCTATGTTAGGACGGCGTTTAGAACTCGAGCTGCAACGCAAGACGGGCGAGAACTTCCTTGCTGAGATTGCAACGCAACCGATTCCGTTGAAGGGCTCGGCTGGATTCGCTATTTTTCTTCGAGATATTACCGAACAAAAGCGATACGAGGAGACGTTGCGGATCGCGAAGGAGGCTGCGGAAGCGGCTAGCAAAGCCAAGAGTCTCTTCGTCGCAAACATGAGCCACGAAATCCGCACGCCGATGAACGCGATCGTAGGAGTCACCGAATTGCTCTTCGACACGCAATTGACGCGGTCGCAAGGCGATTACCTGACGATGATCCAACAGTCCGCGGATTCGCTGCTCTTTGTCATTAGCGACATCTTAGACTTCTCGAAGATCGAGGCTGGAAAACTTGAGCTGGAGTTAGGTGACTTCGAGATTCGCGATTGTATCGGCGACACGGTGAAAGCGTTGGCGCTCCGCGCACATAGCAAAGGCTTGGAGTTGGCGTTGCGAGTGGCACCCTCGACGCCCGTATGGCTTCGTGGCGATCAACATCGATTGCGCCAAGTCATCGTGAATGTTGTCGGAAACGCGATCAAATTCACATCGACTGGCGAAGTCGTTGTGAGAGTCGAGCCGGAGGCTACTCATGATGATCGAGTGTTGTTGCGGTTCTCAGTTACAGACACCGGCATTGGCATTTCCACCGATCGTCGCGATGCCGTCTTCGCAGCGTTCGAGCAAGCTGACAATAGCACGACGCGCAAGTTCGGCGGCACGGGGCTCGGATTGGCAATCGCTTCGCGACTCGTAAAGCTCATGGGCGGTAGGATTTGGCTAGAGAGCGCGGAGGGGGAAGGGGCGACTTTCTACTTTACCGCCCGATTCGAAACCGCGTCGGCTCCCGACGAACCTGACTCGCCGACGAACGCTGCGGATTTCACTAATCTGCGCGGGCTCATTGTCGATGATAACGCGACTTATCGCCAGATCCTGGACCAAATGCTTAGAGATTGGAGAATTCGAACGACGAGCGTCGATGGCGTTGCCGCGGCACTTTCGGAACTGCAACGCGCTCAGCAATCTGGCGAATCGTATGATCTTGTGTTACTCGACGCCAAGCTGTCGGAAGGCGACGGCTTTGAACTCGCGGAGCAGCTTGGTGCTCGTTCGGAAGTCGATGTCCCAATCATCATGATGCTCAACTCAGGCGAACATCATCGCTACGTCGCTCGCTGTGAAGAACTTGGTCTGGCGGCTTATCTCATGAAGCCTGTCAAACAGTCCGAGCTGTTGGATGCGATCGCGTTGGCGCTTCATAAGACGGACGATTTGCTTACCGTTCCGCTGGCCGATTCAACCGTGCCTCAGATTCCGCCACTCGACATATTGTTGACCGAGGACAGTTTAGTGAATCAGAAGGTTGCCGTTGGACTGCTCAAGCGACAGGGTCACCGAGTTCGGATCGCAAATAATGGTCGCGAAGCCGTGCAAATAATCAAACAGGAACGTTTTGATCTTATTCTGATGGACATTCAGATGCCGGAGATGGATGGGCTGGAAGCGACTGAGGTGATTCGCGATCGGGAGCGCGCGAGCGGAACGCATACCCCGATCATCGCCATGACCGCTCACGCAATGAAAGGGGATCGCGAGGAGTGTCTCGATGCAGGCATGGACGAGTACGTCGCAAAACCGATTCGAGCATCCGAGCTCTATCAAGTAATCGCGAATGTCTTTCACGAGCGAACGCCTCCGAAGTCCGTTGATGTGAGTTCACTCAAGTCGTCGGTCGTTGATTGGTCGAAGGCGTTAGAGATTGTTCAAGACGATCACGAGTTGCTCGCCGAGATCATTCATGCCTATTTGGATGAAGTTCCCAATATGGTGAGCCAAATGTACGATGCGTTGACGAAACAAGACGCCAGCACTTTTCAACGAGCCGCGCATACTTTGAAAGGCTCGTTGCGTTACTTCGGCGCCAGTGAAGCGTTCGATATGGCCTATGAACTTGAGTGCTCTGGCCGCAACGGCGACTTTGAAGCGGTGCCCGAGTTGCTCGCCAAAGTGGAGGCCGAACTGGCAAAGATCGAGCCAGAATTGCAGAGCTTTCTTCAGGCCGGTGAGTTTGATAGCGGAGAGTCTAGAGCTGAGGACTGAGGGAGACACACAACACTATGAAGATCGACCGTATCGAACTGTTTCACGTTGCGATGCCGCTGCTTTACCCGTGGCGGACGGCTTATGGCGAAGACGTTGCAATCCACAGCGTTCTTTGTCGTATGACAAGTGGCTCGGTCGACGCTTGGGGAGAGAGTTCGCCGTTGGCCGCTCCGTGTTATAGCCCCGAGTGGGGCGGCGGCGTCTTTGCGACGGCTCGCGATTGGTTCGCGCCAGCGATCATCGGACACGACATTGAAAGCGGCGAACAACTACAACAAATACTGGCACTCTATAAAGGCAATAGCTTTGCGAAAGCAGTGCTGGATACGGCTTGGTGGAGCTTGCAAAGTAAGCTGTCCGGCGCGCCGCTGCATCAGTTACTGGGGGCGACTCGCGACGAAGTCGTTGTCGGCGCGGACTTTGGCGTCATGGATTCCATCAGCGAGTTGATCACCGCAATCGGCCCTGCCGTCGCCGAGGGTTTCCCTCGTGTGAAGTTAAAGTTTCGGCCTGGTTGGGACATCGACATGTTGCGGGCCGTCCGTCGCGAGTATCCCGATCACACGTTTCACATCGACTGCAACAGCGGTTACACGCTGCGCGACGCCGGGTTGTTTCAAGCGATCGACGAGTTCAACCTCGCTATGATCGAACAGCCACTGCCACATGACGACGTCCATCAACACGCCCAACTCCAGACCCAAATTCAAACACCGATCTGTCTCGACGAGTCGATCACCAACCTGCGCCGAACGGAATCGGCGATCGAGTTGAACAGCTGTCGTTACGTGAACATCAAGCCGGGCCGAGTCGGCGGACTGACAAATGCGTTGGCGATTCACAACGCCTGCCGCGACGCGGGAATTCCCTGCTGGGTCGGCGGGATGTTAGAAAGCTCAACGGGCAGCGCTCACTGTGTAGCCCTAGCAATGCTAGACAATTTCACCTACCCCGCCGACATCTTCCCCACCAACCGTTTCTACGCCCAAGACCTCTCCGATCCACCGCTAGAACTCCACTGCTCTTCCAGCGGTCAACCCTCCGTCCACGCCTTCGCAGAACTACCAGAGCCAGATCCTCAACGATTGGAACACCTCACACAGCAAAAGGCGATTATCGACGGCTGATCCAGCTTATTCCGGTCTGAAATTAGATGTCACTGAAAACTGACGAATCTGACGAGCGTCATGCTCAATCATTCGTATACGAATCTGCAACGCACGAAGAGGGCCAGCATAGGGTGGCGATGTTTCTCGTTCACCTGCGTCATCGACGATCCCTGTTGTCCCTCCGTTATCGATGCCATCACCTCCTTCGTCGGATGTTCCGTTACCATTCTGGTCCCGCCCGTCATACTCGTAATGCGAGGACCAAGTGTCATAAGTTGGAGTTGTCAACTTCGACTTTGAGGCAACCGAACTACTAAAATGCGACGAGTAAGCTGTTGAACTAAGGAGATTGTACGTGTACGTCGTACTGCCAGCGGCGTGCGATTTACCTGCATAGTTGAGGTCGACGAACGCACCGCGACCTATCGGCAGAAAATACCGAGCAGTTCCCCCCGACGAACTGAGTTGAATGGACTCTGGGATTGACGTTGTATTGAAAGCCGTCGTCGCAAATCCACGTTCACCGGGCGATACGCATTCATCATCGGAATTCGGTGCGGCAGCCTCAAGTACGTCGTCGGTAGGCGCATTGTTATCGTCGTCGATGCCTTTCACGCCCCAACTCGCATCTTCGCCCCAAAATCCACCCAACGGCGCTAGCGGATCATAAGCGCGAATGTCGAACGCCAAAGTGTTTGCGAGCATCACATCCTCGCCTTGATGAACGCCTGTTTTTACGACGCCAGGGTTTGCGACCGTGTAGCCTCGCACGATATTACCAGGCAGTCCCGTCGCACTCGTTGCGTCCCGATTTATTTGGTAGGGGAAACCCCATTTGGCCTCAGTCATGAAGTATTCCAAGGCGCTGCCCGAACCAACGGCGACAATCTTTCGATGCGCAAATCGACGTTCGCGCATGGTGAGATCTTCCAACGTATTCGCAATGATATAGAAACGAAATGAACTTCCGCCGGCAGAGATCGGCTCAAAATGGACTGACAAGTCGTTCTCAGCATAAAACTGTCGTAGAGCATTTCGCAGATCGACCAAATCCTGCTGCACGGTAGTGTCGAACGTATTCTTGATTCCGGCGGTCAGTTGAATATCTAGGAGTTTCCAATATGGATCACCCGCCAACGTATTAGTGTTCAGATCGGGTCGAATCAATAGGGAACGTCGATACACGGTGTAACTGTCATTTGTTTCCGCGTTGAGACTCCCGTTACCGGAATCCAAGAATCCGTCCGCAGTTGAATCGATAACTGGCGTGTCGATCAAGGTCGTCCACCAAACGATTTCGGCAAGGTCTGATTCAATCTTCGTCGGAGTTTTAACACCGCCAATTCGGACTGTATAAGAGCCTCGAAATGGCGTGTCTGCGCTTCGTGATGTCAGCATCAAGATATCGTCCGCGTCCCCGAACGAGGTGTTTTCACCGGGTGTGCCGTCTCCATCCAAATCAAGCGTGAGTCCCGTACCGTCGTGATTTGATCCTTCAAAGTATTCGAGGTATCCACTGCCAGACTCCGGTCGCGGCCAGGGGAGAGCCGGGAGGGTGAGTCCTTCCAAATCCTGCTGTAGACGTAACGCAACGCTTCGCATTTGGGTCGACATCTCCACAGATGCTCGGTTCACTGATACCGTTTCGCTGACGACTGCGAACGCTTGCGCCAGCCCATACACCAACATCAGTGTGATGGCGGCAGACACTAGAAGTTCAACGAGTGTAAACGCTAATTGCCGCGATCCCGATGTACTCGTTCTTCGTTGCTGCATTACGGCCACTTTCACTAAAAATGAAACTCACGATCGAATGTTAGGTGCATGCGACAGTCACTCGATGAATCGCTGCATTAGGATCGCACGATCAATGTTATGGTTCTTGTCGGGTTCAAATGCGACAGGGATCGACCGGTCGACGATATAGAACGCTCGGTGGCGTTTTACTTCGCCAGTGTCACGGCCTAATTCGATTCCGAGTCGATAGCCATCGGGATGTGCAGCGTCGGTTACTCGTGAGCCAGATACTAGATTCTCCTCGACCTCGAAGAATCCAACTGTCATCCAGATTGCGAAGACGTTGGAAGTGGTTGACAACTTATTTCCGAGTTGCTGATACCCTTGATATCGAAAATAAGCATTTCGATCTGTGTTGATGTGGTCATCCGTGGTTGTTGTATTCGCTGTATATGCGAATAGCGGTACTGTTGTTTCGTCCAAAGTACTCGTTGTCGTGTCATCGAACGGGCCACGTCTAAACCACGTAGCATCAACTCCTTGTTTCCGCATGTCTTCAATATCCGGCATCAAGTCCGCTGAAAACGCTGAACGGAAAGGATTTGCAAAGCGGGTCGGATAATAGACGTCTGGTGGACTACCAGTCGGTTGCCAGCCAAACGCGAGTATGTCGGACACATCGTCACCATAACCTTGTCGACTCAAATTCAAATTGTTTAAGAGAATGGTGCTACTCGTTGGATCCATCCCGGGAAAAGTTTTAGCAATTCCCTCCCAAATGCGAGAATCAAATATCGTATTGATATTCACGCGACCCGGGTCACGGAACCTGGAGAGCCTGTTGTAAGGTGGGCGAAACGTATTGCCTCCCGCAGCAGAACCGGTGAAGGTTGCTGGACGATACCATTTCTCTGTTCCGGGATACTGCGAAGGAGTCTCCACAAAGTCCAGCAACCTGTATAAGTCCGCCGCCGTTACGGTGGTCGGGGGCATGCTTGTGGTGGTCGTCTCGTGAAAGAAATTCAATAGATGAGAGTACGGAGCTGCGCCGGTCGTATCCGGATAGGGATCAGTCGGGACAGCACCGGTTTGGTCGAGGACGCCGAACTCTTGAAATAGTCTTGATGGCGAACTCGATGGAACGAGCAAAAGTTCCATTGGACTCGCGTAAGGACGATTGTTAACGGTCAGCCAGGGGAATGGACTGGTGGGGTCACCACGATACTGATCCGTACCTGGGCGGCGCGTCGTTCCAAATCCAGCGTTGGAATTCAGATATCCGAGTGAGTGTGATAGATTCCGACTGAAGTATGCCGCCGTTCCCGCGCTTCCTGTCGTCCCTTGGCTTGTTGGTGACCGCGTCGATTGCGCCCATATATTCGTATCAGTTCCATTTCGATCACGGGTATTGAACTGTACGGTAATACCGGGCGGATCATCGGGATCAAAATCAGTGCCCGCTGGCACGATCATCATCGGATCCCAACCGGATGGTGGATTTTGTTCTTCACCGTTAAACACCGTCAGATCGATCGGAGACCAATCGATCGTAATGTACGGATTCGTTGCTAAATCGAACGCACGTGTTGGATCTGCTAACCGTTGAACAAACGCTGTTCGGTGGTTCGAACTCGTGTCGGTACTGAGGATTCCATCTGTGACCAAGGGCCGCGTAGAAGCTGGTGCTTCTGGAACGGCTGCACCGAGGCTATCCCGAATGATGTCACTGTCAAATGGAGCGTCGGGCAGCGTGCCGGGGGATATGGCACCGCTGTAGGTGTGATAGCTGTCAAACGGCAATCCGGCAACAAACCGGTCCGTCGGTTCCTGATAGTAGACTCGAATTGGCTGACCGTTGCCCGCGTCAACTACTGCGGCTCCCATTGCGTCTCGCACAACGTTGATCGGCAAAGGCTCGGATACGTTTACGCCAATTCCCTCAGGTGCTGTCGTTCCGGCATTTGTCCAAAAGGGTGGAGGATTGGCGGCAATCACTGCCGAGAGCGCAGTTCGTATGTTCGACGGCGTCGAAGCAGTATCTGCCGCGTTATAGTAGGTCAAGCCTTTTACATCATCCGATCCAGGCCAGCCGGCTTCGTCTGCCTCGTCCGTCACGCCGTCGTTGTCATCATCGGTGCTCGCAATACCCCATTCCGCATCAGTGCCCTTTGACCAGTCGTTGATCACGATACGTTGGGGTGCAACTTGAGGCATGTCGATTGTCGTGATGTTTGAACCCACTCTCGTCGTTTTTCGTGGGCCAACCACCAAGTATCCACCCGCTCGCATTTGCACCGCTGTATTCCCAGATCGGTTATAGAAGATCTGCTCCGCGTCTTGTGCGGTAAACCCCAGACTGGTGGGGTTTTGGGACGTGAACCAGATCTGGCGTTCTATCGCCAGCGTCTGTGGATTTACAGGAGCGGTGTTCTGATACGGATCGTCCCCTGGCGCCAGCGTTGAAAGGTACGTCGGCTCGAACGAAGTCGTATGTGGCATCACTGCGGTACGTTGTAACGGACTAACTGCTGAAGTATCAGCGGCATCACCCTGGTGTGACGCACTGATCGCGACACGCCAGACCGGGAAGCTGCGACCGCTGGTGTTAGCGGGCGCAACTCGAGTGAGATCAAGCGCGATCTCATTGTTGGTAACGGTATAGAGTTCACCAGGGACGACTGGATTGTTCGCACGTCTCGGACGCGGGCAATAAAACTCCAAAAACAGAGAACCTTGCGGAATTCGATATTGGTCGAGGTCATTGTCCGCCTCGGCGGTTTCCGCCGCATTCAGACGCTTCAGACCCGTCGTATCGAGGTCAGTGTCCTTCACGCGACGATCGTGGAACGCAGTCGCTTCAGTTAGCAAGAGGTCGGGATACTCGACTCCCCACACCACGGCCCGTTCATCTGCTTCGTCGACAATGGTGTCACCATCATTGTCGACGCCATCCGTGCCCTCGTTTGTCGCCAAGTTACCGTCGACCTGCCATCCGTCGAACGGATTGGGATCGTATTCGAAGCCGGTCATGATCGCATCAGAGTCTCTAAAATCTACGGCATTCACAGCCCATTGGGCATAGCGCCGGACTGTAAGCGCGACGAGTGCGCGAGTCCTAAGCTGGTTTTCCGCCAACGTTGCTGCTGTTTGCGGCAGAGTTGTGTCAAGCGCAAAGGACCCGACTTCTGGTGTTGCCATCGGTCGGACAAAACCGTCGGACGACGGGAGAGTGCTTAAGTCTCCTGCCGAGTAGCGGGGTTCGTCAATAACGGCCATTAACAAGCAGAACAAATGCCGAGCCAATATCTGCCGCGTGTCGTTGGTTACTGGATCATCATTTTGATGCTCGAACTTCACCGCAAAACCAGCGGGCCCCGTTGGCCAAGTTTGTTCGTTCGTACCGCTAGTCGTCTTCTCGCCTCGCTCATCAACGGTGCCGTCACCATCATCATCAATACCGTTGCCAAGTAGCCGGTTTATGTTGAGTAATTCGCCGTGTTGTAGTTCAAACGGCAGCAGTATCTTTATCTCACTCGGAATGTCCGCTTCGGCGACACTGTTGTCGCGTAGTTTGCCGACAAACAAATCGAGAATCGACAATCGCTGTCGGTCGGTCGTCGGCGTAGTGGCACCCGATCGAGCCCACAATTCTCTGGGAACGCCGTGCTTGGGTGCGGGAAGGTAACTGCTGTGAACTGTTATCAGGCGGCGCACCTCGTTGTCGGAAAAACTGTTGGGAGCGGTGCGAATGAGACGAGTTGGCAACTTCCATGCATCATAGTCGTCGAAGCGTAACACTCTCTCTAATTCGGCGAACGTATAGGGGCGATCATAGCGTCCGGTATCGCCATACCCATTCATCTTAAGCAGTATTTCGTACGGATCATCCACGCGTTCGTTGCCCGCCCAGCTTCCTGCAACTTTCGGATGCCCCGTATGGTCGAGGTATAGACCACCAATTCCTCGCATATCCGGACGAGACGAAAAGGAGCTTCTTGCGTTCGCGGCGTACGTATTCGGGAGATCCCTCGTCCGTAAACTGCCGATCGACGTATCGTCGGTCCCCTTGCGCCCAGGCTGAAAATCTGCACTATCCGTGACCGCACCGTATCTGCCTTCCAATATCGCTTTGTGTTCAGCAGACGAAGGAGCAATCGCAAACGCTGGCGCCAAGGCAACTTCGGCTGGCCCAAAGCTAGTTCCACGCGGTAACGTAGGGGTGGTAGTACCTGCAGAATCGGTTGCTGTGACGGATTTCAATGTGAACTCGTCTGCGGTGGCGTCGTGAGTCAAAATAGTGTCGTGCGCAAGATTGCCGTGGGCATTTAGGTTCAGGCGTCCATCGAGATCCTGACACAAGATCGCGACCAGTGGCTTGTACAACTTTCCCGATGGCGATGTCTGAACCGGCAGTCCGATGTCAATCCAGATGCTATCCGCCGTCGCGTCCCCATCGTTGTCGACGTCCCACGCACCCGCACTTCCATATCCAGTAGGCGGCGAATTGCCGAGAAAATGAAAAGCCGAGTTCGAACCGCTGAAGTTGGGATGGTCTTCGGGTAGTGGACGAAACGTGCATGCCCGCTTCACATCGACGATAAAGTCGCGTTGGGCTTGGGTTAGTGTGTTGCTAGTGGTGTAAGGATTATTGAATATTGACCATGCGGCACCTGCTCCGCTCGCTCCGAAATCAACCGGCAGCGGCGAGCCCGACGATCGAAGCTCTTCAAAGACGTAACGCAACAACGATGGCCGGTGAAACGAAGGAATTATCTCGCCAACTGTCGCAAGGTCGGGAGGGACCATCGCAAGATACATATTCTGGAAGTCGACTGCGTCCCAGCTTTCATCGGCACCACCCGAATTCAGCCCACTTTCATAGTAAGTCGCAACGGCATGTGAGAATAAAGCCGCCCAATTTGTGACCTCCTCATCGTCTCCATTTCCTCCTTCATCGATTTCATCGATGATTCCGTCGCTATCGTCGTCGACATCTGCATCACCCCATTTCCGATCGGGTCCAGGCAGAAAAATATCGCCGTCTAAGTTCTGAGACGTCGTGTCATAGCCGTACCCCGTTCCATTGAATGGGCGGCCATTGATCAGAAATGAATCACCGTTACCTGGTGTGGCGGCAAGATGCGTATCCGATCGAAACGCTTCACACCTGAGCTGAACGAAATCGTCAGTACCCGATGCCAGAAACTCCTCCATTTCATCCATCGTACCGTCCGAGTTGTCATCGACTCCGGCCTCTCCCCACTCCGCGTCCGTACCAGGATCTGCATCATAATCGACGATGCGTGAGCTAAGCCCTCGCGCGTCGCCGTTTAACATTGTGATTACGCAACCAACAAATGAATCATCGAGTACAGAGAAACCGGATGTTGGTGAGACGCTGATCAACAGGAATTCGCCACCCATCTCTGTAGTAGCGGTGTTAATCTTTCCCTTTGCAAAATCGGTACCGTATAGATCGCGCAGCAACGACTGCGAGTTCAGGGACGATCTCGTACCGGTATCGCGAATCAACTGGCTGATCGCAACGTCGAAGTATTTCCGAGGATCATCTCCCGTCTTTCGATACCGTTCTGCTGCAATGGCGGCGTTGCGGTATTGCGCCGAGATAACGACAAAGGTGACGGCCATCAGTGTAAACAACACTAACAAGCTCAGTACGATCAACAGGACGACACCGCGTCGTCGGCGAAAGCGTTTTTGCATCAGAACAAACTCCCCGATAATCCGTTTCCAATTTAAGTTTTCCGAGCGAGCGCCTGACTGCTGTCAGGCTGATCGGGAAGAACGGTGCTAAGGCACCAGGGAAGCGATAGCCTCCCGCTCGCAAAACAGTAACGTCTACAAATCCTCTACCTTCAACATGATTGCCTGCTCAGTAGCTCCACATGCTCTGATCTTCGAGCCGAATCGTCTTCTCGTATACGCTAACCACGTTTCTAACTAACATTGCTGTCGTCGTCACATCATCAGGCCAATCGGGCCCTTGCAACGTCACGTCGAGGTTCCAAACGGCGGGTGACGTAAGTCGCGGAGCGCTTTCCGTTTCGAGAATGCGGTACCACCGAAAAAGTGGAGTATCGTCGGAAGAAGCACTTGAAGCCGCTCCCGTTGCAACAATTCCCATCAGCATCAGCCAGTCACCGCGTTTAACGTCAAGAGCTGCCGCACTGCTCGCCTCCAACGCAACATCGCCTCCCGCAAGTCCGCTCGAGTAGAATGAAGTGACGTTTGCCACGCGTTCGTTCACCGCATCCATGGTCATGCTACTGTCTCTGTCATTGAACACCACGACCGAAAGCGTATACAAGTCTCGATACGCGTCCGTGGCATCTTGTACTGGAACGAGCGTTGCCAGCCACGAAAAATTACCGTCAAATTGCCGTCTTGTTTGCGATTCACCATACTGTTGAATCGGTGCGAGTGACTTGTCATCGGGTAGATCGAACACCAAATCGTCAGCTGTAACAAAGACCGTCTCAGCTTGGCCAGCTGTCATGATTGCGCTGCCCGCAGGTTCTTGGAGTAGCGAGATTCGAAGCATTCGAGGATCGCTCGAAGTCGCACTCGTGTACGGAAACAAGTCGGGATTGCCGCTGGCCCCTGCGGTCGTGTCGAAATGAACTGCAGCAAAACGCGGATCAATACAGAACGCTGTTCGATCGCCATTTCGCGGTGTACCGGGAACAGCAGCACCGCTACGAGTGATCCATTGGTCTGTTCGTCCCATGCCACGAGCCGTAAAGGCTTCAACCGCGTCTAAACCAGTTCTCGACGCCGAATCCGCAATTGCGCCCTTTCCGACATGCGATAGGCCGACTGGAATAAGCGCCATAACTCCTAACAAACCGACGGCGATCACACCGAGCGAAAACATGACCTCCAGTAGACTGACGCCACGACGAACCATGCTTTAGATCCCCCCGCTTCCTTGGCCAGAGATCACGAATTCTCGAGCGTCCACCAATGTCGCGCCACTTGCATTTTCCGCCGTCGTGATGGCACCCGTTCTGTCAGCAATCGACACCCAGCTATTACCGGTGTCTTCAAGATTCGTTTGAGTTGCGTTTAACGTTGGAGAAACCGCCGTCGCCAAGACGGGCGGCGGGACGGATTGATCGAACTTGCCGAGCAAGAAATGGATCGTGCCTTGTACGGGCGCACCCACCAATGGAATTGTCCCCGTCCCAGCGTTGTAGATGCCGGTATATACCTTCGAGACCGCGCCACCCGGATCGAACATCACGATCACGGGTTGTGAATTAAGTACGCCAGGTTGATTCTGAAGGCTCGCGTCAAATTGCGATCCACTCGCACCAATTCCGGAGTACTCGAGATCGATCGCTACTCCTCCAGAAAATAGCAAGGGCGCTACCTTTGACCGCCGCGGCTGACGGTAGATTTGGAAGGAAACGACAGTACCGGGTGGTGGTGGATTTGGCCCATCATCTGACAACGCCCAACCAGCTTCGCCGCGGTCGTCGGTTCCATTCTGTCCGTCATCGTCAACCCCCGCGTCGCCCCACTTGCCGTCGGGACCTGGGTTCACGATCGCACTCGGAGCCTCAAAAACAATCGTGTAGACACTTGGCACTCCGACGCCCTTCAAATCAGGAATCGGTGGCACGGATACTAATTCGAATCGAGCTCCCTTATAACCAAACCGTATCGAATCGCCCGCTTGGACAAGGAACGGGAGCGAGAGGCTCAAAGCTGGATCAATATCTGCGCTTTCTGATCGACCGTCGCTGTCCGAGTCCACTAGAACGGCTGTCGAGCTGATGAAATCACCTGAATAGGGAGCTGGCGTCTCCGCCATATATACGTTCAACGCGGCATTTCCACCGGCGGCGTCACGTTCCACCCAGACTCCCGCCGGTCGACCGTTTTGGATTGCTCGCGCTTTGGCGCTCGTAAGAAAGACGTTAAACTGCCGAGAAGCCTCTCGGCGTTTTGCGTCGTCCACCGCCGGCTTCATCATCGGCACAGAAACACCGATCAGCAGAACGGCAATCGTAACGACAACCATCAACTCGACCAGAGTCATTCCCTGGTTTGCAGTATTCGATATTCTTCGAAGTTTCGGCGTCATGAGAAACTAGTTTGCATCAAGTAGTAGGTGATTGGTGATATTGTCGACGTCGTTCAGCTGGCCATCCAAGACGCCGCCCTCCCCCGCATCAATCGAATCGCCAAGTTGATGTGCGATACTGGTCGCAGCGTCAACCCAGGACGCATACGGGTCACTTGGCGGGTCGGTCGCATCGCCAGACTCAACAGCAGGCGTCACACCACTCTTGAAGCCGACAAAGATATCGTACAAACCGTCTCGTCCAGCGGAGTATATGAGCGGAACCAACCGGTAGGTCGAACGTGTATCAGTGTCAAACGGATCGAATGGATCTGCATCGCTCTGGCTTTGGGCCTCGCTGAAAAACCCAGGTGCCCATCGCAAGAATTCAATTGGGTTTCCCCAACCGTCGAGAATTTCTGGCATCCCGTCGGCATCGACGTCTCCGATTTCATTTTCTCGGAACGAGTCAATTCCAGTGGCGTCGCCGTCTCGTATTGACGCAGCGATTAAGTAAAGACACTCAGCGCCTTGATGACCGGTCGTCCAAACTGTTGGCCAACTTGCTCCAGCTAATGCCTTGGCGCGTTGACGGTACCCACGATGGAGGGATGGCTGAGGCACCTTGATCGAACTCAATGGAGCGGCGTAACCCGGATAGAGTGTCGCCGGCCCCTTTGCGATATCAGACCTTCGATCAGGCAACTCCATCCGCATAAGGTCTCGCAACATATCGAGCCGCAAACGGGCGATCCCAGATTCGTAACTGCCACCTGTCGGATAGAAAGTTTCTGCCGGCGTCGGATCCCAGCGTCCGTTTCCGTTCGTATCGTCAAACCTCATTGGAATAACGGCGAGACCTGTGGAAAGGGTGTAACGCAACGACCGAGTTTCATATCCCTCGAGTCGCGCCATAACCATCTCGTGAAGCTTTGCAATCTGAGCTTCAGTACGCGTGGCCTTTGCATCTTCCATGACGCCGTTCAACGCAAACAAGACTGCGCTTGCCAACACCGAGACGATCGAAATCACGATCAGCAGCTCAACGAGAGTGAACGATGGACGTGACCGATAACTTTTTGAGACCCGACTCATGGCACGCTGTCCCCCATCGTCTTCCCCTCACTAAAATCAGCCAAGTTATCGTCATCCTCATCTGCTAACGTGTAATTTGGATCGGGATACTGTTTGTAGTTAGGAGACGTAATAGAGATACTGCCAAAGTGTTCATCTAAGCCGGCGCTGATCAGTTGAAACTTACCCGGATTGAGCCAAGTTGTATTGTTTGGAGACGCGGACGGCGTTGTTTGCGATTTGTCCAACGCGACATTAATGGCGGAATTTGACCGGTAGGGTCGCACTGTTCCACCGCCAGAAAGCGTATAAGTCGGAACGTTGTATGCATAAGTCCCTGAGTTAACCCGACCGTCAAAATACACGTATGGGGCCTCAGGAGCCTGCTTGGGCGCGTACTCAGGCCATCCGTCGTCATCGAGGTCAGTTAATCTCGTCTCGTCGAACTCAAAGAAAGAGACGGGCTCCCCTGGTCCGCTGATAACCTTCGCGCCACTAGTCGTTTGCCCACTACCGACACTATCGATATTCAGCGGCGCTCTCGGGTCTGTACTAACAGCGCTTAGCCAAAACACTAGTGCTTCGGCCGGATCAAGATCCGCCGGGTTAGGAACCGGAGCAGCACCGGCTGGCCCCGCATCCCAAGGCGGGTTCGTGTACCAAGTCGAAAGCGCCATCGTATTGCGATTGTATGCTTTCCGCAAATGAGCTTGAACTGCAGTCGAACTTGAGAAATCCGGAGGGTAGTCTCCAATTTTTGACTTATACGCCTCGATGGCATTCGCCAAATTCTTCGTCTCCAACGCAATCGCCGCAATCTTCGCACTCCGGATTGCTCCCGCCAATGTCGGAACTAAAATCGCCGCCAAGATCCCAATGATCGCGATCACGACCAACATTTCGACGAGCGTGAATCCAGTTTGTTTTTCAGGATGCGTGGTTCGCATCGGAACTCTCCTAATGTAAGCGGTCGGTAGTCAGCTCTTCGCGTCTCGCTCCGAGCGGGCTCATCACGGCGAAGCGTGATGCTACTTTTATGACAAGCCGGTGATCAAGCTGACCAATGGCATGAACAGCGAAATAACAATGAATCCAACGGCTCCGCCTAAGAAGCAGATCATCAGCGGCTCTAACAAGGCCATCAAACCATCCGTCAGCGTCTTGACCTCTTCGTCGTATTGATCGGCGACTTTGTAAAGCATCGTGTCCAGTTCGCCCGTCTCTTCGCCAACGTCAACCATGTTCACGACGAGATCATCAACGACGCGGCCCTTGATCTTCGTCAAGTACCACAGCAACGCCAGCGTCCCAACACCGCCCGCCACGCCAGCTCCAAGTTGAAGCATGCCCTCCATCCCTTTCATCGGGGTCAGGCACATGATCATCATGCCGGGGACTGCACCGAAAACGAACCAGAAGAATCCGGCCATCGGGTGGAAACCAAGTTCGGAGTAATCCTTCATCGGTCGAGAGACGGTATTACCTTCGCGAATCGAGTCGGTGACTTTGCCGTAGATCTTTTCAAACAAGGCGTTGCCCGCGGTTTCGCGAGTGATTGTCAATCCTTCGAGGATTGGCACGCCGCTGGATATCAAAGTTCCGAGCGTTCGTGTCGTTCGGGCGAGCGTGTTTTTCTCGACCAGCATTCCCATAATCGGAAGTCTGAGAATAAAGATGTCCCAGCCCATGCGGCCATGCTTGAACTTCCGCATCAGCTTGACGAACACCACCAGCCCAATTGGGACGGCAGGTATCAGGAACCAAAAGTTCAGCACGAATTCAGAGATTGCAACCAGCAACTGTGTTGGGAGAGGAAGCTCCAGTCCAAAATCCTCGAACATAGTGGCGAACACCGGGACGATCTTCCACATAATGAACGTCAAAATACCGACCGCGACCAAGATCACGATCACCGGATAGATCATCGCGCCCTTGACCTTCTTCTTGAGCGATTCAGATCGTTCCATGAACTCGGCAAGCCGTTGCAGAATCACTTCCAAGGCGCCACCAGCCTCGCCCGCTTTGATCATGTTCACGTACAGACGTGAGAAGACCTTCGGACACTTGCTCATCGCTTCGGACAGCGTGGCTCCGGTTTCAATCTCTTCGCAAGTATCTTGCAACGCGAATTTCAATTTGCCGGACGGGGCGTTCTGTTCGAGGATCTTCAAGCTTCGGAGAATCGGCAGACCAGCGTCTTGCAGAATCGAGAGCTGACGTGTGAAGGAACAGACGTGCTTCGTCCCACCACCACCCAGCGCAAAGCCTCGCTTCTGCTTGACTTTCCCACCCGCAGCGGTCGCGGCAGCTTTCTTGACGGCAATCTTCGTGACGAAGTAGCCCATTTGCCGAATGGTCGTCTGTGCCTCTTCTTCGGTTGCCGCATCGATGACATCACGGATTTCTTGACCCGTTGCATCCATCGCTTCAAATTGAAATGTCGGCATCGCTTCGTTCCTGAAAGGGGAGTGGGAAGTAAGTGTTAGTCTGTCGTTAGACTTCAGTAATCAAAGTTCAGAGGTCGGGTTATGCGTCAACAATTGTTTCTCGAATGACTTCGTCTGGTGTCGTGGTACCGTCGAACATAAAGGACGTCGCTGCGTCGCGGAGCGAGACCATGCCATAGCTGCGCGCGGCGTCTCGTAGCTCATCAATCGACACGTTGCCGAGGATCATGTCTCGCAAGTTGTCGTTCATGATCATCAACTCGAACAACCCGACACGGCCCTTGTATCCAGTGTTGTTGCAGATGTCACAGCCGCGTCCGCGATAAAACTTTTGTTCAGAGGTTAACTCTTCGCGATTCAGCTCCAGATCCACCAGCATGTTCTCAGTCGGCTCGATTTCGTCGCGACACTGGCTGCAAATGCGCCGGACCAAGCGTTGGGCAAGGATCGCCTCGACGGTGGCCGCGATCATAAACGTCGGTACTCCCATGTCCTTCAAGCGGCTGATCGTGCTGGGGGCGTCGTTCGTGTGCAGCGTGCTAAAGACCATATGGCCGGTCAGCGAAGCTTGAATCGCGATCTCAGCAGTTTCGATGTCGCGGATCTCGCCGACCAAGATACGATCGGGGTCTTGTCGCAAGATGGCTCGTAAAGCGGCGGCGAAAGTGACGCCGATGTCAGAATCGATTGGCACTTGAATGATCCCATCGATATCGTATTCGACGGGATCTTCTGTGGTGATCAGCTTGTCTTCCATGGTGTTCAAGTCACTGAGCGCCGAGTAGAGCGTCGTGGTCTTCCCCGATCCGGTCGGTCCTGTGACCAGGACGATTCCATTTGGTTTCCCAATGACTCCCTTGAACTCCTTCATCGTCGGAGCGTCCATGCCGACCTTGTTCAAGTCGAGCGAAACGACAGAGCGATCGAGGACTCGCATTACAACGCTCTCACCAAACATGGTTGGCAAAACGCTGACGCGAAGATCGATTGGGTGGCCGCCGACCGAAAGCTCGATTCGACCGTCTTGCGGCATTCGTCGTTCCGCGATATCCAGATCCGCCATCACCTTGATGCGAGTCGTGATCGCAAATGCCAAGTGGCGCGGCGGCGGCACCATCTCGAACAGAACACCGTCGGCTTTGATGCGGATGCGGAATTCGTCCTCAAACGGCTCGAAGTGAATGTCGCTGGCGTGATCTTTGATCGCCAGCAAGAGAATCATGTTAAGCAGTTTGCGAACGGGAGCGCTGTCAGCCAGAGCTTCGGCATTGGTGAGATCGAATGTTTCCTTTTGCGCCATACTCTTCTCAGCCATGGCGATCAGTTCTTCGTCATTTTCCATATCGCCGATAAGCCGCTCGACGCTTTCGCCACCCGCGTCATAGAACTTCTCTAGGCACCGAACGACTTCACGCTCTGTGGCCACGACGATTTTCACGTCGAGTCCCAAAAACGTTCGCAGTTCGTCTTGGATCTGAAGGTTCTGGGGGTCACAAGTCGCGACCGTCAGCTCGTCGTCCTCGCGTTTGACCGGGATAATGCGATACAACTGCGCCATCGTCTCGGAGATCTGATCTTTCAACTCTGCCGATAGCTCAAATTCGGCCAGGCTGATGACTTGCATATTCATCTGCTCGGCGAGCGCTTGGGCGATCTGCTCGTCGGTGATCAAGCCCATTTCTTCAGCGATGACGCCTAGCTTCTCGCCTGGCTGGCGATCCTGCTCTTCGAGCAACATCTCAAGCTGGTCATCACTGATGAACCCAAGATCTACCAGTATCTGTCCAATTCGACGTATAGCCATTTAAAAAACTCTCAGCAGTTAGCAGTCAGCTTACTTCTCGCCTCACAGGATTACGCGGCAGACCCTTCCGAGTCTTCTTCATCTTCATCCAGGATCCCGCGGCGTGCGTTCACAATACGTTTCGCGAGGTCATCCGGGTTCTGAGCCTTGCCCAGAACGTCCTCGAGTGTGCATCTTTCGTCTTTCCACAGCGTAAACAGGGCGTCGTCCATCAGCTGCATGCCGAACTTCGCACCCGTTTGAATCGCTGAATTGATACGGAACGTTTTGTTTTCACGAATCAAGTTCGAGATACCCGCGGTTACGATCAACACCTCGTACGCGGCACACCGACCGCCGCCAATGCGCGGGATCAGCGTCTGAGCAACGACACCGATCAAGGCGGTCGAAAGCTGCGTCCGAATCTGGTCCTGCAAGTTTCCAGGAAACGCATCAATCACGCGATTGACTGTACCTTGAGCACTGTTTGTATGAAGCGTGCCAAATACAACGTGACCTGTTTCAGCCGCCGAGATAGCAGCTTCGATGGTTTCCAAGTCTCGCATTTCACCAACCAGAATCACGTCTGGATCTTGCCGCAGAGCCCGCCGAAGCGCATCCGAAAAACTCGGCACGTCGACGTGAACTTCACGTTGATTGATCGTCGACATTTTGTGTTCGTGGTAAAACTCGATTGGATCTTCAATCGTGATAATGTGATGATCAATGGTCTCGTTGATGTAGTTCACCAAACTCGCGAGCGTCGTACTCTTGCCGGAACCGGTTGGCCCGGTGACGAGAAACAGCCCGCGCGGGCGCATCACCATCTTGACGACGCAGTCCGGCAAACCGAGTTGCTCGGGAGTGAGTTTATCCGTCGGAATCTGCCGAAGCACCATCGACGTGACACCGCGTTGTTTGAAGACCGAAACGCGAAATCTCGCCATGTCGCCGAAAGCAAATCCAAAGTCAGCACTGCCGTTTTCAGCCAATTCGCGTTGGCAGCGCTCGGGCGTGATGCTTTTCATCAATGCGATCGTGTCGTCAGCCTCTAGCGTCTTCGTTTCCAATTTGCGCATACGTCCGTCAAGACGGAATACGGGCGGTTGCCCAACAACGATGTGGATATCGCTCGCGCCCTGTTTTACGGCTGCTTGCAGCAATTTGTCGATTAAGACTGTTTTCATCTCGCCGGCCTTACTTCAAAACTGATGATGGGAAGATTCACCGAGTGGCAAGCCATTGCTCCTCGATACTGGTTGGCGGAAAGCCAAAAGCCTGAGAGTTGAACTAGCTGCGAGATTCGGCCGGGAAGACTTTTGTAAATCTTGCATCATCATCGTCTCTGTCCGCCTTGTACCGCCCCTGATGCGATACTTGGCGTGCAACCGATTATTTGGCAGTTGCAGGCCGAGCGGCAAACCACGAACCGAATTTCGCGAAGCTCGTTCAAAATCCTTCTCTCATGCAGGGCAGCACCTCAAGTGCCTTGCAGGCTCGAACGTCATCGTCATGCTCTCTAGTGTCGTCATGCTCTCTAGTGATAGTGCGATGGGGCGGCGAACTTGATAACCTCCTGCCTGTCCTCATGTGGTACTCCCGCTGCCTACGGACCTGCTCTGTTTGGGGATCCATTTGGGTTCGCCTTGCTCCGCAAAACAACCATTAATACTTGCTTAGACGGGAATTACGTCCTGTTCGCTCCGTTTCGCGACGCGGTAGACCTCTTCGAGGGTTGTGAGCCCCTTCATCGCCTTCTGCACTCCGTCGACGTAAAGCGTTCTCATGCCGTCATCTATCGCTTGCTTCCGGATCTCTTGGGTCGACGCCGCTTGGAAGATTTGCTCCCGGACTGCGCCGTTGACGATCAAGAGTTCGTGAATGCCATTTCTCCCACGGAATCCCTTCTTCTGACAGTAGTTACAGCCTTTGCCGTGCGCGAACTCCGCGTTCTTCGCCGCTTCGAGCGGAATTCCCGCCTCCACTAGCGCCGCCTCACTCGGCATGTACTTCGTCTTGCAGCGACTACAGATCACCCGGACGAGCCGCTGCGCGAGTATGCCGATTACGCTGCTCGCCACCAGATACCCAGGAACTCCCATGTCTGTCATTCGCGTAACAGCACTAGGCGCATCGTTCGTATGAAGGGTACTGAAAACCAAGTGTCCAGTCAAAGAGGCCTGTATTCCCATCTGAGCAGTCTCGGTATCACGCATCTCTCCAACCAGAATGATATTGGGAGCTTGCCGCAACATGGCGCGAATGATCAGGGCGAAATCTAGCCCGATGTTATGTCGCACTTCGCATTGATTGATACCTGGGAGGTAGTACTCGACGGGATCTTCCGCAGTAATGATCTTCGTGTCCGGGCGGTTCAGAAAGTTTAGCCCAGCGTACAGCGTCGTGGTCTTTCCTGAGCCGGTTGGCCCAGTGACGAGCAAGATCCCATTCGGTCGCTTGATAAGCTGGGTAAATTTGTCAAAGGTGTTGTCTGAGAACCCAAGTTGCTTCACGCCGACCTTGATATTGTCCTTGTCGAGCAGTCGCATCACCACAGACTGCCCGTGGTTCGTAGGGAGAACGCTGACTCGCAGATCCAACTCCTTTTCGCCAACAGTGACTTTGATTCGACCGTCTTGCGGGCGCCGTCGCTCGGCAATGTCTAACTTGGAGAGAATCTTGATCCGTGAGAGGATGGCCGAAAGTAGCCGTCTGGGGGGGCTGTCGCGTTCCACGAGGACGCCATCAATTCGGTAGCGGATGCGAATGTAGTCCTCGAATGGTTCGACGTGGATGTCGGACGCACGAAGCTGAACAGCTTCGCTGATCATCAGATGCACAAGTCGAACGATTGGGGCACTATTCTCGTCAACGACCTCACCGCCTTCACCTGTTTCGCCTTCTGTTTCGGTGAAATCGATTGCGGTATCGGTGAACTCCTGGAGCATCGAGTCGGCACTTTCGCCTTCGACCTGGCCATAGTAGCGGTTGATTGCCTCTTGAATCGCTTCATCTGGGGCTAAAGCCACGTCGACGCGCCGATTTAGAATAAATCGGAGCTTCTCGATGGTTTCGATATCGAGCGGATCGCTCATGAGGACGACCAAAGCGTCCTCGTCATCAGACATCGGCAAGATGCCGTTTTCACGCGCGACCGATTCGGGGACCAGCTCGATGATATTCTCAGGAATACTGACTTCGGAGAGATCAACGTAGTCGAGCTTGTGATGCTCGGCCATCGCTCGCATCACCTCTTCGCCGGTCGCATAGTGCAGCTGGACCAAGCAATCCGCAGTCTTTTTGTTGTTGTCTCGGGCCATCCGCTCAGCTTCGGAAAGCTGATCTAGACTGATAGTGCCTCGGCGGAGCAGTAAATCTGTGTAATCACTCATCGTTGTTGTGATACTCTTCCGGTGTCCAATGAATTAGACGGTCTGGCGGTACGACGACACAGGCGAACGCTGATCGCAGAGGCGTGCCGCTCCATACATCTTGCCCTATCCGGAGTTCCTTTGTCAATAAACTAAACTCCCACAGGGTAAGGATCTGCGTCGATTTCTTGAACGCCGCGGCTTCGATAGCCCGAGAGCCTGCAGAGCGGCCAACAAGCGACAGGGAATTACTCAAATTCGGCCTGGCGGGCGACCGCCGACACCTTGTTGCTTGATCCGCGAGTCGCCCAGATCGGCTCTCATGTCGTCTGCTAGTCGCTTGATTCGGTCGACAACGTCCGGATTCTGCTCGGCGACGTTCGTCTTCTCGCCGATGTCGCTCTCCAAATCGAAAAGCGCGAGCGGGATCTTGGCCTGACTATAGTTGGTCGGCGTACCACCGACACCGCCCGGTCGACCGTCCAGCGTTCGATAGCCGTGCGGAAAGTGCAGCTTCCACTTCCCCATTCTGACTGCTTGCAGCTCCTTGCCGTAGTACATGAAATAGGCTTCATGTGGACTTTTCGCACTAGGCTCGCCTTTGATCAGTGGCAAAATGCTTCTGCCATCGATCTTGTGGTCCGGCAACTGGCCTCCGCAAAGCTCTGCGACGGTTGGGAGAACGTCGATGGTCATGGCTGGTTCGCTGCAAGTTGTGCCAGCTGGGACGGTTCCCGGCCACCACATGATCGTCGACTCGCGACAGCCGCCATCGAACATCGTTCCTTTGCCTTCGCGCAGCGGGCCAGCCGTGCCTGCATGATCGCCGTAGCTTAGCCAAGGTCCATTGTCAGCGGTAAAGATAACAAGTGTGTCATCGTCGATTTCGTTCGTACGTAGCGCATCCAAGATTCGGCCCACGGACCAATCCACTTCCATCATGACGTCGCCAAAAAGCCCTCGTGCGCTCTTTCCCCTGAACTTGTCAGATACATAGAGCGGGACGTGAACCATGCTGTGCGGTACGTAAAGGAAGAACGGTTGCTCCTTATTCTTGTTGATGAAGCTGACGGCTCGTTCGGTGTATTGGGTTGTGAGTTGCTCTTGGTCCTCTCCCGTAACGCGCCCGTTGATCACTTTGTTCTTGTCGATCAGCGGTAGATGTGGCCATCGTTTCAACCGCTCTTCCATTGGCAGATCGGCGACGCCTGGATGATAGGGCCACATGTCGTTCGAGTAAGGCAGGCCGAAGTAGTCGTCAAACCCATGTTGCATCGGGAGAAACTTTTGATGGTGCCCGAGGTGCCATTTGCCGTAGCAGGCGGTGGCGTATCGCTGCCGTTTGCAAACTTCAGCGATTGTCACTTCGTTTGCATTGATGCCGATGTTGGATTTTGGACCGAGCGCTCCCAGAATTCCCACGCGAACGTTGTAACAACCGGTCAACAGCCCGGCACGCGACGCTGAACAAACCGCTTGAGTCACATAAAAGTCCGTGAACTTGCGACCTTCCTTTGCCATGCGATCAAGATTCGGAGTCTCGTATCCTTCCGCGCCGAAAGGGCCGATGTCGCCGTACCCCATATCGTCAATGAAGATGACCACGACATTTGGCGGTCGATCAGCAGCGTTGGCGGGGTGGGAGATCACTGCTAGAGATGCAATGATGAGGAAGCAATAAGTAAGACAATTCGGTTTGATATGTTGGCAGCAAGACATCGGCGACTCCTGGGTGATCGGCATGAGGTGGCGTCACCAGTATCTTTGCTAACTTGGGGCGCGTCAAACACAGTTCAGACGAGGAGAAACGGTTGTGGCTGAGAGCTATCATGTGCGGCTGTGCAAGGAAAGCATGGTCTTCAGCGCCGCTCACTTCATCACGTTTAACGGCGATGATTGCGAGCGGTTACACGGTCATAACTATCACGTCGAGGTTCACGTCTTCGGTGATCTCGACGACAACCAGTACGTTGTCGACTTCATCGCATTGCGAGATTCGCTTCAGCAACTTGTGACCGAGCTGGATCACTTCATGTTGTTGCCAACTGAGCATCCGATGATTCACGTGAAGGCCAACGAGGTGGAAGTCGACGTGACGTTCGAGGATCGGCGTTGGCTGTTTCCTCGCGGAGACTGCGTGCTGCTGCCAGTTTCGAACACGACAGCCGAGCTTCTGGCAAGCTACATCGGTCGACGATTACTTGATGATCTGGAGCGAAAGACAGGGAAACGCCCCGGGCGCATGCGAGTTGCTATCGATGAGAACGGAGGGCAGTGGGGCGTGTGCGAGTTGTTCGACGAGTGAACGAAGAGCCAGAAACGCCGACAGCCTGGCCACGCAATGTGACCGGGCTGTCGGCAAATCTATTCTGTAGGTACGTTCCTATTCCTTCTCGGTCCATTTGAGAATTCGGAAGCCACCATCAGCTCCTTTGAACTCGTGAGCACCAAGATCGAAGACTCGGGTCTGCGGTCGTTTTACTCCATCAAGGTCGGTGTCCAACAACAGCAAAAGGTCTTTGCCGGAGTTAATGGCGGCGGAGCCTTTCACATGTTGGTAGTCACCGTTGCTGGCGTTGCGGAACTTCGGTGCCGTGGTGATCTCCGTTTTATGTTGGGCGGTTCGGTAGAACGGTGTCCGGAACCCTGACACAAGATTATGCGTATGCTTCATTCCAGGGTAGACACTCGTCAACCCATATCGACCGCTTTTACTTGTGATGATGTTGTTGTATACACCCAAATTTCCTCGAGTCAGATAGACGCCGTAGTAGGTATTGTCCACCAACGTACTGTTGACGATCATCGCCTCACGGGGGCTGGCTGAATAAATGCCGGAACTATTATTGGCAACAACAGAATTCGCGACGGTCAGATCACCATAGACTTGAGCAATGGCCCAATTCTTTCCGTTTTTCACCTCACTCTTGCGTAGCGAGACATTTGCCCGATAGCTGTAAATACCGTAATTGGTGCAATCGCGAATCTTGAGGTGGCTCAACGCCACTGTACTTTCACGGGCGTAAATGCCGTGATTGTAGCGGCTGGGATTACGAATCGTCCCGTTTGTTAACGAAACGTTGCATCCATAGAGAATCACGCCTTCGCCCGAAATCTGTGTCCCTTCTCCGGTCGCGTCCCCATCAACGCGATAGAAGCTGATACCCTTTTTCTCGATGTTTTTGATCTTGATGGCGGAGACCTTGATGTCGCCTGGGCGATACACACCAGACAAGGACATTCCGTACGTTGAATCTTGAGCGGTACTGTTCTTGACTGTCCCACGTCCGGAGATTCCAAACCCCCAGTCAGACATCCCGCTGACTGAGACCTTGTCAATGGCCAAGGTAGAGCCTTCCAAGTGAATGCCGCGGCGTCCCTTGGTCATCGAGACGCTGCTAAGATTGACCACACCATATTTGTTATAGATCCCGACGTAACTGGAATTGTCGATCCGCGAGTTCCGCATATTGATGCTGCCGCGATCGGCATGCACACCGTTGTTAACATTGGTGAATTGGCAGTTCGTGATTGCGACTTTGGGGTTCCCAAACGCTTGCAACGCCGTGCCCATGTTCGCGAATGTGCAGTTTGTTAACGTTGGATGCGAGGCGTTGAAGTACAGCCCGGAGCCGCGCTTTGAACGGTTCTTGATCTCGCAGTCCGTGAGCGAAGCCGTCGAGTTTTTCGCCAGCATGCCCCATTCGGTGAAGTCAAGAAGCTTGATGTTGTTAAAGCGGTAGTTGCCGGAATTGGTGCGAATAGCATTCCTTGCATTGCGAACCGTTCCGTTGCTGATGTTCACGTTGCAAAGGACCAGGTCAAGGGCGGCATAACCGCCGCCAGCGATTTGCGTTCCGTCACCGCTGATGTCACCATCCACGCGAGTTAGGACAAGGCCTTCCTTGGTAATGTTCTTGAGCTTGACGTTAGAGAATTTGATGTCGCCAGGACGATAGCTCCCACCCACGTGATATCCCGCCTGCGAATCCTGAACAACGGAGTTGGTCAGCGTACCCTTTCCGTTCCACTGGAAGCCCCAATCCGTCATGCCAGTGATGGAGACGTTGGCCACTTTGGCATTGGAGCTGTCCAGGTAGACACCTTTGACACCCTTGCTGGCGGTCAGGTCGTCGATCGTCGCGGTGCCATACTTTTGGTAGACCGCGCGACTAGTGCTGTTGGTGACGGTAACCTTGGAGAGGTCCATCGTGCCACGATCGACATACACACCGTTGGTCACGTTCGCAAATTGACAGTTAGTTACTTTGACCTTGGGGTTCCCAAACGCTTGCAACGCCGTGCCCATGTTCGCGAATGTGCAGTTTGTTAACGTTGGATGCGAGGCGTTGAAGTACAGCCCGGAGCCGCGCTTTGAACGGTTCTTGATCTCGCAGTCCGTGAGCGAAGCCGTCGAGTTTTTCGCCAGCATGCCCCATTCGGTGAAGTCAAGAAGCTTGATGTTGTTAAAGCGGTAGTTGCCGGAATTGGTGCGAATAGCATTCCTTGCATTGCGAACCGTTCCGTTGCTGATGTTCACGTTGCAAAGGACCAGGTCAAGGGCGGCATAACCGCCGCCAGCGATTTGCGTTCCGTCACCGCTGATGTCACCATCCACGCGAGTTAGGACAAGGCCTTCCTTGGTAATGTTCTTGAGCTTGACGTTAGAGAATTTGATGTCGCCGGGGCGATAGCTCCCACCCACGTGATAGCCAGCCTGCGAGTCCTGAACAACGGAATTCGAGAGCGTGCCTTTTCCGTGCCACTGAAAAGCCCAATCTCGCGTGCCGCTAATGTTCACACCATCGACAGCCGCCGTGCAGTTGTCCAAGTAGATGCCCTTAGAAGCCTTGTCGACCTTCACATTCTTTATCGCTGCTGTCGCGTACTTCGCGTAAATTCCGTATGTGCGGCTGTTGCTAAACGAGCTGCCGGTAATCGAGGTCGTTGCACGTTCCTGATGGATGCCTTTGCTACAGCCGTTGAACGTACTGTCGGTAATGTTGGTTGTGGCCCCGCTGTACCCGAACACTCCAGTACCCTTGGTCGTTACCTTACAGGCCACCAGCTTGACGGCACCACGATTCTGTTGAAGACCCGTCGCTCTCCCCGCGAACGTGCAGTTCCGGAACGTCCAATTCGTGTTGTTTCCATAGACCGCATAGCTACGGGCTCCTGAGAACGTAAATCCATTCCACGTAATATGGGATGTGTTCCACATGTACAGGCTCGCGGTCGTCACGGCACCTTTGTCTCCAGTCGCGGCCCCGGAAAGATCCGCGACCATCAACACGGGCTTACTTGCTGGGATTCTGACGTTGCCACGCTGGAGCGATTCTTTGTAGTTGCCAGCTCCGACATAAACCTTCTCACCGGCCTTCACGACTCGCAAGGCTCGGGCGATTGTACGGAATGCCTTCTGAGGTGATTTTCCGTTATTGCGATCACTGCCCTTGATTCTTACGTAGTAGTCGCCACGCAGCGGAGGATCGACCGGGCCACCCGTGGCACCACTCTCGTAGCAACCAAACTCAGAGCGTGGTCCTGCAGGTCGCTTCTTGCTGTCGAGATCCAAGACAGAATCGGTGCCAACTGCTTTATTGATCGCAGGCGAATCATTGCGAAGATGGAAATCCGCTCCACTGACGAAACGTGGATCTACGTTGATTTCGCCGGTTCCAGCTCGAGTGTTTTGATAGTTGCCTTCCCGATTTCTGTAGAGGAGATTGTAACTGTGCGAAACGCTGCCGTAGTTCTCGATTCCGTGGCTGCGGTTCAACGCGATGATGTTATTTCGAACAGTACCGGTTGGACCCCGCTCATAGATTCCCACCCCTTCGTCGTCGTTCCCAACAACCGTGCAGTGGAAGAGGTCCATGTGCGCCCCTTTTTCCCACTCAACACCATCATCGCCGTTGGAAGCAATCAGACAATCCGCGACGAGTGCGCGTGTCTGCTCGACATCGAGACCATCGTCCCCATTATTCAGGATGCTACAACGGCGCACGACCAACTGACCGACTTCATGAGGTCTAATCCCATCATCGCCGTTGTCCACGATATTGCAGTCTTCGATCGTTACGGATCGAGACTTATGCAAATGAAGGCCGTCTTTCCCATTCTTCGAGAAGACAGACTTCTTGACGGTGACCGTCGAGAGCTCGTTGAACTTTGCTCCATCACCTCGCAAGTTGTGAAACGAGCAACCGTCGATCGTAAGCGTCAAGTTTTTGGTTTCGAGACCATTTCCACCGCCACTGATGTCACAGCCTTTCAGCAAGCCCCCGCTGCAATTCCCCCATTTGACCACAGTTGACGAGTGCGTGAACTTCAAGCCCTCTAGCTGTGTATAGTCACCGCCATCGACAGTAACGCCACCACGTACCAAGATTGTCCCAGCGTCTCCGGTCTTAGCACCTGTCTTGTCACCGATGAACCGAATTGGTTTGCTTGAGGTTCCATCGGCCCGATGGTTAGGACTTTCCTTGTAAGTTCCCGCACCGATGTAGACTGTGTCGCCAGCCCCTGCGACGGAAGTTGCCTTGACGATTGTCCGAAATGCTTTTTCCTTTGAGCGACCGTCGTTGCTGTCATTTCCACTTCGTCGGACAAAGTATTCGTCGCTGCTTCCGCCACCGCCGCCGCCGCCAAGACCACCTTCGTAACAACCGATGTCAAAGCCCGCACCAACCGGTCGACGCTTACCTTCCAAATCAACTGCTTGATTTCCCGACCCCTTGTCAATCGCGGGTGAACCATCCTGCAAATGGAAATCACTTGAGCTAACAAACTTCGGATCGGCAAAGATCTCCGAACTGGCTCGTGAAGTACCCTCCAGGTCATTGCTGCCATTGCCAAAGAAGACGTTATTGCCATGAGAGACGCCTGAACGTCCATCCAAACCATCGTCCTTGTTGAACGCAAAGATGCAGTTGGTAACGAAACCAGCCCCTTTGTCCATGTCGAGACCGTCGTCGCCGTTGTACGCGAATGTGCAGTAGTGAATTCTCGTCCGGCGATCGGTATCCTCGATCTCAATTCCGTTATCTTTGTTATGTGAGATCAAGCAGTTATAAAGAGACACATCCCCTTTTTCGATCTCGATGCCGCTATCGCGACCATTCCTTATGACGCAACGGACGATTCCTACGCTGCTCTCGTCTAGCTCGAACTCCTTATGCTCGAAGAAATCGCACTGGAGAAACTGAATTCCGTTCGCTTTCTTGACCTCGATCTCGTCTTTCGTGAATTGAAAGTTCTGGAATTGCAGATAGTGCTTCTTCTCGACTTTTAGCTTACTCGAGTGCGTCACCTTGCCGCTATCGCCGGTGCGAGCGCCGGTTATGTCGGCGATGAAACGGATGGGCTTCGCGGCTGTGCCGCTATTGAATTTCTCCAGTTTATCGCGATAGCTTCCCGCCCCCACGTAGATCGTACTTCCCGCCTCGGCGACTGACGCCGCTTTCTTAATCGTGCGGAATGCCCGTTCCTTCGATAGACCATCGTTACTATCGTTGCCACTTGTTCGCACGAAGAAGTTCGTCGGCACGCCGACGGCACCCGCGCCCCATTCGACGGCATATTGAACGGTGGCACCGTACGGATTGGGACGTAGATCGTCCCACTTACCACCCCTGTACGCCTTGTCAAACGTAAACAGGCAAGGTTCGTTGCCACCGTAGTTGTCTGGTTTGCGAGGATACCAATTCGTATACATTCCATTCACGGCGCGGCCGCCATTCGAGAATTGCCTGCCGTCGCTCAGCCACACCCAGCGACCTTCGTGCCCGGCATCCGTCCCGCCCAACCAGCAGAAGTTCTTGGTGTTGTTAAGAATAAACGCTTGCTCGGCAGCCGAACGGCTTTCGATTAGTCGACCGTTGACGCCTTCTAATTTCGTCGATTCAGCAAGAGAACGTGCTCGGCTCCAGCTGACTCGTTGGTTGACAAATTTGTAGAACTTGTTGCTTCCGGCGAAGTACGTAACGCCTGGATTGTCGCGAAGAACTTCGTCGACAGTTTTGGCTTGCGAAACTGCTGGCACGCTCAAGAGAGCTAACACAGTGGCCAGAAAACCAGCGGAACGACTACGTTGTTTCAAAGAGTTCAGAAACATAACGTCACTTTCCCGTAAGTTAAGCGAATGTTTTGGACGCGAGCCTAGAAACGGCTCGTGAGGAGAATCTTTACCCAATAGACAGTTGACCTTGCATTTGAAACCTATGTCATAAACGTCCTGAATGCGGGAAATACTCGCAATCACCGCTTGCTTTGGCGAAAGAATTAAAGTGTGGAGTAAAGGCAACATGTTCATGTCGCTACGAGTCACCGATCCGCCACACGATTGATGCCTTCGCGCAACAGGTCATGCGATTCGGCTACAATGTTGATGCACCGCAACGCTGGAAACTCCTCATCGGGACAAGCTCAGCGCAACTCGCGCGCATCCATGTCATCAATCAACAACCATCGCCGTCTTGGACGGACAGACATTCACGTCTCCCCCGTCGCCTTGGGCTGCTGGCCGATCGCCGGAATGACCAGCATTGACGTCAACGATGCTGACAGCCTCGCGACGCTGAACGCAGCCGTTGACTCGAGTGTCAACTTCCTCGATACGGCGTACGGTTACGGCGCAAACGGAGAAAGCGAACGATTGATCGCCAAGGCTCTCGGCCATCGTCGCGACGACTTGGTAATCGCAACGAAATGCGGGATGCACTGGAATAACAAAACCGAGCGGGCCTTCGACGCTCGCCCTGAGACAATTCAACGAGAGTGCGATGAGAGCTTGCGGCGACTGAACACGGATCGTGTCGAGTTGCTCTACTTACACGCTCCCGACCCCAAAGTCGCCGTCGCCGAGTCAGCCGGTGCGTTGAAGGATTTGCTGGATGCGGGCAAGACTCGCTCGGTCGGCGTTTCCAATTTCACGGTCGAACAGCTCGAAGCATTTCACCAAGTGTGCCCAATTACAGCGTTTCAACCACCTTACAATATGTTGCAGCGAGACATCGAAAGCGACACGCTCCCTTGGTGTCGCCAACGCAACGTCTCGGTCGCGATCTATTGGCCGTTGATGAAAGGCCTGCTCGCGGGAAAGCTTGCTCGCGAGCACGTTTTCCCTCCAGAAGACGGCCGCGCTAAATACCCGATGTTTCAGGGCGACCAGTGGCAGAAGAACCAGGACTTTCTCGACGTATTACGCGGTCTTGCAGATCACATCGGAACGTCGGTTGCGCAGGTCGTCGTCAACTGGACGATTCAACAATCCGGAATCACGGCGGCGCTCTGTGGAGCCAAACGCGCGTACCAGATTGAGGAAACGGCGGGTGCGATGGATTTCGAGCTGACAGCGGATCAGCTACGACAGATCGATCAAGCCATTACCGATCGCGGTACCGTCATTACTCGAGCCGCCGTTTGAAGCAAGTACTAACCCGATACGTAACTGAGGAGGGAACTCCGCTGAAGATCCACGCTGACGGTTCGCATTACATCCGAAATCGTGCCTTTGCCCTGATTCGTTGCCGTAAATCGGCTTGCACCACGCCGCAGAACCAAAGAGAATCAATATATCCCTCCTGCCAATTCCCTCCCTCCCCAGAATTCGCCTCATGGCACGAATCGTTTGTCTGTTCCTCGCGATCCCGTTGCTTGTCAGTAGCGATCTGCATTCGGAAGAACTCACCTTCGAGCAACATATTAGGCCGATCCTGAAGGCCAATTGCTTTCAATGTCATGGCGAAGAAGGAAAACGCGAGGGTGGATTGGATCTTCGGTTGAGGCGACTGATTGTTGTCGGTGGCGAATCCGGGGCTAGTCTAGTTCCTGGCAATACAGAGGCCAGCGTGATATGGCAGCGAGTTCGCAGCGGCGAGATGCCTCCCGTCGACAAGAAGCTCTCGGCGCAAGAGTTATCACTACTCGAGCAATGGATTGCCAACGGTGCAAAAACCGCGCGATCCGAGCCTGAGCAAATCGGCGACGGCCCGTTGTTTACCGAGGAGGAACGCAACTTTTGGTCGTTCCAGTCCATCCGACGCCCGGCGTTGCCGCCGACGGCCAACGCCTCCCAGCTACGCACACCCATCGACCAATTCATCTTCGCAAAGCTCGAAGATGCCGAGTTAGGTTTCTCGCCAGACGCGAATCGCCGCACCCTGATCCGTCGTGTTTACTTCGACTTGCTCGGACTGCCGCCACCGATCGATGAAGTCGAAGCATTTCTTAACGACGAGTCGCCGAACGCCTATGAACGTCTGATCGATCGGCTGTTGGCATCACCTCACTACGGCGAACGTTGGGGGCGGCACTGGCTCGATGTTGCGGGCTATGCGGATTCGGAAGGCTACACCGACGAAGACACGCCCCGAGACTGGGCTTACTTCTTTCGCGATTACGTTATCGCATCGTTTAACGCGGGTAAACCGTTCGACGTATTCATTCACGAACAACTGGCCGGCGACGAGCTGGTTACACCCCCCTACAAAAATCTAAAGCAAGACCAAATCGAACGACTCGCTGCGACTGGCTTCCTCCGCATGGCACCCGACGGTACCGGGGCGGGCGGAGTCGACCAAAATGTTGCGCGCAACGAAGTCGTGGCCGATACGGTCAAGATCGTCTCTAGCTCGTTGATGGGACTGACCGTCGGATGCGCTCGCTGCCACGATCATCGCTACGATCCAATTCCAATCGTCGATTACTACCATCTACGAGCGGTCTTTGAACCCGCGCTCGACTGGAAGCAGTGGCGAACTCCGGCCGCTCGACGAGTGTCGCTGTACACGGACGCAGATCGCGAATCGGCCGCGAAGATCAATGCCGAAGCCGCTGAAGTCGATCAGCAACGCACAGCCAAGGCCCAGGAGTATATCGATCGCACACTTGAAGAGGAGCTTGCGACGCTTCCTGACTCCGTGCGAGAGCCGTTGCGAATCGCTTACAAGACTACTGGCAAAGAGCGGAACGCTGAGCAGCAAGCGTTGCTGAAGGAGTATCCGAGCGTCGCTGCCATCAGCGTCGGCTCGCTCTACTTATATGACCGACGCCGAGAAGTCGAAGCCGGAAAAATCGACGCCGCCCGCCGTGAAAAGGAAAAACGGCTCGCCAATGAAAAGGATCCAACCGCTCTTGCCGCCGAGATCAAACGCGACATCGAAGCCGCCGCCAAGATTCGTGCCGAGAAGGCAGCTGACGATTTGAAGCGGTACCAAGAGCGAGCAGATGAGATCCGTTCGACCATTCCACCGGAACAGTTCCTGCGCGTTATGGCGGAAGTCCCGAATCAGGTCTCTCCCACTTTCATTTTTTACCGTGGCGATCACGAGCAACCGAAGGACGAAGTCGTTCCAACTGGTTTGTCCGTCTTGGAGGCACGCCTAGCATCCACGCTGCCAACGAATGACGACTCGTTGCCGAGTACCGGCCGCCGCTTGGCCTTCGCAAAGCGATTGACGGATCCTCGCTATCCGCTGACTGCTCGCGTGGTCGTGAATCGGATCTGGCTGAATCACTTTGGGCGCGGGATTGTGAACTCGCCGAGTGATTTCGGTGTGCTCGGTGATCGGCCAACGCATCCGGATTTGCTCGATTGGCTCGCCGCTGAACTCATTGACAGCGGATGGCAAGTGAAGCAGCTCCACAAAATAATCATGTTGTCGACAACGTATCGGCAGTCTTCGCATCGCACAGAACAACACAATTCGGTCGATCCGGACAACAAGCTGTACGCTCGAACGTTGGTTCGTCGTCTTGAATCAGAGTCGGTGCGTGACGCACTTCTGACGGTTTCCGATAAGTTGAACCGAAATCTCTTCGGGCCTCCCGTTCCGGTGATGGAAGACGAAGTCGGTCAGATCGTGATCGGAAAAGAAAACCTTGATGGTGAGCGAAAGCCTGGCCAAACGGTACCGCTGCACGGCGAAGAGTTTCGACGGAGCACCTATGTTCAAGTCCGACGCAGCCGACCGCTGGGAGTCCTTGAGACGTTCGATAACCCCACGATGACTCCAAATTGCGAACGACGAAATGCGTCGAACGTCGCGCCACAATCCTTGTTATTTATGAACAGCGACCTCGTGGTTAAGTATTCCGAACACTTTGCGGCACGCGTCAATCGTGAGGTTGGAGCCGATCTTGCTGACCAAGTAAAACTAGCGTGGCAACTCGCTTTCTCGACGCTTCCTTCCGACCGCGAGTTGGCCCGTGCCGTCGACTACATTCAGCAACAGCAGCAACTGTTCGAGGAATCAACGACCAAGCCCAAGGAGTCGACAGCGGAATCATTAGCGCTGTCGAGCTTTTGCCAGGCATTACTTAGTTCGAATCGTTTCTTATATGTCGAATAAAATAACATGGTGAGATAGGTGACCACTTCCCCATCATCAACTCGTCGCCATTTCCTCGCGCAAGGTGCGATGAGCCTGACGCCACTCGCGTTGAGCTGGCTCTCGGAGCGCGACAAAGCCAAGGCGGCTCCGTTCAAACCGAATCTCGAGCAACCGGTTTTTGATCTTGCCGCGAAGCCAGCGCATAAGCCGGCACAAGCCAAGGCGATGATCTCGCTGTTCATGCAAGGTGGCCCAAGTCAAATCGATCTGTTCGATCCCAAGCCGATATTGAACAAGCTAGATGGTCAGAAGTTCCCTGGAACGATCAAGTACGACAATGCCGCGCAGGCGAGTTCCAAAGTGCTCGGATCGCCTTGGCGGTTTGAGCGACGCGGCGAATGTGGCACGGAGATCTCTGAACTGCTGCCCCATACCAGTACAATCGCTGACGACATTTGTGTGATCCGCTCGATGCATACAGGCGTCAACAATCACGGCCAGTCGATCCACGCCTTGAACACGGGTCGAACTCAGCGCGGTCGACCGGCGCTCGGCAGTTGGTTTACTTATGCACTTGGTGCCGAGGCGGACAACTTGCCGGCTTACGTCGCGATGACCGATCCACAAGGCTTGCCGGTCGAGGGTGTGCTGAATTGGAACAACGGTTGGCTGCCATCGATTTATCAAGGCACTGTGATTCGACCGCGCGAACCTCGAATCTTGAACCTCGATCCGCCTGTCCACTTACGCGGCGACGTTCAACGCAACTACCTGAACTACCTGTCACGGCTGAACAAAGAACACTTGGAATCTAACCCTCGTGAATTGGACCTTGCCGCTCGTATCTCGAACTACGAACTTGCGGCTCGAATGCAATCAGCCGCCAGCGAGGCACTCGACATTCAACAAGAGACTGCCGCGACGCATAAGTTATACGGAATCGACGAACCGGAAACCGAGGAGTATGGCAAGCGTTGTTTGATCGCGAGACGGCTAGTCGAACGTGGCGTCCGCTTCGTGCAGGTGTTTACAAAGAACCAATACTGGGATCACCACGGCAGTATCAGGACGTCGCTGCCAGCGTCGTGTCGCAAGACTGACAAGCCGGCAGCCGCGCTCGTGAAAGATCTCAAACAACGAGGATTGCTCGATTCGACGATCGTTCATTGGGGAGGTGAGATGGGACGCTTGCCGGTAATTCAAAACGACGCTGGCCCCACAAAAGTCGGTCGGGATCACAACACCTACGGCTTCAGCATGTGGGTCGCTGGCGGAGGCTTTCGTCGCGGGGGAACTCACGGTGCGACCGATGAATTCGGTCATCATGCGGTCGCAGACGTCGTGAATCACTACGACTATCATGCGACGTTGATGCACCTTTTTGGTCTCGACCCGGAACAAGTTGTCTATCGATATAACTCACGTGCCCAAACGTTACTCGATGGGCAAGGTGGAGACGTCGTTAAATCGATACTACAGCGAGTCTAGTTCCTTTTTAGATCACGTAGCAGAAGTCATGAGACTTCTGAGTTTCAGGAATTCTCGAGACTTCCGCAACATAATTCGAGGCGAAGAAAGCTGATGAACCACGTACAACGCTATTTGCATTACCTCGTGTTGCCACTACTTCTGAGCCACCTTTTGTCACTCAATGTCGCAGCTCAAGACGACGTCTACGACTTGGTGTTGCGTAACGGACGAATCATCGACGGTTCGGGGAACCCTTGGTTTTCCGGAGACGTGGCGATTCTTGGCGATCGAATTATTGCGGTTGGCCGTATCGGAGACATTCGGGGCAAGCGAGCGATCGATGCAGCGGGACTCGTGATTGCTCCTGGATTCATCGACATTCACTCACATTCAGACTTCGTGCTGCTGGAAGACGGCGACGCCAACAGCAAAATTCATCAAGGCGTAACCACCGAAGTTCTTGGTGAAGGAAGTTCTGCCGGACCGCTTGAGGGCAAGTTGTCACCGCGACAAGTCACGATTGGCAACTCGGTTGAACAGTGGTCAACGCTCGGCGAATACTTGGATCTTATCGATCGAAGCGGTGTCGCCACGAATGTCGCATCCTACGTTGGCTTAAACAACGCGTGGCAATCCGTCATGGGCAACTCGTTTGATCGTCCCAGCGACGAGCAGATACAAGCGATGCGTAAGTTAGTTGATCGAGCGATGCGAGACGGCGCATTCGGGTTATCAAGCCAGGTGATGATGCCTCCCGGTTCGCTCGCAACAACGGACGATATCGTCGAGATCGCTAGGGCCGTGGTGCCGTATCAAGGTATCTACTCGACCCACATCCGCAACGAAGGGACAGGCGTCTTTGAGTCGGTCAAGGAAGCGATCGAGATCGGCGAACGCGCCGGAGTTGCTGTCGACATCATTCATTTGAAGATCGCCGACCAAGAGTATTGGGGACGAATGGATGAGGTCGTGGCGCTGATTGACGCCGCGCGCGAGCGAGGCGTGAACGTCCAGGCGAACGTTTATCCCTACACACGCGGTAACAACAATCTCGTCAGCATCATTCCGCCATGGGCGCACGAGGGTGGGCGAGCCAAGTTGCTGGAACGTCTTCGCGACCTCGAGCAGCGAGCAAGATTGAAGCACGACATCGTTAACGGCGTCCAGGGTTGGTACAACCACTATACGGCTGTGGGAGGCGATTGGAGCCGGATGCTCGTTAGCGGAAACAATCGTTTCAAAGGCCTGACCATGGATCGAGTCATGTCGCTGAGGACGCAAGGCAAGTCGAACGCTGACCTATTGGACGAGCTGTTCGATTTATTGATCGAGGAACAGGGTTCGGTCAGCACGGTGTATGCCCATCACACCGAAGCGGACATGAATCTAGCGATGTCGCAACCTTGGTGCTCGATCGGTTCAGATGGCTCGGCCTATTCGATCGAAGGCCCGTTGCGTCGAGGGAACCCGCATCCTCGCAACTTTGGCACGTTCCCGCGTGTGCTGGGTGTTTATGCGCGTGAACAAAACTTACTTCGATTGGAAAAAGCCGTGCGTAAAATGACGTCGATGAACGCCGCGAAGATCGGATTGCACAAGCGAGGGTCGCTCGCACCCGGTTTCTTTGCCGATGTGACCGTCTTCGATCCGAAGACGGTCAGGGATCGAGCCGCTTACACCGACCCGTTTCAATACAATGACGGAATCAGGTACGTAATCGTCAACGGAACGATCGTCCTGGATGGCGGAAAGCATGTCGGAGCGCGTCCCGGTCGCGCCCTGCGCCGCGAACAGATTGACTGAGCCAAACGAGTCGCCCGCAATGCGGTTATTGACACTCACAGCTTGCCTAGCATTTGCCGCCATCGCGGCGGTGCAGCCCTCTGCCGTGATCGCTGATACGAACGGCGAAGTGCATTGGTCGTTTCGCGCGACAGTAAATGCTGACGTTCCAACGATCCGCCAGGGTGATCTTGCCGGCAACGCCATCGATCGATTCCTGCTCGCCGACTTACAGCGTGAATCATTGTCGGTTGCGCCGCCCGCGACGCCCCATGTCCTCGTCCGTCGCCTTCACTTTGATCTGATCGGTTTACCTCCTAGTCCTGCCGCGATTGATGAATTCCTCGCCTGCCATACGCAGAACGAGCACGTGGCGGTTAGCCAGCTCATCGACCAACTCCTTGCGTCGACTCAATTTGGGGAGCGATGGGGAAGGCATTGGTTGGACCTCGTGCGGTTTGCTGAATCTAACGGCGGAGATCGCAACGTCCTCTTTCCGCATGCGTGGCGATACCGCAATTACGTTATCGACTCGTTGAACTCGGACAAGCCGTACGACCAGTTTGTACGAGAGCAGATTGCCGGAGATCTATTGGAAGCGAAATCGCGTGAAAGGCGGGATGAGCAACTTGTTGCGACTGGGATGTTAACGCTTGGCCCGAAGTTATTCATGGAGACCGATGCGGAACAGTTCCGTATGGATCGTGTCGATGAGCAAATCGACGTTGTCTCGCGCACAATACTCGGGCTGACGATCAGCTGTGCTCGCTGCCACGACCACAAGTTCGATCCTATCACCGCGAAAGATTACTACGCGCTCGCCGGAATCTTTCGTAGCACTTACTTGCTGTACGGCGAGGCCGCTCCGGCGGGTAACCAATATGGCCATGATCGGCCGCTGCAACCAATCGGCGAGGACGGCGAACAGCTGCAAGGACCGGCCAAGGCTTGGAAGAAGCAAGTTGCCGACAAGACGGCTGAGCGAAACAAAGCTCGTTCCGATCGATATCGGATCGTCCGACAGAAGGCCGCGTTAGAGAACAGACTCACGATGCTGAATGGCAGCAGTTCAACGACAGAACTCAAGACGCAAATCGCGGCGTTGGCAGGTGAGATCGAGGCCTGGGATGAAAAAGTCGCCGCACTCGACGAAGGGTTGGCCGAGTTGGTAGGCAATCCTCCGCAACTCCCAAATTATTGCATGGCAGTTCGCAACGGTGATGTCGAGAATAGTCGAGTCAACGTCGCTGGAAACGTCAAAGATCTTGGTGAGCGAGTCTCGCGCGGCTTCCCCGCTGCTATCGCATTCGAATTCAAGCCCGAAATTGCTGATGACGTCAGTGGCCGACGGGAACTAGCCGATTGGCTAACGCATTTACAGAATCCGCTAACCGCGCGGGTGATCGCAAATCGAGTTTGGCAGCATCTATTGGGTGACGGGCTCGTGCGCACGGTCGATAATTTTGGCGTCAACGGAGAAACGCCTTCACATCCATTGCTCCTAGACCACTTGTCCTGGCGACTCGTCCACGAACATCGGTGGTCGGTGAAGGAATTGATTCGCGAAATCATCATGTCCGCCGCCTATCAACGCGCATCGGCCACGACGACAAATAAGGAACGGGCAACGTCAATCGATCCAGAGAACCGTCTGCTCTGGCGGCAAAATGGAAGGACATTAGAAGTCGAACCGCTCCGCGATGCAATTCTCTTCGTCAGCGGCCAGCTGAATGAACAGCGACCAAACGGCTCGCCGATTTCCACGATTGGCAAGCCGGAGCTGAATTCAACCGTCCGCTTGAACGAAGAGAGTTTCGCGGCAAATACTAGGACGCTCTACTTGCCCGTTGCAAGGTTTCATTTGCCGGCCATGATGAAAACGTTTGGCTTCGCTGATCCGAGCCTCGTATCCGGAGAGCGAGAAAGCCGAACAACCGCCGCACAACAGCTGTTTTTCTTGAATAACGTGTGGGTTCGTGAACAATCAAAGTTGGCGGCGGAAAACCTGCTCAGAGACAACGAGTCTGAAGATGTTGCTCTAGTGAATGAACTGTATCGGCGGCTGTTTGGTCGTTTACCAGACGAAGATGAACGCAATCGAGCACTCGATTTTGTTCGAGGAGACGCTGTCGAGAGTGCTTCGGATGGTCCGAAGAAGGATGGATGGCAATCGCTCTGCTGGGCGCTTATGGCAACTGCTGAGTTTCGGACGATCGAGTAGGACGACTTTTAAATGGAAGCATTGAGGACCACGCTAAATCGACGGGGCTTGCTGCGGAACGCCACGGGCGGATTCGGCTTGTTGGCTCTTCGCGCATTGGCTGCTGAAGCGGCACGACCGAACGAATCCCCATTGGCCGCACGAACGCCACATTTGCCGGCCACCGCAAAGCGAGTCATCTTCCTATGCATGCGTGGCGGCCCGTCACAGATGGAGACATTTGATTACAAGCCACGGCTAAATGCTGCTGATGGGATGCCCAGCCGCAACGAGAACCAAAAGTATTTCGGTTCACAGTGGAAGTTCCAACGCTACGGAGGAAGTGGAACCGCTGTCAGCGATCTGTTGCCACATACCGCTCGTCTCGCCGATGATTTGTGTGTCATTAACAGCATGCACACGGATAGCAACGAGCACGCCGCCGCGCTTACGCAGTTGCACACGGGAACCGTCCAGTTTCATCGCCCGTCGATCGGTTCGTGGGTTCTTTACGGTCTTGGCACGGAGAACCAGGATGTCCCCGGATTCATCTCGATTAAACCACCCGTAATTCTTGGCGGTGCGAGAAACTATGGCAGTGCATTCTTGCCTTCCCTCTATCAAGGCACGCCGCTGGGAACGATGAGTCGCTCGATTCGCGAAGCCAGAATCAACGACCTCGAATCCATCTTGCCACCAGACGTTCAACGACGACAGCTCGACATGATTCAAGCGGCGAATCGAAAGACGCTTGAAAGACGCGGAGGTGACGAGGCTGTCGAAGGCATGATCGCCTCGTTCGAGTTGGCGTTTCGAATGCAGTCGGCGTTGCCTACTCTGTTGGACTTATCGCTAGAAACAGCCGATACGCATGAGCGTTACGGAATTGGCGACAAGAAGCGAACAGACGACTTTGGCCGGCAGTGCCTGTTGGCTCGCCGATTCGCGGAAGCTGGTGTTCGCTTTATCGAACTCACCCATGACAATTGGGATCACCACGGTGGCGTTGCCAAGAACATGCCGATGCGATGCGAGCAAATCGACCAGCCAATCGCCGCATTGCTTACGGACCTGAAAGACCGAGGATTGCTAGAGGACACGTTGGTCGTATGGGGAGGCGAGTTTGGACGCACTCCCGACGATCCACGCGGGGATGGTCGCGGACATAACAAAGATGGCTTCACGATGTGGTTAGCCGGTGGCGGATGCAAAGCCGGGTACACTCACGGCGCGACCGACGAGTATGGCTATGCAGCGGTCGAGGGCAAGATTCATGTGCATGATCTCCATGCGACCATCTTACGACTGTTGGGACTTGATCACGAGCAGCTAACGTATCGCTATGCCGGTCGCGACTTTCGACTGACCGACGTTCGCGGGCGTGTCGCTCAAGAGATCATTGCGTAACCACGCCATATCTCTTACGCTGTCGCTTCCGACAAAAGCGATTCGAAGGGCGACAGAATGACGACAGAAGCTGAATCAGCGCCCATCGAGTCGCTGCCACCGGAGATCAAATCGATCCAGCCAGGTGGCGGAGTTTGTATGAGAATCGAGTTGGCTTGGGGTGGTTGGCGGCGATGGTATCTCAAGACGTTTCGTAAACGTTACATCGCCGATATGCTGGCCAAGCGAGAAGGATCAACTAACGCCTGTCCCCATGAAGTGCTCGATCCGCGCGACGTCAAGTTTTATAGAAACCAGGGCGGCTACTATTGGTCGGAGGCGAACGACCCCTTTTGCTGGCGTGACCGCCTGCCGTTCGTCCGCGCGGGACTCGCCGAGCTATTCATTTTAGGTGCGACGTTCTTCGCGCTCACCGCGATTCTGGCCGTCGTATTTTGGCCACTTGCCATTGCCCCAGCATTGGTTGGGCTGAGCATCGTCTGGTTCTTTAGAAACCCAAAACGAATCATCCCGGATGAAACGGGAGTTGTCGTCTCACCAGCTGACGGCCATATTGCTTGCGTGGAAGATGTTAGCGACGAGTTCATTGGGAAGCCGGCAGTATTGATCGGCATCTTTCTTTCGGTGTTTGATGTTCACATCAACCGTGTTTCGATGGATGCAACCGTCATCGGACTTCGCCATCGTCGCGGAAAATTCCTGAATGCGCTCCGCCCCGAGTCGGCTCAAGAGAATGAACGGATGGAGGTTCGCTTTCAACAAAACAGTGCCCCTCGCCGCCGGTTCATTATTCGACAGATCGCCGGGGCGATCGCGCGACGCATTGTCTGTCACGTGGCGCCGGGCGACTCGCTTGAGATTGGAGAACAATTCGGTATGATCAAGCTAGGATCGCGTACCGAATTAATCATTCCTAAAGAGGCAGGCCTAGAACTCCTGGTTTCCAAGGGACAGAAAGTGAATGCGGGGGCGACGGTTTTGGCTCGATATACGTCGACGACCGAGACTCCGGTTTCCCCGGCATCGGAAACGGCCAGTGGAGAAGCAACTTGATCGTCGGACGCCGCATTCGCGGGCGAAATCCATTCTGAGGTTTATACGATGGCAGTCTCACGCAACAAGTCTGGTCTGGTCGTCGTGCCGACTCTGCTCACTTTAGGTAACGGCGTCTGTGGCTTGGGCAGCATCGCGCTGGCGACGATGGGAGCCGAAGAACTCGGGCAGACGAGAGCGATCTTTTGCGCGGGCGCGTTCATCTTCGTCGGCATGGTTTTCGATGGACTTGATGGATACGTCGCCCGTTTGATGAAACAGACGAGTCAATTTGGAGCTGAGTTGGATAGCCTGTGTGATGTCATCACATTCACTGTCGCACCGGTGTTTATCATGCTGACGCTGACCGACGTTGTTCCGTTGCGGTTTCTATGGGGCATCGGCGTGTTATTCATGCTTTGCGGTTTGCTGAGGTTGGCCCGATTCAACGTCGAGTTGGACGACGACGACGATCACGATTGGTTTCGGGGGCTACCCACGCCGGCCGCGGCGGGGACATTGGCGTCGTTTGCCGTCGCGCTTCCAGCGGTCCAACGGTTGGTCGCTGATACTTCGTCGGAAGCTCAGCAACAGCTGGGTTTGCAGATCATGGTAGTGACAAAGTACGCCCTGCCAGTTCTGACGGTAGCGCTTGCTTGGTTGATGGTGTCCAGGATTCGTTACCCCCACATCGTCAGCCAGTTGGCACATGGACAGTGGAGGTTTTTCAACCTGGTGCGCCTAGTCTTTGTGGCGGTTGCTCTTTTCACCGTGCATGAACTGGCGTTACCGCTCGTCCTTTGCTATTTCGCTCTCGGTCGCCCGCTTGCAGTGTGGATGAGATTTGTTGGGATACGTATTCGAGGGCTCACTGCCTTTGGTCGTCTGCCTAGAAAAGGCGTGTGAGTCGTGAGCCGGCAGGTGGAGCGATCGGCTCGCTGCCTCAATTCGCCAACACGTGTAAAAACTCTCTTTCCGACAAGATCGTTGGTCATCGTCGGCAGCGATAGATAAATGCGGGCGGGAAGTTCTTCCACACGGTTGGACTCGCATGCACCTCGCTGAAGTAACTCTGTAACTTTGTTCGAAATCGATGAGCCGACGGAAGCACCATTCCTTGCAGATACGCAAACGTCGCGAAGTACGCTCCCGGCTTCAATACATTCATCATTGCGTCCAGGTACGCTGTTTGATCATCATCCGAAAAAACGGCCCATGGCAGGCCGCAGACAATCGAATCAACTTCAGACACGCCTTGCTGACGGCAGAGCGCCTCGATGTTTCCGACACTGTCCTGGAGGATCGTTGCCTCTGGGAATCGCATGGCCAAACTCGTCGCGAATTGGGAATTCAGTTCGACCGCAAAGAACTCTGCGCCAGGACTCTTGTACTCTAAGATTTGCTCGGTAAATACGCCCGTGCCAGGCCCATACTCGACGACGGTGTCAACCGACTCCCAATCGATCCACCGCACCATGTCTCGTGCCAATGTACGAGAGCTGGGCGCTATCGCGCCTACATGCGTCGGATTAAGCAGGAATTCACAAACAAATCTTCCGTATTCTTTAACAGTCATCTTCGCCTTCGTTTGAGTTTGAACCAACATCTTGCCAGTTGCCTTGGCCGCTTCGCGACAAATCAATTCGCGGCTCACGAGCGTTACGCTGTTCTCATCTTATGGAGTACATACGAATATGATCGCCCTTCTCGTGGAGTCAACGGGCCATCAGCCGCTGGGATCTGGATAAACGGCTGCGGCACACGCAACGACCAGAATCTCCACGCACCCGATCCCCTCGTTTCGTTCCAATTAACTCGATTTACGCGAGGAATAATAGTTGCGTTGTTGCTGCGGACAGCGCGGCCTATAATCACCAGACTTAGCCCTGAGCCTCCGTTGCTCAGCCTAATCCTCAGAGATCAGCAATATCCGTCAATAGTAACAGTCGTGTTTTTTGTGTCAGATTCATGCGACCAGCAAGAGCGGTTCGGAGCGCGCGACTTGACGCCTAGCGCACAAGCTGGGGCTACGCTCGGCCAGCGGATATCACGATCCCTTCTATTTAGCGTCGTCACAAGGATGTTGTTGGTATTGGTTTGCGTAGTGACCGCTGCGACGGGGAAGGCCGATGAAACTGTTGTGCCCTCGCCGGCCGAGCAGGAGGAATACCACGACTTGCTTAAGCTCTTCGTCGAAACTTTCAACATTGTCGAACGTGACTATGTTGAATCGGTTAGTCGCCGTGAACTTATGGAAAGCGCGATCCACGGCATGATCTCCAAACTCGATCAACACTCGAATTACATCACATCAGCGGAACTTGGCGAGTTTCGTCGCGAATTCGACAAGGAGTTGGGCGGGATCGGCGTCCATGTCATGATCGAGGACAGCCAATTGACGATAATCAGCCCGATCGTCGACAGCCCGGCTTACAAAGCGAACCTGACGGCGGGTGATGTCATTACTCACGTCAACGGAAGTCCTACGAAGGGTCTGACGTTGTCTAAGGCTGTCAACTTGATGAAGGGCAAGCTTGGCACGACGGTTGAGCTGACGATTCGTCGCCCCGACAAAAGAGCTTCGGAGAGGGTTACGGTCGTGCGCGACAGTGTACGAATTCGAACCGTTCGCGGCGATCGCCGGCAAGACGACAATTCGTGGGATTTCATGTATGACCGCGAACTCGGAATTGGCTACGTTCGGATCACTTCCTTCTCACGTCACACGGTTCGCGAGTTGCGTGCGGCGATGAACGCTTTGACCGAGCAATCCATGCAAGGCTTGGTTCTTGATCTCCGCGCGAACCCTGGCGGGCTGCTGTCGTCGGCCATTGAAGTATGCGACATGTTCATCGAGGACGGTGTTATCGTTAGCACATCGGGCCGCAATGTTGAGAATCGTCAGTGGCAAGCGCACTCGGCCGGCACCTATACGGGCTTCCCAATCGCAGTGCTTGTTGATCGTTTTAGTGCGAGTGCTAGTGAAATTGTCGCGGCGTGCCTCCAAGATCACGGTCGAGCGGTCGTCGTTGGCCAGCGGACGTGGGGCAAAGGAAGCGTGCAAAACGTCCTGAGTCTCGACGAAGGACGCAGCGCATTGAAATTGACGACGGCCGAGTATCATCGCCCCAACGGTAAGAGCATCGACCGGAAACCCGATGCCTTAAATATTGATGATTGGGGCGTCATTCCTAACGACGGATTCGATTTGCGTTTGTCGGATAGCGACGCTGCGAGATTGGAGCGACAACGCCAAGCCAAAGATCTACTGCGCGAAAAGCCCGTCGTCGAAGGCGAACTTGAAGACCAGCAGTTCACTTTAGCCCTCAGTTTCATGGTTGCGGAACTTGCGAATCATCAGAACACTCGCGGCGCGACAAAGGCCGAACCATGAAGATCCTGACTCTCGAAACAACCTGCGACGAGACAGCTGCTGCGATTATTACGGGCGACTTGGAAGTACTCTCATCCGTCGTCGCCTCGCAGGACGAATTGCATCAGCGATTCCACGGCGTGGTCCCCGAGATTGCAGCGCGCGCCCACGTCGAACGAATTCTTCCGGTCATCGACGAGACTGTGCGTAAAGCTGGGATCACGCTTGGCGAACTCGACGCGATCGCGGTTGCGAATACGCCGGGATTGGCAGGGTCGTTACTCGTCGGACTAGTAGCCGCTAAGACGCTGTGCGTCGCGCTCAACAAACCGCTAGTCGCCGTCAATCATCTGCACGCACACATCTATGCTTGCAAGGTCGCTAGTGGCGACGATGTGTTTCCATGCATTGGGATGATCGTCAGCGGCGGGCACAGTAATTTGTATCGTTGCAACGCACCTTCGGAATTCGAGTACGTGGGCGGAACGATTGACGATGCTGCAGGAGAGGCATTTGATAAGGTCGCGAACATGCTCGGTCTGCCTTATCCTGGGGGACCAGCGGTGTCGCGAGTTGCACTGAAGGGGAATCGAAAGGCATATCGTTTTCCCCGCCCGTTCCTTAATGACAAATCCAAGATCGCATTTAGCTTCAGCGGCCTGAAAACGGCGGTGAGGTATGCGATCACCGGAGGAGCGACATCGGAATTCGCGAGGCCTGAGTTCTCCGATCAGCAACTCGCGGATCTCGCGGCAAGCTTCGAGGAAGCCGTTGTTGATTGCTTAGTAGGCAAAGCGATACTCGCTGCTAAGCAATCCGATCTCTCGACACTTTGTGTTGGCGGGGGCGTCGCGGCGAATCGACGCCTTCGCGAGCGATTGCGAACGGAATCCAAGAAGGCCGCCATTACGCTGTACATCGCGCCCCCCGAGCTTTGTACCGACAATGCGGTGATGGGGGCGATTGCGATCGAACGACTTCGTGCCGGTTTGACCGAAGACCTTGATCTCGACCTGATCCCGGGACTTGTTCGGCAATAGCCCACTGGTGTTACGACACGTCTGCCGCTGAAATCGACGGCAGCCCCCTCACAACCGCGATAATCGTGTAAAGTCCAACTGCTGTTGCGTGAAGCGTGGCGTACAATTACCGGATGTTACTGCAAATCGCGCAGAGGAGTCTTTACTTGTGAGTCGAATGGTCGCAATTCACCAGCATCCTTGTTTACGGCTGCAGCTTGTCTTTGCGTACGCCGCGATCCTATTGTCTTCGGAGGCGATCGCGCAACCGGCTGACGAATGGAGCCGGGCTAGACAGAATCTTGTCGAGTTAATCGCCGAGGGAGTTAAGAATCCTCGCGTTCTTGATGCCGCGCGCACGACCGAGCGGCACTTATTTGTGCCTGAAGAGCACCGCGCGAAGGCCTACTTTGACATGTCGCTGCCGATTGGTGGAGGTGTGACGATCTCCCCGCCGTATGTAGTCGCATTCATGACAGAACAACTCGATCCACATCCCACCGATCGTGTCTTGGAAATTGGGACTGGCAGCGGATACCAAGCGGCGATGTTGAGTCCGTTGGTCGCGGACGTCTACACGATTGAGATTGTCGAACACCTTGGCAACAAAGCCGCCAAACGTTTACAGCGACTGGGTTACGATAATGTCCACGTTCGCGTAGGTGACGGATTTAAGGGATGGCCTGAACACGCTCCGTTCGACAAAATCATTGTTACCTGTTCGCCTGAGAAGATCCCTCACCCATTGGTCGATCAGCTCAAGGAAGGCGGCAAAATGCTGATCCCGTTAGGGAAGCGGTACCAGCAGTCACTCTGCCTAATTACGAAACGTGAAGGGAGACTTGAACAACAAGTTCTTGAGCCAACATTCTTCGTACCAATGACCGGTCGTGCCGAAACATTGAGAAACGTAAAGCAGGACGACGGTATACCGGTGTTGGCCAATGGCAGTTTTGAGCTCTTGAGCGAAGAACAAACGCCGGCCAATTGGTACTATCTACGGCAGGCTGAAATAGTGTCGGAATCAGAGGGTGTGCACCCAAGAAAGTACTTGAAGCTCAGTAATGCGACGCCCGGTCGTGCGGCCCAAGTGCTTCAAGCCACAGGTTTGGATGGCCGGCGGTACCGAGAACTTGAACTTTCGGTCGCTGTTCAACCGATCGATGTCGCCATCCCTGAGGCTGATTCATTTTCAGGAATTTATGTGCGATTTTACGACCAGCAGCGCCGCGAAGTCGGATCAGGAAAATTTGGCCCGTGGACTGGCAGCGCGCCTTGGGCCGAATACGCAACCCGTTTTCGAGTTCCGCCAGAAGCACGAATCTTAATGATCAGTGCCGGTCTGTACGGAGCGACAGGCGAGTTGGGTATCGATGACATTCGAATCGACGCGAGCGCGACGATCGCGAAGGGACCGTTCGACTAAGCTCCTTCACTGATACGCCATTCAGAGCGCGAAGAGTCTTTGAAGTTGCCTCGTGTGAACAACTAGGTGGTCATCAATTTGAAACACGGTCGCGATTTGGATGCACGTCTTCTGAGTGAGCTGCTGGGCGCGATGCCTAGATGCCACCACCACCTCCGCCAAATCCGCCACCACCACCTCCGCCAAATCCACCACCTCCGCCACCACCCTGCGCGCCGCCCTGACCGGTGACGAAGTTGAACGTGTCAACATTCGTGATGCCAGAGGCGATTGGTGCCGATCCAAGCAAGGTAAATCGAACGTACCGACGGCTGGCATCAATGATTGCCATCGCGTTCATCTGGTTGCCTTCCGGGAAAGCCGTGATTTGCGGACGGAAGCCGACACTGCCGCGACGCCCGAATGCTCGTGGGTCAATTCGACCGTCAGCAAGACCTCGACGCACTGCCAATGCGTAGTCACGAAGACTACTTGAATCGCTAGCGGCTCCAAGTTGCTGGGCTAAGATTTGGCGACCGACTTCGAGTCGTCCCTTGTCGATTGTAGCGATCTTCTCTTCTTCCAATGGTTCCATGCGACGTCCTTCTTTGAGATCGAAGTTCACGATCGCGTCTCGCTCGCCGAGTGGAATTTGTTGCTTGCCGTAGGTTTGTTCAGGCGTTCCGTAGTTAGTCCAGATTTCAACGGTCACCTTGCCCGCAGTAACCTCTCCCCACACATTCTTAAGAAACATTCGGTACTGTCCCGTAAAACCTTTGGGACAGACGTAGAACTCGGAGTAGCCATCGAGCGAATTGCCGCCGCTATGGGCGTACGAATCACCTAGCATCACGCCTCCCGCCGTCGTTCGAGGGTTACGCCCCGAGCAAACAGTCGCGGAAGGTTCTTCGATGAACATGTCTACATCCGCATCGCCCGTCCAAGTAATCTTCACGACACAGTCCCGAGTAACCGCATCATTCAACTTGGCGAGGAATTGTTCTGCCTCGCTAGTCCGACCATCCTTCTGCATCTTATCGAAAAGAGTCTTGGCGATTCTACCCGCACGTTCTTCAATTTCACGATGTTCTTTCTCCCAAGCCTGGCTCAGGATGCCGACGCTAGCCCACTGAAGTCCGGCCTCGTCTTGCAATTGTTCGGCTAATGACAAGCCTTTGACGAACGGTTCGGGACGCATTGGATTGACCGCTGAAATCTCACGGTAAAGCTTAAGCGCTCGCGATTCGAGTCCGATTCGCGACATATAAGAAGCAACGTGCAAGATCTCTTCGTCGTTCGTGCTGAAGTCGACAGCGGACATCAACGCACGTTCGACTTCCTCGACCGGCGCATTGCTCGCGAGCAATGCGATCGACATGGCTTCGTACATCCATGGTTGAGGCGCGCCAGCCCGAACAGCGGCTTGCGTCAGCACGACAATTTCCTGGAGCTTTGCACGGGCTCCTTTCTCGTCGTTCGCGTTCAAACGGCTCTTCGCCGAAGCTTGTAACTGCCGAACGGTTTCACGGACTTGCTTCGCGTGTTCAAGCCGATCAACCGCGGAATCACTTCGGTGGGCTTTAAAATGTGCATTCCAGGCGTCATAGAGCGAATCACCGCTTTTGCGATCCAGCTTTATTGGACGAGCAATCGCGCGGAGCGTTTTGCGTGGTACTGCGATTGGTTGTGTGGGAGCAGTTGTTTTCGCTGGTGTGTTGCCACCAAGGGAGAGTTCGTCTTCGACGGCAAAGAAACCACCACCGCCACCGCCGCCAAAGCCACCACCACCACCACCAAAGCCGCCTCCGCCGCCTCCGCCGCCGAAGCCGCCGCCACCTTGCTGGCCGCCACCCTGTTGTCCACCAAAGCCACCACCACCACCACCACCGAACTGGCCGCCGCCGGAGATGACCGGGATGACGAGGTCGCCGACTGGGTAGACCTTAGTAATCAGCTGTTCTTCCGCCTTTTCAGGCGTTGTGATCTGAAGGACTTCATCTTTGATGATGTAAGTCAACTCCAACTCGTTGAGCATCAGTCGCAGTGCCGATCGAAGAGTAGTTCCCTTCAGAGAATGGGTGATCGGTGTTCCCGTATCGATACCAAAGTCTTCCAGCGCCTTTGTGTCGATAACGATTGGAATGTTATGCGTGAACGAGATGTCTTCAATCACATCCTTCAACGGCTGGTCGAGGTAGTCGAACGTCGTTTCGTGGTCGAGTTCCGAGAGAATTCGCGTCTCCGAAGAACCAGACTTGCCCGACAAGTCAACGGAAGCGTACTTCTTACGACGAAGTGTCAGCTGCTCCCAAACCGAGGCATCCGGATAAAGGACCGGCGGCTCGTCGGGGAACGGGTCCGCAGATCGTTCGATTTGAAACATTGCGTCTACGAAGTTGCGATGGCGCAAGTCGCGGAATCGGGTCAAGCCATTGAAGTTCTTTAAATTGCGGGCGTTCCAAATTGCGACACGTCCGGTGGGTAGGCCGGGTTCGAGATCCTGGACTTGGGAGGCAACATCGGCTTCCGCAGCGAAGTAGTTACCTTCGTCAAGCAAAGAGTTGAAACGATCGAGAAGCTGCTTGATCTTCTGACGCTTACGGGCCGTGTCTTCAACTAATCGTTCGGCCTCAACAGCGGCGGCCTTGTTTTCTTCTGCGTGAGCGCGACGATTTTCAACTTCGATCGTGACGCGTCCCACTTCTCGAATTGCCGATTGAATACGACCGGACAGTTGCGATCGGACTTCCGTATCGAGATCCGGTTCAGTGTCGACCCGTTCGAGTAACACCTTTAGTGCTTGGCGTGCGCTTTCCGGATTACTCGACATTCTTTGGCTCGCTTGACCTAAACCGGTTTCAACTTCAGCTTGAATCGCCTCGGACTGAACCCGCTTTGCGGTTTCGACCTTGTCAAGGAAAGCACCAGATTCTCCCTCGAACTCGTGGAGCAAGTCGCTCGCGGCTGACGTACCACCGCCCTGGTGATTGATGAGGTTCAATGACGCCTCGCCAGCAGGTGCCGAAGCGAATTTATCAGCCGCATCGAGAACGGCGACTGCTCGAGGGTTGCCTGGGTCGCGAGCGACCGCCGCAGCGGCGGCGGTACGTGCACCCGCCAAATTTCCGGTTCGCAACGCATGGCCACTGAGTTCGGCCAGTTGCTTTGCGTTGTTTGTCATCACTTGAGCTGCCTCGCGTAGACCCGCAGAACCGATCGTTGGCAAGCGGAGGCCAGCGTCGGGGCGAGCTTTGTCGACCAGTTGCGGGAGAAATCCAAAGTCAGCGCTGGATGCTTCGGGGGACAACTTCCAAGATTGTTCAATTGTTTTGCCATTGGCTTCATACGTTACAGAAAGATCGCCTGTACCAGCCCCATCAAGCATTCCAATCAGGATCGAATCACGATCGGCGCGCAGCGGAGGCAATTGCTTCGGATACGACTCGCGAACGGATGCCGGTATCTTAGAAGCTACGGGCCACAACACAGTGCCTCGTGCGGCGTGTGCCATCGCAACACCAGCGTCTTGGCCGGTGTTCTGATCCGAATCGACATACAACATGCCACCAGTGTGGTTGGCAAGTGTCGCGAGCAGTCGTCCATCGCGGCTTGGTCCGATTGCCATACTCGACACGGATGCTCTGTTGGCAACTAAGTCGTTAACGATTGTCTCAAACTCGTTGCTTTCAATCACATTGGCGCGGCTAACCCCGTCACCGATGTAGACGACCGAACGCGGATTCGCGCTTGCTGGGCCGTAGCTGTCGATCGCACCCTGTAATGCTGCGACCATGTCCGTCGACCCGAGAGGTGCCCGCAGATCGAGCTTGCGAAGGGCCTGCTGCATCTCGGCACTCTTCGGTGCCACGAAGCCATCGGTCAATGGAATCGCGTTGAGATCGACTGCAACCAATTTGACTCGATCGTTCGGTCCGAGCGTGTCGACCATCGATTCGAGAGCTGCGATTGCGTCATCGCGATACATCCCAGTCTGACTCGCCGATGTGTCAAATAATACAACCACATCATGAGCCCCAACAGGCGGACCCAAATGGTCAGGCTTGAGACTTAGGGCGAAATACTTTTCGCCGGTTGAAGAATCGAACGTCGCGAGTCGCGATTCCGCAGCTACAACATTCGAGTGGCCAGGCAGGGACGACGCTGTCACTGCAAAAGCCAAAACGGGTGCCAACGCGAGCAAGAAGTTACTGCGTTTAGACATAGTGAACACTCCCACCACTGAGGTGACTCTAAAAAGGGTTCTCTCTGTTCCGGTCGACAGAACCCTGCCTTGCCCAACAAATTATAATCGGCGCAGTTAGTCCGCCGAGTTCCTCCATTCTATGCAGGTGCTTCGCCAAACGCTACAGAAAAAGACCGGATTTATGGCCGTTGGCTGGGCAGACCGATCCTGCCGAGGCGAACAGTCGGCAAGTGAGCAAACGCAAGAACAACAGGTGCCGAGAGGCAAATTCCCCTCGGCACCCGTCTGGAGTCAATAGCTTCTTACGTTAACTAGCCCCTATTCATAGGGGCTAGTAAGCCATGTCGCCATCAGCTCGTTGCGCCGTCTCAGCGATCTCGGTGGTAGCGAAGCCTCGTAAAATCACTGCAGCACTCTCAAAAAACGAAGCCATTCCGTCCAAAGCCTCCGCTGCATCAAGGACGACCGATGCCCTCTCTTGGTCCGGTTGAGCCCAATGGTCCAATTCGCAATCCCATTCCTGGGCACATTCATCCACATAGAACTCGGAGTTCGAGAGGGTGGGCAATAAATCGTTCGACGCGACGTCATCGACAGTCGTCCAGATGGGGGCGAGCATTCGATTTACTAACTCCGTTAGCCACGCTGGTTGGGGAGACGAGGTCTGTTGCGCGCCCTTGTCGAGGGGAAGGGATGCCTCTGCTTCACTCGGCTTTGATTCGAGTAACTCATCGGAAGTCGGCTCGAGGTCATACAAGTCGTCGTAGAACGATTCGTAATCATCCACGTCAGGCAAAGCGGAGTTGGCCTCCGCAGGATCGACATCGGTGACAGGCTCCACCGTATCTTCCAATTCAGCGGCCATCGCTTCGTCGTAGGCTTGGTCGTAACCAGTTCCTACAGCTTCCGCGGGGTCGTCAACCGCGAAAGCATTTGCGACGCCTTCATCCGGTTCTTGACCGTAGCCATACTCTTCGCGATACCACTCTTCTTCGTCACCCCACGATTCGGCGGCGAATTGAGCATCGGCCGCCTCGTCAATGGCTGTCTCGGAAAGTGCGTCGTATGCTTCGTCGATTTCCGGAATAATCCGCTCCGCGTCTTCGACCGAGTCAACTTCGTACGAGAACCATTCTTCTTTGTACGTTTCATAATCGAGAGCCGATTGGTCTGGCGAAACTTCGTCGGACACCGAATCTTCCGCTAGTGCGGGATCTATCGGTTCGTAGCTGTCGTACGAATCGAAGTAATCCTGCGGCGACGCATCGTCGTCCGTATACCATCCGAACTCGTCGTACGAATCGAATACTTCGTCGTATTGCGTCGTGGCGCTCGTGGACTCGGTTCCCGACGGCGCATCGACGGGTGGCGCTGGAGACGCCGACTCTTCCGAACTCAAATCTTCCGCATCCGTAGATCCGGACTCGTCTCCGAAGAAGAACTCAGCGTAGTAGTCCTCGTACTCCGACTCCCAGGAATTATCGGACTGATCATCAACAAGCGAATCAGCAAGTTCAAGTTCGGGATCGGCGGGTGACGCGGACTCCGAGCGCGGCACCGAGTCGTCGTCGTACCAATAGTGGTTGTAGTCATAGTCGCTGTACCCACCGCAGACTTCTAGTGGGCCGTGAGCCAAAGGACAGACTATGCATTCGCCGGGATCATGGCTTGGCGACACACCGGTTTCTTGTGCGTGCGTCCTTCCAACTATCAACAAGGGCCCGACCATACAACACAACATTACCGAGAGAGCGAAACAGGGGCGACTCATCTGAACTTCCTCCTGTGAAATTAAGGTCGCGATGGCTTCCTCGCCATCCACTGTTCTTATCAAGTTCACACGAAAGCTCATCACCAAAAGGGGGCTCTCGATACGAAGTGAACGCCAGTGAAGCGGTGGTTTTGGAGCGACACCGCTTCTCACACGAGTTGCTATCGGAGTCTTCCATTTGGGAGCAGTAGGTAATTTGTATGTGAATAGAAAACAAACGGCGAGATGGTCGATATCGCATGACCAGGGAATCCAGGGTGAGATTTGCGAAAGTGTCACTAGTAGCGTTTGTGTGATGTGGCACCCGGCTGCACATACATGACTATTATTCTGATGTTAATGACGTATCAAGGTGGCGACGATTATGATGAGGTCACTACCCCGCGATTGGCTGCGATCATCACGTCTGTCACAACTCGAGCATAAGATATGCTGCCTCAGGAATATCACAGCTGGATTGCTATCGTGGCGACCATCTTCGTCTTCCTTGGGTTGCAGCTGCGCCGCGGTGCCCCAACCGATCTCTTATTCCTTCTAGCACTGCTCGCCGTAACCCTCTGCGGCGTGATTACACCCGAAGATGCGTTTCGTGGCTTCTCGAACCCCGCACTTCTAACAATCGCGGCGTTGTTGGTTGTCGCCGCTGGCCTTCGCTCGTCCGGCGTACTCGACTGGGTCGGTAACAAAATGCTCGGCTCGGTCGAAACCGAGCGAGCTGCCATCTTTCGGCTAGTGCCAGCCTTGATCGCAGCGTCCGCATTCATGCTAAATACTGCTCTCGTCGCTATGGTCGCCCCGGTGGTGGTCGATTGGTGTCGTCGAAAGCGGATCTCGCCATCGCGATTGTTGTTGCCGGTAAGTTATCTCACGATCCTTGGCGGCGTCTGCACGCTGATCGGAACGAGTACGACCTTGATCGCGAATGGCATCCTAAAAACGGAGCAGGAGCGACAGGTTGTTGAACTTAAGGAGCAGCGAGATGCAAATGAAATCAGCGACGAATTGGCCGCCAAGAGGGAAAATTTCATTGAGAGATCAGGCCCCATGGGCTTGTTCGAGCTTGGCAAAGTAGGACTTCCGTGTGCGCTCGTTGGTGCGGTCTTTATGATCTTTATCGCTCCCCGATTGTTGCCCGATCGAACGGATATGATCGAACAGCTTGGTGAACAGCGGCGTGAGTACCTCGTCGAAATGCAAGTGTTGCCGACGTGCGCGCTTATCGGACAAGATGTCGAGACTGCAGGGCTTCGACATCTCCCAGGCCTCTTTTTGATCGAGATCGATCGAGCTGGCGATACACTGACGCCGGTTAGCCCACAGGACGTTATTCACGCCGAAGATCGAATGATCTTCACCGGAGTTGTCAGTACAATCGTTGACCTGGAGAAGATTCCAGGACTCGTCCCGGCCGCCGATCGCACTTACGAGATCCATCCTGAAACACGAACACAACGGCGGCTGACCGAGGTCGTTCTCTCTCGAACTTCGCCGCTGATCGGCCAGACGGTTCGGCAAGCAAAGTTTCGCCGACTGTATAACGCTGCCGTTGTCGCAATGCACCGCAACGGTGTTCGGCTGACCAATAAGATCGGCAGTATCCGGCTGGAGCCAGGCGACACGCTGCTCCTTCAGACTCGCGACGATTTCGTCAGTGCCTATCGCAATAGTCGCGATTTCTATCTGGTAAGCAGCGTAGAAGGTGATTCGTCTCGTCGACACCACAAAGCAAAAATTGCCGGTTCGCTGGTGTTGGCTCTAATTGCGTGGCTGATGCTGGGAGCCGTTCCCGATCTGCTGGGTGACGAGCTCGCCAATCTCGGCTCGCCGGCGGTTGCATCGCTGACCATCGCGATGCTGATGATACTTACGGGTTGTCTGCGTGTCTCCGAAGCTCGTAACGCACTGGACATGCGAGTGCTAGTTACGATTGCTGCCGCACTTGGACTTGGCCTCGCTTTACAGACGAGCGGGGCCGCCCAGATGATCGCAGATGGTATGATCGGCGCGGTCGGTAACAATCCCTACTTACTGCTCGCCGTCGTCTACTTCGTCGCGATTATCATGACGGAGTTGATCAGCAACAACGCGGTCGCCGCGATGCTTCTGCCGCTTTCAATCGCCGTAGCCGCAGCAGCTGGTCTCGATCCGCGGCCATTTATTCTTGCGATCACATTGGCTGCGTCCCTCTCCTTCGCCACTCCTGTCGGATATCAAACCAACCTGATGGTCATGGGACCAGGCGGCTACAAGCCTACGGACTACCTCCGGTGTGGGGGGCCTCTGGCGGCGTTAATGGCAGCGACCGCTCTGACGTTGCTGATGTGGCGGCTTTGAGGCGAGGAAATGATGCCGCCGGCGGCTGTTCTGCGTGACAACTCGACTCCGGCGACCTATGTTTTGCGGCATAACTCGTGCCCTGGAACCCCCTTGTAAGACCGAGCTTATTCCGCGATCATGTGTGGTTTCACATTTTGCTAAGTAGCAGCGAACTTATTCAGAATCAGCGGTTCGACGGAGAATAGACTCGATGGGACGGTACACTGGCCCGAAAGCACGGATCAACCGACGACTAGGTACACTCATTTACGAGAGTGGCGGAGCGATAAAAGCTTCGGAGCGACGGGACAACCCGCCGGGCATGCACACTCGTGGACGACGTCCGTCGAACTACGGCCTGGCGTTGAAGGAAAAGCAAAAGATTAAGCACTATTACGGTTTAGGCGAACACCAACTTCGACGTTACTTCAACAACGTTTCCCATAAAAAGGGAAATACAGGCGAGCAGCTGTTGTTGTTGTGTGAGCGTCGTTTGGACAATGTGATACGGCGTTCTGGGATGACGAAGACTCGCCCGCAAGCTCGACAAGGAATCGCACACGGTCACTTCGCTGTCAACGGTGTGAAGGTAACCAGTCCTTCATTCAGTTGCCGACCGGGTGACGTGATCACTGTGAAGGCAAAAGAAAAGGTGCAGCATCTCTATCAACGTACAATCGCTGAAGTTGAAGTGCAGCCGACGGATTGGGTGACGTTCGACCCCGAAACTCTGCGCGCGACTGTTCAAGGTCTACCCGATCCGAACGACATCAGCCTGCCGGTGAATGTGAATACCGTTATCGAGTTTATGTCTCGCTAGTCGGGACCACTCTGGCAAAACATTATCGCTCAACGAGCCTGCCTAGTGCGGGCTCGTCGTGTATACGGAGCAAGGCACCGCGCGAAGCTTACGGTGTTCTGTAGATTTCACTTCGTCAATAACTTGAAAGACCGATTGGCAGGCAGACTGCATAGCGGAAAACCATGCATACACAACTCGCCGTATTAGGTGGCGGACCAGGTGGCTACGCCGCAGCGTTTCTGGCTGCCGACGAAGGCTTGGACGTTACGCTCGTTGAATCCGAACCAAGGCTTGGCGGTACCTGCCTTTTGCGGGGATGCATTCCTTCAAAAGCTCTGTTGCATGTCGCCAAGGTCATCGATGAAGTCGAAGAGCTTTCGTCGGGATGGGGCGTCGAGTATACCGAGCCGACGATCGACATTGACAAAGTCCGCGCGCGAAAAGAAAAAGTGATCAGCACGCTTTCGGGCGGTCTAAAACAACTTGCGAAGCGACGCAAGGTGAAGGTCATTTGCGCACGAGGATCGTTCAAAAACTCAACGACTCTGCGACTCGAAGGTGACGATGCTTTGATTCCCGAGGGTGGCCAGCTAACATTCGAGAACATCATTCTCGCAACCGGTTCGACACCTGCGATGCCGCCCGCGTTCAAGATAGGATCATCGCGAGTGATGGATTCGACCGGCGCGTTGGAGCTGGCCGATATTCCCGAGAGTTTGCTCGTCATCGGTGGCGGGTACATCGGTCTTGAGATGGGGACCGTTTACGCTCATCTTGGTTCCAAGGTAAGTGTTGTTGAATTAACGAGCAGCTTGCTTCCTGGTGCCGATCGCGACTTGGTAAAGCCTTTGCAGAAGCGATTGCAAAAGCTTTACGAGGATCGCATCTATCTTGACACGAAAGTCGGTTCGGTTGCCGATTGTGGCGATACCGTTGAAGTGACATTCGAAGGGCCTGCGAAGTTTGGCGTCGAGCGATATTCGCGCGTTCTGGTCTCCGTGGGTCGTCGCCCTAACAGCCGGGACATGGGGCTCGAAAACACCAATGTAGCAGTTGACCAACGAGGCTTCGTCGAGTGCGACAAGCAGCAACGGACAGCGGACAACAACATTTTCGTAATTGGCGATGTTGCTGGCGAACCGATGTTGGCTCACAAAGCAACGCACGAAGCAAAAGTCGCGGTCGAAGTCATCCTCGGCAAATCTGCTGAGTTCGACAAGGTTGCAATCCCCGCAGTCGTCTTCACGGATCCGGAGATAGCTTGGGCTGGTTTGACCGAAGAGCAAGCGAAGCGCGAAGGTCGAGCGTACGAGTCGGCGATCTACCCCTGGGCTGCCAGCGGTCGAGCCCAGGCCTTGGGACGAACCGAAGGCTTGACCAAATGGCTGATCGATCCGGAAACAGAGCGAGTGATCGGTTGCGGCATGGTTGGTCCGGGCGCTGGGGAATTGATCGGCGAGGCCGTATTGGCAATTGAGATGGGTTGCGAGGTTCGCGATTTAACCGAATCGGTCCATCCGCATCCGACCCTAAGCGAAACGTTAATGAATGCCGGTGAAGTCTTCTTTGGCACGGCGACTGAGATCTACAAACCGAAACGCAACAAGGATCTGAAGTGAATACCGCATCCCAAGAGGCGATCGAGCATCGCGATCCGTTCGTCGAACATGTTGAGGACATTGATCCCACCGAGACACAAGAATGGCTTGAGTCGCTGGAGTATGTCCTCGGCAGCCGTGGTCCCGAGCGAGTGAACTACCTGTTGTCGGTTTTGGAACAAAAGGCTCGCCGCGCGGGCGTCGATCGTCCGGCAGCGATGCACACTTCGTACATCAATACGATCCCAGTCGACAAGCAGCCGCCGTATCCTGGCAACCGCGAGATCGAACGCCGCATTAAGAGCATCATCCGCTGGAACGCGATGGCGATGGTTGTGCGAGCGAACCGCCAATCCGACGGTCTCGGCGGACACATCTCGACGTTCGCCTCCGCTGCAACGTTGTATGAAGTTGGCTTCAATCATTTTTTCCGCGGACGAGGCGAGGGTGGTTACGACGGCGATCAGATCTATTTTCAAGGGCATGCTTCGCCAGGGATGTACTCTCGAGCTTATCTCGAAGGTCGCCTGACCGACGTGAACCTGACGAACTTCCGTCGCGAGTTACAAGACGAACAGGGCTTGTCGTCCTACCCACATCCTTGGTTGATGCCGAACTTTTGGGAATTCCCAACCGTCTCGATGGGCCTTGGGCCGCTGATGGCCATCTATCAGGCGCGCTTCAATGAGTACCTGCACGACCGCGGCTTGAAAGATACTCGCAATCAACATGTCTGGGCGTTTCTTGGAGATGGCGAATGTGACGAGCCCGAGACGCTCGGCGCGATCACGCTTGCCGGACGCGAAAAACTCGACAACTTGATTTTCGTAATCAATTGCAATTTGCAACGGCTCGACGGCCCTGTGCGGGGCAACGGCAAGATCATCCAGGAACTCGAAGGCCTCTTCCGCGGTGCGGGCTGGAATGTAATTAAAGTTATCTGGGGTGACGACTGGGATCCGTTGTTGGCACAGGACAAACAAGGCATCTTGGCCAAGCGAATGGAGGAAGTTGTCGACGGCCAGTACCAGAAGTACACGATGATGGACGGCGCCGAGATCCGCGAGGACTTCTTTGGCAAATACCCCGAGTTGCTTAAGCTTGTCAGTGGCTACTCGGACGACAAGATCGAACGTATGCGGCGCGGCGGACACGACCCGGAGAAGGTGTACGCTGCGTACAAAGCTGCGGTGGAGTACAACGGCCAGCCGACCGTGATCTTGGCCAAGACAATCAAAGGTTACGGATTGGGCGAGGCGGGTGAAGGACGAAACATCGCCCACGGCCAGAAGAAACTCAACGAAGAGGAATTACTCGAATTCCGCAGCCGCTTTGGGATTCCAATCTCTGACGAAGACGTCGCCAAGGCTCCGTTCTACAAGCCGGCTGCGGACAGCGTCGAGATGAATTATCTACGCGAGCGGCGCGAATCGCTTGGCGGTTTCGTACCAACTCGGCCAACGACTGCCCCTCCTATGGAAGTGCCCGCGTTCGACGAGTATCGCAAGCTAATTGATCGCGACAACGGGAAGAAGATCTCCACGACCATGGGTTTCGTGCGGTTGCTCGAACGTTTGTGCAAAGACAAGAAGATCGGCAAGCAGATCGTCCCGATTGTGCCCGATGAATCACGCACATTCGGCATGGAAGGAATGTTTCGTCAGATCGGCATTTATGCCCATGCTGGTCAGCTCTACGAGCCCGTCGATTCGGACAACTTGTTTTGGTACAAGGAAGCTCAAGATGGGCAGATCCTCGAAGAAGGCATCACGGAAGCGGGCTCGATGTCCTCGTTCGTTGCGGCTGGAACGTCATATCTCCAGCACGGCATCAATATGATCCCGTTCTTCGTCTACTACTCGATGTTTGGCTTTCAACGCATCGGTGATTCGATTTGGGCGGCCGCTGACTGCGGAGCCAAAGGCTTTATGATTGGCGGTACGGCGGGGCGAACAACCCTCAACGGCGAAGGGCTACAGCATCAAGACGGCCATAGCTTGTTGAATGCCATCGCGTTTCCGACCGTTCGTGCCTACGACGCGGCATTTCATTACGAGACGGCCGTCATCGTGTTTGATGGTTTGAAGCGAATGTACGAAGACGGCGAAACAGCGATCTACTACCTGACGGTGGAGAATGAAAACTACAAGATGCCACCGATGCCTGAAGGCGTTGAAGAGGGCATTATCAAAGGGATGTATAAGTTCTCGTCGGTAAGCGCCGAGAAAGAAACGCAGCGAGTTCAACTCTTCGGCAGTGGTGCCATTCTTCGCTCGTCGCTCGACGCGCAGAAACTGCTTGCCGAGAAGTACGAAATCTCCAGCGACGTGTGGAGCGTGACGAGTTACACACAGCTCGCCCGTGAAGCTGAATCGTGTCGGCGTTGGAATATGCTTCATCCCAGTGAAACGCAGCGTCGCTCGTATGTGGAGCAGGTTCTCGAAGGTCACGACGGTCCGTTTATCGCGGCTTCAGATTATGTGCGAGCGGTATCGGAACAGATCGCACCTTGGGTGCCAGGTGATTATTTCGTGTTAGGTACCGACGGCATGGGTCGTAGCGAAACTCGCGATGCACTACGACGTCATTTTGAAGTCGATGCCGAGTTCATCGTGATCGCGACGCTTCATCGCCTCCAGAAGCAAGGCAAGATCGACGCGAGTATCGTCGCTGGAGCAATCAGCGATTTGGGCGTCGATCCCGACAAAGTAAACCCGCTTTACGCGTGAGCGAAACCACAATGATTGAAATTAAGTTGCCAGAACTTGGCGATGGAATTGAATCGGGCGACGTACTCGAAGTCCTGGTTAGCGAAGGTGATGTCATCACCATCGATCAAGGCGTCGTTGAATTGGAAACGGACAAGGCCACTGTCGAAGTTCCCAGTACGCATGCTGGAACCGTAAAGAAGGTGCATGTCAGTTCGGGCGATACGATTAAGATCGGTGCCGCGATGATCAGCATCGACGCCGAACCCGCGAACGAGGCCGTGCCGAAGGATGTCGCGCCAGCTCCCGAGAAAGCGGCGGTCGAACCCCCGGTGCCTACCGCTCCCGAACTGAAGCCCGAGACACCTCTAGCTTCAGAGCCGCAAAAGCCTATCCTCGCGGCTCCAACTCCTGCGCCGGAACCGGTGCCAACGGCGGTCCAACCTGCGGCAAGTGACGTCGAATCCGGAACCGTGGCGGCAGGCCCGGCGATTCGTCGCTTCGCGCGTGAGGTCGGTGTGGACCTAACCGGAGTGAGCGGCACGGGGCCCAGCGGTCGTATCACACGTGATGATGTACTGAGCGTCGTGCGTGAGGCATCTGTAGTTGCTCGGTCGACGAAAGAAGCTAATGGCGGGGGCAGCACCGAATCCGACGCTTGGGGGCCAGTCCGCACCGAAAAGATGCCGAAGATTCGTCGCACGATCGCGGCCAAGATGCATGAGTCGTGGGAGACCGTTCCGCGAGTCACCAACTTCGACGATGCTGACGTGACCGACTTGGAGATGATCCGCCAGTCGAGCAAAGCCGACTACGCTGACAAGGGCATTAAACTGACTTCGATGCCATTCCTGATCAAGTCCGTTGCGATGGCATTGAAAGAGCATCCGACGATCAACGCGGCTCTCGATGTGGAAGCCGGGGAAGTGATCTATAAGGAGTACGTCAACGTTGGGATTGCCGTCGACACCGATCGCGGGCTCGTCGTTCCCGCGCTTCGGGATGTGGACAAACTTTCCATCCCAGACATCGCTAGAAACCTAGCGACGATGGCCGAGAAGGTCCGCACCGGCGACTTTGGTATCGACGATCTGCGCGGTGGGACGTTCACGATCAGCAATCTAGGAGCAATCGGCGGCACGTATTCAACGCCGATCATTAATGTTCCCGAAGTCGCGATCCTGCTGGTCGGCCGCTCACGCAAGATGCCTGTGGTGGTCAATGACGAAATCAAAATCCGGCTCATGATGCCGCTCAGTCTGTCCTACGATCATCGTCTCGTTGATGGAGGCGCGGCCGCGCGTTTTCTGAATGAACTGATCAGCTATCTCGAAGCTCCGAGTCGCCTGCTGCTGGCACCGTAGCTCGCCTCGCGACGAATTCGTGTTGAAAACGGTCAGCAAGTGTGACAGTCTATCGACTAGTAAATGTCGATTTCCCGGCGGGAGGCTGCACGATGATGCAACGACGAACGTTTGTTGGCACGTTGGTTGGTGGTGGTGCAGCGTTGGTCTTCACCGACGAAAGACGAAACTCGGCGTTTGGTAAGCAGCGTGACGGCGTCTCCATCGATCAGATTCGAGCGGGCGAAAGCATCTTTCAATACGTTCATCGTGTCGCTGGCAGCTTCGATAGTAAGTTGTATAAGCAGATTCTGGGTGCGGCGAACGAGTTCAAAGAGGGTGACCAAATTGTCGGCATCGCGGCGGATAATGAAGTCACCCGAGCCCGCGCTCGAGAACTGCTAGGCAATACTCGTGTTCGAGAAATCGATGCACATCCCCTGCTGGCAGATCAACTCTCTGGCCTGCTCCAGCGGACGATCGATCGCAGTGCGATTGATCGCACGAAAGACCTGACGATTCGCGGACTCAAGCAGTTCTTGCTCGACAACGACGAGGCAGAGACCAAATCGATCATGCCCGGTCTCTCCAGCGAAGTGATCGGTTGTGTCGTCAAGCTCATGACGAACGAGGAACTGATCGCGGTTGGAGCGAAGGTGTTTAACTCGCTGCCTGGTAGCCAGATCGGGGCCAAAGGATATCTGGGAGCGAGAATCCAACCCAACTCTCCGACCGACAATCTCGAGGACATTCGCTGGCAAGTGTTTGCGGGATGGGCGTTTGCGGTCGGTGACGTTGTGCTCGGCAACAACCCTGTGTCGAGTAATCTGGAGTCCGTTGCCGCGATCGAAGATACGCTGAAGGATCTTCTGGTGACGTTTGGCATCGACGACGTCATGCCGCACTGTGTCTTGTCCCATATCGACGTGCAAGCGGAAGTCGAGAACAAGCATCCGGACAGCACGGCCCTTTGGTTTCAAAGTATCGCCGGAACTGACGACGCGAATCGCACCTTCGACATCAGCGTCGACAAGATGCTCGACTACGCCGCCTCGCGAACGGGCCCGTACGGTTTGTATTTCGAGACCGGGCAAGGAGCCGACTTTACCAACGGTCATGGCCACGGCTTCGATATGGTGTTGCACGAGGCGAGAAAGTATGGATTCGCGCGCGCGCTGAAACAGCAAGTAGGCGATTCGCTGAAGAATGCCGGGAGCAAGTTCGAACCGTGGGTTCATTTGAACGATGTTGCCGGGTTCATCGGCCCGGAAGTCTTTCGGACTCGCGAGCAACTAGTGCGATGCTGCCTCGAAGACATCGTGATGGGGAAGTTGCATGGGCTGTGCATTGGACTGGACGTTTGCTCGACGCTTCACATGGACGTTTCGTTGGACGATTTGGATTGGTGCTTGGACCAGATCATGCCCGCGAATCCCGCCTACCTGATGGCGCTGCCAACGAAAATAGACCCCATGTTGGGCTATCTCACAACTGGCTATCAGGATCATGTTCGTCTGCGCGAGAAGTTCGGTTACCAGGTGAACGACCGGATGTGGCAGTTCTTTCAGGAGTTAGAAGTGATCGATCGCGACGGACGACCGACACGGCACTTCGGCGATCCGCTTTGGATTTACCAGCAGTACCAACAACGCAAGGGCGATCGCCGTAGCCAAGCTGATATCCTGAGTGATGGGAGAAGGCAAGTTACTGCGATTCGTGAACGCGGCGTGTTTATGACGCAAGGGCACGGCGAACGAACCTGGGATCTGGTACCTCACCTCGATCAAGACATTCGCCGCATCTATGCAGACGCCAAGGAAAGCATCTGGGCTGAACTACCGGTCGACTTTGTTACGCAAGTTCCGAACGGATTTCTCGTCGAGACACTTTCGTCCGATCGTGAAGACTACATCCTGCATCCAGAATCGGGCGAACGTCTAACGGGACCAACTCTAAATGCGCTTGCCGAACTTCGGCGGCATCATGCGAGTCAATACGACGTACAAATTGTCGTTTCAGACGGACTGAACGCGCTTTCAATCACCGATGAAGGCCACTTGGCTCCATTTCTAAGCCGGCTCCGAAAGCAACTCGCCGCCGCCGGGCATCGTGTCGCCCTCGAGAATATCATCGTCCGATCGGGACGCGTTCGTGCGGGATATCGGATCGGCGAAGCACTCCTTCGCGATCTCAGTGGTCCACGGGGAATCCTGCATGTCATCGGTGAGCGACCGGGTACTGGCCATCATACATATTCGATCTATATCACCGCGCCCAATGGCAAGGTATGGGGCACCGAAGATGCGATCGACCACAACATTACGAAAGTCGTATCAGGAGTAGCGACGACGGCACTGCGACCAGAAATCGCCGCCGATGAATCAGTACGTATTCTCGGAATGCTGATGGTTCGTTCGTAGGAAGTAAGCTTCTTGCGCCGCGTACTCTGTCGGCGGACGCAACAAACTCGCCGCAGATTATGATCGCGGACAAGCACGACCGTATCGGTTAAAGAAGTTGCGTTAACGGGTTCGCACAGCCGTCGCCACGCGTTGCGACACCAGACAGCCGTGCATGAGAATCAGTTTACCAAATGATTGATCGTTACCCTAAATCCAAGGCGATTCGGCATGAATGCCGAACTCTGCGGTCGGTGCGTTGTTGGGTGTCACGCGCGCGGGCTAAGCAGCCCCTGAGCGACAAGCCGTCCCACCAGAGCACCAGCTATCATGAAGGTTGCGAGAACCAAGTAATGTGCATTGGGAAACATATAAATGGGAGGAATGCCAATTAGAATTGCGATGGCAAAGTAGACCGCATCGTACTTGTTGGATTTGGCCGGTTTGCCAGTACGACCCGTCACCCGTTCAACTACACGCTCGCCGTGAGTTTGAAGGAATGTAAACCCAAAGATCAACGCAATTGCGGTACGCAAGTGACCCATAATGGCACCCAACGTTTCCTACGACAACCTGTCGCGAGTAACAGTTGAGCAAGGTAAGCTGACTCGCGACTTTGGCAGAAGAACGTCATTATCGCTGATGCCGCAGCGGGGGGCAATCGTGATCAGAGTACGTGGATCGATCACTCCGTGGCCAACGCTGTATGGGAGTACAGAGGTACTGGCAACTTCCGTTCGACCTAGACAGCTCGATGTCGGAGCGTTAGCTTTGCCGGTTGGTAAGTGAAAGCTAAGCAAACAGGCATGGGAAGCTGAGATGATCGATCCTCAAGATGATCTGCCACTGGAGATTGATGTTCGTGGCGTTAAGAAGCTGCTTGATGATGGTACCGATTTCTTCTTTCTCGATTGCCGTGAGCCGACCGAACATGCGATTGCGAAGCTCGATTCGGCAGTGCTGATTCCAATGGGGGAGATTCCAGCGCGATTAGCCGAGCTGGAGCCTGTGCGGGATCAGCGGATTGTCGTCCACTGCCATCACGGCGGTCGAAGTATGCAAGTGACCCAGTGGTTGCAGCAGCAAGGCTTTCCCAAGGTCCAGAACATGGAAGGCGGAATTGATACCTGGTCGTGCGAAATCGACTCAAGCGTCGCCCGTTATTGATGTTTGCTAGGGTTTCTTGCCCAACTGGCTAGTTCCGGGCTGGATTGTTACAGTTTGGCGAAGTAACCTATTTTGAAGCAAACGCACGAACCGTGGAAGCGCCGTTTGGTGCCTCACATGATGTCGCGCCCCAGCCTACCCTGTTACTGATGCCCACCGCCGAATCTTCTAGACGCAACCAACGAGGTACTCCGATGAGATTGTCGATCGTTTGTGCAGTTCTTTCGATCTCGATGTTGTCACTGGTTTCTGACCTGATCGCTCAAGAGTCGATTTTCCCGGACAAGGCGCTAGAAGCGGTCGTTCGCGCCTACGTCTTCGAGAAAAGAAATACCGATGCCCCGATCGTCGAGGCCGACGTAGTCAACATCTCGACGATCAAGGGTAAGAACAAAGGGATTAAGGATCTGACTGGATTGGAGAAGTGCCGTAGTTTGGCGCTGCTCGATTTGGCCGGAAACGAGATTACCAAGATCGATGCGATCGCAGGCTTAAACAACATCCAGTCGCTCGATCTATCGAAGAATAAGATCACGGACATCAAACCGATTGCAGGCTTGAAGAAGCTCCAGTATGTGCAGCTGTCCGACAATCAAATCACCGACCTGTCAGCCCTCGAGAAACTCGAGAATCTCCGCTCGCTTTACATCTCGAACAACAAAGTCAAGAACCTTGGACCGGTTGGTGGTTTGAAGAAGGTTTGGTCGCTCTACGCGGATGGCAACCAAATCGCTGATCTCAAGCCGATCGCAGGTATGGACAAGCTCGATTCTCTAGACCTTCGCGGAAATCAAGTCGCCGATCTGACACCGCTAAAGGGACATGAACGTTGGAAGTTCCTGTTTTTGGACAAAAACAAGATCACCGACTTGGGCGTACTCGTTGAGACTGCAAAGGCGGCCAACGCCAAAGGCGATCGATCTGCCTCCTTCTGGCAAGTGTTCCTCGCAGGAAACCCACTCAGCGACGCAGCCAAGGGCGCGCAACTCGAGGAACTGAGGAAGCAGGCGAAGGTCGTCGACTTCAAGTAAGTAATTAAGCGAGTTAGCTTACTCGGCATAACGTCGACGCCCGCGCGATGTGCCACGTCGAGCAAGCCACCCTTGATCGCAGGCTGTCAGGCTACAAGTACATGCCGACGAAGCCACCGGCTTCATCGCTTGTCGCTTGGATCGTTTCGATCCGTTTCTTTGCTTCGGCCAAGTCGCCAGCGTCGATATAACGATCAAATTCGACGGCGACAGAATGCGAGACCGTCTCGGCGAACCAGGCGACGATCGGCTCCGTCAGCCAGTCGCAAGTTTCGCTCGCCAATTCAACGGTCAGGTCGCAGCGTTCGGTCGCGGCGTCCGACGAGTCGGTCAACGCGACTCCTTCGAATTCGAACTCCAGTATGCCGAGTTCGTCGTGGTTCACGAGATGGTAGACGCATTTTGCCTTATACAAGAAGTAGGCATTGTGTTGGCCATGCTTCTCGATGGCAAGCTTTATGCGTTCGCAGAGCGCCCGATACTTAGGCGACGCATCCAGGGGGATGTCCAGCCGGCTGATCGTGCGGAGCGGCAGACAATCGAAAGTAATTTCGACCCAACGATTCATGGAGCAATACTTGCCGTTTGAACGAGTTTCGTGATAGGCTCCGAATCCGCATCTTCAAGCGCGACATCGCCAACACCACTTTCCTCGGTATCGCTCTCATCAGCCACAGCGTTGACGACCGGCGTCGGGGGAAGAATCTGTTCCCAGCCAATCGAGAGCCAACCGTCCGCGGCGTTCGCGACGCGAGCCTTTAGCTTACCAATTCGCGCCCACCGGTCGTTCAAAGCGATCCCGTCGCCGGCCTCTTCAGGCAACTTTGGCTTCAGCATCGCGTTAAACTTCTTTGAAAGGAAGCCGACTGCACCAGCGTGTCGAGCTCCGTACTTTTCAACCGGTTCGCCTTCGTTATCGATGAACTCGATGCTCAAGTCGCCTTTTGCGACGAGCTGCAATCCGCCGTCGTTAGGTGTCGTCAAATCGTACGCACGCGAGATTCTGATTTCGGAACGATAAAGCTTGTCCGTCTTTTCATCCTTCAGATTTAGTGGCACGGCAGCATATTCTTCACCTTGGTGAAGACTCTGGCATAACACGGACACTTTCACACCGCCGTTCGCGAACTCGACGCGAATCGGTTGCGAACGCGAGAATGTAATTGCCCAAGGATCAGAATCGATCGTGATCGCCAAATCCTCGGGAACTTCGACTCCGCCTTCTTGGTACATTTCGACGATTCGCTCGTCCGTCAGCATCACTCCACCGAGCATGGACTCGGAAAAATTGCCCGCAATCGACTCATGCACGCGTGCACCAAGGTCGTAGTCGCCTTCTAGCTCGGGAGCTGGTCCGGGCGCGGCGAGTTGAGACCTGCCTGCACGAAGCAATCGAGCGAACAGCTGTGTGTTGGTCGTCTTGAGATCAAACAATTCGGGGAAGCTGTTGCGACGAACAAGCGGCGCGCGGAACTTGTCTTGGAATGATTCGTCTGTCTCTGCAAGCGTTTCGTGGGCCTGCCCATCCACACGACCTGCGACACGACTTGCGGCCCGACTGGACGCAATTCGCTCGGCTTGGCTTTTCTTCTTGTAGACTTGTTTCCAAGCCATCTTACGTATCAAACGGCATTTTGCAGCGATCGATGACACGTTTGTGCTCGTCGACGCAGTTGCGGTCGCCGCATCAGAAGTCACACCTTCGACGTCAAAATACACTCGCTTTGAAGCGTTGACATTCGTATAGCCAGTGCTGTAAATCGATACACCCCGGTTGTAGCCAACATTGTCAGAGACGGCATCACCGGCCAATGTGATATCAAACGCCGCATTCTCATCGCTCGGTACTAACTCCAAATCGACATTTCCTGTGAGATGTGACGTGCCGCGAATCGAAGTGCCAAGAATGCACTCGTTTAGCGGCTCCGTGGCATCAACCGTATCTCGCACTGTCGAAGCCAGTAGTTGCTTCGATGCGACGACATGTAGATTGGGATGCGAGTGACGCTCGCGAATCGATGTAGTCACGGTGCCAATCTGCCCAGCTCGCTCGAACCAGCCTACTGCCCGGCCAATTTCAATGGCTTGTTCGGTAGAAGGTTCTGCTTCGTAAGCTTCCAGCAGCGACGCGAGTTCATCAATTCTTCGGTCGTATTGTTCTGCAAATCCTTCGGCGGAAGAGAAGAAGACCTTGTTCATGTATTCGCGAAGCGAACGTCGGACGTCCGTAAACGATTTCGTCTCGAGGCCGTCCTCATCTTCGAGGTAACTGACGAGCGAACGATTCAGAACTTGCAAGCTTGGAGCCTCTTTCTCCAATTCTGCTTGCATGGCATCCAGATGGACCAGTTCCCGCCACGCGGTTGCTTGCTCGTCGGAATTTGTCGCTAGAAATGCTTCAAGCGATTGGACGTCCACAAGAAGTCGAGACTTTGCTCCCGCCACGTCTTCGGAGCCAATCGCCTGGGCTTTCCCTTTGGCTGCACGAACCAATTCGGCTGTAGTTTCTGCTTGAACAAAGTTGCCGAACGATGCCGCAACCAGCGAAAACGCCACCGTTAAATACAGGGTCCGTTGCATCGAGCCACTCCTTTGTGATGGGACTCCGCTGATCGCCGCGGGAAGAATAGTCATAACAGGAAACAAATTCTCAAGCTATGCGAACTTCAGGCGATCTGGGTGGCTTGCCCGGAGTGGGCGGATGCGAGTACTCACGACTGACTCACACAAAACGTACGCTTCACCCGATCGCCGGGCCAGCTTGGACTCCATTATCCTTATAGGGTTCCCTTCCTGCTAGTAGTCTGTACGGTCTGGGATGACTAAAACAGGCATTTACAGGGGGTAATCGACGCCCTCCGCAGCTACTCCATGTGATCGCAGGTGCTGGCGACTTGCAGCCGAATCGGTCATGGTCAGCCACACCGAAGAGCGATAAAATGTCGGTAATTGGCCGAGTCTGGCTCTATGAAGCAGCCCTATCAGCAAGGACTTACAGCTATGAGTGACGAGTTTTTAGGTGAACGCCGCCGAGTCCTGGAGAATTCGTTCTTTGCTCAACGCGACCGCGAGCTTATGCAGAAGCTCAGGCAGCAGGTCCAACAAGAAGCATTGTCCGATGCGTGCGGCATCAAGAGCCCGGAAGTGCTCGAACGTCTGACGAACGCGAATATCAGTGCCGAAACGATCACAGCCCTCACCCTCGTTCCGCTGATCGCCGTCGCTTGGGCTGACGGCAAAATAGCGACGGAAGAACGCGACGCAATCCGGTCGGCGACCGAGTCGGCGGGCATCGAAGCGGAATCCGTTTGCCGACAACTGTTAGACGCTTGGTTGAGCGAAGCCCCTGGTCCGGAATTGGTCGACGCGTGGAAGGGTTACATCCAAGCGCTTGCCGCGTCCGCTTCAACTGACGCTGTCGAGACGCTGCGCAACGACGTCCTCGACCACGCTCGAGAGATTGCGAGCGCGGCGGGAGGCATTCTCGGCTTGGGAAGTATCTCGAAGAGTGAGCAATCGGTCATCGACGATCTTGCCTCGGCGTTCTCGGCATAATCGCTACGTTCGCTGGGACCGCGCAGCTTGACCTAGCTTCGTTGTCTTTTGGCAACATTCCGCGTTGAAAAAACGCCACATGTTGCCAAAACGCGTGCTACGTTTTCGCAGATCAAACAAGATGCGCTGTGCGCGCCGAGTTCCACTCGTACTGGACTCGCAGGCGGCGCGGCGACGATCCGCGAACGAGTACGACGATGCAATCGACGAAACCAACTCGCCATCTCCTATTAGCCGTCGCCATCATCTGGCTGACGAGTTGCGGCTGTTCGAGCATTCGCGTACCAGCGATCGATCCGAGTGGTGCCGGCATCTTCGCGCCAGGCGGCTCGTACACAACGCTTGAAGCTCCCTACGGTTCGCTTCTCCCAGCGTCATGCCTCCCTCGACCTGCGTTCGCGGAACCAGCGTCTGTTCCAGCATGTCAAACGCCTGCCTCGGTAATGCCGCGAGTTGGAAGCATCGCTTCACAGCCGATGCCAACGCGTGTCGTCGCTGTACCAAACGCCCCCGATCGCCTGCTGCTGACGCCTTCCAAGATTGTTGCTCCTGTTGGAAGCGAGGTCGTCCTGCTCGCAGGCTTGTGTGGGGCGGATGGTTACTTTGTGACAAAGCAACCGGTCGAGTGGTTGTTGTCGCAGGAGAGTGTTGGAAACTTCATCGACGTCGGCGAAGACGATCACCCCACGTTGTCGGCCTTGCTGCACCGCACGCCTGAAAAGCGGAGCAGTAACTTTGCGGTTGCGAGGACGGCATCGCAGGCAAAAACGATTACGCGCGGTACGCCCACGGTGGGCGATGACATTGTCCTTCAGAAGGGACAGACTTGGGTCACGCTTACGGCGGCCAGCGAAGGCATCAGCCATGTGACCGCCGTCGCGACAGATGCGGACAACTGGGAGCAGCGACGACAAACCGCGACGATCCAATGGGTCGACGCACAGTGGTTGTTGCCCTCGCCCACGGTCGTTCGCGCTGGCGAGCAACAGATTCTGACGACGACCGTCAACCGCAATTCGAGTCATGCGCCGGTGAGAGGATGGCTCGTCCGTTACGAAGTTATCAGCGGTCCGCCCGTGGGATTTGGTCCTGAACGAGCACAAGCCGTGGAAGTTGCCACGGACGCAAATGGCAAAGCATCTGTCTCGCTGCAACCGCTTGGCAACGAGCCGGGAGTGACACAGATCAAGATCGAGATTCTTTCCCCAGCTTTAATGGGTCTCGACGGACAACCGGTCGTCGTTGGTCAGGGTGTTTCCAGTGTGACTTGGAGCGCAGCGGGACTCGCTGTTCGGATCGTCGGTCCGCCAATGGGGGCCGTCGACGCTACGCTGGATTATCAAATTGAAGTTACGAACCCGGGCGATTTGCCAGCAAAAGACGTCGTTGTTACTGCCGAGATACCGGAAACGTTCAACGTCCTTGGAACCGGGGAAGGCGAAGTCGGTAACACAGTAAATTGGCGGATCGACCGGCTTCCACCACGTGGGACACAACGGTTCAACTTGCAGTGCCGCGCAATGCAGGCTGGCAGCGTCTGGCTTTTTGCTCGTGCGGCTGGAACGGGAATTACCTCTGAACGCTCCCGGCTCAATACAGAGATCACGGAATCTGCTTTGCGATTATCAATGGAGTTGGCCGGTGTTGAGAACGCTGACACGATCAAAGTTGGCGACCGCGTCAGTTTTAATATCGAGGTGACGAATACGAGCAACGTGCCGCTGACAAACGTTCAACTTCGCGACTCACACGCGGCCGGGTTACAAGAAGCTCATGGCGAACCGAATCCGATTTCTAAGAATGTCGGGAACCTAGCACCGGGAAGCAGCTGGCAACTCGGTCTCACTTTCATCGTTCGCCAGCCAGGCAATTTATGCCACACTTTGGAAGCAACGGCCGACGGCGGTCACACGGCGACTGCCGAACGATGCATCAGGGCCGGCGCGCCGCTGTACGACTTCTCGATAGAGCTTCACGGACCGGAAGAGGCTGTGACTGGCGAAACGGTGAAGCATGAGATCGTTGTGACGAATACGGGTGACGGCGAACTGACGGGAGTTCGAGTTGTCTATCGATCCGACGGCGCGCTACTGCCAAAGAGCGCGACCGACGGATACAAGATCGAGGCGGGCGCCGTTGTCTGGACGATCGGTTCACTTCGCCCCGGACCGGCCGAGGCTCAAACGCTGACTGTCCTTTGCGAGACGGTCACTGCGCATCATGCCGCACCGACCAGCGTTCTAGTAAGTACGGACCAGGGACGGGACGATTCTGTACGCATGACGACAACGATCCGACAGGCTCCTCCATCTGGTGTCGCTCCGCCTGCGCCTGCGAGAACAGAGATTCCCGCTGACCCGGTCGCCGAAGTGCCCCTAGCGCCAGCAAACGGCGCGTTGCGGATCACGATCGCGGATACAGACGATCCGATTCGCGTCGGTGAAACCGTCTCTTACATCATCGAGATTGAAAACACTCGACAGATCTCGGATAAGAATGTTGCGGTTACCTTCTACTTGCCCGAAGGGGTTCGCTTTGTCCAACTGTTGGACAACAATGGTCTGGAGGTTGAAGGCCGCAGCGTTAGCCCCGACGGACGTGCCATCTCGATGTCACCCATCCGAGAGATTCGGCCAGGCGAGTCGTTGCCAGCGTACCGGCTTCAAGTTGAAGGTCGCCAGGCTGGTGCAATCGAAGTGCGTGCCGAAGCGACGAGTCTTCTGTCTGGTGACCAGCCAGTTGTCGCAACGGAGGACACGAAAGTGAACGCGAACTAATGAAGACTCGCCAATTCGTCGTCCTGCGGCACGAGCCCGGAAAAGCCGGCCCGCGGGAATTGCATTGGGACCTGATGCTTGAATTCGGTGATAGTCTTCGGACTTGGGCCTTGTTGACGGAGCCTCAATTCGGCGAAGAGATCCTGGCCGACGAGCTACCCCGCCACCGCTCAGAGTACCTCACCTATGAAGGTCCGGTATCGAATGGACGAGGTTCCGTTCGCCGCTTTGATCACGGGACCTTTGAACTCGCCGAAGATTCACCAGACCAACTCTGCGCCAAACTGAATGGAAAGTTGCTCCGGGGAAACCTCCGACTGCATCACGACCAAACAAATCATCGCTGGACCGTGTTATTGACACCCGGCTGAGTCGACGCGTTCAGAATTGGCGGTACGATTTGCTCAGTGTGACCCGCCAGATAAAGCTCACCCGCTCGAAGCTCGACGGTATCCACATAGATCTCGCGATACGCGTAGTCTTCGTGAGTTACTGGTACCGTCACGAGAGCCACCGGGTCGCCATCGATTTGCCGCCATTTCAGCGGTATATCGCCGCGACGTGCCGCCGTCGAAATTTTGTCGAGAAAATGTTTCAGCGGGACCGGCAACGAGCCTGCCCGAAGCTTACGGACTCGAACCGCAAGTGTGTTTGTTTCCGTCGTCAGATCGACGTCCAGGGCCATCGAGATCACTGTCTTGATCTTGCCATTGTCGAATCGACAAGCAACACGAATCGCCTCGGCGTCGATTGCTACACGCGGCTCCTGCGTGCCACGAGGCAATACGCTTGGAAATTTCTCTGGAAGATCTGAGACCAACCAACCATTGACTTGCTCCTCAGTGAACACAGCTTCCCAGGCACCGATGCTGCGGACCTCGTTATGCAAATCGAGAACGCCCTGTTCAAGTTCGTCTCCGGCTTCTTCGTATGCGGACGACTCGACCAGCAGTGCTTGCTGATAAAATGCTGGCTCGCGCTGAGCCGCAACGTACAACACCAAGACGGCGATCCCCAGCAGCCCGAGAACTACTGTTGTCGGCAACAGAACGTAGCGGATCGCCTTTCGCACAGGAGCCTTCGACCTACTAGAGTTTATTCGAACAGTTGGCCGTAAATCGCGGATTTATGCAGCTTGGGAATACTAGCCAGGGGATTGAGGTGAGTCAATGTCGAACCCGAGTCGCGGGTGCAGGTGGCGCACCTTGCGGTTTGCGACTGGCATGGTGCACGCGAGAGGGGATGGAGAGAATCACGGCGAGTTGGGAGGGAGCCGGGTAGTTTGCACGCGACATGGAGGTCTAGGTGACGGGTTTGTCGGGCACACAAAGAGATCGATTGCGGTAGATTGCCGATGAAGTGAACGAAATTGTCGGCGGGTGCTTGCATGACGATGGACGGGCAATGACGATTGCTGAACACGGAGAAGAATGCATCGAGACCAGTGATTTGCTCACCGCCACCGTGCTCCAGCAACGAGTGGCTGAGCGGCAAAGGCCCGAAGACGCTCCCTGTTGTCCGATGTGTAACCGTGAGGGAACTCCCGATGCGGACGACGAAGCTCGCGTCTTGCAAACCGACCGCGGCGAAGTCGGGTGGATGGAAGCGGCTTATCACTGCCGTTATTTATCGTCGGCGCTCTTTTTTTCCCTCGCTCGGCTGAATTGGGATTGGCGGTGGAAGACACGGCCAGCCCACGAGTGCTGGCCAAGATGGTCTATTCGGGAACTTCGGCCGTCAGCTTCGCCGCGGCCAGCGACGACCTCGCGAAGTCGGCTGACCTAGCGATGAGCGACGGCGGTCGGTATCAGTTTCTTGATCGCCGTCTTCCTGCTTCGGGTGGTTGCTCGGCGCGCCAAGGTGAGCACTGAAAAGAAAGCCGTATCGGACTGTTGGCCAGCATGCCGGGCGAGCGGCATGAAGCCGATCCGCAACCGACGTTGCCGCCCGAACTTCGTCACGAAACAATGGCCGAAAAGCTCTCGGAGATCGGAACAACAGGGGCCACACTCGATCGGTCGGAGGATTCAGCGGAAGAAGAAACGGCTTTCGAGGACGTCTCTTCAACAGCGAATTCGGACGGCTTGGTCGCTCCGACTCTGGAGCAACGCAGCGTGGTGGCAAGTCGCGAAAGAAGAAACAGGTGAGCCGATACCACGCGTACGCTAATGCCCTACCGTCGTCACGTCAAGCGAATGCAAGGTAGTGGTACCGCTTGGACTGAGAAAAGTTCGGTACCTGCAAAGTGGGCAGAGTGCTGACTATCGGGGCATCTTCGCTGAGCTTACCTCGCTGGGAACGAATCGTTGCTGAACTGGAAGTCAAAATCCTTGGTTGGGTACTCGTCAAAGAAACCGCCCGTTACCGGTAACGGTATCGGGTCGACGTCTCGTTCATACGGCATCTTGGCGGCGTGGCCGAATATCCCAACGAGACAGTCGTGCGGATCTCGTGAGTTCCCCGTAGCCCCAGCCGCGGTTGCTTTCGAAGTGCCATTCGTCGGTGGTGATTATCAGCGGGGCGATAGCTTCGGCACTCCTCGGCCACCGCCACGCCGATGGCTTTCCAATCGTCTCATCGATAAAGCTCTGAAAATGCGCTACACCCCACTTCTTCGTCGGTCCCCAGCAAGCGGCATAACAGCAGACGAGCGTGACGACCACCACCAATGTCCTAACCGAGACCCTGGTCGCCAGCGTTTCGCCTTCTTGTTATCGTTACTTTTCAGGTTCGACCACCTCCGATACAGTGTCCCAGTCAACATACTTGCTGAGTTCATTCCTTTCGCTTGATAGTAGGTGCGCCAATAACGGCTCCTCGCGGCCTGGACGTTTGCAGAGTCCGCCCTTAGCGATGTTCTCTCGAACATCTTGGCTAGTCTCGCGTGATCGAGCCGCCAGACACGAGCGACCCCGGCCATCGTTATCACGAAGAACATCTACCGGATATTGAACTTCAACCACCACTTTGGGTTCTCGTGCTGGGTGCTTGACCGCTAGCAGTTGGATTACAACCATCGCCGCATCCACAGTGCATTAGACTATCAAACTCCTGCCGCCTATGCGTCCGACTGTGTTCCTCCGGCTTCGGCTGCGCCTCAGCCTCCGGAACACAGTCGAATTACTTAACCCCGATTCTCTCACTCCTGCTGGAACAAAGTCTGGGGGGTGGTCATTCGGTGATCCGGAACTAATTGACTCTTACGATCTGATGCGTGATCTTAATGAACTCGTATTCGAAGTACGAAATCTTACGGATAACGATCGTGAGGAAGGATTGCGGTATCGTCAGTCCGTGCTTGACGGAATGAAGTCGGCTGGCTGGAGAGAAGTAAACTCTGATTGACATTGCTTGCAAAATCGTCGGATAACACATGAGAATTTGACTTCGCGGTCCATGTCGTTTGATGATGAAGCGGGTTGGAGTTTGGGCTTGAGGCAGGTGTTGAGCTACGTGGGGGTGAGCCGAAGCTCAAATTCTTTGTTCAAGGAGCCCGGTGGAAGCGAGTCGCACGCCCACTTCTGCTTCCACACATCCGAGTCGATCTCGTCAAGCCACTGTACTTCGCACATCGCATCACGAAACTTGGCTCGACAAACCATCGAAGCCGCCTTTTCGGGCAGCAAGAAGTTCGCGGGAGCGGCTTGCCAGCGCGAACCGTCTTGGCTCACGCCTCCGCCCGCAACGACGAAGTGAACGTGCGGATGATCGACCGTCGGGTCGCGTCCCCACGTATGTAACGCTCCGAAGAATCCCAAACGATCCGTGCCGATGAAGCGAGGCCCCGATGCCAGTTCACGAATCGTCTGGTTACCGGCGTCGAAGATCGCTTGATAACAGACTCGCTGGTTGGCGCGCACGATCTTCCGCAGTGCCTCGGGCCCATTGCCACAGGGAAGCGTGAACGTGATGAGGAAGTAAGGCACCGGCAACAACTGAGCGGTTCACTTGGCCAGCCAGCCTTGTGTCTTGTCCGACTGGCAGTTGGGACGATGCAATAGCCCAGTAGTAGCGGACTCCTGAAGATTCTCAATGATCTTTATTAGGAGGACGTTATGAAGGCAAAGAACACTGAATCTGGAGGACGTGGACGACGTAGTTTCACATCTGCCGTACTCCCAGTGTCTTCATGGAGAGAAGTCGGAGCTTAGCCGCGGCTTGTGAGAATAGCTGACTTGTGTATTCTGCAGTCCGCCGCTCGTTTGCGAATATCCTTCATCGCCGCTAATGCCAAAGTAAGAATACATGGAAACCTTGGCAGTGATCTTCGATTGCGACGGAACGCTCGTCGATAGCGAGACGCTCGGGCACGAAGTGCTTTGTCGTTGTATCGCAGATTTCGGACTTGAGCTGTCGATTGAGGAGTCGATGCGGCGCTTTAAAGGCGGCAAAATGGCTGACTGCGTTGTCGAGTTGGAGCTTGAAATCGGACGCAGCCTTCCAGAAGAGTTTGTTCCAAACTATCGACGACTTTGCACCGAACTCTTTGAGGAACGATTAACTCCTATCGATGGAGCACATCAGGTTCTAAAAGAGCTACGGTTGCCTTACTGTATCGCCTCAAGTGGGCCGCGAGAGAAAATTGAATTAAATCTTCGCGTGACCGGACTGGCGAGCTTCTTCGGCGACCTTATCTTCAGCGCCTACGATGTCGGTGTCTGGAAACCAGATCCGGGGCTGTTCCTGCATGCGGCAGGTGTGATGGGTGTGAAACCACACCATTGCGCTGTTGTCGAAGATAGTGTGCCTGGGTACGAAGCTGGCGTTGCGGCCGGAATGCGAGTGTTCGCGCTGCAGGGGGATCAAATCCCTCAGGCACTGGCGCGATCCGTGCGAGCAATTGATCACCTTGCTGATCTCTTGCCACTGCTGAATCCCAGCTCTTCGACATGAACCGAATCAAGCCGTGCCAATCCCCTTGGCGGTGGCGATTTTCGCATTCACCTGATCAACGGCTGTTTGTGCTTCCTCCGCGGTTTTGGCGGCAGCTGTTGCGGCATTCGTGGCGGCGACGGCCGTCGCCTCAAGCGGCTTTGCGGCAGCAGCCCGATCTGTCGCGACCTTTTGAGCAGCTACGACAGCTGCATCGGTATCGATCACTTTCTTCTCGGACGCGACCACCAGCTGCTTGGCCGTCTCGAGCGCAGCTGCTTTCGCCTTGGCGTCTTTACCAGCTGCATCAAGATTTGCTTGTTTCGTCACGGCGATGGTAGCCAATGCGGCGGCCGCATCGATAAGAACTTTCTCGTCACCGGCCTTCGTGGCCGCATCTTTCGCTTTAGCGACTGCTTCATTCAGCGGGGTGAGTACGGCGACATAAGCTGCCACGGTCTTCGTCGCAGCCGCATAAGCTGCTTCCGTTGCAGTCACGGAGGCTTTGGCTTTTACTAGTTCGGCCTTCGTAGTCTCCGCAAGCTTCTGGCCGGCGACGACGGCTTCGTTCGCAGCCACCAACTCTGCTTTCGCCTTATCGGATGCGGCAACCGCCGTCTGAGCTGCCTCGGCAAGTTCAGCGTGTGCGACTTCGCGTTCCTCTAACACTCCATTCGCGTCCGTAAGTTGCTGGCGAAGGGTAGCGAGCTGAGCCGTGAATGTGATCTCTCCGTTCCAACGATTAACTTCGCGCTGTGCCGCAGCCAATGCGGCGGCAGCAGCGTCAGCCGCGACCTTGGCTACCGATGCTGCATCTTCCGCAGGCTTTACCTTCGGCGTTAGGTCGGCAACCACCTTTTGGGCCGCTTTGTAGCCGACATCGGCGTCTTTCGCTGCCTTGTCTGCAGTTACCAGAGCCCGCTTCGCAGTTTCGAGGGTTGCAGCAGCGGCCACCATTGTCTTCTTGTTTGCTGCCAGTTGTGCCGTCTTCTTGGCGGCGATACCTTTAATCGCTTCCGCCAACTTCACAAGTTCGGCGTCGTCTTTCAGCAATTTCGTCGCTGTTTCTGCCATCGTCGAAGCTTCGTTCAACTTTGGCACTCCGTCTGCTAACGCCGCGACGGCTAGCGTCGCTGCTTCGTATGCCTTAGTCGACTGGTCAGTCGTTTGAGTTGCTGTTGCTAAGAGCGCGGTGGCACCATCGAGTACCTTCTTTGCCTCGGCAGCTGCTTTCTGCGCTGCGGCTAGATCCGCTTTAACTTTGTCTGCCGCTGACTGTGCGGCAACGTAAGCGTCTGCAAGCGGTTTATGCTCTGCTTGTTTAACCGTCAAAAACTGTGTCGAAGCCGCCAATCGCTCGGCCAGCGTAGGCGGATTCGGTGTCAAGTCACCGATTCGCGCACCGTCAGCAGCGTTCCAGACACGAATGGCACCGGTCCAGTCGCCAGCAATTGCGCGATTCGTTTCGTTACAGAAGCTAACTTCCAGAGCCAAATCGCCGAAGGCTTCGAAGTCGCGTTGCTTGGCACCATTTTGATCCCACAGTCGCGGCACTCGGTCGCGACCGCAAGAAAATATCCGACTATCACGTGTAAACTCAATTGACGCAGCACCACCGCCATGTGCTCCCCAATTCTTGATCTGGCCGCCGTTGTTCATCTCCCAGAGACGGATGGACCCATCTTCGCTGCACGACGCCACCACGTTCGAGTCGCTGCGCCAGGAAACGTCCGTCACGCATTTCGTGTGTGCCTTCAGCGTCAAGTACTCGCGCCCGGTCCAACCTTCCCAGACATAGAGGCCACCAGCCCGATCACCCGTCGCCAGCAACACGCTGTCGGGGCTGAACTCAAGCGAACAAACCCAATCAGTGTGTTTCCGCAACTCGTGTAAAAGACGACCTGACTCGGTCGAGTAAATTCGCACGACTCTTTGCGGTCCACCGAGCGCGATTAACGTTTGATCCGAGCTTATATCAGCGGCCAAAACGGTATCAAGCTCGTCCCCAACCTCGAACACACGTTCGCCGGTTAGGACATTCCAGACAATCGCCTTTCCGGTCGCGCCACCTTGCCCACCACCCGCCAACAGTAGGCTTCCGTTGCGGCTGAACTTTAGAATCTGAACCGTACCTTCGGGGAAAGGCAATGCGCCGACCAGTTGAAGTGTCTGCGTGTTGTAGAGCAGCACTTGTCGCTGGCTCGCGATGGCCACCAATGGAGACCAAGGGCTCGTCGCCATCGCGGAAATAGCTGTTGTAGCCTCTGTCCGAGTGACAGGTTCGAGGCTCAACCGCGGAGGCATCGGTGACACAGCCGGTCGCTCGGTCGGAGCGCTTTGCAACGCCAGATCGAATGTCTTCTTTTTCTTCAGTTTCGCTTTGCTGCTCTTGGTCTCAAGCACGCCACCGTCAACCCATTTACGGATCGTCTCGATCATCTCGTCCGGCAGCTTCGGCTGCTCGGGGGGCATGTAGGGTTCGCTTTCATGGGTGATCAGCGAATAGAGATAGCTGGCCCCGGAATCGCCGGCATCAACCACTTCTCCTGAACCGCCCCCCAGCATCAAGTTACCGTAACTCGACAAGTCTAGATCACCGCTCTTCTTGTCGGCGTTGTGACACGAGAGGCACTTTTGACGAAGGATGGGCATCACGTCATCCTCGAAGGTAACGATTGGCGGCTTCTTTTTGGCAGTCTCTTCGCCAGAACTGGGCGAAACGGCCACCGTCAGGCCACAAATGAGAATGGGAAGCAAGTTTCCTATGACGTGCCGCGTCTTCATCACGGTCATCCTCCAACGAAAGTTGTAACCCCAGGCGGGCGGCGCTGACATGAAGCCAACGCCGTGGGGCGTGTGTGCCTAATTCCATCCTACACAGACGACGCACCATTACGCCAGTCTTCGCAGCACTCGCCGGGTGCGAAACCCAGCCTGTTTTTCTTAGTGGTTGAATACAAACTCGCGTGCATTCAGCAGCGCCCAGAACACATCTTCCAGAACCTGTTTCTTGTCCTCGACTTCGGCCAAAACAGCGATCAACTCGTTCTTTTCTTTGTCGGTCGGCCGCCGCGTCAGGCAGCGAATGTACAATTCCTCAACGATCTGCTCAGGAGCGATCTTCTCTTCCAGACGCTTACCGATCAGATTTCCTTGGGTGACTTTGCCTTGGAGTGTATCTCCGTTGAGCAAATGCAGCGCCTGTGACAAGTTGGGCTCGACCTTCACTTCGCAAGCACAAACCGATTCGCGAGTGGCTCGCCCGAAAGTCGACAGGAAGTATGTACTAGTATTTCCATTAGCGATCTGAACCGCTCGAGCGCCCAGTGGCAGACCGCCAAATTTATTCTTGGTGTCTGTCACCTGGCTGATCAAATCAAGCAGGATTTCCGCACGCACACGTCGCAACGACGCATGCGAAAAATTCTTTGTGTCCGTCGCATTCGTGTCGTTTGTGGCCGTGCTAAGTTGGTATGTACGCGAAGTGCATATATCACGCACTAGCTTCTTAAAGTCGTACTTGTACTCGGTAAACTTCTGCCCCAGCGAATTCAACAACTCCGGGTTAACAGCAGGATTACTGACTCGGACGTCGTCGACCTCGTTAATGATGCCTTGGCCGAAAAAGTGATTCCAGACAATGTTCGCTAGGTTTTTGGCGAAGTAGGGATTTTCGGCTGAAGCCAGCCAGTTGGCCATCACGACACGGCGGTCTCTGCCTGCGAGCTCCGGCACTTCGCCGCCCAGGAACTTGGGAACCATAACACGGCCACCAACTGGATGGTTTACTTCTCCGCCGCCGCTATTGAAGATGATCTGTTCGCGAGGATCTTCGCCGCGTTTACGGCCAATCTGAGAGAAGAAAGCCGCAAAGCTGTAGTAGTCATCCATCGTCCAGCGGTCCAACGGATGGTTGTGGCATTGGGCGCATTGGATCCGCATGCCCATAAACACTTGGGCAACGTTCTCCGCAACCTTTTTCGGGTCGCCTTCCATCTGGTAGTAATTGGTGGCGGCGTTCTCGAACGTGCCGCCGCTGGCACCGAGCAACTCTTGCACCAATTGGTCCATCGGCATGTTGCTGGCAATGCGTTCCTGAATCCAGTTGTAGTAGCGGAGCATCGGCTTGTAGGCGATTTGCTGTGTTGTGCGAACCTGCAACAATTCGGCCCATTTCATAACCCACATCTCAACGAATTCCTTGCGGCCAAGCAGGTCATCCACTAGCTTGTCGCGTTTTTTCGGGTCGGGGTCGCTGATGAATTGGTGGTACTCCTCGACGCTTGGCAGAACGCCCACGACATCGAGCGACACGCGCCGCAGGAATTCTTCGTCCGTGCAGAGTTCCGAAGGCTGAATGCGGAGTTTCTTGAACTTGTCGTACATCAATTCGTCGACAAAGTTGTTGGCGGCGACCTCGGTCCACTTGAAGTCCAAGCCCTTCGGCAACACGATGAAGTGCGTGCCGACGGTGTGAGTCTCGAAGCGCGCCATAATAAAGGCCTCACCTCGGTTGGCGGCTGTGACGACTCCGTTCTGCTCGATCGGAGCCGAGTTGTCGTTGTTCGACAGGAAGAATGCCAGCGACGTAACGTCCCTGTCAGTACCATCCGAATACTTCGCTCGCACGTTGATTTGTTGAGTCGCACCTTCGCCATCGAGTACAGCGCCCTTGGGGTATATCTCGACGGAAACGACTTTGGGTACTTCACCTTGATCTTTAGGAACACCGGCCCGCAGCCATCGTAACAACGTGTCGGCATACTCGCTGTCCATGTCGAATCGCTTGCCGCCGGTGTGTGGAACGACGCCAGTAATTTTTTCGAGCAATAGACTGGCTTCCGGAATTGCCAGATTGACGCGGCGCCCAGGCATCTCGCGGGTCAGCCGGTCGTAGTCGCCAACCGGGTCAAAGCCGAACAAAGAAAGACGGAAGCCATCCTTTCCACTAGCCGCACCATGGCAACTTCCTGTATTACAGCCGGACTTCATCCAGACCGGCATGACATCAAGCTGGAAGCTGATGGCCGGGTCCTCTGTGGCACGTTGCACTTCGACTGGGACTTTTACCGACAGTCCAGCGTAGGTGATGGTCAATTCGGCAGCGCCGTCGGTTTTTGGATACAGAACGTTTTTGTCAATTCGCGCTAGTTCACCGTTCGACAGCGCAAACGTCGCTTCGGCGGTCACATCGCGGGTGATCCCATCCGAGTATTCAGCTTGGACGATGAGCGATTGGCGGTCGCGAACGGTCGTCAGTTGTACGTCACCCGGATAGACATTCAGCTGGGCAGGCTTCGGTTCTTCGGCCGAGGCAACTTGGGTTGCGGCAACCACCAACAATGCGAGGGTGAAAATCCGTGACGTTTGAAGTCGCATAGTCCTTAAATCCTGTGTTGAGTTCTTGTAGCCGAACTTGCGAGAGTTCGGACACCAGAAGCCTTGTGACTCCTGCTAAGGGAATGGCTGTTACTCGCCGCCACTACTTGCGGCAGCAGCATTACGAGCTTCCTGGCGTTTCTGGGCTGCCAAGCGAAGTTTCTCAAGCCGCGTAAGCGGCTTCGGTGGTGGAGCTGGCTTGGCGACAACGGGAGCCGCCTCGGGCTTCTTCTCCGCCGGCTTTGGCATCGGCGGAGGTGGCGGTGCATTCGGCTCAGGCGGCAGCGGCGCGTCGATTTGAAGTTGAACACCGCCTGCGGTGCTAACAATGGGTTCGCCGTTCTTCATGATTGTGAGTTGGCAAATCAAATTGTGTTTACCAACAGGGCTCGCGGGATCGGTCTTCAACGTAAAGATCAATTCCTTCGTATCCTTATTGAACTTCATCTCCGTGGTCGTAACTTTAGGAGGAGTTCCAAGAAGCCGCGCCGTCGCCTCACCTTCAAACGGCGTGTTGTGATTGAGCTTGCAAAGGACTAAAGCTTCTTGACCTTGCTCGCAAGCGGCGCGTTGCAACTCGAAACGAACCAACGCGTCGGTAATTTCTAAATCGGCAAGCTGCGATGAGCCCCACATGCCACCCGACGTTCCGAGGGCGTAAACTTTCCACGGTTTGATTTGGGCGTTTCCATTAGCGTTAATCGGGTAGTTTACTTCGGTCTGGCCTTTCGGAATGTTGACGGAACTGGCCCCACCCAATCCCGGCGGACGGAACGGTAGCTGAACGTTAATTTGCTCATCCCAGCCTTCCTTCTTCGTGGCGACGACTTTCAACTGCATCGAGCCATTACGCACGACAGGTACCTTAGGAACAACGATATCGATCTTGAAGGGTAACTCGTCAACAACGGCAACGGCCAACTGCTTGACATCCTTCCAGCGATAGAGCGATTGGCCCGGAGCCGAGATGATATAATCCGCGCGGTTTCCAAATCCGCCTCGTATCGCATCGTTCTCGAAATGCTTAGCGGTAAAATTCAACAGTTTGCCGGACAACGGTGCGTCGGCTGCGGCCTCGAATACGACGGGCATGGTGTTCATATTGGCGGGCATGGTGTCGCAGATCATCGTGATTCCCGCCGGCAGGTCAGTTCCTTCAAGAACAATATCCCCGCCAAAATTCCCGCGACCCGCATTGATCAGTGTGGCAAAACGACCGCCTCGAGGCACGTAAATCTGTTGTCGGAATTGACCGTAGCGTTCGACTCGAGGGATTGAAAGCGTGAGCTTCGGTGTGACCGCTTGGAATTCAACTCGATAGACAAGATCCGGGCCTCCGCGACCAAGGTGATCGGTTATGCGAAGAGTGTACTCACCATCTGCGGGAACATTGAAGCGGAAATAACTATCAGGGCCGCGCTGATCATCATTGCCCAAAATTCCGCCACCAGCGGCGTTATACAGGTTCATGACCGGATCAAGACCGGATCGTATCCGACGAGCAAAACATTCAACTTCGAATTGCTGACCCTTCTTGGCGGTGAACTTGAAGAAGTCGATGTCGCCGGGCGATTGAATGATGCCATTGAAAGCTAAAGGCAACTCCGCAGGAGATGCCGTTGCGATCTCGTTGTTCGGCTCGGCTTCAAACGCGTTTCCGTGTTCAAACAGGCGGAAATTGTTAGCGGTCGGCGCGACGCCACCATCGTCCTGCGCGAAGACACCAAAGTCGGTTACATCTTCTGCCGGAAGAGCGAATTTCTGTAAGTGGTCGCCAGATGGCAGGCCGAGGAATTTGACTTCCACTTCCTCGCCCATCTTGCCGCCAGCCGGATAGACGGCGGTTGGTCGTGGGAACGTGCCGACGTGCAGGCGGTAGTTATTGCCAGCAGCGTAGGCACTCTCGCGAATTTCAATAAAGTATTTGCCATCTGCCGGTGCGACGATCGAGGCGTAAGCATCTTGCAATCCAAAAGGCGTGTCGTCGTTTGCAGATAGCTCGAAACGCTTCTCATCCAGAATCGCGACGTAGGGATCAAACAGAGCAGTGCTCAGACGCATGGCGACGACTTCTGCTGAGATCCGCTGGCCCTTCTTGGCTTCGATCACGTAGTAATCGACGTCTTCGTTGCCGACATTGCCGTTGATGACTTTGTTCAATTCGATGGGTTGAGGTACAGCAAAGTCGCTGTTCGGTTCTTTCTCATCGACAGCTGCAAGATCTTCGACCCAGAATGTTCGATAATCGGAGATCCCTGATTTCGTGCGAACCTGCGCGACGTGCTCGCCGAGTCGCATATCGGCGGCAATCTTCAAGGTCACCTTGACGTTACCGGCCGCTGGCTCGAGTTTCGTGACTTCGAAGCCTTCGCCCTCATAGAAAAAGATCTCTTCCGCGTCGGCCAGGTTAGATCCGTTGAACGAAACGGTTAACTCCTGGCCACGCTGTACTCCGCGCGGCGTAACGCTGCTGAGTCGCGGGGAGGCAGCCTGCGCCGAGGCAACAAGCGAAAGGCAAACTAACGAAGTGACGACCATCCGGGCCAGATGATTGCGTCGCGACATGGCTATTCTCCGAGTATCTACGAATTGCGGGCCACGCTTTCAGACGTGGCCCGCATGAAGTTTCATTCACAAGGCGGGCCAGCTAGACAATCAACTCTTTGCGAATCTTGCCGCCGTTAACGATTTCGATGGGGCGATCGCCGGGCGACATTAGCTCTTTGTCAGCGACAATACCCAGTCGACTGTAAATGGTCGTCGCCCAGTCTTCGACCGTCAATGGACTTTCTTCCGGCTCACTCGCGATCGAGTTCGATGAACCATAGACGATACCCGGCTTGATTCCGCCACCGGCGAGAACAACGCTGAACACTTTTGGCCAATGGTCACGTCCAGCGTTGCCATTGATCTTCGGCGTCCGACCAAATTCGGACGCGATTGCGATCAGAGTCGAGTCCAGTAGCCCGCGCTGATCCAGATCACGAACAAGCGTCGCGAAAGCTTGATCGAATTGCGGCACTTGGCTCTTGATCGAACCATCGATGTTGTTATGCATGTCCCAGCCACCGTAAGTCGTGGTGACGAAACGCACACCAGATTCGACGAGACGACGACAAAGCAACAGCCGCGAGCCAGCCGTGTTGCGACCATATTCGTCTCGAAGCTTACCGTCTTCCTTTTCGATATCGAACGCTTCTCTTGCCTTTTGCGAACTGATCATCGCATAGGCCCGATTATAGAACGTGTCGACAGCGTCGAGAGAATCGGACTTTTCCTTGCTCTTGAAGTGATCATTGACCACGTCAAGTACACGGCGACGTGTCGAGAAGCGACCTTCATCAACGCCACTGGGCAGGTTCAAGTCACGAACCTTGAAGCCCTTGCTGGCTGGGTCCGCACCAAGACTGAACCCGGCGTATGACGAACTCAAGTAGCCAGTACCGGCGAACTGGTTCGGCTGATTAGGAACACAAACGTACTGCGGAAGGTTATTCCGAGGGCCGAACTCGTGAGCTACCACGCTGCCCATACTCGGGAACGTCAACGCAGGACTCGGACGATAGCCGGTGAACATATTGTGAGTGCCACGCTCGTGCGCGGCTTCGCCATGCGTCATCGAGCGACAGATCGCAAGCTTGTCTGCGACCGTCGCTGTCTGCTTCCAAGTCTCGTTGATCCGCACACCTTCGACGTTCGTCGCGATGCTGTTCATCGGGCCACGATATTCGATCGGTGCATAGGGCTTCGGGTCGAACGTCTCCTGGTGGCACATTCCTCCAGGCATGTAAATGAAGATCATCGATTTCGCGGGACCTTCTTTGGTCTCGTAGAATTTCTGATCTGCTCGTGCCTCTTTCATGCGGAAGAAATCCGCGAGAGACAGGCCAATACCACCAGCGAAACCAACGTGCAAAAAGTCACGACGTCTCATCGGTGCTCCTCCTAATTTGTTTTAGAGAGTGTTCCGTTCAATATTAAGCTGGATAGAAGGTGTGTATTTTATCCAGCACTCAGGCGTGTTCAATCGGTGAGTCAGGTGGGGTCGGATTAAGCCAATTCCAACAAACATCAGGAATGGTTGATCCGATGGCGCATGATAGCCGCCCGAGGCCGAGTTGTCAAAGACTTAAATCCGAGGATTTCTAAGATTGATTTGAACCTTCAATTCTTATTCTCAGCGGATGTCATTAACGGCCTTCAAGAACGACACAAGCCCCTGCAAAGACGCAAGTTGTGTCTTGTCGCAGGGGCTTGATAGCATCACGCCAGTCGATTGGACAGCTAAACGATTGCGCCGCGCGTCAAAAGCGGCGAGCACGGCGAATTCGTTTGTGATTATGCGGCTTTCGCCTGAACCGCGACTTCGAGCGCCTTGGTTTCGTCAGGGTCGAGTTCTTCACGTAGAACGAGCATGTCGCCGGGAGCTTCAATACCGAGCCGTACGCGGTCACCAGACACGCGCACTACCGTCACTACGATTGAATCGCCCAGCCGGACGCGTTCTCGTTCTTTTCTGGATAGAACCAGCATCTTCAAACCTCCGTGTATGAATGCCAAGGGCCTAGCAGGCCTTGAGTTAGAGTCGGTCAGGTGCTGCTTTAGGCAGCCTGCGTCTGAATCTCGGGCGCCGCGACGAGATGCGTCCGATGCATTCGCTGTCCCGTCGAACCGTAAAACAGGATTGTGTTGGATTCCGTTTCCCAAATCGCCGTTAGCTTGACCGATCTTGGGCCGTGTAGACAGAAGTAGACGCCACAAGGCTTACCGGCACGCAACAGAATTCGCTCAGTAATATCGAATACATTGACCTCCAGTTCGTTGTATTCGCAGATAGTTTGGTGAACATATCGACGTAAGTCGTCCAGGTCGTAAATCGGGAGAGATGCTGCCTTCATCGTAGGTGGAGACTCCTTTACATAGAGAGGCTACGTCTTCATGACGCGGCCATTGTCTGGGGAGTGGTAAAAGAGGGAGAGTGTCAGCAAGAGTAACTATCGGTAGTTTAGGTCGTTTAGCTTTGCTACAAAGAGAAGGAATTATTGGTTGAGTTTACCGGCGCAATTTGGGACGGTATCTTGAGCCACAGGATAATTTTGACGCTTTTTCCGGCAGTTACTTGTGACTTGCCTGTGGCGCAGTTATCAGTAGGAGTCGTCTTACGCCTCGGGCGTTCAAATCGGCCTTGAAGCGGTACGTTCGAGTTCGCTTCAAACACAATCAATTCCTTGGAGAGTGAATCTCATGAAGTACCTTGCGACCACGATCTTGCTTACGTTTGCATGCACTGCGGCAAGTTTCGCTGAGCCATCCGTCAAGTTGAACCAGCAAGGTGAGCAAGTTTCGGTGACTATCGGGGACGCTCGCTTCGCCGTGTACAACACCAGCAAGGAACTTCCAAAGCCCTTCTTCTCGCCAGTACGAGATCCACATGGAACAATTATTTCACGCCCCATAGAGAACCCCGAAGATCACAAACATCACAAAGGTATTTGGGTTTCGATTGATGAAGTGAATGACATTAAGTTTTGGGCGGAGGCCGGCAAGATCGAGAATGCGTCCGTGGAGCTACACGCCGCCAGCGACGGTACGCCAGCGCGACTTGAAGTAGTTAATCATTGGTTGGGCGAAGACGGAAAGCCAGTGGTTGTCGAATCCACGAGGATCGGAATCTTTCCAAACCGCCTCATGACTTACGACATCGTCTTCACTGCGACGTCTGCTCCGGTAACCTTCGGCGACACCAAGGAAGGTTTGTTCGGATTCCGCATGATCAACTCAATGCGAGAGAAGGAATCCGGAATGGTTGTGAATGCCGATGGGAAACAAGGCACTGCAGAATGCTGGGGACAACGGTCGGCATGGGTCGACTACTACGGTGAAGCCGAGGGCAAGATCGTTGGAGTAACCTTGATGGATCATCCAGGTAACTTCCGGCCTTCCCGATATCACGTCCGCAACTACGGCCTGTTTTCTGTGAGTCCCTTCGGCGAGAAGGCGTATACCAAAGGCGCGAGTGAAGCTGATCCGGTCGTCGTCAAGAAAGGCGAATCATTGCGATTGCAGTACGGGCTTTACATCCACAGCGGTGACACGAAGGACGGAAAAGTCGCGGAAGCCTACAAGCAGTTTCTTACTGCGACGAAGTGACTGTTACTATCGAGCAGCAATCGCCGCTGGCTGCATATAGTCGGCTTTGCTGACCTTTTTGAAGCTGACGAGGTAACCGCCGGCCTTGTCGATGCGCCGTCGATCCGTGCCAGAGATCGCCATCTGGACGACGTGTTGACTGCGGGCTCTTTGCGGTTTGCTGAACGGGCGCCCCAGGGAAATCGTGCGCTCGATCTCTTTTGGCAATAGGCCGCGTTCAGCAAGCTCTCGGTTTAATTCTAGTCGCCCGAAGTGAGGTGGATTCGGTGGTCGCATTGAGTTCAATCGCGCATACCAATCGGTAAACTCTCGATATCGTTCGACCGTCGACACAGCAGCTGGCACCATCGCTGTGGCGCTATACGTTATCTTGCGACTGGCAAGCTCTAACAAACTCTGTTCTTCGTCGAATTTAACTACGAACTGCGGAGCCACCAGATCCTTACCTTGCTTCTCGGTGCCAATCGCCTTAATCCTAGCGCTGAATTCTAGGAGATCAGCAGTCGTCACATCTGTTCGCGTGCGCCGCTTTACATCGAGAAGCGTGACCGTGCCGTTCTGAAGATTGAGAATCGTGATCTCATCAGGACCTTTTACCGCGAAATCGTAGACGACCGGCCCGCGAAACAAAGTGAGATGCTCGGAAAACGTCTCCTCATCGCCTCCCAAGAAGACATCCGTGTCGACACGAAAGTCCTGGGCTCTAACAGCTTCAATGCCATTTGTCGCGAGGGTGAATAGGATCGCCGACGTCGCCCATTTGTGCCAAGATGCGGATGAACGAAACATAGTTCGTGCCCTTGAGGCAAGAGAAATCTGAGTAACCGAGACCGTGGCGGGAGAATAGGAGAGCGGCTCGCGATTGTCTACCGCAATGTCACAAATGTGCTAGCGGTGTGCATAACGCGTTCAGCACGTCTAACCGGCAAACTAGCCGGACGTTGCGAAGCGAGAGGCAGTGAGACCGATACTGCAAGGAGCGGGTTTATTGAATTGGCTCCACGAGTATCGCCGGAGAAACAGATGACGACGATTAAGCGGATTTTAGTAACGGGCGGCGCGGGATTTCTCGGTTCCCACCTTTGTGAGCGTTTAGTCGAGGAAGGCCACGACGTCATTTGTCTTGATAACTTCTTTACCAGCCAGAAAGCCAACGTCACGCATTTGCTCGATCACGCAAACTTCGAGTTGATTCGACATGACGTGACGATGCCAGTTTGGTTAGAAGTTGATCAGATCTACAACCTAGCCTGCCCAGCGGCCCCCGGGCATTATCAATTCAATCCGATCAAAACGATGAAGACGTCTATACTCGGATCCATCAATGTCCTGGGCATGGCGCGCCGTTGCCGGGCGCGAGTCCTTCAAGCTTCGACAAGCGAAGTCTACGGCGATCCGGAAGTCCACCCACAACCCGAGTCGTATCGCGGATGCGTGAACCCGATCGGACCGCGCGCTTGCTACGACGAAGGCAAGCGAGCGGCCGAGACTTTGTTCATGGATTACCATCGAATGAACAAACTCGACATTCGAATCGTCCGTATTTTCAACACGTATGGTCCGCGGATGCATCCGTTTGACGGACGAGTCGTCTCAAACTTCATCCGCCAGGCGCTTTCTGGCGAAGACATCACGATCTATGGTGACGGTACGCAGACTCGTTCGTTTTGTTACCGCGATGATTTGATCGAAGCGTTCATTCGTATGATGAATGGTTCAAGTGACTTCATCGGTCCCGTGAACATTGGCAATCCCGATGAGTTCACGATCCGCGAGCTTGCCGAGTTGACGATCGAACTGACCAGCGCGAAATCGAACTTGATTCACGAACCTCTTCCTGCCGACGACCCAACACGCCGCCAACCCGATATTACTCTCGCAAAGAAACACCTCGATTGGACGCCCTCCGTTCCCTTGCGCGAAGGTCTCGCCAAGACGATCGAGTGGTTTCGAGGGATCGACGTCGAGGAATACCGACCGCCGACGCCCAATTATTGACCCGCTAACGCATCACTTTTTCTTCCGAGTTCGCGGTTTCGGCGCATCACTGAACGGCGGCAGGTCGAACGTTGTACCGTCCCCGATGACTCGCGGATCGCCCGTCTCGCGTAGCACAGCCATCAGTCTGTCGGCAAGCTGGCGACGCGTCGCCTCATACGCAGGACTCGCGGCAACATTCCGCATCTGGTGGGGATCCTTACTGAGATCGTACAGCTCTTCGGCTGGTCGCCGGCCGAATGCAAAGTCGAAATACTTTTTCATTCCCGAATCGTCTCGATGCTCAAGCACCCACGCCTTTGTCGGACTGGCATCTAAATCACCGAATGCGACAAAAGTGTTCTGTTCAACTTGTTCGTAGCTTGGCATCGCTCCCGCAACTCCTCCGAACCCCGGCGCGATTCCCATGGGCCAACGATCAGGCTTGAAATTACGGATGTAGAGGAAGTCCTTCGTGCGGATCGCTCGTTGTGGATAGGGCAGGTTGTCTGTTCGAGCCAAGGCGACGTGTCGCTCACGGCCCACCACAACAGCGTCCCGTGATGCGTCGACGAGTCCCTGTCCCTCTTTGTTCGAGACGAGTACGTCGACCAAGCTTCGCCCCGTCATCACTTCCGGTGGTGTCACGCCAGCGACTTCGAGAAACGTCGGAGCGAGATCGGTCAGACAAACAAAGTCATCAAGCGTTCGACCGGTCGCAATATTCTTGCCCCAACGAATCGCAAGTGACACGTGAACGCCGAAGTCGACAAGATTGCACTTGCCGCGCGGAAAGCCGGGAATCCCGTGATCGCCGCTGATAACGATCATCGTACTTTCCAGTTCTCCGAGTTTCTCCAACTCGGCCAAAAGGACTCCAACACCGGCGTCAAAGGCCTGCGCCTCGCCGAGGTAATCGGCGAAGTCTTCGCGAACGATTTCCGTGTCGGGCAAGAACGGCGGCATCTTTCCTTTCAAGTCATCCGGATCGATTCCCCATAAGGCCTTGCCTGAACCTTGAGTCCATTTGCGATGACAATTGGTCGGACCGAACCAGTAACAGAACGGCTGGTTGCCCGTCCGATCGTTTAGGAACGATTGAAAGTTCCCGCGAACTTCGTCGTACAACACTTGCTTGGCCGCTTCGGGGTTCGTGGCCTTGCTGCAAAACTGCGAGAAACCATTGAACTTGCCACCTGCGTTGTTGTATGCCGTAGCGGCTGCTCCATACGGTGCATTTGCCGGCGTTCCGGGACTCCAAACCTTGTAAGTATGGCCGATGTGATAACCATGATCCTTCAGAATCAATGGATAGCTCGGGATGTTCGTGTCCCAAATCGCGCCTTGCAAGATCGCGCCGCGTCCGGTGCGCCAAAAGTACTGGCCGGACAGTAGGCTGCTGCGACAAGGAGTGCAGGAAGGCGCATTGACGAAGGCATTGTTAAAAAGAACACCTTCACTCGCTACGCGATCGAAGTTTGGCGTCTGGACGATCGCATTGGGCGTTTGGTCCTCGGATCCTCTACGGTAAGCGCTGGCGTAACGCCCCCAGTCATCCGCAAAGCAAAAGACGATGTTGGGTCGATCATCGCTCCGTTCCGCGGACTGCAAGTGGGCCGGCAACATGACCAGGATCGCAGCGACCGTCACCAGTCTGCCAATAGTCTCGATCAAGGAAAAACTCGCGGCAAATCGCATTTTAGGAGCCACTTCGCATGGGCCAGAGAATTGTTACTGATTATCAATTTCATCAACGCGGCGTTTCAATCCTACTAGGAAAATCCCAGTAGGGTAGACATCGTTACAGTTGGTGAACACCATATGGCATCGCCGATAGTCGATGAGACCGCTTGATATTCGGCGTGTGTTTTGCACGCGCTGATGTTGAGGCCTCCCAGGTTGCTGCCCCACCTGGGAGGCCGTTTTTTATGTATGCAGCATCGCAGATCATTCTGTGCGTCGAGGTGCCGCCGACTATCTCGTCTTGTTACCCGTAAGCTCACACAAATCGACAGCTCGAGTCAGCTCGACCGGATTATCAACTTCCATCTTTCTGAGGATGTTGTTGCGGTGGAAATCAACTGTCGTCAGGCTGATACTCAAGCGGCTCGCGATTCGCTTGGTAGTACTTCCCTCAACAAGCAACATCAATACCTCTCTCTCGCGAGGCGACAGAGTCTTCAGCCGTTCCCGGATTTCGCTCACTTGCTTCCGTTGCATTCGTCGCGTTTTATCTAGCTCAATCGCGCGCTGGATTACTTCAACCAACGCTTGTGGGCGAAACGGTTTCTGAATGAAGTCAAACGCTCCTGCCTTCAGCGCCTGAACCGCCATCGGAACTTCGGCAAAACCGGTGATCACCACGATCGGAAGGGGAAACGCAGAGTCGGCCAGCCTTCTTTGCAACTCAAGGCCATTCATCCCGGGCATTCGAACATCCGTGACCAAACAGCCCGTCACGTCATCCCAATTGTTCTTTAAGAATTCGTCCGCCGACGCAAATACGGAAACCTCTAATCCAACGGATCGACCAAGCTGTTCTATCGATCGTCGTACTTGCGCGTCATCATCGACCACGTACACTGTGCCCGGAAGGCTCGCACCACGCGTGGACTCAGTCTCGGAAGACGGACGATTCATTTCTACGAGTCCTTGGTCGTCACATCGCAATCTCGGGTCGCTTGCATCGCAAGGGGAAATTGCGCGGTCACTTGCGTCCCTTCGCCCCCCTCACTTGTCAGTGTAATCGAACCACCGTGACCTTCCATGATTCCGTGGGCGATACTCAGCCCTAATCCGGTTCCGTGTTCTTTGCGGCTCGTAAAGAACGGGTCGAACGCGCGTTGCTGTTCCTCCAGCGTCATGCCATGGCCACGATCGGTGACGGTAACCTGTATCGAATCGGTGGAAGTCGACGTAGCCAATTCGACACGGTCGCCCGCTCGTCCAGCCTCGATGGAGTTTCGCATCAGCGTAACTAATACCTGTTGCATCTGCGCATCGTTGCCGTAAACAGGCGGAAGCTCTTCCTCGTTCGTCCACATTAGCGTTTGTTCGTGAGTTTCCGCGTAATGCTCCAACTCTTGGATCGCCTGCCGGATCACGCCAGCGACATCACGGTTGCGCTTTTCAACTTCTCCGTGTCGGGCAAATCGCAATACTCCCTCAACGGTATCGCGGCATCGCAGCAAGGATTGAACTACATTCTGAAGACACTCCGAGAGCATCTCCGTCGCCTCCGGCTGATCGAGTATATTTAATGCTGCCTCCGCCGAAGTCCATGCTGCCACGATCGGATTGTTGATCTCGTGAGCGATTCCTGCTGCTAGAGTGCCGAGCGATGCCAAACGCTCCGCGCGCCGCAGCGCTTCCTCGGCCTGCTTGGCGTCTTCGACATCCGTTAGAGTTCCGACCCATTCACTGACTTCGCGACCGTCGACGATGATCGGGACAACTCGTGCAACGCATCGTCGATATCGATTCGAACTTGCGTTCCAAATTCGCAAGAGAAACTCGCGTTCAACGCGATGAGCGCTGTCGGCTTGCCAGAATGACGTCACACTTACACGATCCTCGACGTGAATCGATTCGAGCCATCCGAACTGGTCGCATTGATCAGAGGATTGACCGGTGTATTCCGCCCACGCAGTTTGTTCATCTTGAATTTGTCCATCGGCATTGGTCGACCACACAATGGATGTCATCGCAGCGACCAACGCCCGATATCGCTGCTCGCTCTGTCGAAGCTGGACCTCAATTCGCTTGCGCTCAATTGCGTATTGAAGCGATCGAATCAGAAGCGCGCCATCGAGCCACTCCTTGGACAAATAGTCTTGCGCTCCGTGCTTCAACGCCGCGAGAGCCGTCTGTTTGTCGTCCAATCCCGTCAGCACGACGACGGCAAGATCGGGCCATGCTTGCGTCATCCTTAGCACAGCCTCCAGCCCATGAGCGTCGGGCAAACTTAAATCTAGCAGGACAACGTCGAATTCCTGCGACTCCAGGTACTCCATTCCCCGCTGCAACGAAGTCGTGACAATTAAGTCGAACTCCGAATGGTGGTCGGCCCGCAGTTCGAGCGCTATCCGATCCCGGTCGGCGGCATCATCTTCAATCAAGAGGGCGTTTACGGTTACCATAAGCCGTCCGGTAGCTGAAGTTCGTCCATTCGGTCATTTGGATCGGAAATCGCGACCAACGCTGTTTCGCGAATACCACGCGTTATAAACAGCGAGCGGGCAAACGTCGACGGTCCTAACAACGCGATATCCTGCCATCATCTCTTGCCGGAAGTCGATTGGGCCGTATACTTTACGCTCCGGATTCGTCCGATACCAACCAGATGGCGTCCTTTGTATCGACGCCGCACATTGAAATTTCAAAGAGGCCTCTTAGCACGCATGGTACAGGTACGATTACCCGACGGAACCGAGAAACAGTTTGAATCTCCAGTAACTCCTCTCGACGTGGCCGCAGACATTGGTCCCGGACTGGCAAAAGCTTCGCTCGCAGCGATTGTCGACGACACAGTCGTAGGACTCGACTTCGTCCTGCCGCCCGACAGCACCGTCCGACTGAGCTTGCTCACAAAGAAAGACGCTGCGGCTCTCGCCGTCATGCGTCACTCCTGCGCTCACATCATGGCTCGTGCCGTGATGCGGTTGTACGAAGGCGTTCGTTTGGCGTTTGGCCCGACGATTGATGGCGGATTCTACTACGACTTCGATCTTGATCACGCGTTGTCGGAAGACGATTTTCCAGCCATCGAAGCCGAGATGGCGAAGATCATTAAACTGGACGAGGCCTTCGAGCGAATCGAAGAACCTCGCAACAAGGCGCTGCAAATCTGCCGAGATCTCGAACAGGGTTTCAAGGTAGAACACATCGAAGGTGGGCTCGACGAACACGATACGCTCTCGTTCTATCGACAAGGCGAGTTCATCGATCTCTGTCGTGGACCCCATGTGCCAAGCGCGGGAGCGATCGGTTCGTTCAAACTATTGTCAGTTGCCGGTGCCTACTGGAAGGGTGATCAATCTCGAAAGCAACTCCAGCGGCTTTACGCGACCGCCTTCTTCTCGAAACCAGATCTCGAAGAGCACCTCGAACGAATCGAAGAAGCCAAGCGACGCGATCACCGCGTTCTCGGCAAGCAACTCAATCTCTTCACCATCAGTCCAACCGTTGGATCGGGATTGATTCTATGGCAGCCCAAGGGAGCGACCATCCGCGGTGTACTCGAAGATTTCGTTAAAAGCGAATTGCGAGATCGCGGCTACCAACCGGTTTATACGCCACACATTGGGCGCATCGAACTGTACGAGATCTCCGGGCACTATCCCTACTATGCGGACAGCCAGTTCGCTCCGATTCAGATGGAGCAAGACGAGCAGTATCTACTCAAGCCGATGAATTGTCCGCATCACATCATGATCTACAAATCGAACCCTCGCAGCTATCGCGAGTTGCCATTGCGACTGGCCGAGTTCGGCATGGTGTATCGCTATGAGAAGTCAGGGGAGTTGTCGGGCATGACGCGAGTCCGCGGCTTCTGCCAAGACGATGCTCACATCTTTTGCACGGATGAACAAGTCGCGGACGAGTTCAAAGGCTGTATCGAGATGACTCGTTTCGTACTTGATTGCCTCGGGCTGGAGAACTATCGGGTACGACTCGGCTTCCGAGATTCGACGAGTGACAAGTATGTTGGCGACGTTGCGAACTGGGAACGAGCGCAGAACGCTTTGGTCGAAGTTTGCGAAAGCCTGGGTATCGAGTTCACCGAAGAACCCGGCGAAGCGGCGTTCTATGGCCCCAAGGCTGACTTTGTTGTCAGCGACTGCATAGGTCGCGAGTGGCAACTTGGAACGGTCCAACTCGACTATAATCTGCCGAGCGAAGAGCGGTTCGATCTCGAATACGTCGGTGCAGATAACACGCCGCATCGGCCTGTGATGATCCACCGTGCCCCGCTCGGTTCGATGGAGCGATTCATGGGCGTCCTGATCGAGCACTTTGCCGGGGCGTTTCCACTCTGGCTGGCACCAGAGCAGGTTCGCATTGTTACGGTGAGTGAGAAGTCTGAAGAATACGGTCGGTCGGTGGAGAAGCAACTAGCAGCGGCCGGCATGCGAGTTTCCGGCGACTATCGATCGGAGAAGCTTGGTGCCAAGATTCGTGACGCCCAACTCGAATTGATTCCGTACATGATGATCGTCGGCCCTCGCGACGCGGAAAACGGGACGGTCAGCGTCCGCGACCGAATTGATGGCGACCTGGGAGCGATGGCGGCTTCCGAAGCAATTGAGAAACTTCAAACCGAAATTGCTGCGAAAACCGTCCGCAAGTCGTATGCCAGTAACGCGGGACTGGGCGAGCGCGGAGCCGGGAACGAATACTAAGGACTTTCTTGGCGGTCCGTAGCTCCCACAAGAATTGTGGCTCGAAGCGGCAGGCTCGTCATTGATACTCACAGTACAGATTGTAAGCTTATAGGCGTGTGAAAGAGTTGCGTAGGTTGCGTCAACTCACCCACGTTCTCTCACTACTTGGAAAGGGTGCTAAAGATCGAACGCGTAAAAACGAAGATCAACGACCATATCAAGATCTCTCCCGTGCGAGTCATCGCGGCAGATGGAACGCAACTTGGAATTCTCCCGACGGAAGATGCCCTCGCGAAATCTCGCGAGGCTGGTCTCGACTTGGTTGAGGTGGCTCCCGAGGCGACGCCGCCTGTCTGCAAGATCATGGACTATGGGAAGTTCAAATACGACAAGAAGAAAAAGACGCATCAACACAGTCACGCAACGAAGACCAAAGAGATTCGGTTGCGACCAAAGACCGGTGAGCACGACATCGATTTCAAAGTGAAGCAAGCGATTGGCTTCCTTAACCACAAAGACAAAGTCCAAGTGTCCGTGTTGTTTCGTGGTCGCGAAATGGCTCACATCGAAGAGGGCCAAAAAGTCATGGAAGCCGTTATCGAGAAGCTTGCAGAATTCGGCAAGGTCGAGACCACTCCCACGCGAACCGGTCGTCGCATGATTTGTACGATCGCACCAAGGTAGCCCTTCAAGAAGTTAGTGTGTTGCAAGGACGAAGGATTGTTTGTCGAAACGCACTCACTGACAAAACGCTACCGCCGAATTGCGGCTCTCGATGCCTGTTCGCTCGGTGTCGGAGCGGGAGAGGTGTACGGGCTGCTAGGGCCGAACGGTGCTGGCAAGACGACGCTACTGCGTCTACTCCTCGGTTATCTTCAACCAACGTCAGGCCGTGCGACAATTGGCGGCTTGGATTGTCAACGAGAATCGGTGGCGGCTCGACGGTTGGTGTCCTACTTGCCCGGCGAAGCGAGACTGTATCGGGGGATGCGCGGACGAGACGTCTTGCGTTTTTTCGCCGAAGTTCGACCGGGCGGCGACTTTCGCCAAGCGTTGCAATTTGCCGAGCGTTTGGACCTTGAGCTAACGCGACGCGTTGCCTTTATGTCGACTGGGATGCGGCAGAAGCTTGCGTTTGCCGCGACCATGTCGAGCGATTCGCCATTGGTTATCCTCGACGAGCCAACCTCCAATCTTGACCCCTCCGTCCGCGCCACGGTATCCGAGATGATTGCCGAGGCGAAGGTTGCAGGACGTACGGTCATCTTCTCTTCTCATGTCCTCTCGGAAGTCGAGGAAGTCTGTGATCGCGTCGCGATACTGCGCGATGGGCGATGCGTTCATACACAAGTCATCTCCGAACTGCGACGCAAACACCGCTTGTCGGCATCGCTTACTGGAGCGATCCCGACAGTGCCCGACGAGTTAGTCGATTCCGTGCGCGTGTCGAGTGGTAGCGAAGGCGAACTCGTGATCGAAGCCGACGAGTTGTCGCCTCTGCTTCAGTGGCTCGCGACCTTACCCATCACCGAGATCAAAGCGGAACCGATTGGTCTTCGTGCCGTGTACGATCAGTATCACGCCAACACGGATACTACCGCATGATCCATGTTCTAATCCGCAGACGCATCGACGAATCGAAGTGGCTTCTCGCAGCCTGTTCGATCGCTATGGTGTGGTTTTGCTGGCTGCGAGTTTGGTTGGTCAGCCGTCTCGACACTGGCCGCTTCAAAGAGATCTTAGATCTGTTGCCCAGCGATTGGCAGCGTTACACACCCGTCGACTTCGCTTGGTTGATCACCTACGAAGGGCGGATCTCGCTAGTGTACGACGAACTCATTGTCGTGGGCTGCGTTTCGCTCTGGGCCATTGCTCGCGGATCGGATTGCGTCAGTGGCGAGTTAGGCCGAGGAACGCTCGAAATGTTATTGGCCCAGCCCTTAAGTCGACGTGCCGTGATGCTCAGCCAGGCCGGCGTCACGGTCACCGGCGTGGCCGTGTTGGCGTTTTGTGCTTGGTTCGGGACGTGGTGTGGCATCCACACGATGTCGGCCAAACAAGTCGTCGCGCCTGCATTCCAACTCCCGATCCCTTTGCCGTTCGTCGGATCGGAGATTCCGATCCCGTTCGCCGAACCGGAGACGCAATACATCCCGATGGTCGATCTCGTCGAAGCCAACCTGTTTACACCTGCAAGTGTCAGCCTGTTTATGTTTGGATTGATGCTCGCAGGCTTCAGCACCCTGATGTCGTCCTGGGATCGGTATCGTTGGCGCACAATCGGTATCGTCGTGGGCGTCTATGGACTGCAAATCGTTATCAAACTCTTTGGCATGTCGGCCGATGAGTTGGCATGGCTGAAGTTTCTCTCGGCATTCACCGCCTACGAGCCGGAGGCGTTCGTCCGGATCGCGGACGAGTTCCCACAATTCACTTGGAGCTTCATGATGCGGCGGAGCGATGGCACATGGATTGGCTATGGTCCCATGTATTTTCATGCGATCATGGCATCGATTGGTGTTGCCTCGTATGCGGTCGCGTTGCGAATCTTCTCGCGCCGAGATCTGCCCGCTCCGCTGTAAAACGCTCCGCTTGAGCACTTGTTTCTCAGTCGTCTCGAGATCTCGCAGACGAAATGTTCATCGAGTCCAATTCTGTCTAATCTTCAAGAGTCCATTAGGGTCTCGGTATCACTGCGAAAATCGGTCAGATCGCGCGGAATCCCGGACATGGCTGTAGCTCCTCTCGGTCCACGGGAAACGAGCCTCGGCCGAAGAACACGCATCGAGCCAGCGACTTGAAGGGTGGGAGGCAGAGGGCGGCGAAGCCGAGTTCCGCGAGCCATGGGCTTCGTACGGATGCGACGCCGCGTCGCATCAACGATCGAGTTCGAAAACGTTTTTTAAACAGTGGACTTTCATAACGCGCGAGCGTTTCCGAGGCGCGACTCCGCAGAAACTGATCGATGACGTCAACGGCTAAAGCGGATTGTCGCAGACATGGGTCGAGTCCGCCTGCCGTCAACGGTGAAACGGCACCTGCCGCATCGCCGACCAAGAGCCCGCGATCGTTGATGATGTTTGGCAGGAGTCCGCCGACAGGGATCCGACCACCTCGCCGTTCGATCAATCGCAAGCCGTCAAAGCCCACGAATCGAGGAACTTCCCGGCGGAAACGTGCCAAGCTGTCGTTTGGGTCAAATCGATCTCCGTAGCCGCCAACGCCGACGTGCATTTCCTCTCCATCGTGTGCGATCCAAGCGATATATCCGGGAGCGAGATGGGGATCAAGAAAGCAATGCAGACACGCTGGCGAACCAATTGACCGGCTATCGTAAACTTCCTCGACTCCCACAATCCATTCGCGATTCGAGCTAAGTGACAAGGCCCGCGCGGCTCGTGAATTCGCACCGTCCGCCCCGATCAGATAGGCGGCCTGAACCGATCTGCGAATTCCATGTGTTTCAAGATTCAATCGCAGGCCGTTCTCGTTTGGCTCAGCATTCCGAAAGCAAGCTTCCGCGTCGAAGCGCACTCCTGCGCCGCGAGCTGCGCCTAACAGATGCGAATAAAGCGGGCCCATTTTGCCAACGCGATACTCGTCGTGAGGACTGGACAGCTCCAACATCCTACGACGTGGTGAATACAGTCGGACATCGCGAACGACGGGTCCCAGGCAAGATTCCGGGAACGCAAAGTCCTCCAGTGTTCGCCGTACGAAGATCCCCGTCGTATGGACAGATTCGTCTAGTCGCGACTTTCGATCGACCAGTAGGACACTTCGTCCACGTTCGGCAAGCCACTTCGCACAGCTCAGCCCAGCCAGACCAGCGCCAACAACAACGACGTCAAACCTATCCACTGATTTGCTCCCGTTCGCCCTTTGACTTCACGATCTACGAAATCACGGCGACAAAAGTTCTAGTCTCGCGTTAACTTCGATTATGATTCGCGGTTGCAACGCTGGTGTCTGGCAACAAGGAAACGTAAATGTTAACCGTACGACGTCCGAACACGGCTGCTGTCACTCGCTGTCTGGAGGAGCGGCAGAACACGCCGTTCACGTACGAGCCACTCGGCATTTCCGAGACGCTTGACATTTCTAGCGAGTTCGACGTTGATCGCCAACAGACATTGCTTGGATTCGGTGAGGAAGTGTATCAAGCTGCGAAAGATGCAATTCGTCGGTGGGAGATGTTTCCCGAAGGGCTCACCAAGCTGTATTGGCCGAACCAGGCAATTCGTGTCGGTGAGCATGTCGCTGTATTGTTTCGAGCAGGACCTCTGTGGTCACTAAATCCATGCCGAATCGTCCATGTTTGCGATTCAGCGAGGTCGGCTGACGGTATCGACAGATTTGGTTTCGCGTATGGAACTCTCGAGGGGCACTTAGAAAGTGGTGAAGAGAGATTTAGTGTCCGATGGAACCGGAATGACGATTCCGTGCATTATGAATTGCTGGCGGTATCACGGCCGAATCATTTCCTGACGAAAGTCGGATACCCGTATGCACGTGTCGTGCAAGCACGCTTCAGAAGGCGGTCCGCTTTGGCGATGAAGCGGGCCGTAGCTCGACTGAGACCGCGAACGAACACCGCTCCACCCTGCGACTTCACATCGCTTTGAGGTGGAGTGGTTCAGTGCGTGGGTTTAGTCGTTGACGTCGGTTTCCAAGAACCGTGCCAAGCTATGAAAGTCGCAACCCGTCTCGATGTAGCGCACCTTCGTGACGAGTGTGTCAGGATCGACTAACTTGTCGAACGATTCGTAGTGAAGTTCGAGCTGACCGGACACGGAAACCATGACTCCATTCAGCTTCTCTTGCACTAACGCTCGATAAGCTCCGACACCAAGTTGACTGCCCAGCATCACATCAAACGCGCTCGGCTTCGCGCATCGCGACTCGTAACCGAGTTGCAAACCATTCACCTTGCGACTCGAGCCTGTCTTGGCTTTGTATGCTTTCGACACGAGGCCCGCGAACATTTTTCCGAGCTCGACTTGAGCAATCGAAATGTGCCCGTGGTCATCGCGGGGAATGCCCTCGAGGTAACTCGCCGGTAGATACTCTGCCAAGCCTTCGGCGATAACGATCACGCCGTACTGCTTCCCTTCCTTGTCGCGGGCGACAATCGTCTGCACGATGCGATCGACTACACGGTCGACGTTCATTATCTTGTGCGGGGTTTTCTCCCCCGTCTCTTTGTCGAGGACTTCTTCTTCGCATGCATAATCACCCGTAATATCTTCGACGCTAATAACAAGACTTGCTTCGCCGGCGATCGCCGCACCGTAGGCTAACCACCCTGCGCTACGCCCCATCGTTTCAGCCAGGAAGTAGGCGCGGCCAGCTTCCGCATCATGCAACAGATTTCGAATCTCCGTTGCCAACGTGTCGACGGCTGTAAAGAATCCGAACGTAAAATCGATACCGTGATAGTCGTTGTCGATAGTCTTTGGAAGATGCACGACAGGGATCCGTTTCAAGCCTTCGGGCAAGCGATCTTGGAACATCTTGAACTTGTTCGCCGTCTTCAACGTGTCGTCGCCTCCGATCGAAATCAACGCGTCGACTTCCAGCGAACACAGCGCTTCGTAAGTGCGTCGGAGTGCCGCGCTTTTATCGGCATCATCCAAATGTGAGGGATGCGAGACGCTTTTGCCAGGATTTGCTCGGGCGGTACCGATCAAAATGCCTTGCGAATTGCGAGTCCTCTTCAGGATCTTGTGGTCGAGAACGATGAAATCGCGACCAGCTTCGAGAGGCTTTTCGGGAGAATAGTCGATTAGGCTAGAGTATCCGTGCAGAATGCCTAGTACCTGAATGTCGTTACGCAAAAACGAAGTCGCGCACGTCGAAATGACCGCGTTTGCGGCCGGGGCGGGGCCACCCGCGAAGAGAACTGCAACGCGTTTGAAATCAGACTCTGATTTGGCTGGCCTGGATAATGTATTGGCCATAGATTCAATCTCCCTTACCTTGCTTGTCGCCACGGATCGCGCAACAACGATTCTAAGTACCTGCAACGGACTCGCCAAGGACGTCGCGTCGCCCGGGAGTCGGTGCGCGAAGTGCAGTAGCCGCCGCCGCTATTTGCTCAGAAATGCCCGCTCGACGAAACTCGTGTCGACGCGACCTTCGACGAACTCGGCGTGTTGAAGAACCTTCTTGTGGAAGGAAGCAGTCGTCGCAATTCCTTCGATACGCAACTCGTCCAACGCTCGCAACATGCAAGCAATTGCTTTCGATCGGGTCGGTTGATGGACGATTAATTTTCCGATCATCGAATCGTAATGTGGCGGGACGACATACCCCTGATGGGCATGGGAGTCGAAACGAACGCCGAGGCCGCCCGGTACAAACATCTGTTCGATGGTTCCGGGACACGGCTGGAAATTGCGATCCGGATTCTCCGCATTGATGCGACACTCGATAGCGCAACCTCGCTGAACGACGTCGTCTTGTGTAAAGGGGAGCGGTTCGCCAGCCGCAATCGCAATTTGCGTTTGGATCAGATCAACGCCCGTCACCATTTCCGATACAGGATGTTCGACTTGAATTCTCGCGTTCACTTCGATGAAATAGAAGTTGTTTTGTTGGTCAACGATAAACTCGACCGTGCCAGCGTTTGTGTACTCGCAATTCTTTATCAATCGCACCGCCGCTTCACACATTGCTTCGCGAGTCTCTTGCGGCAGATTTGGCGCGGGACTCTCTTCGATCAGCTTCTGATGGCGGCGTTGGGTCGAGCACTCGCGTTCCCAAAGATGTACGACGTTGCCATGATGATCGGCGACAATTTGTACTTCCACATGGCGAGGCCGCTCGACGTACTTCTCAAGATAAACGCCAGCATTGCCGAACGCCGCTTCCGCTTCTGCTTGCGCCTGTTGGATTGCTGTTTTCAGGACCAACTCGTTCGCTGCAACTCGCATTCCCTTGCCGCCACCACCTGCTGTTGCCTTGATCAGAACGGGGAAACCGATCTCATGCGCGACGCTAACTGCATCGTGTTCGTCCGTCAGCAAGCCATCACTGCCAGGCACGACGGGAACATTCGCTTCACGAGCAATTGCGCGAGCCGTGTTCTTGTCACCGAGCTTCTCCATCGCCTCGGGTGACGGACCAATAAAGTCGATCTTACAGCTCCGACAGACCTCGTTGAAGTGTGAGTTTTCGGCCATGAATCCGTAGCCTGGATGAATCGCTTCGACGTTACCGACTTCGGCGGCGCTGATCACTCGATCGATCTTTAGATAGCTTTGATTCGATTTCGCGGGTCCGACGCAGTACGCTTCGTCGGCCAAATCGAGATAGGCGCTGCCACGATCACCCTCGCTGTAGATAGCGACGGTTTCAATTCCCATCTCGCGACAAGCGCGGATGACGCGCAGTGCGATCTCGCCCCGATTAGCAATCAGAATGCGTTTGTACATGGAGAGTCGAGAGCGGAGAGTGAAGAGCAGAGGGCCAGAACAAACCGTCAAGCGCCGCGTTTCTTGGCTCTCGACTCTGGACCCTAGACCCTAGTCCCTTCTCATCCTTTCGTGTCGACCTTAAAGAGTGGCTTTCCAAATTCGACCGGCTCTTCGTCCTTGACGAGAATCGCGACGATTTGCCCAGAGATCTCAGCTGGAATCTCGTTGAAGACCTTCATCGCTTCGATAATGCAAATCGTCTTCTCCGGGTCGACGTGATCGCCGACCTTCACGAACGCAGGCGATTTGGGATTCGGCTTGGCGTAGAAAGTGCCAACCATCGGACTCTTGATGACGACGATATTGTCGCCGTCTGCGTCACCTGCCGGAGTTGCGGCGCCAGGTGCAGCGACTGTCGGAGCGTAGACGGGAGCAGCCGGTGCCATCGGAGCCGTATTGCGACGCAGTCGAATTCGTTGAGCATCTTCCTGGAGATCAACCTCGCTGAGATCATGCTCCTTCATCATTTCAATCAGACGACACAAGCGGTCTTCATCGAAGACGTCACCCTCTTTGGATGCAGAATCTGCCATCACCGGCTCCGCGTTTTTTGATTTCGAATCAACTGGGCTATGCGTACACAAACCCGTACAGTAGTTCAACTTGGGTCGGATTCTAATGGCCAAATCGCAGATCGTCAACCCACGGTTGATCGACGCTACGTCCGCCCATTCAACGACTTGCGCATCTTAAAAGGTGGATGAGATCAGCGACTTCCAAGCTCCTCGCTCACTGTTGCTCGCTTGGCAAGCCTCGACAAATCGCACCCCCGCAACACCGTCTCGCACGCTCGGATATCGAGTCGTTTCGCTCCGATCGCCCCCTGTGCTGCGCAGAATCATATCATCGAATGCCGCGTTATAGACATTGGCAAACGCCTCGAAGAACCCCTCGGGATGGCCGCCTGGAATGCGACAGGCCGCTCGACACAGATCGTTCGTGTACGAGGCAGCTGGATGGCGTTCGTAAACTTGCCTCGCTCGCCCAGTTCTACGAACGATCAACTCGTTTGGATCTTCCTGCCGCCAGACCAACGCGGCTTTCGCCCCATCGACTTCCAGCGTCAAATCGTTCAGCCGGCCATGAGTGATTTGGCTGTACGTGATCGTTCCCAACGTGCTTTCGCCGAACGCGATTGTGGCATGGCCGTAGTCGTCCAATTCCGTCTCCGGGTGAAAGGTTCGCATCGTGGCAGAGACTTCGGTGGCGCTCAGCCCGGTGACGTAGCAAGCCAGATTGAAGGCGTGCGTTCCGACGTCGCCAAGCGAGCCCGATCCTGCTTTCTCCGGATCTATCTTCCAGCCACCGCGCGGCGGGTTCGGCTCCACTTTCAGCCCACACATCCAACCCTGGACGTAATTGGCTCGAACCGCTTGAATCTCACCGAGTTCACCGCTCGCGATCATCTCGCGAGCTTGCCGAATCATTGGATAACCAGTGTAGTTGTGGGTTAATGCGAAGACAGCTCCAGTTTCTTCGACGATCCGTACGAGTTCATCCGCATCTTGAACGGTAGTCGTCATCGGTTTGTCGCACAGCACATTGAAGCCCGCAGCGAGCGAGGCCTTTGCGATTTCGAAATGGGTGAAGTTCGGCGTCGCAATGCTAACGAAATCGGCACGTTGGTCGGCAGGCAGTGCCAATTCGGCTTCGATCAATTCGCCGACCGAGCCATACGCACGATCATCCGCGATGCCAAACGAAGGTGCCGCGGCACGCGACTTGTCGGGATTAGAGGACAACGCGCCGGCTACTAACTCGGCTCGATTGTCCAACTGTGCAGCCGTTGCATGGACACGACCGATGAAAGCGTTCCCGCCACCTCCGACGAGGGCCATACGTAGCTTGCGGTTTAACGGATGATTGACAGCTTCGCTCATTCTGAAGTCCTCGACAGTCGACGTTGGAATTGCATTCGTGTATCTGTAGTTGGGAACTCAATGTATCGCACGCCCTAACTCTTGACTGCCCGCCGCTGTAGCATCAGATTCGCGGTGCGGCTACCGCCGACACCCTACTTTGTTGCGAGGCATCGTAGGACTACTCGCCTTCGAGTTGATTCCTTGCCTGCTTCACGATATCCATTCCGACTAGCTCACTCCAAGCACGAAGGAGCCGTTGAACCGTCGGTCCAACATTTCCGTCTCCCACCGGTAAACCGTTGAACTTTGTCGCTGGCATGATGCAATACGGTGTGCTGGTGAAGAACACTTCGTCGGCCGTATAGAGGTCGTATGGCTGAAGCTCTGTTTCCTCGACGCAGATGTCGAGGTCGCGCGCGAGTTGAAGGACGGTCTCGCGACTAATTCCGGCGAGGCAATTCGTCGCTCGCGGCGTCCTCAGCACGTTATCGGACACAACGAAGATATTGCCTCCTTTGTTCTCGGCCACGTTGCCGTGGATATCGAGGATCACGCTCTGGGCGTCGGAGTCAACGAGCTTTACTTCCATCTCGGCGAGCGTGTATGCCATGCGGCTGCGGTTTTTTATGCGAGCATCCAACGACTGTGATGGGATGATTCGACTCATCGGTGTTACCGCATGACAACCGTCGGTATAGAACTTCGCCCAGCCGCGCAGGTCCATTGGCTGTGTATAGATCATCACGGTAGCCACGCTTTGTTGCACAGTCGGATCCGGTCCCGGAACGAACATGCCGCGAGAGATATTGTGAACGATCCAACAATCCTCTTCGCTGCCGTACGTCGGCAGATTCGCCTCCAACATGCTACGCGTCGCATTTAACATTTCCTCAGGACTCAGGCCGGAATCTATCCGAGCGACCTTCAGTGACTTGTACAGACGCGTAACGTGCTGCTCTAACTTGAAAGGGCAATGACCGAACGTGCGCGTCGACTCGGTAACCGTATCGCCCAGCAGTACTGCACTATCAAAGATCGAGATCTTCGCATCCGACTCGGCAACCATCCGGCCGGACAAATAGACTTGGCGTTGCATAGCACTACGACCTCATATATTCCAAACGATCAGACTTCCAAGTAATCCAGTGACGAGTGCGTAATAGAGGAACACGGGTAACGTCTTGCGGATGATGGCCCCTTCCTTCCCTACTAAACCCACGACGGCCGATGCGGCGACGACATTGTGGACACAGATTGTATTACCCGCCGCGCCACCAACTGCCTGGAGAGCCACAACCCAAGTCGGATCGACGCCAATCCGCTCACCGACTCCGAATTGAAACAGCGAGAACATCATGTTGCTCACGGTGTTACTGCCGGCGACAAACGCCCCGAAGCCACCAATGAACGGGGAGAAGAATGGCCATGCCGATCCAGTCAAAGACGCAACGCCCTCGGCCAGCACAATCGGCATCTTCTCATAACCACCAGCGCCGCCCGCCGAGTTAATAAAGACTTGAACCATTGGCACCGTGAACACAAGAGCCACGGAAGCACTGAGCATTGTTTTGGCAGATCGTTTCCAAGCGACGCCAAAGTCGCCTGGTTTCATACGATGCAAGACGAACGTCAGCAGAGACACAACGATGAAGATTGTTCCTGGAAGATAGAGCGGTTGGACTTTTGAATTGATATCCGTGCCGAAGACACTTACCCACTCAAGCGTTGCCATAGGCGAAGTCAACAGTTGCTTGATACCCAATGAGGGAATTCGAGTTGCGACAAGCAGACCTGCGACCAGGACGTACGGGGTCCATGCGACTGGCAACGACATGGATGATGGCGTGACGTCGGCGTCATCCAGCGAAATTGTTCCGTTCCAATCAGAATCCCACTTATCTTTGGAATCGAAATCCCACGGCTCGCCTTTTGGGATGAATAGACCCATCCTCGCGCATGTGATCATGATCCCAAGCCCGACGAGTCCGCCGATCAAGGACGGAAACTCTGGCCCCAAGAAGCGGGCGACTAACACATAGGGAACGGTCATCGAAAGGGAAGATAATAACGCGAATTTCCAAACTTGAAGTCCCTCGACGATCGATCGGTTGGGTCCAAAGAATCGAGTCATCAATACCACAACAATCAACGGAATCAACAACCCGGCGACGGCATGAAGCATCGCGACCTTAAACGCGATCTCGGATAGGAAGCCGTTCCAAGCAAGATCCCCGTTGGCGGCCACGTAGCCAGCTTCGCGAGCGTAAGCCTCGACGTTCGGATCGCCGGTCAACCCGTTTCCGACACCAACCAAAATCGGAGTACCGAGCGCACCGAAAGAAACCGGCGTACTTTGAATCACCATCCCCGCCACCACCGCGCACATCGCAGGAAAGCCGAGCCCAACCATCAAAGGAACAGCAACGGCCGCTGGCGTGCCGAACCCGGCAGAACCTTCGATGAATGAGCCAAACAGCCAAGCGACAATGATCACTTGAATCCGCCGGTCAGGCGAGATGTCGGTAAAGCCACGTCGGATCACGCTAAGTGCTCCGCTTTCCCGCAAGGTGTTCAACAGCAAAATTGCGCCAAAGATGATGTACAACAACGACACGGCCACAATCAATCCATGGACCGAAGCAGCCGCCACTTGCACCGCAGGCACTCGCCAGACGAACAACGCGAGCAGCGCGGCGCTAACATACGACAAGGGCATCGCTCGACTCGCCGGCCAGCGCAAGACAACGAGAAATAGTCCGACGACGACGATCGGCAAGAATGCAAGCAGAGCCAAAAGCATAAGTTTGCCAAGTGATAAAAGAGTACGTGGCAGAAGAAAATCGATTGCCCGACTTCTCGAATGGGCCAACGATGCACGGGACAATGGTCCCATCCCGCCCAACGACGGTCAACCAAGGATTCCTTTAATGACCTGAGATGGCTCGACCCCCGTCAAGCGTTGGAATCGGAAAGCTCAGCTTTTTGTGGTCGATACCAAGCTGGTGCAGGATCGTGGCATGCAAGTCTCGGACGGCAACTGGATCTTGAACGACGTTGTAGCTGAACTCGTCAGTTTCCCCATAAGCGCGACAGACGGCTGATCAACGTCAAAACTTTGGCCACGTAACTGCTTCGGGAGTATCGAACCGTGGTCCCATCCTCGATGGAAAATCTGGACGAAACGAACGCCTCTCTCTACCATGCGACGCGCCAGCAAATAGTTACGCGCAAATTGTCGTACGCGCCGCGAATCAACATATGCGCCGGGCGAGGATCCACCTTCTCTTTCATCACCATCGTCACTGGAATTGTCGCGTCGAACGCTTGTCGTTCATCTTGGGCACTCTTTAGAGCTTTTTTCGCCTGATCCAGCTCCGCCTCGAGCGTTTCCTTCTGCGCATCTTCGACGGCGTCCTTCGCTCGCCTTTCGAGTTTTTGGATGGCCGCGTTCAACTTCTCGATTCGAGCGCTGAATTCCGCGGGCCTCGCGGTCTGCGCATCGCTGGGCAGACTGATGTAGGGTGGTAGCAAACCACCTTGAAAGTCCGTTCCCTGTCGGCCTCCCGTCTCGGGTTCGCTGTCTAAGTCATTGAAAATGGCGAACAAACCGTAAGAGTCATGCATCGTGATCGCGTCATACTGGTGGTCGTGACACACCGCACACTGCACCGTTAGGCCCATAAATGCAGTGCCCACTGCGGTCACTCGATCAATGACGTTGCGCGTAAAGATCTCTTCCGGAAGCGCCGTCCCGCGATCGATGATCAAAAACAACCGGTTAAATCCGGAAGCAATCAATTGATCGTTTGGTCCGCGTTGCCAATAGCGGGCAGCAGGACGATGCCGAATGTAAAGAGGGCGTTCTTCATTAGCTTCTGAGCCTTATCTGCGGCCAATTAGGTATCGCCGACGATGACACACATCTTCCCTAGCGCCTTTGATGACAGAATTTCCGATCCGCTGACGAATCGCGGTGCCGGTGATCGCCGAACAACCCACTTCGCCCGCCAAGAAAGTCGTTGTCAGGATTCATATCCTTCTCTCAATCCGAGTACAAATACACTCAGAGCAGACGAACGCCCCGCATCTTGAATGGGTGAATGGCTCGCTATCTTAACGGTAGCGGGTCCTGCGAACATTCGTCATAATTTGATCGAATCGCGCCGAGTGGCGGCGTTCAGGTCCCATATTACTTTACGTGTGCCGAGACTATTTTGGATGGACGACTCAATTTATCAACAGCTCAAGGACATCGCGCAATGCGAAGGAGTCACGTTCACCGAGCCGGGCCGCCTGGGCGAGGGAGCATACGCCCGCGTCGAAGCTTGTGAGTACAAAGGCGAGAAGTGCGCGGCGAAGATTTCGCTTCACAGCCTCGATGTAATCGATAATTTGAGAAAGGAGTTCGAACGAGGTCCCGAGTTGTGGGCCATTATGAACGGACACGCTGGGCTCACCCGTCACGTCGACCACTTCACCGCGAAGGTTAACGGATATCGCTACCTGGTCACTTTGTGGGAGCAAGCTCGATGTGGGCTAGATACGCTGATCCCGATTCGTAGGCAAGAAGAGCTGAAACGGTATCTTGAACCGACATGTGATGCTATCGACTATTTGAACGGACAGCAGATTTATCATCGAGACATCAAGCCGGAAAACATCCTTGTGTTCGCCGACGGTTCGGCGAAACTCGGTGATCTTGGCAATGTTCGATCGCTTGGCGGACCCAGCGGCTCGGCATCGATTATTGGTACGCCGTTCTATTGGCCACCCGAAGCTTTTGATTTTGTCGGTAAGAACCGACTGCATCATACCGCCGACGTCTACTCACTCGCGGTGACGTACGTCGTAATGAACACAGGTTATTTTCCATACGGATTCGAGTATCGCCAAGACCCCGGCTTCGACGACACCTTGAAATTCAAACGCGATGCCCAGCACATTCGAGATTCACTCTTGAGTCTCGGCTACACCGATAAGGAGGTGACGTTGTTTATGTCGATTCTAGAACCACTCCCAGACAATCGCGATGATCTCGCGGCGCGAGATTTGTTGGAACAATTGGGAGCGTTGGCGGTGGAGCGACAGGAGTAACATCGTGTCGAAAAAAAAACGGCCATCCAAGCAGACATCTCGCTCCGACATCGGGCTTACTGACTCGCTCTTGCGCGAGATCATCGGTCGCTCCATCGGCGTCCCTAACGGACCGCTACCGGTACGAGTTGAACAGTCCCTTGAGCTGATTGGACTGTTCCGTGCCAAGCAACTTACTTTCGAACTATTACAGGCGGTACGGGAGGTGAGGCTGGCGGTAAAAAGAATGAGAATCAAGCTGGCGACTCGTGAGGCCACCGACGACTGGGGCTTGATTCAATACGAATACTTCGAAGCATGGACGGAGCGTGATCGGCTTCGTACGAGAATTGATGAGGACTGCGAGAATTGGAGACAGTACACGGAGATTGCCGTACCGATCTACCGCGGCCTCGACCAGTTTTGCGCGGCGGTTCGCTTGATTTCGCAGGGCTATAAACCGAAGAGTATGCGTTCCCAAGACGATCCCGATTTCTTGCTTGAACCGCCGCTTCAAGAGTTCGTTCAAAAGGTCGAGTTCTACAACGTGGCGATTGAATCGGTCTGGATAGAGTTTGGCGGTTGGCTAAAAGACTGCGAAGCTCTCTACGCAACACATTGTGTTCTATTAGATCTCCAGCCATAGGCGTATGGCCCGTACTCGGTGCCTCTGCTCTTCCATCGTAGAGGTCGTGCAGTTTTTAAGTTGTTTGTTTCGGGCGTTTGCGATCTTCCACTCTCTCCAAGCGAGGTTCGGGGAGGGGCAACAGCGCTGATTCACGTCCGACGATGCGCGGACAGCCCTCCCCGGAAAACTCGCTGAAAGCTTGCTTTCCGACCCTCCCAGCTTCGCCGGGCGGGTGAAGTGAATCGTTGAGACAGCTAAACTTAAAAACTGCACGACCTCCGTAGCCCGGGGGTTGATGAACTTAGGGAGATCGGGTACTTTTTGTCTGCGAGCAGCCGTTCAAATGGAGTTATCCAGGGTCTTCACGAAGGAATCGCGCGTGGCAGGTGAGCAGCATCCAGACGGTTTGGAAAGACATGGGCAGCCTGCTAGCAATGAACTTCCCCCGTCCGTCGATCTTGTAGAACCCGTTGATTGGATTTCAAGACGTCTGTTGCTTCGCAGCGATCAAGCAACTCACGAAAGTGATATCGACCGAGGAGGGGTGGAAACGGTTATTGGCTGGCTGGTTGATGATGAGCACGTATTTGAACAAAAGTACCGCACTCATATTTCAAACGTCGGTGGAACGGATGACCCGAAAGAGTTCAACGTTATTGCCGAACAATTGTATCGCCTTCGATACCGCTGTTGCTCTTTGCTCGTCACTGGGTTAGATCCAGCCGATCCACAGCAGCATATCGGGCAAGCCAACGGCCACGATTCCGCATACACCTGCCCCATACCAACGCGGCCAATTTCTCTCGGCAGCCTCGAAGTACTGGATCGAAAACTTAGCCAACTTTCGAAGGACCAAATACAAGACCGATTCGTTTTGACGGGCAAGGCAATTCTCGGGGTAGCGAACTGGATTCAGCGGCGAGAATTCGACGTAACGAGCCAAAATTCTGTTAATGACTGAAACGATGTGTATAATCGACCAATGAACTAGGAGTTTACGGTCATGTCCCAGAAACAGTCTGAAAATACTCGGCGCGTTGCGGCGTTTAAGCAGTTGCAGGCGAAACTGGAACGCAACAAGAGACGCGTTGATGACATGCTGGCAGAGGTCTCGATCCTCGATGCCGGGTACTTGTTTCGTGATCACTGGGAGGACTACACGTCTGGCGTGAGCGATTTGCTCAAAGTTATCGAGCAACTAAGTGACCAACAAATCGTTGAACTCGCTGTCGCCGGTAACTCCGATGAGGTTCATCCCGGGCTCAAGCCGACGTTACGCCGCTTGTGTAAACTTAGCAGAGAGGTCACGTTCTCGATCGACCCGTTACGAATCTCCGTCGAGCTACGAAGCGAACTCGAAAATCTATTTCGGTTCACGGTCGACCAAGTTCCCCAAGACATTGCTGATGAAGCAGCGCGAAGTCACGTGCGAAATATTGGACGGCGGCTATTTACCCCGATCGCAGTCGCTTAGCCCGCGGTACTGCTCGGTACCTTAAACTAGTCGTTACACGACCTGCCGCCACTGTTTGTCCAATCTCTGTGGCGAGACCTTGATCGCCGTTCCATGCTGTTGAGCAAAGAGCGAGACCCGGTATTCTTCGAGCATCCAGCGATATTCCTGCAAGGCCATGAGGCTTTTGCGTTGCGATGGGTAAGCCACGACGAAATCGTCATAGCGCCGCTGATGAGGGACTACCTCTTCCATCGCGGCGCGATCGCGCGCTCCTCCTCCAGTACAGAGTTTTTCAAGTCGAACGTGAATCGCTCGCAAGTACCGGGGATAATGCGTCAACCACTTCCACGGCGTATCGGTCCAAAATCCATCATAGGTGAGAAGTGCGAGCTGTTGCTTGACGTCAGCGACCGAGTCAGCAATCTTAGCCGACCTTGCTTCGCCAAGTTTCACCTTGACTTCGTGATATCGTTTGAGCAAGGGAGCAACAACCTTTGCGAGATCCTGCGCGGCGACAAGCAGCTCCTTTCGTCCGTGCTTTCGGGCAAGTTCAAATTCGTTGGCATCGCCGGGAAGCGCTGAGCCACGCATGAACGCCAGTTCCGCCGCCAATTCAATTAGTTGTTCCCGAAGATCCTTCGAGTGGTTCATCGTCGCCGCGCAAAGTTGCAGTTGGTCGATGTCGGGAAGCCAATGAATCTGCGATTTCAGTTCTCGATGCTCGGCCAAACAGAACAGTCGCCGTACTCCCGCGTGCGTTTTTTGATCAGCGCCTGCGCGGGTTGTTGCCAAACGCAGCGAGACAGAATCACCCGCGTCGACCAAAGAAGGATAGGCCTCCAGGACGAAATCGCCTCGACGAATTGTGATTGTCTCTGGTAATTCGCCGAAGTCCCAGACCTTAATACCGTCGCGTTCCCACTCGCCATCGCTGATCACACTCGCGTTCTCGGAGCTTTCGACGCCGATCTCCGATGCTAATTCCTGGAGGTCGCGACCTTCGGCAAGCAGTTCGCCGGATTCGTCGACGACGCGAACGTTCATGCGCAAATGACTTGGCAGTTTTTCTAGCTTGAATGCGTGTGGCGAAAGTGGTTCTCCGGCGATTCTACTGAGCGTTTGTGCCGCGACCGTCAGGAAATCCCCTTCGGCAAACGGCATCATCTCCGCGGCTTTGCGAGCGACATCCGGTGCGGGAATGAAGCTGCGTCTCTGGGCCTTCGGTAACGATCGGATTAATGCCGTCAGCTTCTCTTCGACTCGCCCTGGGACCAGCCACTCAAGTCGTCGTGAATCGAGTTGCTGCAATCCTTCCTTCGGAACGGTGATCGTCAGTCCGTCATCCTCATCGCCTGGTTGAAAGCGATAGTCGATGTCGAGATTCAGAGAACCCGCGTTGAATTGATCTGGAAATGCCGAGGAATCATGCGCATTCGACTCGCCCATCAGATCGGTGAGCGTCATCTTCAGCCGTTCGGCTTCCTCTGAAGAGGCACCTTTGAGCCAACGATTCAAGGACGCGGCGTCAAAACAGTCCTCCGGCAGGTGTTCATCGTAGAACGCATACTGCGCGCCATCGCCAACGAGATAGTCGGGCGCTCGTGACTTGGCCCCCATCGATTGCAGGTCAGCAAGCAGTTTACGGTTATGCTTCAGAAACTTTGGCTCCGAGTTAAAGTCGCCCTCTACCAACGCGTGCTCGATGAACAGACGTCGTGCCGTTTCCGGATCATGCTGGCCGAAGGGTGTTCTGCGACCAGCGACGATCGTCAGTCCAAACAATGTCACCTTTTCGTTGGCCAGTACCGTTCCACTTTTGCGCGACCAGAATGGATCGGCGTACGAACGTTTCACTAGATGAGCGGCGAGTGGCTCGATCCAGTTCGGTTGGATCGGTGCTACGATCCGCAGGTATCGTCTCGATGTTTCGACCAACTCACCCGCTACGATCCACTTTGGTTTGCGGTTGAATGACGACGACCCCGGCCAGACGAAAAAGCTCGTCCCGCCAGCCCCTTCGTACTCCACACCATCCCGACGCATGGCAACGTTCGACAGCAACCCGCAAAGTAAAGCTCGGTGAATCGAATCCGCGTCATCACGCCGAGTCGATACCTTCAGCCCGTTGTCGCTGGCGAGCCGCACCAGTTGTCGATGAACGTCTTGCCACTCTCGCATTCTGATGTCCGAAAGGAAACTCTGTTGGCATGCCTTGCGGACTTGGCTGCGAGAGAGTTTCTCGCGGAGGTTGTGATAGAAGTCCCAAAGCGTCAGATAGGTAAGGAAATCGGAATCTTCGTGCGAGAACTTCGAATGTGCTTCGTCGGCTTGCTTCTGCTTTTCGACGGGACGGTCACGAGCATCCTGAACTTCAAGCGCGGAGGCGATGACCAACATTTCGTTCAGGCAACCTTCGTGATCGGCCGCCAGAATCATGCGTCCGATCCGCGGATCGATCGGTAAGCGGCTAAGGGCCTTTCCAATCTCGGTCAGCCGTCGACGATCATCGACGGCACCCAGCTCGAACAACGTCTTATACCCATCATTGATGGCGTCCGTCCGCGGTGGATCGAGAAACGGAAACTCATCGACCGCACCGAGTCGCAGCGACAACATACGTAAGATCACTGCCGCGAGATTCGTCCGCCGAATCTCTGGGGTCGTATATTGATCACGTTTCGAGAAGTCGTCTTCGCTGAACAAGCGGATGCAAATCCCTGGACCAACTCGACCACATCGCCCTTTGCGCTGATCCGCCGACGCGCGAGACACAGATTCGATCGGCAATCGCTGGACTTTGGAACGGGGCGAGTAGCGACTGACGCGTGCAGTACCAGTATCAATCACGTAGCGAATTCCCGGCACGGTCAATGACGACTCGGCAACGTTGGTTGCCAGGACCATGCGTCGCTGGCCAGTCGTTTTGAAGGCTTTGTTCTGTTCGGCGATTGAAAGGCGACCATAGAGCGGAAGGATCTGGACCTTCTCATGACCAGCGAATGCGCGGCTGCGCAAACGTTTGGCAACCTCTAAGATGTCCCGTTCAGTCGGCAGAAATGTCAGGATGTCGCCACGACCTTCCTTACAAAGCTCGGACGCGGCTTGAGCGATTTGGTCCGGGACCGATAACGTCTCTTCGTTCTCACCAATCGTCTCAGGAGGTCGATACCGCACTTCGACCGGGTACGTTCGACCTGAAACCTCGATGATAGGAACGGCGACATCTTGCGTCGCAAAGTGAGCCGCAAAGCTCTGCGCGTCGATCGTCGCCGAAGTAATGATCACTCGTAAGTCGCGACGTTTCGGCACGATGTTCTTCAGATAGCCAATCAGAAAATCGATGTTGAGCGAACGCTCGTGAGCTTCGTCGATGATGATCGTGTCGTAACGGTCCAGGAAACGATCGCCTTGCGTTTCAGCGAGCAAGATGCCGTCGGTCATCAGTTTGATGAATGTATGGGGGTTCGTCGTATCGGTGAAGCGAATCTGAAATCCAACGTGCTCACCGATTGTGGAGTTCAGCTCGTCGGCCAGACGGGCTGCGATGGTTCGAGCCGCCACACGCCTAGGCTGCGTATGGCCGATCAAACCGGAGATGCCCCGCCCGATGTCCAGGCAGATTTTTGGGAGCTGGGTCGATTTCCCGGAACCTGTCTCGCCGCATATCACGACGACTTGATTATCACGAATCGAGTTGCCGATCTCATCGCGACGAGCCAAAATCGGCAAATCGAGATCGAAATTGCAGGTCGGGCTCGTTGACTCGCGGCGTTTTCGCAGATCCAGCGACCGTTCGAGTCTTCGTTTCAGTTGCTCGAGTTGCTGATCGAAGGGTTTTCGAGCGCGAACTGCCTCTTGAACCAAACGCAACGTCCGCCGGAGCCTAAACCGATCGGCTTGCATTGCCCGATCAATTCGACCTGCGAATGCCTTGAGTTCTGCTCGGAGTTTGATCTCGTCGTTAACGGCCATTCGATGTCGGCGAGTCTAAGTTCCAGGTGTGACGCGGAGCTTCCTTCTAACAAAGCATCTGTACAGCTCCTAGCCCACGATAGATGCGCATGAAACAGCACACATGCGGGCGGTGCGAAGGTGCTAGCACCTCGCTCAAATTAAACTAGGACGATTCGCCACCCCTTGTTAGACTGCCGCCAGCGCGCCTCGACTACCCGTATAATTAGGCGTGCCGACGAAACAATCCAGAGCGCAGGGAGGTGCTCATGTCAGGCCAGTCGTTCCGGTTCTTGCACGCCGGAAATTTTCATCTGGAGCGTACACTCGCTGGATTCTCTGATCCACCGGAGCACATGATCGAGTCGCTCGTGAATGCTCCGTACGATGCTGCAGAGCAAGTCTTTCAATCCGCGATCCGTGAAGAAGTTGATTTCGTTGTGTTAAGCGGCGATCTCTTCGATCCGACACATGCTGGACCGCGAGCAGTTGCTTTTCTGCGAACGCAATTCGAGAAACTCGGCAGTCGCGGCATCTCGGTGTATTGGTCGGCGAGCGAAGACGATCTGAAAGAAGATTGCATTCGCAATATCGAGTGGCCCGCGAATGTCCGTATCTTCACGTCGGATAAGGTCGAGCAGCTTACGCACTATCGCGGCGAGCATGCGATCGCTGATTTGTTGGGTCGCAGCTGGAATCCACAGATGCCGCTGCACGCTGGCGAGTTCCTGAGTCTCGCGATCGGCGGCTATCAAATCGCGGTGATGCACGGCAAGAGCGATCTGTTCAACGAGCCACGGCAAGGACTTGAGTATTGGGCCGCTGGCGGCGCTGATGTGCCTGATACACCATTCAAAGGTATCGTGACAGCTCATTGCCCCGGGAGTCCTCAGGGCTTTACGCCACGCGACACGGGACCGCACGGATGCACTCTGGTCAGCGTCGCGGCAGACGGCGAAACGCGATTGCGGATGATCGAGACAGATGTCGTCCGCTGGTATCGCGAGAACATCGACGTCGTTGCCGGTAACGCCCGCGGTGAAGTCCAGAATCAATTGCGATCTCGATTAAAGAGTTTGGCTGAACATGATCGTCCGGCTCTCGTGACCTGGAAGCTCAGCGGTATCGGGCGTTTTGACAGTTCATTTGCTCGCTCGATTCAACGTGTCGAGACGCTGAATTGGCTACGGCGAGAGTTTGGATATGGAACGCCAGCGGTCTGGTCGATTGGACTCGATATTGAACCACCACATGCATTGCGGGCTGAGTGGTGTGAAGAAGATTCGATCCTGGGCGACTATATGCAAGTCGTTCGTGACTATCAGGAAGAAGACGAAAAGCCGATCGAGGTGCGAAGTCTGATCGGCGACGAGGAGTTGCCTCGACAAGTCAGTTCCGATACTTGGCTGACCGACGTCTTCGAACGCGACTATGTATTGCGAGAAGCAGCCATGCTGGGACTCGATCTGTTACGTGGTGATGACAGCTACTCTGCGAAGGTCCCGACACCGCAAAGCCACGCTTCGCAGACCCCGACATTACAGGCCCCACCTTCACAGATTCAGCCTTCGCAAGGACCCAAAGCTGAGAGGAACGTAGCGTGAAGATTTCGGATATCCATATCGACGGCTTTGGCGTCTGGAACACAGTGGCTGCGGACGACCTCTCGCCAGAGGTGACGTTGTTCTACGGGCCCAACGAAGCCGGTAAGACGACGCTCATGCAGTTCGTTCGCACAGCTTTGTACGGCTTCTCCGAAGAACGCCGGCATCTGTACTTGCCACCTGTCTTTGGCGGCGTACCCGGTGGCATGCTCCGAGTTCAGAATCACAGTGGCGAGTTCACGGTCGAGCGACGGCTTGAAGAAGACGAGCAATCGCACCTCGGTCGTGCGGTAGTACTTGCCGAGAATGGCAGTCGGCACGGTCAGCATTTGCTTGGCTCGTTACTGTCGGGAATCGACGAAACGATCTTCAACAACGTGTTTGCGGTCGGCATTCACGAGTTGCAAGAGTTGGCAACTCTGAACGACACACAGGCCGCCGAGCAGCTTTACGATCTGGCTAGCGGTGTCGATCGCGTATCGCTCGTGGAAGTGATGCGTCACTTACAGTCAGAACGGCTCCGGATTTGGGAAAGCGATGCGAACGCCGATTCGGAACTTGCTCGATTGTTGGCGAAGCGGCATCGACTGCAATCTGAAATCGATGGCCTCGAACGGCAAACGCGCCGTTGGTCGGATCTCGCTCATCAGCAACGGCTGTTGGTCGAGGAGATTGATGATCTGGAAAAACGGATTGCAACGTCTGAGTTTGATGCACGGACGGTCGAGATTTCGATCCAAGTACGCGAAAAATGGAAGAAGCGTGCGGACTTAACGCGACAGATTTCCCGAATCGGTCACGTCGAGCCGCTTCCCGAAGACTGCATCTCGCGGCTCGACGATGTGAACGACGCCATCGAACTCCAAAACACTCAGATAAAGCCGATCAAGCAGCAACGACTTGAGCTCCGGCGTGAGATGGCAGCTCAACCGATCAACAAAGCTCTCTGGGAGCGTGCCAGCCGAATCGAAGCGATGTGTGAGCATGGCCCGTGGCTCGCGTCGCTTGATCGTGAGATCAAAACAATTCAGAAGGACATCGAAGCTTCCGAGCTGGCCTTATTGGCTCATGACGAAGAGTTGGCCACGAGGGGCACGGTGCTATTGGCTGACGGCGTCGTCGTTTCGCAACGAACCTTCGAGCACCTACTCGCGCCAGCCCACACTCTGCGAGAAGCTTTACGGAAGCGAGAGGTTGCACGGACACATCACAAGAAGAGTCGCCAAGAGAAGGAGCACGCGCTTGATGACCTCGAGCACGAGCTTAACGGTCGCAGTGCCGAAACGTTCGAGGAATCGCTGGACCGCGCCGCGAACACGGTGAAATTAATTCGCCGAAGAATACAACTCGACGAACGTGTTGATGCACTCGAGTCTCAAAACGACGAGCTGGAGCGAGACAATCACGAGTTACTTGACCAGCAGTTTCAGCGAGTGCGGCTGTTCGTTGGCATCGGTGCCGTCTTCGTGTTTGGCGTAACGATGATGCTCGCCGGTATCCTTGGTGAAAACATCTTTTCGCTCGACCTAGAATATCGGTGGGGAATTGGCTTGCTCGGCCTGTTCTGCACGGCGATGGCGGTGGTTTGGAAGTCCGTTGCAGAACAAAGCGCGCAAGAAGAGCTTGATGAGTGTTTTCGACGCCGAGAATCCCTCACTCGAGAGATCTCGGATGCCATTGAAGATCGAGATGAAATCGACCGGCAACTTCCGACAGGGAGCGGCACATTCCCGACCCGATTGACGGCGGCCGAGCGTGAGCTGAAAAGTCTGGAAGAGAAAGTGCCGCTGCAACAAGATCGCGAACAAGCCGAACGACGGACACACGAGTCGAAACGCTATGCGTCCGGTGCGGAAGAAGAGTTGAAAGAAGCCAAGTCGCGATGGAAGCGCGCTCTGCGATCGGCCGGAATTCCCGAGTCCCTCTCACCGACCAACGTAAAGCATCTCAGTGAACATCACGAGAAAAAATCGAAGGTCCAAGAGAGCTTGGCTGCACAACGTGATCGAGTCGAAAAGTTCGTTGAAGATCGGGAGGGCTTGGTCGAGCGACTACAGCAGCTAAACAACGACATCGGTATCGACACCGTGAGCGACGATCCGCAAGTGCAGCTGAGCCAACTGGCAACAGCACTGTCCGGACAACGCGAAATGGTCGATCGTCGCCGTGAGTTGCAGAAGGCCGAGAAGGAAGTTCGCCGCGAGTTGGACAGTTGCTTGAAGAATCTTCGTCGTTTGCACCGTTCGCGCGAGGCGCTGTTCGCGGAAGCACGCGTCACGGACGAAGAGGCCCTTCAAGAGCGGGCTAAGCAATTGCAATTGATTGCCGATTTGACGATTCGTCGCGATTCGCTCAGCGAGCAAATTCAAGCCATCATCGGAACGCATTGTTCGGAGAACGACGTCGAACGCGAACAGGAAGAGAACACCACCGAAGAGCTGGAATCTCGTTGGAGTGTGCTGCTCGCGAAATTACAGGATGGACAAGGGCTGCTCGGTCAATTGCATCAACGTCACGGAGAAGTCAAGCAAGAGATGAAGACACTTGCAGAAGACAGTCGCCTGGCCGCGGCGAAATTCGAGATGAGCTGTCTGGATCAGAAGATCGAGAAGCGTACCAAGGAGTGGCAAACGCTCGCAGTCACGCTGCGGATGCTCGAAGACATTCGCGAATCCTACGAAGCGGAGCGACAACCGGAAACGTTGGGTGAAGCGTCGATCTACCTCAGCCGGCTGACCGGCGACAAGTACACTCGCATCTGGACGCCGCTCGGAAAGAACGAGCTACGAGTGGACAATGCCGACGGACAACCGATGTCGTTGGACGTGCTCAGTCGCGGTACGCGCGAAGCGATCTTCCTTAGTCTGAGGCTGGCGTTGGTCGCAGCATACGGTCGCCGCGGCGTGAATATACCGATGATCTTGGATGATGTTCTCGTCAATTTGGACGCCAAGCGAGCCGAAGCGACCGTCGAGTTGTTGTGTGACTTCGCCAAGGAAGGACGTCAACTGCTGTTCTTCACCTGCCACGAACACATCAAACAGATGTTCGTACAAGCGGCCGTCGACATTCGCCTGCTGCCTGCCCATGGCAAGCCGGGAACGACAATTCCTCGCCTTGAATTCATCGAGGTGAAGCCGAAGGACACGCTGTTGGACTTCGAGCCCCCAGAGGAAGAGGAAGACATTCCGGCCGAGGTGTGGGACGAGACGTTTGTCCCGGTAGATTCGGTAACGGAAATCGCAGCCGTCGTCGAAGAGCCGGAGGAAGAAGAAGTAGCGGAAATCGTCGAAGAAGACGACGAGGAGGAAGTCGATTACGTTTTCAATGAACTTGACGACGAGTCGGCGTTTGACGATGGCAACTGGTGGTGGGAACCGACTACTCGGTGGAGTACCGAAGGGGAAGGGACCGCAGCGTAGCGCTTCGCCGCACCCTGCAGTCTACTGCCGCTCCCCCATAGTCACTTGACCGTCTTCACTGGCCGAAAGCCGAACGTCAAGATGTGATGAGTCGCTTGCGTCCCATTCCGACTCGCAGAACGAGCTTCGTGCGGCAACTGCTGGAATGAACCGCCGCGGCTGAGGCGCACTTGATCATTCTTGACGATGCCACTTTCTCTGTGTTCGTCGATCGGGGCTCCATCAGCGCTGACGTCATAGTGGCTTCGAATTTTTGCGGGTCGTCCATAATCTCGCGGCTGATGTTGCGAAGAACCACGTCCGGCGACGTACAACGGAAATCTAGAAACAGGCAGCACGTCACTCGACTTCTGGGATGTACTTGTTGAATAGCTGGGCGTAATCTTCTCGCACCGGGCTGAAAACGTCGAGTACGACGGCGGGGCCTTCTACAGCGACGGCTTTGTGCGGTGTGTTCGGCGGGATAATGAACATCGCTCCCGCCTCGACGACTCGCGCGTCGTCTCCGATCGTTAGCTCAATCTTGCCTTTCAACAGCATTCCTCCCTGTTCATGCGGGTGATCGTGCATCGGCACGATGGCTCCTTCGTCCATTTCTAGATAGGAGAGCATGAGGTTTTCGCCAAAGGGCGTACGCATGCGACAACCGGGAAGGACCTCTAGCGGTTTGACGGTGTCAATGTCGATAAATGGCATGGCTTCCTGTGTTCCTGTAGCTTCGAATCGATTGGCTTCTTGAGCGCATTAACGACGCAATCATCACTCCGCCACGAATCACCTATTGTTGTGGACTTGGCCGCCATCTTCAATGAGGGCCGTTTAGATGAGCGGCGATCCTAGACGATCCAATGCCTTGCTCACCGATTGGGTGACTTTCCTTTGTGGCAGCCTATCGTAATCGGGGCCACTACCTCATTATCAGATTGTAATGAATGAACGTCTAAAATTCCTTGCACCTTCCAATCCGCTTCAGCGACCTGGCTATCGCTTCCTAATGTCCTTCTCGCTGCTCGTCGCGATGGGAGGCGGGTTTCACTTCATCGGTTCGTATTGGATTCTCTATCGCGAAACATCGTCGCCATCCTCCGTGGCTTGGTTGATCATCGCGTATTGGGTTCCTTCGCTGTTTGTGATGCCGGTCGCGGGGGTAATCGTCGATCGGTCCAACCGTCGGCTGATCCTGGCAGCAACGTGCGCGTACTTGGCTGCGCTGAGCGGAGTGATGACAGTTTTGATGGCGGCAGGGCTGTTTCAAGTTGAGTATTTGTACCCGTACGGCGTACTCTCCTCGCTTGCTCACGGAGTATTCTGGAATGCCTTGCTCGCGTACTTGAAGGACGTGCTGACAACAGATGAGCTGCTACACGCCAACAGCTTGAACACTGCGCTCTTCCAGGGCGGCTACTTGCTCGGCGCCGGCCTAGCCGGTGTCTTGTATTATCGGATCGGCGCGGTCGGTTGCTTCGCGATCGATTCCGCTTCACTATCTGTCGGTGTCATGGGTTGGCTGACGATCAAGCGATGGTTTCCGGATAAGCGGTCTGCCATAAAGGCGCAAAAAGGGCACAGCTTCTTCAGTGACTACTGGGAAGGCTTGCAGCACGTCCGAAGTGACAAATTACTGTTCCTTTTTGCGTTGTTTGCCATTGTTCCACGAGTCTCGGCACAAATGTTGAACGTCCTCGTCGTTGGTTTCAGCAAAGATGTTTTACTGGCCGGGTCAGCAGGATTTGGCGTGCTCGATATGGCTTACGGTGTCGGTGCGATGGGTTGCGGATTTTGCTTGCCGCTCTTATTGCGTCGGTTCAAGTTACGCGCAATGCTGCCGACCGTCGCACTTCTTGGCGCGGCAATTTCGTGCGTCGCTGTGAGCTTCACTAACGACCTGGCGACAGCGGCGATTGTTCTCGTCGGTTTCGGCGCGTGCGCGCACACCGTTGGAATTATTTCGAGTACGGCGTTACAGCGCGCAGTCGCTCCTGAGGTGATCGGTCGTATAACTAGCACGATCCAAGTCTGTCAGTATTTGATGATTCCCCCTATCATTTGGCTGTTGGGAGAATACGCGAGTTTCGACAGCGGTCGCATGATCCACACCTCGGTGCTTCGCGACGGATTCGTCGCGGCCAGCATGATATTACTGCTGCTGGCTGTTTTTAGTTTGTTTACGGCGTACCCGTTTCTCCGCCGCAGTAGCAGTTAGAATGTAGTTGCCGTAGCTGCACTCGTGAGACCTCAGGATTCAGAACCCTCACAAGTTCCGAGACGCGGGTACTGCCTTTGCGCTTCCAAGCTTTGTGGCCACCAGTAACGACAATCAATACCATCTTCATACCCATGTTTCGATTCCCCCTGACAAACGCGATAATTGCAGCCTGTCTTGTTTTCGGTGCGCCGACCGCGCGCGCCGACGATCTCGATTCATTGATCAATCTGGAATTGGCGTTTCGCGACACCATCTTACAGACACCAGCTCCCAAGCGATTTCAGCAGTTGATTCGAGACGGTGAGACGACGATCACTTTCGTTGATGACTTTTCGGATTCAGTTGGTAAAACCGACTTCTTCCTCAACCTCGATTGGTCATTCAAGTACCGATACAAAACACAAACGACTGATTCTGTCACGTCCGTATTGGTCACGCCGGAAAACGTCAAACTGCAGCCGCGGGTGCGACACGTGATTCGTATGCCGGTCGCCTTGTATAACGCCCAAGTCTGGGAGTCGCACCTGCTGGCCCACGAATTCGATCATGTTGCTATCAGTCTCGATCCGCGACCACGTGCACTTCTCGTTCATTTGTGCGGCAATTTGCCGACCTATCAATTTCCGATCAATGGTTCTGAGAAGCCGAGTGACCAGCAGATGCGTGAACGAATCAATAACGACATCAAGAGCCGCGAGTCTGCCGTCTTGGATCTATTACGGGCAAATTACGTTGCCTTGGACAAAGTTAGCAAGCATGGCGGTGTCGCGATTCAGGATCGGCGCGCGTTCTTCGCGAGTCTTTACTCGCGATCGAATCTCGAGGCGACGAAGTTTGCGTATCTGCGAGAAGTTGCGTCATTGCTCGAAAGCGATCAGTATCGTGATCTGCGACCGCGTCAGGTACCGAAGGGAAGGTGATGCGAGTTTTGAATCGATCGCATCAGGGCTGAAACATCGTAACAATTCTGTTATAATCCAGGTCCCTCCGGTTAATTCCGCAAGAGCAGCCTGCCGTGAACAATCTGTTTTACTACATCGCTTCCTCAACTCTGCTTCTCCCTCCCTTGTGTCTGGCTGTGGCCAAAGGTGAAGATCTTTCGGGTGGCGACAGAGCCTTCTTCGAAAACAAAATTCGCCCTGTACTCGTCGAGTACTGTTACGAGTGTCACGCGGCCGATTCAAAAGAAGTCGGTGGGAAGCTGTTGCTCGACAGCCGTGAAGCGATCAACAGAGGCGGCGAATCCGGACCGGCTCTCGTCGCTGGAAAGCCGGATGCCAGTCTTATCATTCAGGCGCTGCGTTTCGACGGTGTCGAAATGCCACCCGAGCAGCCACTGCCGGAGTCAGTCGTGAATGACTTTGTGCAATGGGTCCTGCGAGGTGCACCGGACCCTCGATTGGAACAGTCCTTACCGACACAAGAGTCAATCAACGATCCTGGCGCTCTCTGGTCTCTTCAGCCGATAGCAAATCCGCAGGTGCCCGACATTAACGATCAAATTTGGCCACGTGATCCGATAGATCATTTCGTGTTGGCTCGTGTCGAAGCCGCGGGGCTTTCGCCGACGCAGGACGCGAGTTCTCGAACGCTGGTGCGGCGGCTCTTCGTTGACCTGTTAGGTCTGCCGCCATCCATGGAACAGGTTGAGCAATTCGTAGCGGCACATCTCCACGACGGTCAGCCCGCCGTTGAACAACTCGTCGAAACTCTGCTGACTCGCCCTCAGTTCGGAGAACGGTGGGGACGGCACTGGCTGGACGTCGCTCGCTATGGGGAATCGAATGGTAATGACGGTCTGGGCCGCAACTCGACGTTCCCTCATGCTTGGCGATACCGTGATTATGTAATCGCTGCTTTCAACAAGGACACGCCATACGATCAGTTTCTGACGGAGCAGATCGCAGGCGACTTGCTGGCGGCCGAATCACCGGCCGAACGCGATCGCCATTTAGTCGCAACCGGCTTCCTGGCGATGGCGGCCAAGCCAGCCAAAGCAATGAACAACAATTTCGATATGGACGTCGTCGCTGATCAGATCGATGTTATCGGGAGCGGCGTGATGGGATTGAGCGTTGCGTGTGCCCGTTGCCACGACCACAAGTTCGACCCAATCCCAACTCGTGATTATTACGCCCTGGCCGGCATCTTCACGAGTACGGAGACGATGTGGGGGATCGCGGCTAATGAAGGGCTGACCGCTCCACAAACCGATCTGCACGTCTTGCAGGCCGCGCCGAATGTGCTACCGCCTGAGGACTTCGTCGAAACGGTCTTCGTCCTGGAGTCCAACACGGGCAAGCCCAAGCCGATCCCCAAACCAAAGTGGCCGCTGGGAACGCCGCTGGCGATGGGAGTGCGTGATCGTGGCGAACCTGCTGACTGCAAAATCAACATCAAAGGCGACGCGAAAAAATTAGGCGATGCTGTCCCGCGCGGGTTCCTTTCAACCTGCGAACAGGCAACGTCCGACTCCATTGAGATCGATCCAAAGCAGAGTGGCCGGCTGGAGCTTGCGCAATGGTTGGCTAGCGGCGCGCATCCACTGACCGCTCGTGTCATCGTTAATCGGGTCTGGCAGCATTTGTTTGGCGAGGGCATTGTTCGCACGCCGGACGATTTCGGTGTTTATGGCGACCGACCGACACATCCTCAGTTGCTCGATCATCTGGCGACGAGCTTTGTGAACGATGGCTGGTCGATCAAGCGGTTAATCCGTCGAATCGTCCTAAGTCGAACGTATCAGCTCGCTAGCGATGCGGACGAAAGGACGATCGCGGGCGACTCGACAAATCTCTTTCTCGCGAGACATAGCCGCCGTCGGCTGGACGCTGAATCACTGCGAGATAGCGTGCTGTTAGTCACCGGCGAGTTGGAGCTGCAGCCGAGCGGTGGTTCAATAGTTCGCCATCGCGACATTTTGGTTAATCTGGCAGGCAACTTGCATCAGCCAAGTAATCAGCGCAGCATCTATCTATGTTATCTGCGGAGTTCACCCCCACCCGAGTTGGCTGCTTTCGATTTGCCGGATTTCACCGTCGTAACCGGCCAACGTGACATCAGCACCGTACCCGGCCAGGCGCTGCACCTTTACAACAGTCCGTTTGTGGTCGACCAGGCAGGACTTTTTGCACAGCGGATAATTAGCGAAACAGAAGACGTTGAATCGCGAGTACGACTCGCCTTTCAGCGAGCGCTGTGTCGCGAGCCAGTACAGAAAGAACTCGAACGAGCCCTTGAACTTGTGCAACTAACGAAGTCCAACTTAAAATCCGATGATAAAGCTTGGGCCAGCCTGTGTCAGGCGCTGTTGGTTACGAACGAATTTCGCTACGTCGATTGAAGTCAGACGAGAAACGCTAGGATTACGTTATGCAATACTCACGCCGTAGCATGTTGCAGTCTACCTCATGCGGTTTCGGCTACCTCGCACTGCAAGCCCTCTGTGGCGAACAAGCGTCCGCATCAACCGATGGTCTGGCCGAGCGGACGCCGCCGCTCACTGCGCGCGCGAAACGAGTGATCTTTCTGTGTATGAGCGGCGGGCCTGCTCAGATGGACACGTTCGATCACAAACCGCAGACCAGCAACAAGAGGCATCCCGGATCGGTATTCCGATTTCGTCAGCACGGAGAAAGCGGCGTTCCGATTTCGGAACTGCTTCCAGAAACGGCCAAACACGCGGATGAACTCTGCGTAATCAACGGCATGCATGCCGACACCGGGATTCACGCTCAGTCATTTCTGCAATTACACACAGGTGACCGGCTGCGCGAACGACCAAGTCTTGGCTCTTGGATCAATTACGGACTTGGTACAGAAAACCAGAATCTTCCGGGTTTCATTAGCCTCAATACTTCGAAGAGTTCCATTTATTCCAGTGCGTTTCTGCCTTCGATTTACAATGGCACACCTATCGGAGTTAACGGCGAGGACATGTCCAACGCCACGATCAACAATGTCGCGAGCAAGCACTTGTCACTGGCGGCTCAACGAAAACAACTTAATTTCGTCCAGATGATGAATCGTGATCATCTCGCACATCGACCGGGTGACGAGAAACTTGACAGCGTCATTCAGTCCATGGAACTCGGGTTCCGAATGCAGTCTGAGGCGCCCGGATTGCTCGACATCAGCTCGGAATCGAAAGAGACGCTGGAGCGTTACTGCGTCGGCCAACAGACGGAGTCGGTGGGGACGTGTCGCAAGTCTGATTTCGGTCGCCAGTGCCTTCTTGCACGGCGATTCTCGGAAGCCGGGGTGCGATTCATTGAAGTCAATCACGGAAGCTGGGATCAACACAAGAATCACCGCCGAGATTTGAGAGCAAATTGCGAAGTCACCGATGCGCCAATTGCGGCCTTGTTGGGAGATCTCAAGCAGCGAGGACTGTTAGAAGACACGCTCGTAATCTGGGGCGGCGAGTTCGGTCGGCCAGGTTTGACGCCCGGTGACGGCAAAGACGAGACGGGTCACAACGCCACTGGCTTTACGTTTTGGCTGGCCGGTGGCGGTGTGAAGAGCGGTTGCGTCCACGGGAAAACCAATGAAACAGGTGCTCGCGCCGTCGAAGGTAAAGTACACTTCCGCGACTTGCATGCCACGATATTTCATCTTGTGGGCATTCCGGCAAACGACCTGAAGTTCTGGCATGCCGGACGTAGCCACCGACTGACCGGTCCGGAAGGCGGTCGCGTGGTTAATGAACTCTTCGCCTAAGGATTAACGGATTCGGGCGAGTAACTGCGTGGTCAATATGGCGAGATTCTCCGCGCCACACGTCTTACAACTTCCACTTTTGACTCTTTTGTTCGCACGTCTTAAATCATCAGGGCGATTCTCTGTCGCACTTTCGGATACTATAAAGACGCTGCACCTACGAGGGCACGGCACCGAGAATCATCTTCTAAAGAACCGAAATCATAGGCATCACCATGAAGCGTCTTCTAGCCCTATCAATCATCGCAGCGACGCTGCATTTCGTCACCTCTTCGAATTCGAATGGGGCGGAACAGGCATCTCCCAACATCGTCGTCTTTCTGGTCGATGATATGGGAGTGATGGACACGTCAGTGCCTTTTCTAACCGATGAGGCGGGGGCGCCAAAACGGTATCCGCTCAACGACTACTATCGAACGCCGAGCATGGAGCGATTGGCATCGATGGGGATTCGTTTCAACAACTTCTACGCGATGAGTGTTTGCTCGCCGACGCGAATTTCGATCATGACGGGCCAAAACGCCGCGCGGCACCACGCGACGAACTGGATCAACCCTAGACAGGACAATCGCGGACCTCATGGCCCGCCGCACTGGAATTGGCAAGGACTGAACGCAGATAGTGTGACCCTGCCGCGACTTCTGCAGTCCGCCGGTTATCGAACGATTCATGTTGGCAAAGGCCACTTCGGCCCAGACGACTCACGAGGCGCGGAACCGCTTAATCTAGGGTTCGATGTCAACGTTGGCGGCAGTTCTTTCGGTGCGCCTGGGAGTTACTATGCCGAGGAGAACTATGGCCTGGGAACGAAAAGAGCGCACCATGCCGTTCCACACCTTAAGAAGTACCACGGTACCGAAACGTTTTTGACGGAGGCTCTTACCATCGAGGCAAAGGTGCGTCTTACGGATTCTGTCCGTGCCGACAAACCGTTCTATCTGTACATGTCGCATTACGCTGTGCATGCTCCGTTTCACTCGGATCCGCGGTTCGCTGACAACTACGCCGACTCCGGAAAACCAAAAGCCGCCCAAGCGTTTGCAACGTTGATCGAGGGCATGGACAAGTCGCTCGGCGACATCCTCGATCATCTAGACGAACTCGGTGTTGCCGAGAATACGCTCGTTGTGTTTCTGGGCGACAACGGCTCCGATGCTCCGCTGGGCCATCAGCATGCCGTTGCGTGCGCCGCGCCGTTGCGTGGAAAGAAAGGTGCTCACTATGAAGGTGGTATGCGAGTGCCGTTCATCGCCGCCTGGGCGAAGGCGAACGCAACCAACCCTCATCAAAAGGCTCTGCCCATCCCGATCGGCGTCATCCAAAGTCAAGTTGCTGCCGTCCATGACCTGTTCCCAACGATTAGTTCGGTCGCGGGTATCGATTCGCCGAACGACCACACTGCCGACGGTTCGGGGCTGGCTACGTTGCTGTCAGGGGCTCGTGATGCGTCACGTGATGAAACGTTTCTAATGCACTACCCACACTCACCTCATCGTAGCGACTATTTCTCCTGCTACCGCAGCGGCGATTGGAAGTTGATCTATCACTACTTTCCCTCGAAGGCCTCCGAAGGTTCGCACTATCAACTCTACAACCTTGCCAAAGACCCCTTCGAATCGACGAATCTGGCACTATCCAAACCTGATAAGCTGAGAAGCATGATGGGGCTTCTGATCGCCAGTCTTGAGAAGCACGAAGCTCTCTATCCGGTCTCGAAGGAAGACAACGAAACGCCGCAGAAGCCGAAACGTCCGTAACTCTTACATCGCGGCCAAGTCGATCTTCTTAGCGATCTCCTGCAGTTTCTTGATCGCTTTTGCTTCCAACTGACGGACGCGCTCTCGAGAAATATCCAATTCGTCGGCGATCTCTTGCAGCGTTCGTGGTTCGAACTCGCGTCCCCAACCGAAACGGCACCGAATGATATAGCGCTCTCGCTGTGAAAGTCCATACAGCGCCGTTTCCACCCACTCGACGCCGCATTCCATCGCTTGCAGATATGGCAACGTCCAACGGCGCTGATCTGGAATCGGTGGAGCATCGCGAAAATCGACGGGCGTGGCGTGTACGTGTTGAGACGAAGTGAGGTATCGAGCGAGACGTCGGCGAATCGCGTAGGTTGCATACGTGCTGAAACGAAATCCGCGACCAGGGTCGAACAGCGCGATCGCTCGAATCAGCGTCGCATCCCCTTCACTTACTAGCTCTTCAAGCGAATGACGGGAACAAACAAATCTCTTTGCGATCGATACCGTTAATTTGTGAAAGATCAAGACGAGTCGATTTCGTATCGCATCGCCTCGGGCCAACTCCGTCTGCACGGAGGAATTGTCAAGATATGTTGATTCGTCGACTAGTCTGTCGCGTAACCAAGACGCCAGGTAATAGCAACGATTCATCTGAAGAAAAAGTCGCGATTCTGTCTCGCTCGTCAAAACAGAAGTATGGTCCAATTCTAAGTCGTTGAGATCATCCTCAGGGATCTCATCGTAGTCGAGGCCTTTAACGAACGTGACCTCTCGCGTCGGAATCGTCGAAGTATCGAGTTGCTCCGCGACGTGTACATCAGCAAAGAACAACGCGCCGTTCATGGTGATACCTTCCGCGACCTATTAAGGTGCTCGCTTTTGAAGTTTCCGCTGTAGTGATCTTCGGTGAATTCCTAGTCGGCGAGCGCACTCGGATATGTTCCCGCCACAATCAGCTAATACTCGATGTATGTGTTCCCACTCGGCTCGCGCCAGTGACGGTGTTTCCGGCTCCGTCTCCGGCAACTCTGATAGATCGCTTTCCCCTCGTTCAAGTGCGGCGAGGATGTCGTCGGCGTCGGCAGGCTTGGGCAAGAAGTTCGTCGCGCCAAGTCGCACAGCGTCGATGGCTGTTGAAATGCTTCCGAAGCCACTTAACACCAAGATGCGAGTTTCGGCATGCATTGCTTTGAGATCGCGGACGAGACTCAAGCCCGACGGACCTGGCATCCGCAGATCGACGACTGCCATACTGGGAACGATCCCGTGCCCGACCGCCACTGCTTCGTCGTATTTGCCAGCCGGACAAACATGAAAGCCTCGATCCCGAAAGGCTCGGGCCAGTCGCTCACGAAACGGTGCGCTGTCGTCGACCAGAAGCAGTGTCTGGTGCGTAGTCTCGGTCGATCCAGACAGCTCTGTCGCTGCTTGCTCGCTCATCTCAAACTACCTCGCTGGCGAATTTCATCGGGTCGCCGTATTGAAGTTTATAACCATTTTTAACAGCGTTAAATGTGGTAAATTGTCGCACGCTAGTTTTCTGGGCGGACGACAAGAATCGTAACCACTGTCGTAGTACCGACATCCGGTGCCGAATCAAGGTCGAGGCGACCCCCAAGTCGCTGTAACAAATTTTGCGTCAGGAACAAGCCTAGGCCCATCCCCTGGCCCGGCTCCTTCGTCGTGAAGAAGGGCTCGCCAGCGCGGGCGAGGACGTCCGGCGACATTCCAGGTCCGCGATCCACGATCGAGATTCGCAGCGAATCGTCGGCGAGAGCTACTTCTACGTTGACAAGTGCGTCATTGGGCGAAGCGTCTAACCCGTTTCGGATTAGTCCGCGCAACGCATTCGCGGTTCCGGTAAGCGGCACGAAAATCGAGCAGCAGGCTGCCGCCTCTTCAACGTCGATCACGACTCGATCGCGACGCCGCAGGCCTTCTAGCGTTTCGTCGATTAGGTCCTGTCCTGTCACGGGAAGCATCTCTTCACCGAGCGACTGCCCCGCACCGCTGGCCATCCCGTCCAAAATCCGCCGACAGTGATCCAGCTCGCTGCGTATCAAGCCAACATCTTCGATGACGGTCTCCGGCACATCGGTTCCTTCGAGATGTCCAGACAGATCCTTCGCGATGACGGCGATCGTGGACAACGGTGAGGCGAGTTCGTGGCCCGCGCCGGCAGCAAGCGTCGCTAGTGCTTCGAGGCGTTCGCTACGAGCCCGCTCTATTTCAACAAGGCGCAGCTCCCGCTCTCGTTCTTGCAGCTCACGAGTGACGCGAGTAATGAAGTAGACGGCGACCCCAGCGCAAAGTGCCACGGCGGTGACAAGCCCCGCTTGCTGAAGCGTCAATTGGTTTGCGGAGTTCACACCAACTGGCTGGTTCAATTCTGGAATCGGCAAATGCACGACGAGAAGAACTCCCAGACAGCCGATCGCCAGCACCAGCAGCCACCAGCTTGAACGAGTCGGCAGCACGACTGCCGCGAGCGCGAGATTGACGAAAAAGAAAATCGTAAATGGATTCGCGGGCCCGCCGGACAGAAAGAGGAGTGTCGTTAACGACAACAAATCGACACCCATCACGGCTGCAAGTACCCAGGGGTCGCGGCGCACTCTGACTTGTTCAGGCAGACGAGTGTGTGTACGGAGCCAAAAGGCGAACAAGATGTTGCTGACCGCTGTGAAGCCAACGACCAGCAGCAGTGGAAACGTTGCCAATTCGACTTGAATAACGAACCGGGCGACGGCAATCGTCAGCAGTTGCCCGACGACTGCTACCCAGCGTAACCGCAGCAACCATGAAGCGTTGACTTCAAGACGGTCGATTTGACGGGAATCAGCGGCGTTAGACACGGGCGAGTGGTCTTGAGGTGAAACCAAGCGAGTCGTGGGGCAAATGGACTGGATCGACCTCGATTCTAAGTCGCCCAGGTCGCTTCACACAACACACTTGAGAGAATACGCTAGTCATTGTAGTGTCGAGAACTTACGTCCGTCGTTCCGCATCCATGCGGCGTCCCGCGGCGATAAAGCCGGGACTACCTACGAAAACATTAGATAGAAACAGTGAAAGAAATATCGCATCATGAAAGCTTGGCAAATGAAGAATCTGACAGCCTGCTTAGGCTTGATCATGTCCATCAATTGTACGTCGACCGTTTTGGCAGCCGATGAAGAGTGGCTTCAGTTGTTTAACGGCAAGAATCTGGACGGCTGGAAAGTGAAGCTGACTGGTTATGACTTGAACGACAATTTTGGAAACACATTCCGCGTTGAAGACGGCGTGATGAAAGTCCGCTATGACGCGTACGACAAGTTCGGCAGAACGTTTGGTCACATTTTTTACGATCAACCGTTTGATAACTACGTGATTCGGGTCGAGTATCGTTTCGTTGGCGACCAAGCGAATGAAGGGCCGGGTTGGGCGCTACGCAACAGCGGCATCATGGTTCACGGCCAGTCGCCCGAAAGCATGACCAAGGATCAGGACTTTCCCGTCTCGATCGAAGTTCAATTGCTTGGCGGCGACGGAACGAAGAATAGAACGACGAGCAATCTCTGCACACCGGGCACCAATGTCGTGATGGATGACAAGTTGTTCAAACCACACTGCACAAGTTCATCGTCAAAGACTTACCACGGTGAGCAGTGGGTGACTGCTGAGGTGGAGGTGCGGGGCAGCAAGTCGATCAAGCATTTCGTTAACGGCGAATTAGTCTTAGAGTACACCAACCCGCAACTCGACGAGCGCGATGCGAACGCAGCGAAATTGATCGAACAAGCTGGGGGCGACAAGATGTTGTCAGGTGGCACCATATCGCTGCAGTCCGAGAGCCACCCCGTTGATTTCCGTAAGGTCGAATTGCGGAAGCTCGACGACTAGCGTTCCGCCTTGCGATGTCGCTGAAAGCGAGTAACCGCTCACTCAATAGTGAGGCGGTTTTTCGTCCAGCGGATCGCGTTGGCCCATAGGATTCTCGCTGAGAGAGCGAATCCGACCTTCTTGTTCATTACATTTCGCTTCGACGTGGTCGAGCTCCTTTCGCAATTGAACGACCGCTTCGTTCAACTGTTGAACCGTGTGTTCCTGGTGCGAAACTAGTTCTTCGAGTTGAACGATCCGCCGTTCCAGAGGTTCGGTCTCTGACATAGTGAACACCTATCTGCGACACACCTACTTGGCTGGGATGGGCTTGAATGCGACATTGATTGTGGAGAGGCTTCGTGGCTCTCGCAAGGAGGCCGGACGGAACACCGCAGAGTTACCGCCTTGTTTACGGCGATACGGGATCGGATGAGATCGAGATGTCAGAACAAATACTAAACGTCGACAACGTTTCAGTGCCGGCGCAGCAATTCTACGCGGGAAAGCCCTTCCCTCTTGTTGTTGCATGCCAAACGCCGGACGTTTCGCTCGAATCAACCTCAGCTTGGATAGAGAACCATCGGGACAGATTAGAGGATCAACTTGCCAAACATGGCGCTATTCTGTTCCGGGGATTTCCACTCGCAACCGCTCAAGACTTTGATGCATTCATTGCTGCGTTCGACTATCCGCATTTTCCGTACAAAGACTCGTTGTCTAACGCGGTACGCACTAACTTTACCGATCGAGTCTTCTCAGCCAACGAAGCTCCATCGGATGTCACAATCTTTTTGCACCACGAGATGGCGCAGACGCCGATCTATCCGAGCAAGTTGCTATTCTTCTGCGAGCAGGCTGCCGAAACCGGAGGCGCTACGCCGCTGTGTCGATCAGACGTGTTGTACGAACAACTCGCCGCACAGTGCCCGAAATTCTTGCAGGTGTGCGAAGAGAAAGGGCTTTGCTACACCAACGTCATGCCATCTGTCGACGACCCGGCTTCTGGCATGGGACGTAGTTGGCAGAGTACCTTTCGACGCGAAACTCGTGAAGAAGCCGAATCACGAATGAGCGATCTTGGATACAGTTGGGAATGGCTCGACGATGATTGCTTGCGAGCGACGACTCCACGACTGCAAGCGGTCTATGAAGTCTCGCCCGGGCGAAAGACGTTTTTTAACCAACTGATTGCCGCGTTCAAGGGTTGGAAGGACAGTCGTAATGATCCATCGAAGGCGATCACACTTGGCGATGGCAGTCCGCTTGACCGCGAAGCGGTCATTCTTGCGGCCGATATTGCGGAAGAAATGACATTCGATGTCCCCTGGCAAAACGGTGATGTGGCATTGGTCGACAACTACGTGGTGATGCACGGTCGTCGGACGTTTACGGGGAAGCGAAAGATTCTGGCCTCGCTCGTTGCAGCGGAGTCAGTCGCTGCGGTCTCTTAACAATTGAAGCACATCGGGTTAAAGCGTGGTGACCGTGTTCACGTCGCGCCTCCGACAGCTAGGTCTTACCCGATGAGGTTTCCGTGAGCGTCCCGTCTCAGTTCCTATTTACCGTTTGTCAACACGGAGCAGAAGACGCTCTGAAGGCGGAACTCGCGACCACATGGCCAGACTGGCGGCTCTCGTATTCGAGGCCGGGCTTTGTCACTTGGAAGCTTCCAGACGGCCACAAGATGACTCCAGAGTTCGACATCCGTTCGGTGTTCGCGCGGACTCACGGGTTCTCGTTAGGCAAAGTTTCAGGAGACATCGCGAGCGCGCTTGTCGAGGGCGTTTGGCCGCTAGCAGAGTCTTTGCCGGTCGACCACATTCACGTTTGGCAGAGAGACACCGCCATTCCTGGCGACGGAGATTTTCAGCCAGGGCGGACGGCCCTAGGCGACGAGATCGCTGCGCTGATCCGCGATGCACGACCCGAATCTGTAGGCAAACGGCAATTGCCGGTCAATCGAACAGCTCGATCCGGCGAAGCGGTACTTGATTGTACGTTGGTCGAGCCGAATGAATGGTGGATTGGTTGGCATAGGGCGGCGACGTTACCGACTCGTTGGCCAGGGGGCGTGCCGCTGATCGAGACCGAGTCAGAAATGATCAGCCGAGCGTATTTGAAGATCAGCGAAGCCCTTCGTTGGTCCCAGTTGCCTATGACGAAAGGGGATCTCTGCGCCGAGATCGGGAGCGCTCCCGGCGGATCATCGCAGTGTTTGCTCGAGCGAGGCATGTACGTTCTCGGAGTCGATCCCGCGGAAATGGACGAACAGATACTCGCCAATCCGAACTTCGCGCATATTCGGGCGCGCGCATCAGACATGAAGCGGAGCGAGTTCTCAAACGTCCGCTGGCTGTTCGCAGACTCTAGCGTCGCTCCGGCCCACACGCTCGATTCGGTTGAAGCGATCGTGGCGAGCGACGAGACGAATGTACGCGGGCTGGTTCTCACTTTGAAACTTTCGGACTGGAAGCTTGCGACCCACATTCCCGAGTATCTTGATCGAGTCCGTTCGTGGGGCTACAAGTACGTTCGCGTACGACAACTGGCGTTCAATCGGCAAGAGATTTGCGTTTGCGCGCTCAAGAATCGTAGCATGAAGCGATTCAAGCCAAAACGCGGCCCCAAACACCGACGAAAGGGAACATGAAGTGAGCGAGTTCAACACCCAAAAGAATCGAGCCGTTTGGTTTGACATTCCGGTTGCCGACTTGAATCGTGCGACGACCTTCTATGCGAAGGTCATGGCGATCGGAGTGTCCCAAGAAGACTTCGACGGATTTAAGTTCTCGGTATTAGACCACGAAGACGGTAACGGCGGATGCTTAGTTCCCAAGCCAGATGAGATCACTTCGACGGGAGGGATTTTGCTATACCTGAACGTGGACGGTCGAATTCAGGATGCCGTCGCGCAAGTCACCGAACAGGGAGGGAAGATAGTCGAAGCGATTCACTCCATTGGGCCGCACGGCTTTCGAGCGCTGATCCTCGACAGCGAGGGGAATCGCGTCGCTTTGCATTCAGAAACAGATGCGTGAGGCAAGCATGTCAGAAGTGGACGAATCAACCGAAGAACAAGCATGCAAATTGTTTGATCGTCGAGCTGTCTTGGCGTCGCTGGCCGGACTCGGGATCGGCACGTCAGTATTTCATCGCGCCTTGGCGCAGCAACTGACGCCAGCGGTCGCTGTAACTTCCGAGATGATTCGGCAGGCGGAATGGGTTGCCGGATTGGAGCTGGCCGAGGAAGATCGAGCAGTCGTCGCCGGGCGGGTTCAGTCGGCCATGCGCCGTTTCGAGGAAATGCGAAAAGTCGAAGTTGGCTACGACTTGCCGCCTGCGTTGCTGTTCAACGCGGCTCCGACGATGCAGCATGAAGATTCGCTCGACAGAAGCACGGTGCATGCGAACGCCAGCATCATTGACAAGCCTGTAGATGACGAAGCGCTCGCGTTTCTGTCGGTCAACGAACTCGGCTCGCTGATCCGGACGAAGCAGATTTCTTCAGTCGAATTGACGAAGCTCTACCTCGATCGTCTGCACCGATTTGATGAACGGCTGAAGTGCGTCGTCACGTTCACCGACGAACTTGCTCTACGACAGGCGAAGAAGGCAGACGACGAGCTCGCCGGCGGCAAGTATCGTGGGCCGCTGCATGGAATTCCGTGGGGAGCAAAGGATTTGATCGCCTATCCTGGTTACAAAACGACATGGGGTGCAACGCCATTCAAGGATCAAAACTTAGAAGTGAAAGCGACTGTTGCGGAACGCTTGGATCGGGCAGGCGCAGTACTCGTTGCAAAGCTTTCGCTCGGTGCTCTGGCAATGGGTGACAAGTGGTTTGGTGGAATGACTCGCAACCCTTGGAATACCGAACAAGGATCGAGTGGCTCGTCGGCCGGTTCGGCTTCGGCGGTGGCTGCCGGGTTGGTTGGTTTCGCCTTGGGAAGCGAGACGCTGGGCAGCATCGTGTCGCCTTGCCGACGTTGTGGCACGAGCGGCTTACGACCGACCTTTGGAAGAGTCAGTCGGTTCGGATGCATGACACTTGCATGGTCGATGGACAAGATTGGACCGATTTGCCGTTCGCTCGAAGATTGCGCGATCGTTTTCGGCGCGATCCATGGTCACGACGGACGAGACGGCACGGCAGTCAACGAACCTTTCAGCTGGCCGATGGAAGGCAATCTGTCGAAATTACGTGTTGGTTATATCGAAAAGAGCGACGAGAGTGTGGCGGATCGCCCCGACCTTCAAGTCTTACGAGAGCTGGGCGTTCAACTCGTCCCGATCCGTCTGCCAGATTCACTTCCGGTCTGGGCAATGACGATCATCCTGAACACGGAAGCGTCAACCGTGTTCGACGAACTGAACCGCAACAATATCACTGAAGGTTTAAACACCTGGCCGAACTCTTTTCGTCAAGGTGCTTTCGTGTCGGCCGTTGAATACCTCCGCGCCAATCGGTTACGAACGCTGCTTATGAAACAGATGGAAGCGTTGATGAGCGGTGTCGACTGCTACGTTGGCGGAGACGACTTGGCAATTACTAATCTGACCGGGCATCCAACCGCCGTATTACCGAACGGATTCGACCAGAAAGACGAAGTGAGGACGCCGAACGCCTTAACATTCACGGGCCAATTGTTCGGCGAGACGAAACTACTTGCGGTCGCCAATGCCTATCAACAAGCAACCGGATTTCATCGAGAGCATCCCACGCAAGTTTGAAGTGTGCTCGAAGTTCGCAAACGATGTGGCCACGAAGAACACAAGAAGGCACGATAATTCGTTAGAAGCCGATCAATCCTTATCCCTTCTCTCCGTGTCTTTTCGTCGCAACGCTTTCCCTGTCAGGCAACTGAACGCAGGAGTTAGTATGAGCTTTAAAGAACGACTGAGAAGGCAACTCGTCTCCGCTCGCGATACTAGCGAGAGATACTTACAGGATTTCAAGACGCCCGAAGCCTGGACCGCCATGGTCCACGCAAGTGCCAATCACGCTTTGTGGTTTGCCGGGCACATGGCTAACACCGACAACTTCTTTATCTCAATCGTCTCGCCGGACCAAGCCGTCGAACGCTCCGGATTCGCTGAACAATTCGGCGTCGGCTCACATCCAACACGTGAACTAAGCGATTACCCGCCGGTCGACGAAGTCCTTGCATTCATGCGTGACCGTCGCGCCGCGTTGCTCGACATTTTCGATTCCTTGTCAGAAGAAGACTTCGCGAAATCCACGCCCGATGGAACGCCCAACTTTCTTGCCGACATCGGTTCTGTCTTTGAGATGGCCGTCTGGCACGAAGGCTTACATAGCGGGCAGCTGTCAGTCACGCGAAGGTCCCTTGGTTACGAACCGGCGTTTCGGTGACCGTGGCGAACTGTGTGGTTGATTGAAATTGCAGTGGTTCATTGGAATCGCGCTTTGACCTTTGGATCTCTTAGTACGATGATCGCCCAGATGCCAAAGGGAATCCCTATGAATATGCATGGTGAGCAGACAGGAATGACCGACAAGATGGCTGCAGTCATTGCCGAGCTATAGGACTTCATCCGAATCATCTGCACAGCCCCGCAGATGATCGCAAGATTCATCACCGCTGGTAGGAACGTCCCCACAACGTAGGGCAGCCCTCCATTGTCTGCCGCCTCCGACATCACGCGCGGTATTTGAAGCAACGACAACGAGCACATTAGCGTCGCCAAAATGATAAGGAAGATTGCCGGGATCAGCAGACGCGTACGCGGATCCGCCTCGGTGTCCAGTTGCGACGTCGCCGCCGGTCGATATGGATTCGTGCTGTCCCCCTGAAACGTGTCGCCTGCAGCCGAGTCGCTGAATGGATTATCGCTCATTTCTTGTCCTGATTTATGTAGCTGACCAGCAACTTCTCAGCAACCGCCTGCGCTAGCGTCGTGTCGGTGCCTGCGAAAGAAATTGTCACAATGCCGGCTTCCTCGCGGTTCGCCGAGACCTCGCCTTCGACACCTAGCGATAATCCGGTCTCGCTCAAATAGCGAAGGAATTCGGGCGATTGATCTAAGACTCGCACGAGACGAAAACTCTCTCCCGCGCTGGTCTCGGCGAGACTGTGGCTGTTCGTAATCTCGATCGTGCCGTCGGCGCGTGGAATCGGATCGCCATGTGGGTCCGTCGTTGGGTAACCTAAGAATCTCTCGATGCGATCGATTAAATGATCGCTAACTGCGTGCTCCATGTTCTCGGCTTCCTCATGAACCTCGTCCCACGATAGCTCTAACGTTTGCGCCAAGAATAACTCGATCAAACGATGCCGTCGAAGGACGCGAAGCGCTAGGTTGCGGCCACTCTCTGTCAGTCTGACGCCTTCGTAAGGTGTGTACTCGGCCAGGCCGCTCTCACTGAGCGTCTTTAGCATGCTAGTGACAGTCCCTGGGGAAACGCTCAGTGCGGTCGCGATCTGTCCTGTCCCCGCAGGCGAGTTGCCCTGCCGCACACAGGTCTGATACACCGTCTTTACATAGTTCTCAATCGTCAAACTTGCCACGAAGAACTCCTTTCTGTTCGGCAACAGTATAGGCAGTGGTTGGCAATTGGTCATTGGTCATTCGGATTTGGTCATTTCCCTCTCCCCTCATTGTCATCATGAAACGAATTGCCGAAGATGACAGCATGAATTTGAACGAACTTGCGCTCGCCCGCTGTGAGCAACTCATTGACCGTGCGACACAGCTGCACATTGCCGTGTTGCGAGATGAAACGGGTGCGCGAATTATTGATTGCGGAGTCCACGTGCCGGGCGGGTTGGAGGCCGGTATTGGGTTGGCTGAAGTCTGCATGGCAGGGCTCGGTCGCGTCGATCTCGTGCCGGGAAACAGCGACGTGTGGCCTGGACCCGCCGTTGCCGTCCGCACCGATCAGCCGGCCGCCGCGTGCATGGCTTCGCAATACGCCGGCTGGCAAATTGCGGGCGAAAAATTCTTCGCGATGGGATCAGGGCCGATGCGAGCAGTTCGTGGTCGTGAACCTTTAATTGAAGAGATCGGTCGAAAAGAGTCTGCGGATGCGGTCATTGGTATTCTCGAAGCAGGCAAGCTGCCCCACGAAGATGTTTGCCATCACGTTGCTCAAGAGTGCGGAGTGGCCGCCGAGAACTTGACGTTGATGGTCGCTCCAACAGCGAGTCTCGCCGGCTCGATCCAGGTCGTCGCTCGATCCGTCGAAACCGCATTGCACAAGCTTCATGAAGTTGGTTTCAACATTCAACGGGTGCGAAGTGGTTTCGGCGTCGCGCCGCTTCCACCTGTCGCTGCCGACGATCTCGCTGGCATTGGACGCACGAACGATGCTGTCATGTATGGTGGGGACGTTACTCTGTGGGTGACGGGCGATGACGATAGTCTTCGAGAGTTTGGACCGCAGATCCCGAGTTCCGCTTCGCCCGATCATGGTCAGCCGTTCGCCGAGATCTTCGCTCGCTACGACCGGGACTTCTACAAGATCGATCCCATGCTGTTCAGTCCCGCACGCGTCGTCTTGAACAATGTCGAAACAGGGACTTCGCTACAATTCGGCGAGATCAATTCGCAAGTGATCCACGAATCGTTCACCTCCTGAGTCGACGCATGAAGTTTGCAGTACTCGCGGCTCCCGACAGTTGGTACTATCGCGATCTTGCTCGCGCCGGTTCCGCAAAGCATGTAGTAGAAGTACGGTCGTTTTCCGAACTATCTGCTGCGATAGACGGCAACGGCTACCATCTGCGATCGGCGGGAATTGATCTTTGTGATGTCGACGCTGTCATCGTTCGAACAATGCCTCCGGGCTCGTTGGAACAAGTTGTTTTCAGAATGGACGCGCTGGCCCGACTCGAAGCGTCTGGCGTTCCTGTCGTTAATTCCCCCCGGTCGCTCGAAGCCGCAGTCGACAAGTTTCTCTCGACGACGAAGCTCTGCGAGGCCGGCCTGCCGGTCCCGCGAACGATCGTTTGCCAAACGACCGATGATGCGATGATGGCTTTCGAACAACTTGGAAGCGACGTCGTGCTGAAACCGTTATTCGGAGGGGAGGGACGCGGGATTACACGACTGGCCGACGAAAGCCTCGCGCTAAGAGCGTTTCAGATGCTGACTCAGTTGAATGCTGTCCTCTATCTCCAGGAGTTCGTGCCGCATCTCGGTTACGATATCCGTCTGTTCGTGTTAGGCGAGCGAGTGTTCGGCATGAAACGAGTCAACCATCTTGACTGGAGAACGAACGTCAGCCGCGGTGCCGTGACGGAACCGTTTGAGGTCGATGATCGCCATGCCGAAATGGCTCGCTTGGCGGCGCGATCCGTGGGCGCGATGATAGCAGGCGTCGACATTCTTCCTGCGCGGGACGGACGCGAGTTCGTATTGGAAGTGAACGCCGTACCAGGTTGGAAGGCGCTAGCTCGGACTTTGAACATCGACATCGCTCAGATGATTCTTGAAATAGTGGCGGAGATGGCGCGACAGAGAAAGGGCAGTTGAGTTGGCGATGGAAAGCAACGAGGTCGTAAACGTTGGCCTGCGACTCTCGGAGACTGCAAGGCGTTCTCCCAGCGGCGTCGGCGTGGTTGAACCGCTTGCGCATGACATGTCGGGAAATCGCGTTTATCGACAAATGTCATTTTGGGAGTTAGATCAAGATTCAAATTCCCTCGCTGCGGGCTTGCGTCAGATCGGCGTTCGACCGGGGATGAGAATCGCGTTGATGGTGCGACCTGGAATAGATTTTATCTCGCTCGTCTTCGCGATGTTTAAGGCTGGTGTAGTAACGATCCTGATCGATCCAGGTATGGGTCGGAAGAATCTCGTGAAATGTTTGGACGCTGCGGAACCGCAAGGATTCATCGCGATTCCGATGGCACACGCTATTAGAACGCTCTTGCCGCACCGATTTCGGAAGGCTCGCTACAACGTCACCGTGGGGCGTCGTTGGTTTTGGGGCGGCGCAACACTAGAACAACTCAGACGGACCCCGTCAGAATCCTTTGAGCCGAGTTGTATAACCGCCTCCGATCCCGCCGCGATTATCTTCACGACTGGCAGCACGGGACCGCCGAAAGGTGTGCTGTACCGTCATGGCAACTTCAGCGCGCAAGTCGATCAGTTGCGCGAGTACTATGACATTCAGCCAGGTGAAATCGACGTGCCAGGATTTCCGCTGTTTGCGTTGTTTAATGCGGCGATGGGTGTGACGACAGTCATTCCCGAAATGGATTTTACTCGCCCCGCCGATGTCGATCCTCGCAACATCGTCGAAGCAATTCACGATTGGAACGCCACGCAAGCCTTCGGATCGCCGGCGTTATGGAATACGGTCGGTCGCTACTGTGAAGACAACGAGATCGTGCTGCCGACGCTTCGACGAGCTCTTTCAGCAGGGGCACCCGTTCCTTCTCATGTCCTGCAGCGAATGAAAAATGCGATTCACCCTGAAGGAGATGTCCATACTCCGTACGGTGCCACCGAGTCACTGCCAGTAGCATCCATCGCTGCCAGCAGCGTGCTTGCCGAGACTGCCGCTCAGAGTGCCCAAGGCAAAGGAACGTGCGTCGGATCACGATTCTCGGGCATTCAGTGGAAGGTCATCGCTATCAACGACGGGACGCTCGGGAGTATCGAAGACGTCGACGAATTGCCGAGTGGCGAGATTGGCGAGTTGATGGTGCAAGGCGATGTTGTTACGGGCGAATATGTGACTCGGACCGATGCCAACGCGCTACACAAGGTCCGCGACGGCCAGTCGTTTTGGCATCGCATGGGCGACGTCGGTTATCTCGACAAGCAAGATCGATTCTGGTTTTGCGGTCGGATGGCGCATCGGGTCGAGAATGTGCAAGGCCTCATGTTTACGATTCCCTGTGAAGCGATTCTGAACCAACACGAAAGCGTTTATCGGTCAGCACTGGTCGGAATCGGCCAGGCGAAGCATCAGTTACCTGTCATGATTGTCGAGACATGGCCGGAACATCGGCCTCAGTCGCCGAAAGAAGTGGACCAGTTACAGGCCGAGTTGTGGGACCTCGCTAAGTCACATCCATTAACCGAATCGATTCACGACATCCTGCTCCATCCTTCTCTGCCTGTCGACATTCGGCACAACGCAAAGATCTTTCGTGAGAAGTTAGCAGTTTGGGCGGCAGAAAAGCTTCGATAGCGGGTTTCAAAAAACGGTCCCTAATGTCTTCGACGCCTATACGCTCGCCACTTGAACTGCGCGGCGCGGTATGCCATGCTTTTGGCTCGTAATATCTCAACAATCGTCTAACACACGTTCAGGCTATCTATTTGCATCATGAGCCAGCCCTCTCTGCTACTTCCGTGTCGCCTCTTGATTGGCTTCGTGATCGTCTTCTTCGCTCTTCCGACGGCGTTCTCGCAACAGACAACAGCCCTTGCGGGTAGCGAGCAGGCTGCTCCGACAACCGAGCCGGTAGACACGACCGAGCCGGATGTTGCTTCCGAGGTAGCAGCGCCGAAGAAGGAGCAGGATGTCGTTTGGCCGTTTATTCGGTTGGGAGTTGGCATCGCAATTGTCCTCGGGCTAATCATCGCGCTAAAGATAAACGCGTTCATTGCGCTGATTAGCGCGGCGATTGTTGTCAGTCTCATGTCGCCCGGGCCGTTTTTCCAAAAGATGACTCGTGTCGCTGAATCGTTTGGGACCGCAGCCGGCAATATTGGAATCGTGATTGCACTGGCCGCGGTCATCGGAAGTTGCTTGCTCGATAGCGGAGCGGCTGATCGTATTGTGCGAGCATTTTTGCGGCTGCTCGGTGAGAAGAGAGCGCCGATCGCTTTGATGGGAAGCGGATTTGTGCTGGCCGTTCCCGTCTTCTTCGATACGGTGTTTTATCTCTTGGTGCCGCTGGCGCGTTCGCTGCACCGCACGACGGGCAAACAATATCTGAAGTACATCATGGCAATTGCAGCAGGTGGCGCGATCACGCATACGCTTGTTCCGCCTACGCCGGGCCCGCTGGTCATGGCGACGACCCTTGGCTTTGACGTTGGCATCATGATGTTGGTCGGTGCGATGGTGGCCTTTCCAGCTGCCGTCGCGGGACTGATTTGCGCGAGTCTGGCCGATCGTTGGATGCCAGTACCGATGCGCAAAGTTGGCAATCAGCCCGATCCGCCGCAACTGTCGGACGACGAACTCCCGTCGCTCTGGCTGAGCGTCTTGCCTGTCGTCCTGCCCGTGTTGCTGATTTCAACCAACACGGTGTTGGGGACATGTGCCAAGAACGCGGCCAAGCCGCAGTTGATTCAATCCGGAATCTCTCGCCCGTCTGACAAAGAGTTGGAGGCGATCATTCGCCAGCCAGAGCAGTTGACGGATCCGATGGCCCAACGTCTTGCCAACGCGGCCGGAATAAGCAACGTATTCGGAAATGCGAGCTTCGCGCTGTTACTTTCAACGATCATCGCGATGTGGACTCTAGTCAACCAGCGAGGATTGGCTCTGAGCGAGCTGGCACTAGTTGTTGAAAACTCGCTCATGAGTGGCGGTGTGATCATTCTGATCACCGCCGCTGGCGGTGCGTTCGGGGCGATGTTGAAAGCTGCTGAAGTTGGAGCGGCTATCGAATCGTTATTCGCGGTCGGCGGATCGGGCATGATCTTGTTGATCCTTGGCTTCTGTCTAGCCAGCGTCCTGAAGATCGCACAAGGATCGAGTACGGCTGCGATGATTGTTGGCTCAGCGATGATGGCCGCGATCTTGGAGGGCAGCGGTGTGCCGGCGAATGAGTTACTCGGATTCCATCCGGTTTACTTAGCGACTGCGATTGGTGGCGGTTCGCTGGTCGGTTCGTGGATGAATGACAGCGGCTTCTGGATCTTTGCCAAAATGGGTGGGCTGACAGAAGTTGAAGCGTTGAAATCGTGGACGCCGATGCTCGTTGTACTGGGCGTCGTTAGCTTCTTAATGTCTTTGCTTCTCGCAAATGTAATGCCGTTGGTATAGTGGCCATCACGCTCCGAGTGATAAGCCTCTGCGGTGATCGGCTTGCAGAATCAGAGCGTTACGCAATTGGACCGCGATGCGTTGGGCTCGTCACTTGGAAGGTGACGGCTACATTCCAAGCCACTGCTGAGCGCCGAAGCGAAGAATCAGCAAAACGGCATATATCGCCTCACGCGAGTTGATCTTCGTTTGCCCTAGTTCGCGATCAATGAAAGTGATCGGCGTCTCGCCGAATCGGGCTTGCTTGCGATGAAGGAGCCAGAGCAGCTCTTCAAGGTACGAGTAGCCGCGTGAGCGGACATTGTCGAAATCGAGCTCGCTGAGTTTTGAAATGCGATAGCAACGGAACGCACCGCTGCAATCGTTCACACGAAGTCCAAGTAGTGAACGCGCATAGGCATTAATGGCACGGCTCATTATGCGTCGATGCAACGGCCAACCCTCGACGCCTCCTCCGGGCACGTAGCGCGATCCGATCATGACATCGCATTCCGCATTGTCGGCCTCGACCCCGGCTCGTAATGCAGAAAGATGTTTCGGCTGGTGGCTGAAGTCGGCGTCCATCGTCAAGACGAACTCGTATTTCCGCTCGATGGCGTACTTGAAACCCGCGAGCGTCGCGCTGCCGAGCCCTAACTTTCCAGTGCGATGGAGGCAGGTGAGGCGCGGTTCGCTATTGACGCGTTCGTCGCACCAACGCCCTGTGCCGTCGGGCGAGTTGTCATCAATAACTAGCACATCTACATCGGGTGCATGCTGAAAGATCTGATCGATCAAGCGCGGCAGATTCTCGATTTCATTGTAGGTCGCGACTGCGACGAGTGTGCGAGCTGGATTAGACAATGCGGAGTGCCAGGCTAGGAGGTTGCTGAACCTTCGGACGTAAATCGTGTCGTCATTATTGATTGTACCAAGCGAGTTCCTTGCGTCGCCCGCCCCTGCACGACCGGCCGTAATGGACTATAATCTTCGTACCGTTCAGCGATATTGCTCGAACGCGCCCACCGAGTTTTTCATGCCCCACTCATCCCGACGTTCTCTCGATTCGCCTTTCGCGGGCGGCTCGCCATTCGATTCGCAGCGTAACGCCCCGACCGAACGCGGCAGTGCGTACGGTTCGATTTTTTGGGCGGCGTACGTAGCAAACGCGTTGACCATGATTGCGATCACGCTCTTGGTTCGCTATGCGGATTTCGTGATGCACCTGGGTGGAGCCGAAGGACAGCTAGGGTTAATCGTAGGGGTCGGCATGGTCGGCAGTTTGTGTATGCGTGTTGCACAAGGCGTCGGCATCGATCGCTATGGGCCGCGGCAGATTTGGCGTTGGTCGATGGTTTGCTTCATCGCGAGCCTCGTTGCTCACTTGTGGATCACGAGCGCGACGGGCTTCGAGATCTTTGCCGTTCGAGTTTTTATGCAGACCAGCATCGCTGGAATCTTCGGCGCGTCGATTACGTATATTTCGAGGCGCGTGCCTCCAGAACGAATGGCTGAAATCATTGGCACGCTCGGCACGTCCGGCTTCATTGGCTTTCTCGTTGGCCCACAATTGGGCGATTGGATTTGTCGAGGCGACGTGATCCAACGCGTGCAGTTAGACAATCTCTTTTTAACGGCCGCAGCATTCGCGAGTGCCGGCCTTGTCGCCGTGTGGTGGGCGACCCAGGGAAAGACGATCAAGTCGAATCGGCGGCAGCCGCGAGTTGTGCCGCTCGTCCGGCGTTACAACCCAGGCTTTGTGATGATGGTCGCGATCACCGTTGGTGCGGGCATTTCGATTCCGCATACGTTTCTGCGACCGTTCGCCGAAGATCGCAACATTCCGCAGATTGGCCTCTTCTTCGTTGTCTACGCGTGTACGGCTTTTGTAGTGCGAATGTCGGCGAGGCGGTTGTTCGTGAAGTACGGCAACCGTCCATGGGTGGTCTGTGGCTTAGGACTTCTTGCCACGAGCATGGCCTTGTATCTGGTCATCGATCATGTCTGGCAGTTAGCGATCCCCGGTGTGTGCGCCGGGGCAGCACACGCTCTGTTATTTCCCGCTATCGTAGCGACTGGGAGTACTCGCTTCCCTGAACGATATCGAGGGCTTGGAACGACGTTGATGCTTGCGATGTTTGACATCGGAAACTTGATTGGCGCTCCGTTGGTAGGCGGAATTTTGAGTGGGTCGCGGTTGGTTGGATGGCCTGCCTATACGATGATGTTCTGCACGGCTTCGTGTTTGGTTGCGATGATGGCAGTAGCGTACTGGTGGCGAACTCGGACACCGGCGACTGCCTTGATCGAGCGCGAGGGAGACATTAGCGTGTCCGACGAAACGGAACTTGCCGGCTGCGTTCAGGCGGCAATAACGGACCGATAGTAGGTGATCGAACGTCGCAGCCCCTCTTCGAACGTGACCTTGGGTTCGTAGCCGAGTGTCGTTCTCGCGGCAGTAACGTCAGCCAAGCTTTCACGAACGTCCCCAAGGCGAGGAGCTTCGTGGACTGGATTCACGTCGACATCCAATAACTCTTCGAGCAGACCGAGCAGGTGAAGCAACGTCGTCGACCTACCGTCTGCGATGTTGAAAGTTTTGCCCGGTGCCTCGGCAGCTTTCGCAGCGAGCAGGTTTCCGTGAACGACGTTCTCTACAAACGTAAAGTCCCGAGACTGCAAGCCGTCTCCATACACCACGGGCGACACGCCCGCCAATAGCTTTGTGATAAACAACGGTATGACTGCCGAGTAGGCACTGTTGGGATCTTGTCTTGGACCGAAGACGTTGAAGTATCGTAGGCAAACTGTTTCCAATCCATGCGTGTGATAGAACGCTTGGCAATACAACTCGCCAGCTAACTTCGCGGCTGCATAAGGAGACAGAATCATCTGCATGTCGGTCTCTCGTTTCGATGCGTTTGGTCGGTCGCCATAAGCAGCGCTCGAACCCGCATAAATAACACGGTGCACGCCCGCACGGTGCGCTTGATCCAATATATTGAGCGTCCCCGTGACACAGGCACGGTTCGAATCCAATGGCCGTTCGACACTCAATGGGACGGACGCGAGAGCTGCTTCGTGAAAGACATACTCCACACCGCTCAACGCCTTGGCAACGATTTCAGGATCGCTGATGTCACCTTCGATGAATTGGACGTCTTTCTCGAACGCCGACAAATTCCGGCGAAATCCGGTACACAAGTTGTCGAGGATGCGAACTTGATCACCTCGACGCACCAGCGCTTCGGCAATATGGGAGCCGATGAAACCGGCTCCGCCCGTTACGAGAATGGTTGCCATCGCAGTGCTCTAGTGCCTCAATCGTTCCAAAACAATCGGTTTCGTAGCGTGGGTCTAACCATGCCTGAGTTGTGAGAAGAGTGTTTGGTACTCGACGCGGTGGACAGAACCCTCGGGAGCCGTCGACGGCGCGGTCATGGCATCATTCTCGACGACGATGATTTCACGATCATCGTTCGCTTGAGCATCGGGTTCGCCGGCGACGAAGTTACCATCAGGGACTTCGGCGTCGGAATGATCCAGCATTTTAACGGTGGGCTGCTCGGGAGCATCGTATTCAGATTCCAGATCGCTAAGGGCAACATTGACATCGCACAAAGCTTCGAGCGCCAAGTCAGCAGCAGAATTCGGTTCGAAAGCCGTATACTCGAACATCTGTGCGCCGAAGGCCTCTTGCGACTGCCATATGTCTTGCGTTGGCGCTGGAACGACGTGTTCGTCGACGTCATCTGCCGCTTCAACAGAGACGGGCTCAGCTCCCGTCTCCGTTTCGCTCTCAACGGTCGTCTCACGCTCAATCGGTGATTGCTCCTCAATTGGTTCTGATTTGGATACCGTCAACTCTTCCACAATCGCTCCGTCTGTCCCCCGCGCCGAACGCAGCATCGACGCACTCAGCTCGCGACCTTCCGCGCTGACCACACGCGTTCTGTTCGCGAAGATCTCCGAAGACTGAATCACCGCCTGATCAATGACTACCTCCTCCTCGTCAAACCCATCGCCAAAAGGATCAGCCACCGAGGCAGGAGTCTCGATCGTCGGCGAAGGCCCTTGCAGTTCGATAACTGCTTCATCGATCTGTGATTCTTCCGCGGAGAATCCGAATGCCGTATCGCTGCTCACGGACACGAGCGCGCTCGTTTCTTCGATCGGCTCGACATCAGTGTCTGCGGAAGCAACTTCCGTGAAATCGGACTCGCCATCAAGTTCGCCGAACTCGATCGATGTTCCGGGCGATTCGGTTGCGGCGGTATCCTGCCACGGACCAGGCAACTGCTGTAAGTCGGCCCAGGCCTCTTCGATCCCCCGGCCATCGATTTGCTGCCGTCCGCCGGCAAAGGCCATCACCAGGGCATGGTCGCAAACTTGGTTGATCAGACGCGGGATGCCATCCGTCGCCTGATAGACAGCTCGCAACGCTCCGTCATCGAAGATCGCGTCCGCGTTACCGCCGGCCGCCGCGATTCGCGAGAGTACATAATCAATCGTGTCATCTCGGCCAAATGGTTCCAAGTAACAACGCGCCGCAACTCGTTGGTTGAACGATTCTAGCTTTGGACTGGCGAACTTCTCTTCGAGCTTCGCGCTGCCTGCCATGACGAGCCGGACGCGCGGCTGACCGTCGCGGACCAGATTCGTGATCATTCGGATTTCCTCGAACAAGCGAAGCGGTAGCGAATGAGCTTCGTCGATGATTAAGAGAATCCCATTTGGACATTCGTCGCTGGGTTGCAAATGATCAAGCAGCGAGAGACGCAATTCGCCCTCTTCCAGGTTGCGATATGGTTGGTCAAGTTCGAAAAGAATATTCTGAAGCAACGCTTTCCGCGTGAGAATGCGGGTACTCGAAAGCATGGCAACTTGATATGTCTCCTGAAACCGTGCTGCGAGTACTCGACATAGCAACGTCTTTCCTGCTCCCGCTGGCCCAACGATCAGCCCCGGGCCTTCAGCTCGATCAATCGTGCGAATCAATGTTTGGCGGGCGACCTCGGCGGATTCCGATGCGAAGTAGCTCGAGACGAGCGGCGCGGCGACGAATGGACGCGAGGTGAAGCGGAAGAACGATTCGTACATGGTCGGACGATCCTGTGTAATGTGTGTCTCTTCCCGGGAGCTGCCACCTTGCTTTGATTGCACGATGGCTGGCAGCGAACGACTGAGAGTCGCGATATCTAGACTCCTCGTTCCAATCGGCAAAGTCGCCCTGATCTCTTCAACCTGAACGAACCCAAGCGCTCGATTCTCCGTAACTATTCGAATTCCGTCCTCCCAAATCGCAACAAGGCTGTATTTTCGTGAGCGGCGCATCCGAGGCTAACGTGGTTTTCGAGAACACCGTTTTCGAGAACGAGCGTGTCGGGAGTAATGACAGCATCCCACCCGCCCGTATAATGGGGGCTGGTACCTCGAGGGACAGTCGAGCGCGGAAGCGTTCCACGCACCGGATCGCAATATTGTTCAAAATCAAGATATGCGGCATTAACAGCATCAAGGACGCCCAGCTAACTGGATTGGCTGGAGCGGATGCCGTCGGCTTGAATTTCTATGAAAGTAGTCCTCGTCACGTCGATTTGCCGACTGCGGAGAAAATCGTCGGCGTGCTGCGACCTACCGTGAAGCGTGTCGGTTTGTTCGTGAATTCTGCTGCCGTTGAGATCAATCAGGTTGCCGAGCAGTTGCAACTCGACTACATCCAGCTGCATGGAGACGAACCGCCCGAGCTACTCGCCGACTTATCCGAACGGCCAATCATTCGCGCCTTTCGCTTTGGCGAAACGGGAGCCGATGACATCGCTCGCTTTCTCGAAGCGTGCGGAGATGGTCGGCGGCCAGATTCGATACTGGTCGACGCACTGAAACCCGGCGAATTCGGGGGAACTGGCGAGGTCGCTGATTGGGACGCGGTTTCCAACGCAAAGGCCGCGTTTGGTGACATCCCGCTCGTGCTAGCAGGCGGCTTGACGCCGTTTAATGTGGCAGATGCGATAGAAAAGGTTCGGCCAGTCGCGGTGGACACCGCGAGCGGAGTCGAACGACGGCCCGCCAATAAGGACCCAATGCTGGTCCGGGCGTTCGTAAATGCGGCTAAGAAAGCATTCGCGGAGCTGGAGTCTGAAGCGAGCTGACGATGTCGGCGGGTTGTCGAAAACACCCCACTCGCAATATCATACCTCTGAGGTCATGGACCTACTAACGCGCGGGGTGTCGCCGCGCACCGAGCTATCGCCAAGGAGATCATAGTGTCACAGGTTGAAACGAGTCGTCTGCCGTACAAAGTAAAGGATATTTCGCAAGCAGAGTTTGGTCGTAAAGAGATCATCATCGCCGAGCAAGAGATGCCTGGGCTGATGTCGCTGCGCGAAAAGTACGGCGCAACGAAACCGTTGGCTGGAGCGAGGATTGCTGGCTGTTTGCACATGACAATTCAGACGGCTGTGCTCATCGAAACACTGGTCGAGCTTGGTGCCGAGGTCACTTGGAGCAGCTGCAATATCTTTTCGACCCAAGACCACGCTGCCGCTGCGATCGCCGCGACTGGCGTCCCAGTTTACGCCTGGAAGGGCGAGACCGACGAGGAATTCGACTGGTGCATCGAGCAAACGCTCTTTTTCCCTGACGGAAAGCCCCTGAATCTGATCCTTGACGATGGTGGCGATTTGACCGCCATGGTCCATCAGCGTTTCCCGGAGCTACTCGGAGACATCCGTGGATTGTCCGAAGAGACAACAACGGGAGTCCATCGCCTCTACCAAATGTTCGCCAACGACGAATTAAAGATGCCGGCAATCAATGTGAACGATTCGGTCACGAAGAGTAAGTTCGATAACCTATACGGTTGTCGCGAGTCTCTGGCTGACGGGATCAAGCGAGCCACGGACGTGATGATTGCTGGCAAGGTGGCGGTCATTGCCGGGTATGGTGACGTTGGAAAAGGCTGTGCCCATTCGATGCGGAGCTACGGCGCTCGAGTGATCGTGACCGAGATCGATCCCATCAACGCCCTCCAAGCCGCGATGGAAGGGTTCGAAGTGACGACGATGGAGGCGGCAGCAGCGGAAGGCAATGTCTTTATCACGACGACTGGAAATCGGGACATCATCACCGGCGAGCACATGAAGGCAATGCCACACGATGCGATCGTCTGTAACATCGGCCACTTTGACTTAGAGATCGATATGGCATGGTTGAACGGCCAGAGCGATGTCGTTCGTGAGAACATTAAATCCGACGCGGATCAAGGCGGCCCCGTTGATCGCTATACGTTCTCCGACGGCCACTCGATCCTGGTTCTCGCCGAAGGACGATTGGTGAACCTTGGTTGCGCCACAGGACATCCATCGTTTGTTATGTCGAATTCGTTCACGAACCAAGTTCTAGCTCAGCTAGAACTTTGGCTCGAAGCAGACAAGTACGAGATCGGAGTCCATGTACTGCCCAAACATCTCGATGAAGAAGTGGCGCGGTTGCACCTCGAAAAGATTGGCGTCAAGCTCACGAAGCTGACGGCGGCACAGTCGGAGTATGTCGGCATTCCAGTCGACGGCCCCTTCAAGCCAGATCATTACCGCTACTAGACGTACTCGCTACATTTAGCGTCAGAAGCCGCTGGGTCCTTCAGCGGCTTTTTTCGTATCGTTTGGTCATTGCTCATCGGTCATTGGTCATTTGGAGTCGCTGTCTTATGATGGACACTTCACGAATTACAAGCCAGCAACAACAAAGGACCGTATAAGATGCCCCAGATCGCTGCTTTCCGAGGCCTTCGATACGACTTGGGCCATGTTGGCTCGCTCAGCGAAGTCATTGCACCACCATACGACGTCATCGGTCCCGAATTGCAAGACGATCTGTATAAGCGGCATCCGTCAAACGTAATCCGGCTGATCCTTAATCGCGACGAGCCCGGCGACGACGACAGTAACAATCGATATTCGCGAGCTGCTCGATTCTTAAAGAACTGGCAGGAAGAAGGCGTTCTGCAAACAGACCCCTCTCCAGCTATCTACGTCTATCATCAAGTGTTTCAATACGGCGACGAGACGTTTACGCGCCGGGGTTTCATGGCACGAATGGGCCTAGAGCGATTCGGCGAGGGTACGATCTACCCTCACGAAGAGACGCACGCTGCCGCGAAGGCCGACCGTTTGAAGTTGACGCAAGCCTGCCGCGCAAACCTAAGTCAGATCTTTGGCATCTATCCTGACGAAGAAAACAATGCTCAAAATCTTTTGGAAAATGCCATCATCGGCGTCACGCCGCTTGAGGCGACTGATCACCTTGGCGTCGTCCATCGGCTGTGGCCCATCACAGACGTCAGCGTAATCGGCGGTGTGTCATCGGCCATGGCAGCGAAGCCGATGTTCGTCGCAGATGGACATCACCGTTACGAGACTGCCTGCAACTTCCGCGATCAACTGGCGGAGGAAGGCCCATTAGATCCAGCGAGTTCAGCAAACTTCGTCATGACGATGTGCGTCAGCATGAACGATCCAGGAATGATCGTGCTGCCAACGCATCGTCTGTTCCGCGGTCTCGAATCCCTGACCTCTGGACAGCTCCGAGCCAAGCTTGATGGTTTGTTTGATTGCCAGTCTGGTGGGTCTGGTCCTGGCCAGGCTCACGAGATTTGGGAAGACATCGCGACCGAGAACAACCAAGGCAAACTTGGCCTCTACACGTCTGAGGACGATCAATGGACAGTCGCAGCGCTCTCAGATGCTGGACGGGCGAAGATGGCTGGGGTCGCGGACGATCACAGTTCGGACTGGCAAGGCTTGGGAGTCAGTATCCTCCAACGCCTGATTCTCGAAACTCAACTCGGTGCGACCGTTCTGCCTAAACCAAACTACGTCCATCAGGTCGAAGAAGTCGTCGAAGGCCTCACCCAAGGTGACAACGACGGATCCAAATATCCGCTCGCGGCATTGGTGATGCCTGCCACACTAGACCACATTCGGTCAATCAGCGAACACGGCGAACGGATGCCCGCGAAGAGTACGTACTTCTATCCAAAGCTGCTCAGCGGGCTTGTCGTCAACCCGCTTGATTAGCTATTTCCAAGCGCGGCCCACTCTGAGTTTATCGTGTTTCACGTGAAACGCGTTTGAGGAAGATGCGTCTAAAGCGGGAAATGCGCGTTTCACGTGAAACAGGAGGTTCGCGTTGACTGTTTGTTTCACGTGAAACGCGCGTCTTGTAGGCCGAAACAAGTCTGCGCCGTTGCGGCAACTCTTCAAGCAGGCGCGAAGTCGCTTTCCTGGCAACTGGCATTTCAGATATCGGCGGCGTCTGGTTACAATCCGCGCCCCAACTCCAGAAACGAGTTTCTGCAGAATGGACGGAGGCGTGGCGTGTGGCTCGAATTGTGTGTGTGGCCAACCAGAAAGGTGGCGTGGGCAAAACGACTACGGCCGTTAACCTCTCAGTCGGGTTTGCCAAGGCTGGGCGACAGACGCTATTGGTCGATCTCGATCCCCAGTGCAACGCGACGACCGCTGTCGGTAAGCAACCCGAGGAGAGACATCCATTGGTGTCACGAGATCCGCTGCGCGAGTCGTTGAGGAAGACCAACACGAAGGGACTGTCCCTGCTGCCTGGAAGCCGGAGCTTTCAGGACGTAGACACGCTGGAGCAACGCGAAGCTGAAACCATTCGCAGCCATTTGTCGGGCGGCGTTAACGCCTATGACTTTGTCTTGATCGACTGCCCGCCATCGCTTGGACGGCTCACGGAAGCCGCTTTGACCGCTTCGACTGAGGTCCTGATACCCATCCAGTGCGAGTACTTCGCCATGGAGGGGCTGACACAAATGATTCAGGTAATTCGACGTGTGATGCAAGAGGATTCGAATTGCCTCGAATTTGGCGGCATCTTATTGACGATGTATGACCATAACTTGGAATTGACACGTGAAGTGGACGCTGAGGTCCGAGACTTCTTCGGCCAAATCGTATTCGATACGGTGATACCGCGCGACGTAACCGTTTCCGAAGCGCCCAGCCATGGGCTTTCGGCGATCGATTACGCTCCTCGATCAAAGGGAACGCGTGCGTACATCGAACTCTGCATGGAGGTGCTGGAGCGTGAGTAAAGACCGAAGACTAGGGCGTGGACTCGCTGCATTGTTGGGAACGTCAATCGAAGAAGAGGCCGCAACCGATTCGGAGACGTCCGCCACATCAAAAGGCGATTTGTCCGTACACGGTGCTAGCACTCCCGCTCGCCATATCTCTACGAACTCAGGTTTATTCGATCTGAACGTCTACGAGATCGACGACAATCCGTTTCAACCACGCCGAGAGTTCAGTGAGCCAGAGATCGCCTCGCTTTCTGAAAGCCTTCGCGAGCACGACATGCTGCAGCCCGTGCTTGTTCGCCGCGTCGGTGATCGCTATCAGCTGATATCCGGAGAACGCCGCTTGCGAGCTGCGATCCAGGCAGGCTGGTCGACCGTCCCAGCGCGGCTGCGTGAGGCGGACGATCGACTTGTCGCCGAGTTGGCGATTGTCGAGAACTTGCAGCGTAAGGATCTGAACCCCATCGAGAAGGCGATGTCGTTCAAACGCTATCTAGATGAACACCATTGCACCCAAGAAGATCTCGCCCAACGGCTAAAAATTGATCGGTCGACGATCGCTAACCTGATGCGATTGCTTGAGTTACCTGGCGCAGTGCTGGACGCAGTTCGTAGCGGTGTGATCACGGCTGGACACGCGCGGGCACTGTTACCGCTAGGCGACGAGGCAGAACAAAACGAGTTCTGCAAACGAATCCAATCGGAAGGGATGAGTGTTCGAAATACGGAACAATCGGTCAGCGATCATATTCAGAAGACGGAACCAGACACGATTCAGTTCCCCACCGGTGGCGCTCAGCGAAAGCGAACCAAGACTGACCAAATCGCGTCTCTTGAACAGGAACTTCGAATCGCGCTGGGGACCAAGGTCGAGATTAAACAAACCGCTCGTGGTCGCGGGAGAATGATCATCCACTTTTCCAGCGCGGATGAATTCGATCGAATTCGGGCCGGGTTTGGGAGGGGCGAACTTGACGGACGAGAGGTCGGATAGACGGATTTAAGACACAAGCAAAAGTTTGTAAACCTTATTCAGAAAACATTCCCGCCGGATTGCCCGAAACGGACGATGGCGTTAGAGTGTGGCAAGTCGCGGGGCGTAGCTCAGCCTGGCTAGAGCGCCTGCTTTGGGAGCAGGAGGTCGCATGTTCGAATCATGTCGCCCCGACTTGACCGAGAATGAGCCGTCACATTTCTGCGATCGTTTCCAGCACGCTCGTCATTCGTACTGCAAGGCATTGCTCAGCTTCAAGCGGGTAGCGCGTTCTGCTGGTAGATAAGCTGAGGCAACCACAATTACGAACGCGGCAGCGAAACACACGGCCAGTAGCCAAGGGCGGAACACGAACTGAATTGCGTGTCCCGTGGTGGGAAGCGTCGACAGGTTGATCAAACGGGCGATCAGTAAGCCCATCAACGCACCAGGAGTCAGACCGATTAGGCCCATCATCGTGGCCTGAGCCAGAATCGTACGGCGGACTTGACGGCGAGTCATCGCGACAACTCGCAATACACCGATCTCGCGCGTTTGCTCCAGGATGTTCATTGCCAATGTATTGACCAGTCCAAACGCTGCGATGACGAATCCCAACGCGAGCAAGGCCCACAGACTGCCGATCACGCCGCTCATCATCTGTTCGATGAAGCCTACCAGGTCGGCGTACGACTGCAGCAGCAAGCCATGTTCGCTGCACAGTACCTGCAACGCGGTTTCGACCGCAGGCAATTGCTTGTTGTCCGCTTGAATGACATACGCATCGACACCTTGGACATCAAGAAGTTTCTCCGCCACCGCGCGGTGCATATAGATGGTCATCCCTCCGGCCAGATAGTCGTTCGCGATGCCTACGATAGGGAGTTGCCGCGTCCCTTCGCGTGTCTCCAATGGAATCACGTCTCCCAGCTTCAATGCGGCCCGTTGCGCCAACACACTGCCGACGACCACCGCACCTTCAGGGAGCCGGCGAAGTGCTTCGTCGCCATCACCGTCGATGAGATCAAAGTATACTTGACGTTGCTGTT
>JACKQG010000029.1_pt1 | contig 175969 bp, 158 predicted proteins | sample 8237621 | NCBI WGS metagenome assembly JACKQG01 (sample SAMN15677084, study PRJNA649215) | marine metagenome | biome: marine; feature: Black Sea; material: saline water; isolation source: suspended particulate matter (SPM) from the Black Sea western gyre | collected 2013-06-09/2013-06-10...
TGTAACATCCCAAGTTCTCATATTATTAAAAACTTCATCTTCAGGTATGAAAAAACTCTCCATTACCTCTAAATAATCTTCATCTGGGTATTCAGCTCTATCGAAAATTAAATCTGTATCCCAATTTAGTTTTCTTCTATCATATACATCCTTCATGTATTTATCATAAACACTCAGATCAGAGGTGTCTGCATCAATATATGCATATTCGCCAATTCCATCTACATTTCCATCAGTAGGTTCTCCTCCTAAAACATCTTCTGCCCTATCAGCAAGCGCTGTTCTAATTACAGAATCCCTTACCCAATAAACAAATTGTCTATATTCAGCATTTGTTATTTCTGTTTCATCCATATAAAAAGACCTAACAGTAACTGTTTTTGTAGGTGCATCTTCTAATGCTGGAAGATCATCATCTGATTTACCCATAATATAAGCGCCTCCAGGAACTAAAACCATTCCAAATGGCTTTTCAGGATAATATTTTTTTCCTTGTACTCCAACCAGTTCACCCTTTGAGCGCTTTGATCCACTTTTTGAACCACAACTAAGCGCAAATACAAATAATAAACTAAGTGCTAATAGCTTTCTCATATAATTTTAGTTTTTCTCCTAAAAAAAGTGCGTAAACTTACCCATATTTATTGAAATATACAAAATAATACATCTCAAGTTAAAAAATTAAATCTAATCTAAATTATATTTTTTTTATGTGCCTTATACCATCTCTCTGGTATAATTCCCTCATTTGCATTCAAATAATCATCATGCGTACAGGGTAATAACGATTGTTGTGTAAGTTTAGTATCTTTTCTTGAAGAATTTGGTATTACTATCCACCATCTAGAAGTTTTTACACTTCTATAAAAAATAAGTTCATATTTCTCAACTATTACGTTAAATTTTTTAAAATTAGAAATATTTGTAAAATCGTCATCTATAATCCTACAGTTAACTCCTTCAATAAAATACCATAATATTTGAGCAATTAACATTTCTGTTATTTCGTCCTCATTAGAGGATTTATACTCGAAAATACCAAAAGATGAAACCTTATTGCTTATTCCAGCATATCTACTTATTGAACATATTTCCTTGCCGTCAAAACCATTTGGAGATAACTTTTGTCTTGAACTTAACTCTGAAGATTTAATAGACCTTAAATCTATAGTAACAATATCAGCATCTCTCATTACAGGTTCAACTGAATTTATGTTATAGCATACCTCACCCAATCTATATGCTTCAAAATATAATTTTTCCATCAGATCTATCTCAATTTGAGAATTATAGTAGGTCTGATATCCTATAGTAGTATAATTAAACAGATTATGCGGTTCTTCAAGGATTATCTTCCCAAGGTAACTATTGTTCTTTATCGGTTTTGAAGAGTCTCCCAAATCAAAATTAGAATCAACATTTACTATATTAATAGTCTTCTTAAAATCATCATATGCCCTATAGTTAGCATAAGTCAAGTCTTGACTTCCTCCAATGATAAGCGGAATAATATTGTTTTTAATAAAATATGAAATAAGAGAGGTTAAATTCTGATAAGTGTCTTCAACCGATTCTCCAGGAGTTAAATCTCCAAAATCTGCTATTCTAATTGACCAATTTCCAGGATAAAGTGAATAAAATGATCTTCTTATTTCACTAAGATTTATTTCTTCTCCTATGAAATTAATATCATTCCTGTTCTCTGGAACACCAATAATTGCAACATCAATTTTTTTAATATTAGGCAAGCCATTTTCCTTAGTATGAACACTGATTTTGTTGCCTAAAATTAATGATGATATTATCTTATTATGTGAAAGAATGTGATCCTCAACTGGAGTTAAAATATTGTCTTGAACAGAAGTTAGAAAGTTAGGATCCATTGCACAGCTAAATTAATCTATTCTTTTTTATTATCTAGCATTTGTTTTGCGTCATCAAGAGTTAATGCATCAACATCAATAGATTTTGATATTTCCTTTCTTATCTTTCCTTTAATTAAATAGAACTTTCCCCATTTTCCTTTCTCAACTCTTATATTTTCATTAGACCAGTTATGTATGACTTTCTCCTTTTCTTTTTTCTTTCTTTCTTCAATTAATTCAATAATGTCGTTTTCAGACAAGTTTTCCCAATCATATTTTTTACCAACATTAATAAACATGTTATTCCACTTTATAAAAGGACCAAATTTGCCTTTTCCCTTCTGAACATCTATACCCTCATAGTTATATATTGGTGCCTCGGATTGTTCCTTCGTTTTTATGAGTTCTAATGCATCATTAAGTTCTATTGATAGTGGAGATACTCCTTTTGGAATTGAAACAAATTTTTTGCCATATTTAATATAAGGTCCATATTTTCCATTATTAGCCAAAACAATTTCATTATTATATTCCCCCAATTCTCTAGGAAGAGAAAACAGATCAAGAGCCTGTTCTAATGTTACTGATTCAATTTGAAATTCAGGTGGTAAACTAGCAAATATTGGTTTTTCTTCATCTTCAACTGTTCCTACTTGAATCATTGGTCCAAATTTCCCTAATTTAACACTAACCTCTCTTTTATTTTCAGGATGAACTCCTAATATTCTCTTTCCAGACTCTCTTTCAGCATTTTTATGTACATCTTCTACTATTGGATGAAAATTTTTGTAAAATTCTTTCATCATTGATGTCCACTCCTGTTTCCCCTCGGCTATATCATCAAAATTCTGTTCAACATTAGCTGTAAAATTATAATCCATAATATTTTCAAAATGATTAATCAAAAAATCCGTAACAATCATTCCTGTATCTGTTGGAACCAGTTTTCCTTTATCTGAACCTACTTTTTCTTCTAATAGGTTTTCACTTATGATCTCATTAACTAATGACAATTGAATATAATTTCTTTTTTCTCCATCAATTGCGCCTTTCTCAACATACCCTCTATTTTGAATGGTTGAAATTGTAGGAGCATAAGTTGAAGGCCTTCCAATACCTAAATCTTCCAACTTTTTTACCAATGAAGCTTCAGTATATCTGAAAGGTGCTCTAGAAAACCTTTGAGTTGCATTAATAAAATTATGCACTAACTCCTCATTTATTTGAATATTTGGCAAAATACCAGTATCCTCATCAGAAACATTATCCTTTCCTTCAGAATAAACTTTTAAAAATCCATCAAATTTTACTATTTGACCCGTTGCTATAAATAGATGTTCATAGTTTGAAGATTTAATTTTAACATTAGTCTTTTCCAAAGTCGCATCTGACATTTGAGAAGCAATAGTTCTTTTCCAAATTAGTTGATACAATCTTTTTTGATCATTATCTAAAATTTTATCACCAAAACTTGAAAAATTTGTAGGTCTTATTGCTTCATGAGCATCCTGAGCTCGTTTAGATTTTGTTTGATATGATTTGGTGCTAGAATATTGATTTCCATAAGCACTTATAATATGTTTTTTAGCTGAATCCTTTGCAAAATTTGAAAGATTTACACTATCAGTCCTCATATATGTTATCAATCCTGATTCATATAATCTTTGAGCAACAGTCATTGTCTTTGACACAGAAAAATATAATTTTCTTGAAGCCTCTTGCTGTAAGGTAGAAGTAGTAAATGGTGCTGATGGTGTTTTCTTTAAAGGTTTTTTTTCTAAATTCTCAACAGAGAAATCAGAATTTTTGTTATTATTTAAAAATGATTCGGCTTCTTCTTTAGTTTTAAAAGTCTTATCAAGTTTTGCTTTAAAGCTGTCATTATTATTAGTCTTAAATTCTGCATCTATCCTATATAGACTTTCAGTATTAAAATTTTTAATTTCTCTTTCCTTTTCAACTATTAATCTTACTGAAACAGACTGAACTCTTCCTGCTGATAAACCACTTTTAATTTTTTTCCAAAGCACTGGTGATAGTTCATATCCCACAATTCTATCTAATACTCTTCTTGCTTGTTGAGCATCTACTAAATTATAATCAATGGCTCTAGGATTTTCTATTGCATTTTTAATAGCAGATTCTGTAATTTCATTGAATACGATCCTTCTTGCCTTATTTTCATCTAATTTTAATAATCTAAATAAATGCCAAGCAATCGCTTCTCCCTCACGATCTTCATCACTAGCTAACCATACAGTATCAGACTTATCAGCCAAATCCTTAAGATTTTTAACTACAGTCTTTTTATCCTTTGATACCTCATATTTAGGTTTAAAGTCTCCATCTACATTCACTCCTAAATCTTTTGAAGGCAAGTCCGATATATGTCCAAAACTTGAAGCTACTTTAAAATCACTTCCCAAAAATTTTTCAATTGTCTTGGCTTTTGCCGGAGACTCAACTATTACTAAATTCTTTGCCATTTTTCTAAATTAAGATGTACAAATGTAGAAGAATTTTTTAATATCAATCTATAAAGTAAAATCATACATGAAGAGAGATAAATTTAAAAACATGACAAATTGGCGTATTTTTAATATATTTGCAAACTATCTTTAAATGTTACTCATGAGTGGTGATTTAAAAAAAATAGGGAAAAACCCGTATCAATATAATGGAGAGTTTACTCTAATAAGCAGTAAAAACACTTCTAATAACCTATTAGAAAAAAAACTCTACATAGAAAGCTATGGTTGTGCAATGAATTTTAGTGATAGTGAGATTGTTGCCTCTGTATTATCTAAAAATGGTTATAGCACTACTAATATTGTAGAAGATGCAGAATTGATATTATTAAATACTTGCTCTATAAGAGAAAAAGCTGAGCAAACTATCAGAAAAAGATTAGAAAAATTCAATTCTCTAAAAAAATCAAATAAACAACTGAAAATTGGAATACTTGGATGCATGGCAGAACGATTGAAAAGCAAATTAATTGAAGAGGAAAAAATTGTTGATCTAGTTGTTGGCCCCGATGCATACAAAGACTTACCAAATTTAATAAACAAAGTAGAAAAAGGTCAAAAAGCTATAAATGTACTCCTTTCAAAAGATGAAACATATTCAGATATTTCACCTCACAGGCTAAACTCTAATGGAGTCAATGCCTTTATTTCAATAACAAGAGGCTGTGACAATATGTGTACATTCTGTGTTGTTCCCTTTACTAGAGGTAGAGAAAGAAGTAGAGATCCTCAAAGTATAGTTGAAGAGATAAAAGATCTAGAAATAAAAGGCTATAAAGAAATAATTCTACTTGGACAAAATGTTGACAGCTATTTGTGGTTTGGTGGAGGTTTGAAAAAAGATTTTAATAAAGCCTCAGAAATTCAAAAAACCACGGCTCTTAATTTTGCAAAATTATTAGAATTATGCGCTATTAATTATCCTAAAATTCGAATTAGATTTTCTACATCTAATCCTCAAGATATGTCAATAGATGTAATAAATGTCATGGCTAAATATAATAATATATGCAATCATATACATTTACCTGTTCAAAGTGGTAGTAACAAAATTCTAAAAGCAATGAATAGGCAACATTCAAAAGAAGAGTATGTTGATTTAATCAATAGAATTAAACAAATTATTCCTAACTGTAGTATAAGTCAAGATATAATTGTGGGCTTCCCTGGCGAATCAGAAGAAGATCATAAAGAAACATTAGATCTGATGGAGACTATAAAATACTCATTTGGATATATGTTTAAATATTCTGAAAGACCTGGAACTCTTGCTCAGCGCAAATTAACAGATGATGTTGATGAGGTCACAAAGAAGAGGAGATTAGAAGAAATTGTAGCATTACAACAAAAGCACAGTTTATATAGAACAAAAGAATTTTTAAATAAAGAAGTTGAAGTCTTAATTGAAAAAACTTCAAAAAAATCACAATTGTATTGGAGCGGTAGAAATGATGAAAACACGGTAGTCGTTTTTCCTAAAGAAAATTACAATATTGGGGACTTTGTCAATATAAAAATTACTGATTGTACTAGTGCCACCTTATTAGGAAATGCAATTGGATATTCAAAAAATAACTAAATATTATGGAATCAATTCAAGCTATTAAACAGAGATTTAGTATAATTGGCAATGATACTGGTCTTAACAGAGCGCTGGAGAAAATAAAACAGGTTGCTCCCACTGATATTTCAGTTTTAGTAACTGGTGAAAGTGGAGTTGGTAAGGAAAATATTCCTAAAATTGCACACCAATTATCTCATAGAAAACATGCAAAATATATTGCTGTAAATTGTGGAGCTATTCCAGAGGGCACTATAGACAGCGAGTTATTTGGACATGAAAAAGGTGCTTTTACAGGAGCTACTCAGTCAAGAAGTGGATATTTTGAAGTTGCTGATGGCGGAACAATATTTTTAGATGAAGTTGGAGAACTCCCCTTAACTACTCAAGTAAGGCTATTAAGGGTTTTAGAAAATGGAGAATTTATCAAAGTTGGTTCAAGCAAAGTCCAGAAAACCAATGTGAGAATAGTAGCTGCAACAAATCTTAATATGCAAAAAGCAATTAGAAAAAATAAGTTTAGAGAAGATTTGTATTATAGGTTAAGCACAATTGAAATTAATATTCCACCGCTAAGGGACAGAAAAGATGACATACATTTACTGTTTAGAAAATTCTCTAGTGATTTTGCACAACGCTATAGTATGCCTTCAATAAAATTAGAGGATGATGCTATAAAAACATTAATAAATTACAGATGGGACGGTAATATTAGGCAATTAAAAAATATAGCTGAGCAATTATCTGTTTTAGAAGAAGATAGATCTATTAGTAATAAAACTCTTAAAAATTACTTACCAAAAGGAGCAGATAGTAGCTTGCCAGCAATAATATCAGGAAAAGAAAACTCAAATGATTTCAACTCAGAGAGAGAGATTTTATATAAAGTGTTATTTGACATGAAGGGCGATCTAAATGATTTAAAAAAGCTTACTATGGAATTAATGGAATCTAGTAATATTTCTGAATTTAAAGAAAACAATGAACATTTAATAAAGAAAATTTATGACTCTAGAGGTGAAGAAAAGAAAATTAGTGATGATCAAATACAAGTAGTGCCCATTACTGAACAAAGCAATAATAATGAGCAGAAATCAGAATTTGATTATGTTGAAGAAATAAATGCAGAATCTCTTTCGTTACATGACAAAGAATTAGAATTAATTAAAAAATCTCTTGAAAAACATAAAGGAAGAAGGAAGCTTGCTGCTAAAGAGCTGGGTATAAGTGAACGTACATTATATAGAAAAATAAAGCAGTTTAACTTATAAAAAATTATATTAGTAATTACAATGAAAACTACCTTAAAAATCATATTATTTATACTCCCTGTAGTATTCTGGAGCTGTAGTGTTAAGTACTCATTAACTGGGGCATCAATTTCTGATGAGACAAAGACATTTCAAGTAAACTATTTTCAAAATAATTCGACCTTGATAGAGCCTGGTATTGATAGAGATTTTACTAATAAATTAATAGATTTATTAATTAATCAAACGAGTTTAGATCTTGTTAAATCAAATGGAGATCTTTTATATGAAGGAGAGATCGTTGAATACAGAATATCTCCAACAACTGCAACTGCAAATAATACCGCTGCACAAAACCGCTTAACAATAGGTGTTAATGTTAGATTTATTGACAAAAGTGATTCCGAGGCAGAATTTGAAAAGCGATTTTCATTTTATTACGATTATCCGGGAAGTTCACAGTTAATTGGATCACAGAAAGATACAGCAATAGATGAAATTTTTGAAAGGATTACTCAAGATGTATTTAATGCATCACTGGCAAAATGGTAGACTATGAATAAAAACGAATATATAAACATATTGCAAAATCCAAGTGAAATTAATAAAGAGCAAATAGGGTTTATTAATTCATTAATTAAAGATTTTCCATTCTTTCAGTCTTCTAGAGCAATCTATCTAAAGGTTTTAAAAAACAGTGAGAGTTTTAAATATAACCAAGAGCTAAAACTCACTTCAGCATATACTACAGATAGAAATATATTGTTTGATTTTATAACATCTAATGAATTTCAGCAAGAAAAAATTGTGTTTAATAAAAATGAACTAAAAAGTGCTGAATTATTTAATAAAAAGAAGAAAAAATCAAAGGATCAAATTGTGGAATTTCAAAAAGATGAGATGCATACATTTTCAGAATGGCTTACCGTATCAAAATTCAAACCTATTGATAGAAATTCTAAAAAGAAAGAAGAAAATATTTTAAACAAATTTATTAGCTCTAATCATAAAATTACACCAAACAATGAAATTGATGAAAATTATGATTTAGATGTTGTTTATGAGGACGATCACAATAATTTGATGACTGAAACTTTAGCAAAACTATATTTAAGCCAAAAAAACTATGAAAAAGCAATACAATCCTATAAAATATTAAGTTTGAAATTTCCAGAAAAAAGTAGTTACTTTGCAGACCAAATTAAAAAAATTAAAAAAATTAAAAAATCTAATTAATTAATAGATGGGAACATATTCAGTTTTTTTGATTCTTATTGTGCTAGTAGCATTCCTGCTAGTTCTCGTAATAATGGTCCAAAATCCTAAAGGTGGTGGACTATCTTCATCATTTGGTGGAGGTGGCACTCAACAGTTAGGAGGGGTTAAGCAAACTACTGATTTTTTAGATAAAAGTACCTGGACATTAGGTGGATTATTGCTTGGTTTAATTTTGCTCTCAAATATTGCATTTAACCAGTCTGAAATCACAAATGATTCTAAGGCTTTAGATACTAATGAAGTTTTTGAAGAAGAATTACCTCTCCCAAATCAAGATAATATCTTTGATGTTGATAAAGTAGATCAATAAGAGCCTTTTTTAATGTTCTTATAAACTGCAAGTTTGTCAGCATTTTATTTCTGGCATAATTTGTGAAAACAGTATTGAAAAATAAAATATATAATTATGAAGTTAAATATTAAACCTCTTGCTGATAGAGTTCTAGTAGAACCAATTGAGGCAGAAACTAAAACAGCCTCTGGAATTATAATTCCAGATAATGCTAAAGAAAAACCCCAGAAGGGTAAGATTATGGCTGTTGGCAAAGGCACAAAAGATAATCCAATGACAGTTAAAGTAGGTGATTTAGTATTATATGGGAAATATTCAGGAACTGAACTTAAACTTGAAGGAAAAGATTATTTAATCATGTCAGAAAAAGATATTCTGGCTATTGTATAAATGAAAAATAAATAAAATGGCAAAAGATATAAAATTTGATATTGAAGCTAGAGATGGGTTAAAACGAGGAGTAGACGCCCTTGCAAACTCTGTTAAAGTAACTCTAGGTCCAAAAGGAAGAAATGTAATTATAAGCAAATCTTTTGGAGGTCCACAGGTCACAAAAGATGGCGTTACAGTTGCAAAAGAAGTAGAACTTGAGAACGAATTAGAAAATATGGGCGCTCAAATGGTAAAAGAAGTTGCATCAAAAACTAATGATTTAGCTGGAGACGGAACAACAACTGCAACCGTTTTAGCTCAAGCAATCGTTAAAGAAGGATTAAAAAATGTAGCTTCTGGTGCAAACCCAATGGATCTAAAAAGAGGAATTGATAGTGCAGTTTCTACCATAATAAGTGAATTAAACAAGCAAGCAAAACAAGTTGGAAATTCTTCTGAAAAAATTAAGCAAGTTGCATCAATTTCAGCAAATAATGATAACACCATAGGTGATTTAATATCGCAAGCATTTGATAAAGTTGGTAAAGAAGGTGTTATTACTGTTGAAGAAGCAAAAGGAACTGATACATATGTTGATGTAGTTGAAGGAATGCAATTTGACAGAGGATTCTTATCTCCTTATTTTGTTACCAATGCTGATAAAATGATAACTGAATTAGAAAATCCATACATATTATTGATTGATAAAAAGATCTCTAATCTACAAGAGGTGCTTCCAATATTAGAACCAGTGTCTCAATCAGGAAGATCTCTTTTAATAATTGCTGAAGATGTTGAAGGTCAAGCTTTAGCAACTCTAGTAGTTAATAAACTTAGAGGTGGATTGAAGATTGCAGCAGTTAAAGCTCCAGGATTTGGTGATAGAAGAAAAGCAATGCTTGAAGATATAGCAATTCTAAGTGGAGGAACTGTAATTTCAGAAGAAAGAGGTTTTTCATTAGAAAAGGCAGATTTAACTATGCTTGGAACAGCAGAAACTGTTACTGTAGATAAAGACAATACTACTATTGTAAATGGTTCTGGAAAATCAGAAGATATTAAAGCAAGAGTAAATCAAATAAAAGCTCAAATTGAAACTACTACAAGCGATTATGATAAAGAAAAACTGCAAGAAAGACTTGCTAAATTATCAGGAGGAGTTGCTGTATTATATGTAGGTGCTGCTAGCGAAGTAGAGATGAAGGAAAAGAAAGACAGGGTTGATGATGCATTAAATTCTACAAGAGCTGCTGTTGAAGAAGGAATAGTTGCCGGTGGTGGTGTTGCTCTAGTGAGAACTAAGAAAGCTTTAGATAAACTAAAAGCAGAAAATACAGATGAGCTAACAGGAATTCAAATAGTAACAAGAGCTATAGAGGCTCCACTAAGAACTATCGTTGAAAATGCTGGTTCTGAAGGTAGTATTGTTGTAGCTAAGGTGATGGATGGAAAAGATAATTTCGGATATGATGCAAAAAGGGAAGAGTATGTTGATATGTTAAAAGCTGGAATTATTGATCCTAAAAAAGTAACTAGAATTGCATTAGAAAATGCGGCTTCTGTAGCTGGAATGATTCTAACTACTGAATGTGCATTGGTAGATATAAAAGAAGACTCTCCTGCTCCAATGCCACCAATGGGTGGAGGCGGAATGCCAGGGATGATGTAATCATAATAATAAACTATAAAAAAAGCAGTTATTAAACTGCTTTTTTTATTGATGATTTTTTACAACTTCCTCATCTCGATATTTACAACACATTGCAAGAGAATTATAAGCATCATCGGGAGCTTTTTCTAATTTTGTATCATGCCCAAAAGAAGCAATATGTTTATGGATTTCTTTAAGTGATATTTTTTTTTCGTTGTACACAATCTTTAAAATTCTATTTTCTACATTCCAATCAGCCATTTTTATACCTTTCTCATTGATACATTTTGTTTCAATTCTTTTTTCACACATACCACATACCCCATCAACAAAAATTAAATCAGATTTAGTTTGAGCATCTATATTTAATGAATAGTTAAAAAATAAATAGCACAATAAAATACTTAAATTAAACTTCATAAGTTTTGTTTTAATTAATTCTATATCTAAGTCCAAGATAATACATTCTTCCAAATATTGGCCCATAAACAAATGTTGAGTCAAAATACTGTCCAAAGGGGTCTTCATTTGCTATTATTGGATTCATCTGCTTATAATTAGTTGCATTTTCAATTCCTAAATACGCTTCAAAAGATTTATTAAAAACTCTAGTTAATTGAGTGTTAATAAGATTAATATCTGGTGTAAATTCATCCATTCTATATTCAATGGGATTATATTGCGTAGATGGAAAACGCTGCTCTCCTATCCAATTATATGTAAAATCATACTTCCAGAGTGAGCCATTACTTTTTCTATTACTTTGATAATCTAAATTCAAGAAAAATCTATTTTTAGGATTTAAGGGTTTATATAGTCTTCCCGAGAAATAATCAGTTTTTACATCCGAAATCTTATAAGCTGAAAGTATATTAATATTGCTTGTGAGCTCATAGCTAAGTTGAGCCTGAAAACTTCTAGCAAAACTTTTTCCATGTAAATTGTAAAACATAATTGCAGATGGAGTTTCCCAATCTACAACAACCTGATTTTCAAAATCAGTAAAATAATAGTCTAAAATTAATTGGGCATTATTATCAAACAATCTAAAACTATTTATTAATGAAGCTCCATAATTCCAAGCAGATTCTGGCTTTAAATCAAAATAATTTGATTGAATTCCTCCACCTCCATCAACAAAGGGAGAATTTCCAAAAAAGATAATTCTTGAACTATAAAAAAGTTTATGATTCTCAGAAAATATATTTGCCATTCTAGTTCCTTTGCCCGCTGATATTTTCAATGAAGTTTTAGGAAAAATTAAATAATTTAAATGTAGTCTTGGTGTTATAAACCCTCCTATTACATTATGATTGTCATATCTAATACCAGCAGATAAATTTATTTTATCTAGGTTATCATAACTATATTCAAAAAATGCTCCATAAGAATGCTCTTTTCTATCTAAATCAAAATTTTGTATTCTCATATTATTCACAAACTCATCATAATTGTCATAACTAAAAGAAACTCCAGTTTTAATCTTATGCCTTGTGTCACTAATTATAGAATTGTACACTAAATTTGAGTAAACACTCTTTTGTTCTACATCATGGACACTAAAACCAATATCTGAGCCCTCTGAAAAATGACTATACGAAAATTGGAAACCCAAAGATTGATATGGAATATTAGGATTTACATATCCCATTTTAAAATTGCCTTTAAAATTTGTGGAATTTGTGGACCCACCCCAATATGGAAATGGAAGCTCAAATATTGATGGATCATCTATATATTCATTCTGTCCAAAAACTCTTTTATCATTTACAAAATTAAAATCAATAAAACTAACTAATCCTTTTATGGGATTAGTATATTGTAACCTATTATAGATATTAATTTGCCCTCCTGTTGGGGAATCTCTAAATCCATCATTATTTCTATCATCACTACTATCTTTTGTATTAGCATGAAGATATAATCCGTAATCCCAATTATTTGATAATTTAGTATTGTAATGAGTATTTAACTCATATCTTTCCATTTCTGAAGCGTAAAGATTTACAAACAACTTATCATCATTAATAGGCTTTCTAAGTTCTGCATTTATTTGCCCTGTAATACTTTCAAATCCATTTACTACACTGCCAGCTCCTTTAGTTATTTGAATACTCTCAATCCATGTTCCAGGAATATAATTTAGACCATGGGACTGAAGTGCTCCTCTTATGGATGGTATGTTTTCAATAGATATTAGAATGTTTGGACTACTTAATCCTAACATTTTAATTTGTTTAGTCCCAGAAATGGCATCTGAAAAGTTTACATCAATTGAAGGAGTTGTTTCAAAACTTTCAGATAAGTTACAACAAGCTGCCTTTAATAATTCATCAGAGCTTAAAGTTGTGATATTTTGTGAACTCAAAAATGAAACCTTAGATGATTTTTTATTATAGTTAATTGTAACTTCTTCTAGATTTGTCTCATCTTCAGATTGACCAAAAGATAGTAGTGATAAAAAAAATAAAAAGTTTAATAAATAGATTCTCGTTTTCATTGGAATACAAATTTACAATTACTAATTTTAACTGGCTACTAAATAGAGCAATAAATGGGTGAAAAAAATATCAAATCTGCATTAATTTCAGTCTTCTCAAAAGATGGAATTGAACCCATAGTTAAAGAACTTAGTAAAAGAGATGTTAAAATATACTCAACTGGCGGCACATATGATTTTATTTCAAAACTGGGATATAAAATAATAAAAGTTGAAGATATTACTAATTATCCTTCAATTTTGAGTGGCAGAGTAAAAACATTGCATCCTAAAATTTTTGGAGGTATACTTTCAAGAAGAGAATTAGCCCAAGATATGCAGGAAACTAAAAAATTTGAAATTCCTTCAATTGACTTGGTAATTGTAGACTTATACCCGTTTGAAAAAACAGTTCAAGCAGGAAGCTCAGAAGATGAGATAATTGAAAAAATTGATATTGGCGGTATAGCATTAATAAGGGCAGCAGGGAAAAACTATAATGATGTTACCTGTATTTCTTCAAAAGATGATTATACTAAATTCTTAGATATATATATAAAAAAAGATGGATCATTATCAATTGAGGATAGAAAAAAGTTTGCACTTAATGCATTTAAAAATTCATCTAAATATGATAGAGCTATATATAACTTTTTTAATAATGTAGAAAACTTTAATTTAAAAGATCAAACGAAGATTATACTAAGATATGGTGAAAACCCTCATCAAAAAGGAAGTTTCTTTGGCGATATAGATGATATAATTGAAAAAATTCATGGAAAAGAATTAAGCTATAACAATCTATTAGATGTTGATTCTGCAATTGATTTAATTTCAGAATTTAAGGATGAAAAGCCAACTTTTGCTATTCTAAAACACAATAATGCCTGCGGACTTGCAATAAGAAATACAATTGAAGATGCATATAAAGATGCCTTGGCTGCAGATCCAATTTCAGCTTTTGGTGGAGTATTAATTTCTAATTCTGATATTAATAAATCAACTGCATCTACTATTAATGATTTATTTTGTGAGGTAGTAATAGCTCCGAAAATTCATCAAGATGCAATAGAAGTTTTAAAAGAAAAAAAAAATAGAATTATTCTAATACTAAAGAATTTTCCAGAAAAAAAATCTTTAATAAGATCTTGTTTGAACGGCTTCCTTCAACAAGATTGTGACGCCATTAGTGATTCCCAAGAAATTTTGAGTTATCCAACCTTAAAAAAGCCTAATCAAAATGAAATTCAAGATTTATTATTTGCTTCTAAAATTTCAAAGAATACAAAATCAAATACTATAGTTCTTGTAAAAAATAAACAATTGCTGGCAAGTGGAACCGGCCAAACTAGCAGAGTTGACGCTTTAAATCAAGCCATCAATAAGGCAAAGAAATTTAATTTTGATCTAAGCGGTGCTGTTATGGCTAGCGATGCATTTTTTCCATTTCCGGACTGTGCTGAAATAGCACATAAAGCTGGTATATCATCAATTATTCAACCAGGAGGATCTATAAAAGATAATCTCACTATAGACTATTGTGAAAAACATAATTTATCAATGGTTTTTACTGGTGTTAGACATTTTAAACACTAATAATTTTTAATTGTTTCTTAATTGTTTTTTTACTACATTACTATTGTTAGATTTACATGGGATTGAGGACATGTTAGGATAACCTAATTCATAAAATTAATTATGGGATTTTTTGATTTTTTAACGGAAGAAATTGCCATTGATTTAGGCACAGCTAATACTCTTATTATACATAACGATAAGGTTGTTATTGATAGTCCTTCAATAGTTGCTAAAGATAGGGTGACTGGTAAAATTATTGCGGTTGGCAATGAAGCTAACCTAATGCAAGGCAAAACTCATGAAAACATTAAAACAATTCGCCCCTTAAAAGATGGTGTAATTGCAGATTTTGATGCCTCTGAACAAATGATAAATTTATTTATCAAAAGCATCCCTGTTTTAAAAAAGAAAATATTTTCACCCTCTTTAATTATGGTAATTTGTATTCCATCTGGAATAACTGAAGTTGAGATGAGAGCAGTTAAAGAATCAGCTGAAAGGGTTAACGGAAAAGAAGTCTACTTGATACATGAACCTATGGCTGCAGCTATTGGAATTGGAGTAGATATTATGCAGCCTAAAGGCAATATGATTATTGATATTGGGGGAGGTACCACTGAAATAGCTGTAATTGCTTTGGGAGGGATTGTTTGTGATCAGTCAATAAAAGTAGCTGGTGATGTCTTTACTAATGATATTATTTATTATATGCGAACTGAACATAATCTTTATGTTGGTGATAGAACTGCTGAAAAAATAAAAATTCAAGTTGGAGCTGCAACAGAAGACCTAGATTCTCCTCCTGAAGATATGAGTGTACAAGGTCGTGATCTTTTAACAGGTAAGCCAAAACAAATTGATGTCTCCTATCGTGAAATTGTAAAAGCTATTGAAAAATCTGTTTTAAGAGTTGAAGATGCGGTAATGGAAACACTATCAAAAACTCCTCCTGAACTAGCTGCAGATATATACAATACTGGCATGTATTTAGCTGGAGGTGGCTCAATGTTAAGAGGTCTTGATAAAAGATTGTCAAAGAAAACTGATTTGCCAGTATATATTGCAGAAGATCCTTTAAGAGCTGTAGTAAGGGGCACAGGAATAGTATTAAAAAATATTCCGAAATATAAAAGTGTATTGATTAAATAGAATTAAAAATTTATGCAACAAATTATTTATTTCTTCCTAAGAAATAAAAATTTTCTTTTGTTTCTTTCTCTATTTTTATTATCCATATTTATTAACTTCAGATCTAATTCATATACAAGTAGTAAAATTATTAACTCAAGTAGTACAGTTGTTGGATATCTATATGATAATATAACTAACATAAAGAACTACTTTAATTTAATAGAAAAAAATAAAAAGCTAATTGAAGAGAACAAGTTTCTAAGATTAGGAATAATAAATACTAACCCAGATACAATTTCAAATTCTATTAGCTATAATATTACCACTGGAAATGTTATAAAAAACAGCTATAATTTAACAAAAAATTATATTACTCTTGATATAGGAAGAAATCAAGGAGTTGAAATAGATTTTGGAGTAATTTCTTCTAATGGTGTTATTGGAATAGTTGATAAAATTTCAAGTAATTATTCTAGGGTTATATCAATCCTAAATACAAATATTAATTTAAATGCAAAATTAAAAACAAGCAATCATTTTGGAACTTTAAGCTGGAATGGAAAGAGCCCCTCATATGTTCAATTAAAAGATCTGCCTAAACAAGCTTTCCTAAAAATAGGTGACACTATTACAACAGGTGGAAACTCCCTTATTTTTCCTAAAGGTATTTTAATTGGATCAATTAAGTCATATAAGCTTGATAATAGTCAAAACTATTTAGAATTAGAAGTTGAACTCTTTAGTGATATGAGCAATATTAATCATGTATATATTATTGAGAATCAAAAAATTAATGAAATAAGAAGTTTAGATGAATAACATTATAAAAAATATTACTTCTGCAATAGCATTTATTTTAATTCAGTGTTTAATATTAAATAATATTAATTTCTTAAACTCAGTCAATCCATTACTCTATATATACTTAATAATTTATTTTCCAATAATAAATAATAGGACAGTCTTTATTTTATTTAGCTTTCTATATGGATTATCAATAGATATTTTTACTGATTCAGCTGCAGTTCATGCTGCTGCTTGTGTGTCCCTTGCTTATTTTAGGCCAATATTTTTAAAACTAATTTTTGGAATGACGTATATCCATCAAGTTGTTAAGTTCAAAAATATTGATTTAAAGCAAAATCTATTTTACATATCTTCGCTAACATTGTTTCATCATTTAGTTCTGTTTTTTATTGAAGTTTTTGATTCTTCAAAATTAATTTTAGTTTTTGAAAAGGCTATCTTCACTAGTATATTTACAATATTACTTATTGTCCTATTAAATTTATTTCTAAAAAATAAATGAGAAAATCTCTGTTTCCAATAATAGTATTTGCAACCGGAATAATATTTATTATTAGATTGTTTTACCTACAGATATATAGTTCTAACAATTATGATATCTATGAAGACAATGCTATAAGAAAAGTGTTTACCTATCCAAAAAGAGGATATATTTATGATAGAAACAATGTTCTATTAGTTTCCAATCAGCCATCCTATGATGTAATGATTATACCTAGAGAAGTTAAAGAAATAGATACATTAGAATTTTGCAGTTTATTAAAAATATCTAAGGAATATTTAATAGATAAATATATAAAGACATCAAAATATTCAACTAGAATCCCATCAGTCTTCTTAGCCCATCTTTCTAAGGAAGACTATGGGTATCTTTCTGAAAAAATCAGAAAATATAAAGGGTTTTACATACAAAAAAGAAACCTGAGAGAGTATAATACAAGTATTGGAGCAAATGTCCTTGGATATGTTGCCGAAGTAAATAGAAAAAATATATTAAATGATAATTATTACCTAAAAGGAGATATTATAGGCAAACAAGGTGTTGAAATGTCTTATGAAAAATATTTAAGAGGAATAAAAGGAACTGAGTTTATTCAAAAAGACAGATTTAATAGAGATATAGGTAAATATAAGGATGGGGAACTAGATATTCCTTCTATATCAGGGAAAGATTTAACTATTACAATTGATTCAAAACTTCAGGAATATGGGGAGACTCTTATGAAGAATAAAAAAGGTGCAATTGTTGCAATTGATCCAAATAGTGGAGAAATACTCTCATTAGTTTCATCTCCCTCATATAATCCAAATCTTTTAGTGGGAAGAGAAAGATCAAAAAACTACCTTGAATTATATAAAGACAGTATTTATAGGCCATTAATTGATAAAGGTCTCTTATCCATGTTTCCTCCAGGTTCTCCATTTAAAATATTAGTTGGTCTTACAGCATTGCAAGAAAAAATAATTACTGAAAAATCAACAATTTATTGTAAAGGCTACTATATATATGGCAAAGAAAAAAGAAAGATGAATTGCCATTGTGGGGGTGGCTATCGAAATATATATAATGCTATTTCACTATCGTGCAATTCTTACTTTGCAGATATATATAGAAAGACTATTGATTCACAGCACAATACTAAGGAAAGATTTGATAATTGGAGCAATCATATTAAAAGCTTTGGTCTAGGAAATTATCTTAATAATGATTTGCCCGTTGGTAAAAAGGGAGTTGTTCCCGATTCTGAATATTATGATCGGTGGTATCCTGATTTTAAATGGGGTGCAACCACCACTATTTCTAATTCAATTGGACAAGGTGAAATTTTAACAACCCCGATTCAATTGGCAAATATGACAGCAGCTATTGCCAATGGAGGATATTATTATACTCCTCATATAATAAAAAAAATAGATGGAGACACTATTGATGTAAGATTTAAAACCTCTATTAAAACATCCATTGATAGTATACATTTTAAAACTATGGATAAAGCTTTATACAAAGTTTTTGAATCAGGAACAGGAAAATTATTAAATGTTCCAGGAATTGAAATTTGTGGCAAATCAGGTACAGCTGAAAATTTTGTAAAAATTAATGGGGTAAAAACTCAATTAAGCGATCATTCAATTTTTATTGCATACGCTCCAAAAGAAAATCCAACAATAGCTATTTCCGTACTAATAGAAAATGCCGGGTATGGATCTCTATGGGCTGGAAGAACAGCTAGCTTAATGATTGAAAAATATATAAATCATGAGATTTCATTAAAGAAAATGGAAAAAACAATATTAAATAGAAATCTAAAAAAAGAATATTTAAAGCCTTATTTAGGAAAACCATTTAACATAAATTAATAATGTATAGTAATAGAAAAAATATTTTTAAAATTGACTGGACACTCATTTTAGTATACATTTTTCTAGTTGGGTTTGGTTTGGCTAATATTTTATCTTCAAGTATTAGTGGAGAAAATATTTCATTGTTTGATTTTAGCACTCTGTACGGGAAGCAATTTGTATTCGTATTAGCATCACTATTAGTTATTATTATTACTCTTACAATAGAGGTTAAATTTTATGAAAGATTTTCAAGCATATTTTATTTAGTTTGTATATTTTTTGTTTTAGGATTATTCATTTTTGGAAATAATATTAATGGATCATTATCATGGTATTCATTTAACAATTTGACAATACAGCCAAGTGAATTCATGAAAGTAGGAGCAGCTCTAGCTGTTGCTAAATTTATTAGTGATATTCAAACAAACATGAAAAAATTATCTGATCAACTAAAACTATTACTAATCATTATGTTACCTATAATACTAATTATATTACAAAATGATACTGGGACATCAATTGTTTTCTTCTCTTTATTTTTTGTTTTATATAGGGAGGGTATTTCTCAAATTTATTTATTAATTGCCTTTATAATTTTAAGTATTTCAATTCTTACTATAAAAACATCCATTTCAACTGCTATATTATTTTCAGTAATAATTATACTATTAAATTATTTGTATAAGAATAAGAAATCTAGGAGTATTATAAATTCATCAATGATTTTTCTGTTCTGTATATTCATAAGCTTCTTAACAGACTATACTTATAATAATATTCTAAAAACTCATCAAAGAAATTATATATCTGTATGGCTTGATCTTGAGAAAGATCCAATTAAAATAAAACAAATGAAAAGGACTATACTTTATAATTTAAATGAATCTGAAAAAGCTATTAGCTCTGGTGGGTTAACTGGTAAAGGGTATCTTGAAGGGACTCGAACAATTGGAAATTTTGTCCCTGAACAACATAGTGATTATATATTTAGTACTGTTGGTGAAGAGTGGGGCTTTATGGGAAGCTCATTTATAATTGTGCTTTACATAATATTAATCCTTCGGATAGTCGCTCTGTCAGAATTGCAAAAAAGTCATTTTAGCAAAATATATGGGTATTCAGTAGCATCAATTATTTTTTTGCATTTTATGATAAATATTGGAATGGTACTTGGACTAACTCCAACAATTGGAATACCTCTACCATTTCTAAGTTACGGTGGGTCTAGCTTAATAGCCTTTACTCTCCTTTTATTTATTTTTATAAGACTAGATGGTAATAGGATAAATGAATGGTAACTACTTATCTGACAATTCCAGCTTTTCAGCAAAAAAATTGCAAAAACCTTTCATTGATTTAGTCATTTCCTCATCTTGAGTTGCTCTTTGGTATGTGTCAGTCATAGTACTAAGAGTCTGATAAAAAAACATTTTCATATCATCAATTGGCATATCTTTTGTCCACAAATCAATTCTTAAACTTTCCCTAGATTCTGAATCCCAAAGAGATAATAAAGCTGCTTTTGTCTCTTTATTTGAAATATCTCCATCCTTAGCTGTCCAATAAATTTTCTCTGGAATTTTGTTTTCATCTAGTTCCACTAAAAGTTCTATTCTTGAAGTATTTTTTTTTGCCATTATTTCTGAGGTTTATATTTAGATTTATTATATATGTCTATTGGATTCATTAAAATCATTTCAATAAATGAAGTGTTATTGCTTTTCATATAAGATCTGACTATTTCCCAGCCAATAAATCTTCCAATCATACCGGGTGATTCATTATCAATTGACAAATAAAATTTAGAAAATGGGGCATTATTAATAAATCTAGTTATTAATTTATTCTCTGAACTAAATAAAAGTTGCTTTTCAACAAAATATGTCCAAACATAATGCTCATTTTTTTGAGCCCAATCCATGTTCAATTTTGAATATCCAATTTTATGTCTATCCTCTAATTTGGGCAACATAATATCCTTAAAATATAGAACTTTACCGTAAAAAATTATTTTCTCTAAGAAAGTATAAAAATTTGCTCTTGGAATTACATAATAAGCATATTCTTCAGCTATATCAGATATGATCATTCTAGGAATTAGATTATCACTAATATATTTTGGCATTGTACTATAAAATGGATGTTCTGATCCTAAATAATTATCTAATCCAATTAGTAAAAGTGAATCAGCAAGAATTACTCTATTTTCATATTCAACATCAGAGATTAAAGTAATTAATCTTGGTAATTCATATTTTGGGAAATAGAAAATAAAATTATTGTAAAAAGATTGTATCTCCGTTTTCTCATCATCTAAATTTGAAAAAACACGATTAACTTCACTATATATTTCTTTTTGAACAGAATCATTCAGTCTACTTATCCATACTTTATTGTCGTATTGTTCTGGAAATAAAAAAGGATAGGTTTTTTTTAAATCAAACAAATTATTAGGAGTTGATTCATAAAAAAATTTATCAAATCTTTCAATTGTCAATGGATATGAATTACTAATTTTATTATCATTTCCTTTACATGAATTTAATAAGATTAAAAAAATTATATAAAATATGTATTTTTTCAAGAAATTAATATTTATTAATTGCGAGTATTAATATATTTATGCATTACAAATATAATATAGTTATTAATCAATACAGAATATATTAATGAATACAAGAAAAGTTGATGAATATATTGTCCAATGGTTAATTGATTACAAAAATCAAAATAACATTAATGGTTATATTATTGGTGTCTCTGGGGGAATTGACTCTGCAGTTACCTCAACTCTTTGTGCAAAAACTGGATTAAGGACTTTATGTCTTGATATGCCAATTAGACAAAATTTATCTGAGCATTCACGAGCAAAAAATCATATCAAATGGTTGAAAGAAAAATTTGGAACATCAGTATATTCAAATGCCATGGATTTATCAAATGTGTTTAAGGAATTTGAAAAATCAATACCTGAAGAAAAAATAAAATTTCTTAAAACACATGCCCTTGCAAATACAAGATCGCGATTAAGAATGGTAGCATTATATTATTTTGCCTCCTTAAATAACTATGTTGTTGTTGGTACAGGAAATAAAGTTGAAGATTTTGGAATTGGATTCTATACTAAATATGGAGATGGTGGGGTTGACATCAGTCCAATCGCAGATCTTAGTAAAAGTGAAGTTTATGAACTTGCAGAATACCTAAAAATTGATAGTACGCTAATAGAAGCAAAGCCCACTGATGGTTTATGGGATGATAATAGAACAGATGAAGATCAAATTGGAGCTAGCTACGATGAAATTGAATGGGCTATGCAACAAAAAAAATTAGACAAAAAAATAAACGATTTTAATGGTCGGGAAAAAGAAGTTTTTGAGATTTTTGAAAAACATCAAAATAATAATCTACATAAGATGAAACCGATTCCTGTTTGTAAAATTCCTGACAAGTTGAAATAATTTATATCGCTCTATTCAACTTTCTTGAAAGAAGTATTTTTAGATTTGAGTAATTTACTACATCTTCTAAGATAGATTTATTGTCCTTATTAATCGATGTTTTATCCTTAAATTCATTTACCTTTTGATCAATTAAAAAACAACGTAGACTTAGAATTGTTTCAATTACTAATTGAGAAATTGTTTTGTTTTTTGATTTTGGAAAAATGCTGTTACGTTCCCAATCATGTAATGAATATTTCTCGTCATTCATCATTATATTAGTTATCTCTATTTCAAGCTCTTTTGGTAATGTGTTCAAAAATTTATCAGCCATAATCTCTTTATTTTCATTATAACATTCAATAATCTTATAGTATATTTTTCTAAAATTATCATTTGAGAATTCCATTTCATCTTCATGAAGATCCATGTATATTTTTTCAAAAACCTTTGCTTGTCTATTTATTGGACTGAGTACTAATTTTCCGTTTTCATCTTCTTTTAAAATTAAATCTTCAAAATCTTCCACATTATTTCCATATAATAATAAAATCTCTATAATTTTTTTCTCTAATTCGTAAAGAATATTTGTGCCCTTCTTTTCATTTTCAGGCTTAACAATAGTAAAAGAATCAAAATTATCTTTAGAAGACTTTATATCTTTATTAAATTTCTTTTTCTGAATCTGAGCTAAAGTACTGTATAAAACTTGCTCACTTATCCCCATAATTGATGAGCACTCCTTTATATAAATTTCCTTTTTTATTTGATCGCTTATTTTTGAAATACTTTCTACCATATTTCTTACTACAGAAGCCTTTTTTACTGGATCATTATCAGCTTCGTCAACTAATAGTGATGCTTTGTATTTTATAAAATCTTTTGATTGCTCTTTAAAAAAAGATGTTAATTCATCAGTTTGTTTTTTATTTGCAAAACTGTCTGGATCTTCGCCTTCAGGAAGATTGCAGATTTTAACATTCATTCCTTGTTCCAGAATCATATCTATTCCTCTTAAAGCAGCTCGAGATCCAGCACTATCTCCGTCAAATAAAACTGTTATATTCTTAGTCAGTCTACTAATTAATCTAATCTGATTTTCTGTCAATGCTGTTCCAGAAGATGCAACTACATTTTTTATTCCTTTCTGATAAAGTTTTATAACATCTGTATAGCCCTCAACTAAAAAGCAACTATCTTCTTTAACGATACTTTGCTTTGCATGAAATATTCCATATAGAACTTTACTCTTATGATAAATAAGACTTTCAGGTGAGTTAATATACTTTGCTGTATTTTTAGAGGATTTAAGAATTCTGCCACCAAATCCTAAAACTCTTCCAGACATACTAAGGATTGGGAACATAACCCTCCCCCTGAATCTGTCAATGTTTTTGTCGTCCTTTATAATGGTAAGTCCTGTTTTCTCTAAAAAATTTAATTTATACCCCTTTTTTAAAGCTTCATCTGTAAAATAATTGGGTTTATTAAATGAATAACCTAACTGAAATTTCTCTATAACTTCATTTGAAAATTCTCTTTCCTCGAAATAAGACATTCCGATGATTTTTCCCTCATCAGACTTAACCAAGTTTTCTTGATAATACTCTTTTGCAAATTCAGTAATTAAATACATACTTTCCCTTTCACTATCCTCTAATTTTTGCTCAGAAGTTTTTTGTGTCTCTTCAACCTCAATATTATATTTTTTTGCTAAATATTTAATTGCTTCAGGATAGGTAAAATGCTCATGTTCCATAAGAAATGTCACAACAGTTCCTCCTTTCCCGCTTGAGAAATCCTTCCATATTTGTTTTGCTGGAGAAACCATAAAACTAGGAGTTCTCTCCTCAGTAAAAGGACTTAAACCTTTATAATTTGAACCGGATTTCTTTAGTTGGACAAAATCTCCAAGAACCTCTTCTACTCGAGATGATTCAAACACTTTTTCTATGGTAGATTTTGCTATCAATTAATTAAAATTTTTGTTAATATTAGGACTGATCAATTTAATGATTAATTTAAAACTTTTTGCTAAAAAACTGAATAATTCTGTTTATATAGTTAATGTCGGTAGAGATAATTCTTCTATAAGAACTTTTAAATTAATTTAAAGAAGGTTTATTTGCTAATTGACCACAAGCAGCATCTATATCTTGGCCTCTTGATCTTCTAATAGTTACATTAATATTGTTTTCTTCAAGAATCTTTTGGTATAAATAAATATTGTCTTTTGAAGCTTGAGAAAATTTGTTATCATCTATTGAATTATATTGAATCAAATTAACCTTGCTTGGAGCAAATTTGCAAAAATCTACTAGAGCATTAGCGTCTTCAATAGTATCATTTATTCCTTTCCAAACTACATATTCATAAGTAATTATTCTTTTAGTTTTTTTATACCAATATTTTAATGCTAGCTTTAATTCAGATAGATTCATTTTTTCATTAAAAGGCATAATTGAAGTTCTAATATTATCTACTGCTGAATGCAACGAAACTGCAAGTTTAAATTTAACATTTTCATCTGCCATTTTTTTTATCATTTTTGGAATTCCTGAAGTTGATACTACAATTCTTCTAGCAGAAATACCAAGTCCTTTTTTTGATGTTATCATTTTTATGGCTTCTATAACATTTTTATAATTCATTAGCGGCTCTCCCATTCCCATGAACACAATATTTGTTAAGGATCTATTATAATATTCCTTACTTTGTTTACTAATTAATGCTACCTGATCGTAAATTTCATCTGGATTTAAATTTCTCATTCTCTTTAATCTTGCTGTAGCACAAAATTTACAATTTAGACTACATCCAACCTGAGAAGATATACAAGCCGTAATTCTTTTTTTTGTGGGAATTAATACACTCTCTACTATTAAATCATCAAATAATTTAATCCCATTTTTTATTGTACCATCCTTGCTCTTTTGTATTGTATGTACTCTAATATGATTGACTATAAAACTCTCCTCCAAAATAGATCGTATCGATTTTGGAAGATTAGTCATTTGCTGAAAATTTATAGCAGACTTCTCCCAAAGCCATGAATATACTTGGTCTCCTCTATAATCCTTAAAACCATTTTCTGAAAAAAATTTTTTTATTTGACCAAGTGACAGGGATCTTATATCTTTTTTTAACATTGTAAACTAGAAAACTTAAATTTTTAGATTATCAGCATTGCATCGCCATAACTATAAAAATTGTATTTCTCCTTCATTGCTACCTCATATGCTTTTTTAATGAAATCATTGCCAATAAATGCAGAAGCCATCATAAGTAGTGTTGATTTTGGCATATGAAAATTTGTAATCATAGAATTTGCAATACTAAATTCATATGGTGGAAAAATAAATTTATTTGACCAGCCATTAATTTCATTTAAAGTACCACTTGAAGAAACTGAAGTTTCAACAGCTCTCATAGCAGTTGTTCCAATTGCACATATTCTTCTTTTATTTTTTAAACCATTATTAATAATATCTACAGCATTTTCTTCAATTATCACTCTCTCACTATCCATTTTATGTTTTGATAAATCCTCTACCTCTACTGGAGAAAATGAACCTAAACCTGTATGCAAAGTAATTTCTGAAAATTTAATCCCTTTGATTTCTAAACGTTTTAATAAGTGTTTAGAAAAGTGCAGTCCTGCTGTTGGAGCTGCAACTGCTCCTTCATTTTTTGCGTATATAGTCTGATATCTTTCTTTATCTTCTGGCTCAACATCTCTATTGATATATTTTGGCAAAGGCGTCTGTCCCAAATCAAGTAATAACTTTCTAAAGTCATCGTATCCTATATCAGATAAAAACCTCAAAGTTCTTCCTCTTGAAGTTGTATTATCAATAACCTCAGCAACTAAAATTTCATTTTCTCCAAAATATAGTTTATTGCCAATCCTAATTTTCCTAGCTGGATCAACTAGCACATCCCATAGTCTTTGTTCACTATTTAATTCTCTAAGTAGAAAAACCTCTATTCTTGCTCCTGTTTTTTCTTTATTGCCATAAAGTCTTGCAGGAAATACTTTTGTATTATTTAAAATAATAACATCATCTTCATTAAAATATTCTATCATATCTTTAAATACTCTATGTTGGATAGAATAGTCTGATCTGTCAATAACCATTAATCGAGACTCATCTCTATTTTTATTTGGATATTCTGCTACTAACTTCTCTGGTAGCTCATAAATAAAATTTGATAACTTCATTTGAATAATTTTAGAAAGGGCAAATATACAATCTCAAAAGTGGGGATGTCAAGAAATTTTCGATATAATTTTTGTAAAATTAAAATTTACTTCAATTTTTTATTTGTATGATGTCTCTTATGATCTCTTTCAGCTTTCATTTCCAGCATATTATCAAATGACTGTTGTAAATCAACTCCAGTCTGATTTGCTAGACACAAAACAACAAATAAAACATCAGCTAATTCTTGACCTAAGTCATTATTGTCTGTTTTCTTAGTACTTTGCTCACCATATCGTCTTGATATAATTCTAGCAACCTCTCCTACTTCTTCAGTAAGCTGAGCCATATTAGTTAATTCATTAAAATATCTAACTCCATGAGTGTTAATCCAATTATCAACTTTTTCTTGTAACTTTTTAATATCCATAATTTTGAGAAGAATTATTATAGTAAACTTTGATCAATATAAGTAAAAAATGTTTACATGATATATTATTAGTAGTATAATAATTTATAGATTTATATTAATTAAACAAGCTATGAAAAATAATAAAATCTTACTCCTGTTTATTACACTAACAATATATTTATCATGTAATGTAAAGTTTGCTGATTCTATAATAATTAATGCTAAAATTTACACAGTAAATAGCCAAAATGAACTTGCAAAATCAATAGTAATTAAAGATGGGAAAATTTTAGATATAAGTAATTCTAATCTTGATAAAGAATACTATAGTAATACCATTATAGATGCCAAGGGAAAAACAATTCTTCCAGGTTTAATTGATTCTCATTGCCATTTTTATAATCTTGGATTAAATCAACAAGTCATCAATTTACGAGGCACCAAATCATTAAATGAAATTTTAGAAAAGTTAATTGATTATGATAATAAAAATAGTTCTAAAATTATTTTAGGCAGAGGTTGGGACCAAAATGATTGGGAAAATAAAAACTTTCCTAATAATTTAAAATTGAATCAGCTATTTCCCAATAAAATAGTTGTACTTGAAAGAGTTGACGGACATGCCTATTTAACAAATAATTATACGTTAAATCTTGCTGGAATTAATGAAAATACTGAAATTTCCGGAGGTTCAATAATTAAAGAAAAAGGAAAATTATCAGGAGTTCTTATTGATAAGCCAATGCAATTAATTGATAAAATACTTCCTAAAAAATCTATATCTGAAAAAATTATAGCATTAAAAGAGGCTGAAAAAATATGTTTTAGCTATGGATTAACTACAGTTGATGATGCTGGCTTAGGTAAAGAGATTATTTTTTTAATTGATAGTCTACATAAATCTAATAATCTAAAAATAAAGATTTATGCAATGATAAGTGTTTCAAAAGAAAATATATTATTTTTTAAAGATTATGGGAAAATTAAAACTCCTAAATTAAACGTTAGATCATTTAAAGTTTACGGGGATGGTAGTTTAGGTTCAAGAGGGGCTACTTTAAAGAAATCGTATTCTGATGATACCTCAAATTATGGAGAACTTGTTACAAGTATTAAAGATTTAGAATACTACTCAAAAAATATTTCTGAAATGGGTTTTCAAATGAATACCCATGCAATAGGAGACTCAACTATAAGTTTTCTAGTTAAAAACTATAATACAATTTTAAATAAAATTGAAGATCCTAGGTGGAGAATTGAACATTCACAAGTAATTGATCCTAATGATTTTAAATTATATAATAATAAAGTTCTTCCATCTGTTCAGCCAACTCATGCAACTAGTGATATGTATTGGGCTGACGAAAGATTGGGTGAAAGAATATATGGGGCGTATGCATTCAAAGATTTACTTAATAGTTCAAAGAAAATTGCATTAGGGACTGATTTTCCTGTAGAAAAAGTTAATCCATTTCATACTTTTTATAGCTCTGTTGAAAGAAAAGATTTATCTGGATACCCTGAAAATGGATTCCAAAAAGAAAATAGTCTAAATAGAGAAGAAACATTAAAAGGAATGACTATATGGGGTGCATATTTTAATTTTGAGGAAAATGAAAAAGGAAGTTTAGAAATTGGAAAGGCAGCAGACTTTATTATTATTAATCAGGATATAATGGAAGTAAATGCAAAATTGATACCGAAAACAAAAGTTTTAAAAACTTTTGTAGATGGTGAAATGGTATATAATTTAAACAATTAAGGTAACTGGCCCATCATTTACAATATCTACAAGCATGTAAGCACCAAATATTCCCGTCTGAACCTTATTATTAATTAGACTATCTAATTGTTTAATAAATAGATTATATATAGGTTTTGCTATATCTGGCTTAGCTGCATTTATATAACTGGGTCTATTACCCTTTCTAACATTGCCGTATAATGTAAATTGACTTACAACTAAAACCTCACCATTAACCTCATTGACATTCTTATTCATTATATCATTTTCATCATTAAATATCCTTAATTTTGAAATTTTATTAGTCATTTTTATTATATCTTCCTTAGAATCATCATTTGAAATACCCAGCAATATTAACATTCCATTATTTATAGAAGACACAACTTTGTCATTTACTTTTACACTTGCATTTGTAACTCTCTGTATTACTACAATCATAGTTTAATATAGTTATTGTCTGTACTTTAAATCATCCTGCATTATTATTTGCTTATAATTTTCATAACGTGAAATATTAATTTTATTCGATGAAACTAATTCCTTTATAAAACAATCTGGCTCATCTATATGCAAACAATTATTGAATTTACATTTATTTTTATTCTGGAAAAATTCTGGAAAAAAATCTCCAATTTCATTTTTTTCAAAATTTACAATTCCAAACCCCTTTATGCCAGGTGTGTCAATTACTCTAGCTCCAAAATCTATGTCAAATAATTCTGCATAAGTTGTAGTATGTTTTCCTTGAAGATGCTGAGATGAAATATTTCCAATTTTTAAATTTAATTCAGGGTTTATACAATTTATAATACTTGATTTTCCCGATCCTGAATGGCCGCCAAACATAATTGTTTTTCCCTTAATTAAAGAAATTATTTCTTTAATATTTAAATCTTTAATAGCAGAAACTTTAACACACTTATATCCAATGTTCTCATATAAATTAACCAATTTATCAAGCTGAATCGTTTCATCTTTATTATAGATGTCCATTTTATTAAATAGTAGTACTGTATCAATGGAATATGCATTAGAAGTAATTAAAAATCTATCTATAAAATTTGTAGTAGTAACAGGGTTGTTAATTGTAATAACTAAAAATAGAATATCTATGTTGGCTGCTAGAATTTGTGTCTGCTTAGATAAATTAACTGATTTTCTTAGAATGTAATTTTTCCTGTCATGGACCTTAATTATAATTCCATTTCTTGAATCAGTATTATTTTCTATATCAAATTCTACAACATCACCAACTGCAATTGGATTTGTACTCCCTAAATCATCCAGTCTAAGCCTACCTTTAATTCTACATTCAAATTCCACTCCCTCATTATTTTTTACAGAGTGCCAACTTCCAGTAGATTTATATACAGTTCCTCTCATTGATAATAAATGTATAATTAGTTATTTATTTTGTTATTCTTTTTTCTAAATTTTTTAATTTTTTAGTATAAGTTAAATTTAATTTAATAATAAAAAAGACGTAATTTATTAATTATTAAATATCAATCTTGTTAAGAAAAAAATCTCATAGAAATAATAAGCAATTATACTACTCATTAAATTTTTTGAAATTATTGATACCTAATTTCTTCTACAGAAATAGGCTTAAGGAAAACCTAAATGAAATTAACAAGTATGATGTTGACTATATTAAAATGCGTGTGAATTATTATAACAAGATAGATAGAGATATAAATCTATCTGATAATGTTTCAAATTTATCAGCTTTAAAAATTAAAAATTTTCATAGAACATATTTTTTTGATAGCTATGAATTTACAAGATATTTTAACCCATCACTAAAGATGAATTTTTTATTTGGTGATATTACACATGTCCCTGATGTCCCCTCAATTGTGAAAAGCAGGCCCATAATGGATAATCATAAAAATTCAGTTTTGTTCAAATTAAATAAGATAAGACACTTTACATATACCAATGACTCAAATGAATTTGAAAATAAAAAAGACATGCTAATAGGTAGAGGAGCTGTTTCAAAAAAACATAAAAAAAGATCTGATTTCTATAAAATGTATTTTGATAATAAATTATGTGATTTAGGTCAAATAAATAGCAATACAGATCATGATCATTGGATTAAGAAAAAAATCTCAATTGAGGCTCATCTAAAGTATAAATTTATTTTATGTATTGAAGGAGTTGATGTTGCAACAAATTTAAAATGGGTGATGTCATCAAATTCGATAGCTATAATGGCAAAACCAAAAATTGAATCTTGGTTTATGGAAAAAAAACTTATTGCAGATTACCATTATATTCTAATAAAAGATGATTACTCTGATCTAGAAGAAAGATTAACGTATTATCTAAATAATTTAGATGAATGCATAAAAATTATTAATAATGCTAATACTTATGTAAATCAATTTAATGACTCCAAAAGAGAGAAACTTATTTCATTATTAGTATTAGAGAAATATTTTATAAAAACACTACAAATCCCTAAAAGAATCAATTTATTATACTAAGATTGATCCTATAATTTTTATAAACTATAAATAAATCTGAAAGTTATAAATCTAGGCTGAATAAAATACTCTGTAGCACTGATAGATATATTAGAAGTACTTGAATTACTTTGTGATTTAGTATCTAGAAGATTAGTAGCTTTTACTTCATACTCCCACTTACTATCTTTGTTTTTTCTGTAAGAAAGTGAAGCATCCCAAAACTTATAACTATTAATTAGATTGTCTTGATCACTAAATCTTGTCTGTGAGTAATTTGTTCTAAAAGTTAAGGCCTTCAAGATTAAAGCATCAATGTTAACATAAGGGCTTTTAGTATAATATTTAGTGCTAATATCTCCTATATTATTTTCACTTAAATTGTAAGAATATCCCAACTCAATATTTGGTGCTGTTTTAAATAATGTTCTAATGGATCCTTTATAATTTTGAGAAAAATTCTCACTAAGGGATGGATTATTTATACTTTGAATAAACTGATTAAATTTAGAATAATTATAGCTCGTACTTAAGGAAGTTCTAACTTTCCCAAATGATCTTTGATATCTCCCTGATGCTGAGAATGTCTCATCAGCAAATGATGAATTAAATGGTGAACTTGTTGCAATTACACTTTCAAAACTTGTAAGATTTCTTATTTGATCTATAGATTTATTATATGAAAGTCTAGCAAAAACATTTGTATAATTAAATAAGTTAAAACTATAGTAAGATAAACTTATATTATGTGATAATGCATTCTGCAATTCTTGATCACCACTAAATATTGAGTTATAATTATTTAATACCAGGCCTCTTGCTAACTTTGTTACATCAGTAAATTGTGTTTGCATTGCATAATTAAATCTGATACTCTCACTGTTTTTTAATTGAATGATTACATTAAAATCAGGCAATAACTTGAAAAAAGAATCAGAATAGTCAGTTTCAAATTGTGTGTTTTTTGAATTATATGCATGTGCTGTAAAGCCAGGGCTAATAGTAAATTTTCCGGTTTTTAATCTATAATGCATCCCTAGATATAAATCCGTAAAAGTATAATCTGTATCATTATAATCTAATCCCCCATTGATTACAGGAGTGGGATAAAAGGTGCTATTTTCTAAAAATTGAAAAATTTCAGAATCAAATTTCTGATTACTATAAATAGCTCCTAGAGTAAAATTTAAATCACTCTTAATATTTAAAATGTTCCAATAATCTAATTTTGCATCTAATTGATTAGATTTTACTTTTCTATCCTGGGCAAGGTTAAAATTTGACTCAGAATCATCAAGACCTAAGCCAAAAGCAGTTGACTGATAATTAAGATTATTCTCCAGAATTGCATTGTAGAATGGATCTTCATTCTTAAGTACATGCTGCGCTTCAAAAGCAAATATATTTTTATCATCAAGAGTGTAATAATAATTTAAATTCTGACTGATATTGTATGTCTCAACATCTTCATTTTGATTGATTGGACCAATTACTGAAGATAAATAATGTTGATCTTGATCCTCCTCAGTAATTCGAGAAAGCACTTCATAATCTAATTGATTATTAAGATTAGGCTTGTGTTTTAAGCTAAATTTTCCGATTGCTAAATTACTTGTTTGCAGTGTATTGGTTTGAGTATCTTCATCAGGAATTCCAAGACCTTGATCAATATATTGTGTTGAATTATTTTGTTGAATTTCTATTTCACTGTTTGTTAAAATTAAAAATCCTGAATAATCTGTTTTCTTGTTTGGGGAGTAGCTAGCATTAATAGCTGCAAACTCAGTATTAATATCTTTAGCTCTATTGTTTTGTAATTGTAAGAATCCTAAATTATTATTTCCTAAACTTATATTTGTGCCACTTTTACCGCTAGGTTTTTTAAACCCACCTGAAAAATTCCAGTAATCTCTTTGGGTAAAAGCCTGTTCTCCTATATTATTTAAATCTCCTATTACATTAATACTATAGGATGGACTATAATAAAAAAGTTTTGGCTGAAATAGATATAAGTCTTCAATAGGTGAATCTCCAGCGCCTGCTGTTACAGTACCAAACCAGAATTTATCTTTTCCTTTTTTAAGCCTAATGTTTATAGCTATATTCTCCTGGTTATTTTGAACAGAGCTCAACTGGCCTACCTCAGCATAATTTTTTAATATCTCTACTTTATCAACTGCACTTGATGGAATATTTTTTGAAGCAATTTTAGAATCCCCTTCAAAAAATTCTTTACCTTCTACCATCACCTTAGTTACTACCTTACCCTCAACTTCAATTTCTCCATCATCTGTAACCTCAACCCCAGGAAGATTCTTAAGAACATCCTCTAGTTTTCTTTCTGTTCCTGTTTTAAAAGAATCTGCATCATAAACAAGTGTATCCCCTTTTATAACTACAGGCATCTCATAGGTTAGCTCTACAGCATCTAATTCAGTATTTTCATAAAGGATAAAGTCCTTTGAGATATCAGATTCCTCGGATTTAATAAGTTGACTATAACTAGCCATTCCTATATAGCTAACCTGTAAATTATAACTTGAATTCTTTTTTAAGGCAACCTTATATTCTCCGTCAGGATCAGATATAGCAAATGATTCAAGAGCATTTGTCTCGCTATTAATTAAAATGATATTGGCAAGTTCCAAGGGCTTATTTAAACTATCTGTTACCTTTCCCTGCATTTTTAATTGTGAAAACAGGAATGAAGTATTAAGCAGTAATATAAGTACGACAAATTTTTTCATAATAATATAATTATTGTTTTCTACCACTTCTCATTCCTCTTGACTGATACATAGATTTCATTTCTTCCGTTTTTAATTTAACGATTTCATCATATTCATTTCTTGTAACTTTTTCTCCTTTGGTTGGCATTAAAATTTCATCTTTCTTTTCTGGATTCATAATAATTTTTGAGCACAACAGTACTGTTTGATTCGTGGTTAACTCTAAAATAAGTCCTGGTAATCCTCCATATTCAGCAGGTCCATGACTCACTGGTATTTGAGGAGCATACCATGCTACTATATCAATAGTCTTAGGGATATCTATGGTTTTAACTTCAGGTTTTTTACTGGCAGAATCTTTTGGTTTATCCCCTCTTGGTTTATTACCCCTTGATCTAGGAGGAGAAAACACACCGCTCCAATCAAAAGGCGCTTTTTTCTTAGCTATAGCCTTAAAGCATATGTAATTGCCTATTTTCTTTTGCTCAGTAGTCATTTCCCATTTTATTTCATCTATATCGTCACTAACTAAAAACTTTTTACCAAAAAATTCAATCTCCTCTAATGACATTTTCTCTTTAACATTTTTATATCTAGGTCCTGAAGATGACCCAAAACTTCCCCAACCTCTTCCCTGTCCAGGGGCTGCTAAGCGTTCCTCTTCTTTAAATTTAGACTCAGCCTTATTGAAAGTTAAAATAAATGTTTTCTCTAACATGTTTTTCATTCTATTTTTCATTTGATTTTTCTGCTCAGTGCTCATTGTAGACCCCCATGATCCAAGATCAAAAGATGTTTTTGATTTATAATATGCCTTTCCTTGAAAATCTTGAGAATGAAGAAAATTAAAAGAAAATACTGCTACAAAAATTAAAATGAAATTTCTCATAAAAATATTTTTCTCAAAGCTACTTAATACTCCTATACAAATTGTTAATTTCAAGTTAAAATAATCATAATTTTTTTGTACTTTCAAATCCATGAGAATTATATTATTGCTTTATTTTTTATCTATACATTGCATTTTATACGCGCAAGAAAATATCTCATTGTTATTAAAATCTAAAACTGAGTATAAGGATTCAATTCAAATTGCTAAAAGTTATTCTAATTCTAATTTTTATTTAATTAAAAATTCTATAGTCAATAAAACCCCAGAATCAACATATACATATAATAATATTGACCTAGGAGAATTATATAAAATTGACCTATTTAATCCTCTTCAAATAAAATTATTTTATAAGGATCAAAATTCTATAGTTATTCTAGATAACAAGCTAAGTGAAATTAAAAAAATCAATTTTAATTATTCAAACCCTCTAATTAATGTAGTGGCCTTTTCATCAGCCAATGAAAATAATATCTGGATATATGATGAAATTTCTATGAGACTTAAAAAATACAATTATATTAAGGGTTCATTTGAAAACATTGATATTCCAATAGAAGGGGAAGTTAAATCATTGAAAGGGAACTATAATTATTGCTGGCTTTTAACAAATAATCATTTATATAAATTTAATTATACAGGTTCATTAATATATAAAATTCAAATTAGTGAAATGGATTCTTTTAATTTTTATAAAAATAATTTGATTTTTGTCTCCAATAACAATTTATTTCTATTCGATGAATCTGATGGTAGAATAGAAAAAATTAATTACGAAAAATTATTGATAAAAGATTTTTTTGTAATCGATGAAACCTTGTATATTTATGATGAGGATTTTTTAAATCAATTTGAAATTAAAATTAATTAAATTATGCATATAGCTATAGCAGGAAATATTGGTGCTGGAAAAACTACATTAACTAAGTCACTTGGCAAGCACTATAAATACGAAATTGAACTTGAAGATGTTGTAGACAACCCTTATTTAGATGACTTTTATAACCAGATGGAACGGTGGAGTTTTAATCTACAAATTTATTTTTTAAATAGTCGTTTCAGACAATTAAGAGATATCATTAGTAATGGAAGAAGTGTAGTTCAAGATAGAACTATATATGAAGATGCAAATATTTTTGCTCCTAATCTTCATGCTATGGGACTTATGACAAATCGTGATTACGAAAATTACAAATCCCTTTTTGACTTAATGGAAGGAACAGTTCAATCCCCTGATTTATTAATCTACCTTAGAAGCTCCATTCCAAATTTAGTTTCACAAATTCATAAAAGAGGAAGAGAATACGAAAATTCAATAAGCATAGAATATTTAAGCAGATTAAATGAAAGATATGAAGCATGGATTCACAGTTATGAAAAAGGTGAATTACTAGTGATTGATATAGATGATATAGATTTTGTTGAAAGTAAAGGTGATCTGCAAAAAATTATTGATCTAATAGATCAAAAAACAAAATAAAAAAAGGCCTCAATTTGAAACCTTTTTTTTATTATTATTATTTTTTAATTTCTTGGTTTTGAATATTGATTTAGAACAATAATTTTATCTCCTTCAAATTGAAATGCTTCCATCCAGCTAAAACTTGATCCTTCACCATTTTTAGATACTATCGTCCCATTATCCCAGAGTAATACCCATTCATCAGCATTGTCACCAACTACTGAAAAATTAACAGCAACTTTATAATCTTTAATATCAACATCAGCATATGAGTCTAACATAAATTTTATTGCAGCTTCTTTTCCTTCAATTGAAGACCCATCTTCTAAATTAAAAACTACGTTATCTGCTAAATAATTTCCTACTTTTTCATAATCTTTGTTTATAATGTGTTCATGCATTTCTTGAACCATTAATACTTTTTCTTCATCACCTATCTCAAAAGTATCTAGATAAGTTGCTTCATAGATGTAATCTACAGAAGCTTTTTCTACTTCTTCAATTGCATGGCCTCCTAAAATTGGAGCAATTACAAGACCAATTAAACAAGTTAATTTAATCAAAATATTCATTGAAGGTCCTGAAGTGTCTTTAAATGGATCACCTACTGTATCTCCTGTTACTGATGCTTTATGAGCCTCAGAACCTTTGTATGTCATCTCTCCATTAATCTCAACTCCAGCCTCAAATGATTTTTTTGCATTATCCCATGCTCCACCAGCATTATTTTGAAAAATTGCCCATAGCACACCACTTACTGTTACCCCAGCCATATATCCACCTAACATTTCAGCTATAGCTTGATTGTCCATGCCAATTAACATTGGTAATACAGTAATAAGGATAGGTGTACCAATAGTTAATATTCCTGGCAAGATCATTTCTTTCAGTGATGCTTGAGTAGATATAGCAACACACTTATCATATTCAGGTTTTCCAGTCCCTTTCATTATACCTGGAATCTCTTTAAACTGTCTTCTAACTTCATACACCATTTCCATTGCTGCTTTACCTACAGCATTCATTGCTAATGCTGAAAAGACAACAGGAATCATCCCCCCAACAAATAACATAGCTAAAACTGGTGCCTTGAAAATATTAATTCCATCAATTCCAGTAAAAGTTACATAAGCTGCAAAAAGAGCTAAGGATGTTAATGCTGCAGAAGCGATAGCAAATCCTTTTCCAGTAGCTGCAGTGGTATTACCAACTGAATCTAATATATCAGTCCTTTCTCTTACAATTGGATCTTGTTCGCTCATTTCTGCAATACCGCCTGCATTATCAGAAATGGGACCAAAGGCATCTATTGCTAATTGCATTCCAGTAGTTGCCATCATAGCAGATGCTGATAAAGCAACTCCATAAAATCCTGCAAAAGCATATGCAGTCCAAATTGCTGCTGCAAATAATAGTACAGATCCAAATGTAGATATCATGCCTGTAGCTAAACCAGCAATAATATTAGTTCCTGCTCCAGTACTAGATTTTTGAACAATTTCAAGAACTGGTTTTTTCCCCAGTCCTGTGTAATATTCTGTAATAGAAGATATTAGCCAACCTACTACAAGCCCTGTGAGAGCTGCATAGAAAACATTCATAGATGAAATATCCCTAGCACCCTCTCCAAAAAATTGCATTGTCATAGTTTCAGGCAACATATGGTCTACAAGGAAATAACATGTAATCGCAACTAATGCTATTGAAAGCCAATTCCCTTTATTTAAAGCTCTCATTACTTCATCTTCCTTAGCATCATTAGAGTTAATTTTTACAACCATAGTTCCAACAAGAGATATAATAATACCAAAACCTGCAATTGCCATTGGCAACAGAATTGGACCAATACCTCCAAAGGCATCATCGATAGATCCGCCCATATCCTTAATAACATAATTTCCAAGTACCATTGCCGCCAATACTGTTGCAACATACGATCCAAATAAATCCGCACCCATACCTGCTACATCACCTACATTATCACCTACATTGTCTGCAATTGTAGCTGGATTTCTAGGATCATCTTCAGGAATTCCTGCTTCAACCTTTCCAACTAAATCAGCACCAACATCAGCTGCCTTTGTATATATTCCTCCACCTACTCTAGCAAATAAAGCTATTGATTCTGCTCCTAGAGAAAATCCTGCTAAGGTTTCAAGAACAATAGTCATATCTTCAACAGAAGTCCATGATCCGCTCATGAAAAAATTAAAAAATATTATAAAGAATGTCGTCAATCCAAGTACAGCTAAACCAGCCACTCCTAATCCCATTACAGTTCCTCCTGCAAATGAAATATTTAATGCATCTGGCAGGCTTGTCTTCGCAGCTTGAGTTGTTCTTACATTTGTCTTTGTAGCAATTTTCATTCCCATATTTCCAGCAAGTGCTGAGAAAAAAGCACCAAAAATAAAAGCTACAACTATTAATATATGAGAAGTAGGAACAACAAATGAAATTCCTGCCAAAACTAAACTGACAACAATAACAAAAATTGACAATAATTTATATTCGGCATTTAAAAAAGCTAATGCTCCTTCATGTATATGATCAGAAATTTCTTTCATCTTGCCATCACCAGCATCTTGTTTCATAACCCATGATCTTTTAACAAAGACATAGATTAAACCTAAAAATGCCATAGCAATTGGCATATAAATTATCATTGCATCCATATTTGTATATTTTTATTTAGTTGGCAAAAATAATGAAATAGGTTTAATTAAAAAATACTCAGATATTTTATTTATATAATACCTTATGTACTGCTTTAATCACATCATTACTATTTGGCAACCATTCTTTTAGCAATACTGGTGAGTATGGAGCTGGTGTGTCAGCCGTATTAATTTTTTCAATAGGTGCGTCTAAATAGTCAAAAGCCTGAGACTGTACTTGATATGTAATTTCTGTTGATACATTACCAAAAGGCCATGCCTCTTCTAGAATTACAAGCCTATTGGTTTTTCTCACTGATTCAATTATTGTTTTGTGATCCATTGGTCTTACAGTTCTTAGATCAATAATTTCACAAAAAATATCTTCCTTAGCTAATTCATCAGCAGCCTTATAAGCTTCTTTAATAATTTTTCCAAATGAGACAATAGTAACATCTTTTCCTTCTCTTTTCACTTCTGCCACTCCTATTGGTAAAGTATATTCTCCTTCAGGAACCTCGCCCTTATCTCCATACATTTGCTCACTTTCCATAAATATTACAGGGTCATCATCTCTAATTGCAGACTTTAATAGTCCTTTAGCATCATAAGGATTGGATGGTACAACTACTTTTAATCCAGGGGTATTTGCGTACCAACTTTCAAAAGCTTGTGAATGTGTTGCACCCAATTGTCCTGCAGATGCTGTTGGTCCTCTAAAGACAATCGGACAATTTAATTGTCCTCCAGACATTTGTCTAATTTTTGCTGCATTATTAATAATTTGATCTATCCCAACAAGTGAAAAATTAAATGTCATATACTCAACTATTGGTCGATTGCCGCTCATAGTTGAACCTATAGCAATACCTGAAAATCCTAATTCTGAAATAGGAGTATCTATAACTCGCTTATTCCCAAATTCTTCAAGCATTCCTTTAGATGCTTTATATGCGCCATTATATTCCGCTACTTCCTCCCCCATTAAGTAGACATTCTCGTCTTGTCTCATTTCTTCACACATCGCCTCACATACAGCTTCTCTAAATTGAATCAATCTCATTAAATCAAAATTTTGAACAAAAGTAATAAACCTACAATATTAATTAAAATAGTAAAGCAAAAAATATTTGTTTGATAATAATTATTTTAAGTTAAATTATGTATTTTTGTCTACCAAATTTTATCCCTTAAATCTAATGAAAATATTAGTGTGTATAAGCCATGTTCCTGATACCACATCAAAAATAAATTTCATAGAAAATAATTCAAAATTTGATAAAAATGGCATTCAGTTTGTAATTAATCCAAATGATGAATTTGGATTAACAAGGGCTATGTGGTTTAAAGAAAACCTAGGAGCTTCTGTAGATGTAATTAATGTAGGGCTTGCAGATACTGAGCCTACATTAAGAAAAGCACTTGCAATTGGAGCAGATAAAGCGATTAGAATTAATTCTGATCCAAAAAATGGAACTAATGTAGCAAAGCAAATTGCACATATAGTCTCTTCTGAAAGTTATGACTTAATAATTGGAGGAAGAGAATCTATTGACTATAATGGAGGAATGGTCCCTGGAATGATTGCAGGTCTAACAGACTATAATTTTATTGATAAATGCATTAGTCTAGAAATTAATAATGACAGTATTACAGCAGCTAGAGAAATTGAGGGAGGAAAACAAATTATCGAATCAAAGCTTCCAATTGTTATCGCTGGACAAAAGGGATTGGTTGAAGAGAGTGATCTTAGAATTCCTAATATGAGAGGTATTATGATGGCTAGAAGAAAAGAACTTCAAGTAGTTGATGCAATTGATGAAGATAATTCTACGTGTACAATTAATTTTGAAAAACCTAAACCAAAAGGTGAAGTAACATTGGTGTCGTCTGATAATATTGATGAACTAATAAACCTCCTTCATAACGAAGCTAAAGCAATATAAAATGGGGATATTAATATACGCAGAGTCAGAAAACGGAAAATATAAGAAAGATTCATTTGAAATTGCTTCTTATGCTAGAGTAACTGCTAATAAATTAAATACTTCAGTAACAGCAGTTTCAATTAATGCAGATGATCCAAGCGAATTAGGAAATTATGGGGTTGATAAAGTTTTACATATCTCTAATAACAGTCTGAAAAATTTTAATGCTGCAATATATGCTGATATAATAAAGCAAGCCTTTGAAAAGGAAAGTTCAAATCTAGCAATACTAAGCTCAAGTTCAAATGCTAAATATGTTGGATCACTTTTATCAGTAAAAATAAATGCAGGATATATTACTAATGTCATTGAAATTCCTAAAGAATTTGATCCACTTACAGTAAAAAGAAATTCGTTTACAAACAAGGCATTTGAATATGCTAAAATAAACAGCAAAAACAGACTACTAGCTCTATCAAAAAATTCGCATGGAGTTATTGAAAATAAAACCAGTGCCCAAATAGAAACATTTGAAGTTACTTTAGCATCTTCTGAAGTTAATGTAAAATCTACTGAAAAAGCATCTAATAAGGTAACTATTGCAGATGCTGAAATAGTAGTTTCTGGAGGAAGAGGACTGAAAGGTCCTGAAAACTGGGGGATGGTTGAAGAGTTAGCAGATATATTGGGAGCAGCAACTGCATGCTCTAAGCCTGTATCAGATTTAGGATGGAGACCTCATAGTGAGCACGTTGGTCAAACCGGAAAATTAGTTTCTTCAAATTTATATATTGCTATAGGAATATCAGGTGCAATTCAACATTTAGCTGGAATAAATTCTTCAAAAGTCAAGGTAGTTATAAATAATGACCCTGACGCTCCATTTTTTAAAGCAGCTGACTATGGGATAGTGGGTGATGCCTTTGAAGTTGTTCCAAAATTAATTGAAGGTTTAAAAACTTTCAAGTCTGAAAATGAATAAGCATTTTTCTATTTGATTAAAAATATTACATTTGTTAATAATCCTAGTAATTCATTAAATGGATCTAATTAGACTTTTAATAAATGGTATTTCATATAGTCAAACTCAAAATGGAGCTTATGCACTAATTCTAAGTGAGCTGGATGGAGAAAGAAAACTTCCAATTGTAATAGGAACATATGAGGCCCAATCTATTGCTATTGCTATTGCTATTGAAAAAGATATTAAACCTCCTAGACCATTAACTCATGATTTATTCAAAAGTTTCTGTGAAAGATTTGACATAATTGTCAAACAAGTAATAATACATAAACTGGTTGATGGAATTTTTTACTCTAGTATAATTTGTGATAGAGATGGAATTGAAGAAATAATTGATTCCCGAACTAGTGATGCAATAGCTCTAGCAACAAGATTTGATGCTCCAATTTTTACTTATGAAAATATACTAGAAAAAGCTGGAATCATAATTGAAATTGAAGAATATGATGAAGAAGACAAAATTTTGTTTAAAGAATTATTCTCTGAAGAGACAACATTAGCAAATTCTGAAGATTTTAAAGATAAAACTATTGATGAACTCCAGAAATTATTAAAAATTGCTGTTCAAAATGAGAATTATGAAACAGCAGCAAAAATAAGAGATGAAATATCTAACAGGTAAATTTAGATCTATAGTACTAATAATTGTAGCTATCTTATTTTCTACAACTGCATTTTCACAAAATATTGATGGAAATGAAATAATACAAAGTTCAGGTTTTACAATTCAAACATTGTTTAGAGGAATTATTGGAATGGCTTTTTTAATTTTTATTTCATTCCTTTTAAGTAATAACCGGAAAGCAATAAACTGGAAAGCAACATCATTTGGATTATTAATACAATTAATTCTTGCAATTAGTGTACTAAAAATTTCATGGGTTCAAGCCATATTTGAGTTTGCTGGAAAAATCTTTGTAAAGATATTAGAGTTTACAATGGAAGGAACTAAATTTCTATTTGGAGATTTAGTTAGTCTGGATAATTTTGGAGATGTCTTTATTTTTGCAATTTTACCTACAGTTATATTCTTTGCAGCTTTAACATCAGTTTTGTTTTATTTTGGGATAATTCAAAAAGTTGTTAAACTTATGGCTTTACTTCTATCAAAAGTATTAGGTGTTTCTGGACCTGAGAGCCTGAGTGTCGCAGGTAATATTTTTCTTGGCCAAACAGAATCACCGCTGATGATTAAAGCCTACCTTGAAAAGATGACTAAATCAGAAATTCTGCTAGTTATGATTGGTGGGATGGCTACAGTAGCTGGTGGTGTATTAGCAGCATATATTGGTTTTTTAGGAGGTGAAGATCCTGAATTAAAAATATTTTATGCTAAACATCTTTTAACAGCATCTGTTATGGCTGCACCAGGGGCAATAGTGATATCAAAAATACTCTACCCTGAAACAGAAAAAATTGACACCAATGTTGCTATTTCTCAAGAAAAGATTGGTGCAAATTTCCTTGATGCTATCTCTAACGGAACTACTGAAGGATTGAAATTAGCAGCAAATATTGCTGCAATGCTTCTTGTTTTTCTGGCATTTATTGCGATGGGTAATTATATTTTAGGCGCATTTGGAAATCTTATTCAAATAAATGATTGGATTAACAATAATACTGTTTATGAAGCTCTATCTATTGAACTTGTCTTAGGATATTTATTAGCTCCGCTTATGTGGCTTATCGGTGTTGCTTCAGAAGATATAACATTAATGGGGCAATTGCTTGGAATAAAAATAGTGGCAAGTGAATTTATTGGATATATTCAACTAGCTGAGCTAAAACAAGCATCTAATCTTATTCATCTAAACTATCAAAAATCAATAATTATAGCTACATATATGCTTTGTGGATTTGCTAACTTTGCTTCTATTGGAATACAAATTGGAGGGATTGGATCATTAGCTCCAGGACAAAGAAAAAATCTATCTAAATTTGGTTTTAAAGCATTAATTGGAGGAACAATTGCATCACTATTATCTGCTACTATTGCAGGGATGATAATTGGGTAAAAAGTTAATAACTTTTATCGCTTTTGTTATTTCACTTATAGATCAATTTTTATTTTTATCAGATATAAAATTTTCCTATGAAACAATATTTAGATCTTGTAAAACACGTTCTAGAAAAGGGTGATTTTAAAGAAGATAGAACTGGCACTGGCACAAAAAGTGTCTTCGGCTACCAGATGCGGTTTGATTTAAGTAAAGGATTCCCAATGCTTACTACGAAAAAATTGCATTTAAAATCAATTATATATGAACTACTTTGGTTTCTTAAAGGTGATACTAACATCAAATATCTCAACGAAAATGGCGTAAGAATATGGAATGAATGGGCTGATGAAAATGGAGATTTAGGACCTGTTTATGGATTTCAATGGCGAAATTGGAATGAGGATAATATTGATCAAATAAAAGAACTAATTGATAATTTAAAGAAAAATCCTAATAGTAGGAGAATGCTTGTATCAGCATGGAATCCATCTGTTCTACCTGATACATCAAAATCATTTAATGAAAATATTTCCCAAGGGAAAGCAGCCCTGCCTCCATGCCATGCTCTTTTTCAATTTTATGTAAATGACGGGAAATTATCATGTCAGCTTTATCAAAGAAGTGCTGATATTTTTTTAGGTGTTCCATTTAATATTGCTTCATATTCCCTATTTACTTTAATGATTGCTCAAGTATGTGGATACATGCCTGGCGAATTTATACATACATTTGGAGATGCTCATATTTATACTAATCATTTTGATCAAGTAAAATTACAGTTAACTAGATCTCCAAAACAACTGCCAACTATAGAGATTAATTCAAAAATTACTGATATATTTAATTTCAGCTTTGAAGATTTTAAATTAATTAACTATGATCCAGATCCTCATATAAAAGGAGATGTAGCTGTTTAATAATATTATGAAATCAAAAGAAAATTGTCTTACTATAATTGTTGCCGCTTCTGAAAACAATGCAATTGGGAAAAACAATAAACTTATTTGGGATCTTCCAGATGATCTACAAAGATTTAAAAGTTTAACATCAGGTCATTACATAATTATGGGCAGAAAAACATTTGACACATTTCCAAAATTACTACCAAATAGAACACATATAGTAGTTTCTAATAAAAAAAATCTTAATGTTCCCGATGAAGTAATTGTTGTAAATAATATTTCCGATGCAATAGAAATTAGTAAAAATGATCCTAACCCATACATAATAGGAGGTGGTCAAATTTATAAACTTGGCATTAATCTTGTAGACAAAATAGAGCTTACTAGAGTTCACAATACTTTTGAAGCAGATACTTTTTTCCCAGAATTAAATCTAAATAAATGGAAGCTTGTATCCAAAACTTTTCATGATATTGATGAAAATCATAATCATTCATTTACTTATGAGACATATGAAAGAAAATAATTTAAAGTATATTTAATTATTATGAAAGCATATATATTTCCTGGTCAAGGCGCGCAGTATTCTGGAATGGGGTTAGATCTATATAATGATTCCTCCTTAGCAAAAGATCTATTTGAAAAGGCTAATAGCATTCTAGAATTTGATATAACTGAAATAATGTTTAGTGGATCACCAGAAGATTTAAGACAAACTAAAGTGACTCAGCCTGCTATTTTTTTACATTCAGTGATTTTAGCTAAAACACTAGGCAGTAATTTTAAGCCTGATATGGTAGCGGGCCATTCACTAGGAGAATTTTCTGCACTAGTAGCAAATAATGCCCTTAGTTTTGAAGACGGACTAAAGTTAGTTTCTGAAAGAGCTCAAGCTATGCAAAAGGCGTGTGATAATAATCCTGGGACAATGGCTGCTGTTCTTGCATTAGAGAATAGTGTGGTAGAAAATATATGTGAAGAGACTCAAGGTATCGTGGTAGCTGCAAACTATAATTGTCCAGGACAATTAGTCATCTCAGGTGAAATTAAAGCCATCGATCTAGCTTGTGAAAAATTAAAAGAACAAGGGGCAAGAAGAGCTCTTGTATTGCCAGTTGGAGGAGCCTTCCATTCTCCTCTAATGGAAGAAGCAAAACAGGAATTAGAAAACGCCATTAACACTGCCACATTTAATAAGCCTATATGTCCAATATATCAAAATGTAACATCATTTGCTGTCTCAGATGAAATGAAAATAAAAGAAAATTTAATAGCTCAACTAACATCGCCGGTAAAATGGACACAGTCAATTCAAAAAATGGCAGCAGACGGTGCAACTAATTTTATTGAGCTGGGGCCAGGTAAAGTATTGCAAGGATTAACACGTAAAATCAATAGTAATGTAGAGGCATCTTCATTATCAAGTTAATTATGACAGGGAAAAATAGAAATATTTCAATTACTATTCTTATTACTGTAAGTGTCTTATTGGATCAACTTAGTAAAATTTTGATTCGAAATAATGTGGATCAATACTCAGAAGTTAAATTAATAGGCGAGTATTTCATATTAACAAATGTTGAAAATAGTGGTGCATTTCTAGGAATGGGAAGTGATTTTTCTCCTTTTATAAAAACAATTTTTTTACTTATTCTACCCGTAATTGTATTAATATGTATAATAGTTTATGTTTACAGAGATAAACAAATTGATAAAATTTCACTAATTGGGTTTTGCCTTATTATTGGAGGAGGAATTGCTAATATTTATGACAGAATTCTCTACGGATCAGTAACCGATTTCCTTTTTATTGACCTTGGCGGAATCTTTAAAACGGGTATTTTTAATATAGCTGATTTGTCAGTTACTACTGGAATGATACTGATCTTATTAATGAGTTTTAGGAGTAAATAGATTAGTCTTTATATACTATTCCATTTTTCATTACAAAAATTACATTTTCCAAAGTTGAAATATTGTCTATTGGATTGTCATTTGTTGCAACAATATCAGCAATAAATCCTGGACTTATTTGACCTAATTCATCTGCATAACCTAAAATACTAGCATTAGTAATAGTTGCTGATTGTAGACATTCCATTACAGGCATTCCAACTTCATTCATATATCCAAATTCCTTAGCATTTTTTCCATGAGGGAAAACCCCCGCATCTGTACCAAAAGCAATTTTTACTCCTTTAGCATAAGCTTTTTTAAAAGTGGACTGAATCTTAGGACCAATAGCCAATGCTTTTGGCACGACAAGCTCATCATAATATCCTGGTATTTTTGCTTTTTCTGCAACTTCCTTTCCAGCAGTAATTGTAGGCACATAGTAAGTTCCATACTGCTTCATTAATTCCATACTATTTTCACTCATTAATGTTCCATGTTCAATAGTTGTTACCCCTCCAATTATTGCTCTTCTAATTCCTTCATCTCCATGGGCATGAGCTGCGATAATCATACCATAATCCTTAGCTGTATCACAGATTGACTTAATTTCTTCTAACGTAAATTGAGGATTTTGGCCATTTTTTGCTATACTCATCACCCCGCCTGTAGCAGTAATTTTAATGTTATCTGCTCCATCCTTATATCGTTGCCTTACAGCTTTTTTAGCATCATCAACACTGTTGATTACACCTTCCTTTGGGCCAGGGTCACCTTGCATAGATTTTTTTCTTCCATTTGTTGGATCTGCATGACCTCCTGTTGTTCCTATTCCTTTACCTGCAGTAAAAATTCTCGGACCAACAACCTTCCCTTTTTCAATTGCGTTTCTTAATGATATATTTACCCCTGATCCACCTAAATCTCTAACTGTTGTAAATCCTGACATCAATGTAATTTTTGCATATTCAAGTGAATTAAAAGCAAGATCAGCATCATTAGCAGTAAACGCATTTAAATATTTTTGAGGGTTATATTCGCTTTCAATATGCACGTGCATATCTATAAATCCAGGCATTACTGTAGCATTTGTTAAATCAATTGTAATATCAGCTGAATCAGTTGAAGTTACTTGACCATTTTTAATCTCAACAATTCTATCCTTAGACACTATAATTGTTTTATTGCTATAGACTTTTCCTTTTTTAGTGTCAATTAACTTACCGCATTGAATATATGTGTTTTGAGAAAATAACACTGTGGTAAATAAAGCTAAACATATGGTTGCAATCCTTGTCATTTTTATTTTTTTTAATTAGTATGAATTAACTAATATAGGAATTTATTTTAGATGATTATTTTAATATAAAAATTAAATATTTATATTAAGTAATGTACTTTAGCTGAAAATATAATTAAGATTATTTATAATTTATTAGTTAACATAACAGAAATTTTTATTAGGATCTTATCTAGATTTAATAGAAAAATTAGACTTGGATTAATTGGGAGGAAGGAATCTTTTAATAAAATTCAATCCTTAATTAATGAAAATGATAAGGTCATTTGGGTACATTGTTCATCCTTGGGTGAATATGAGCAAGGGCTGCCAGTTTTTAAATGTCTTAAAGAAAAATATAATGATCATAAAATTATATTAACCTTCTTGTCGCCTTCTGGATATGAAGTGAGAAAAGCATCTAACATTGCAGATTTAGTTATTTATCTTCCCATTGATTCAAATAAAAATGCTAAAAAATTTATAACTACCATAAAACCAAAACTAGTAGTTTTTGTAAAAAATGAAATCTGGCCAAACTATATAAAATATATTAAAAAATATAATATTAAGTCTGCACTGATATGTGGAGTATTTAGAGAAGGACAACTTAAATTTTCATGGCCTTTTAACTTATTGGCCAATAGCATTCTAAAATTTGATTATATTTTAGTTCAAAATGAAGAATCAAAACAAATAATTCAAAGCCTAGGGCATAATAATATATATCTATGTGGAGACACTCGATTTGATAGAGCATATGATACAATGAATCAAGATGAATCTGTAGAGTTCATAGAAGAATTTAAAGGAAATAAATTATGCCTAGTTGCTGGTAGTATTTGGGAAGAAGATCAAAGAATATTAGTTAATTATATTAATACATGTGAACAAGATTTTAAATTCATTCTTGTACCACATGAAATAAATAAACAAAAAATAAGTAAGTTAAGAAACTCAATATCACAACCTTCAAAACTATATTCAGAGTTTTCTAATAATAATAGCAATGTGCTTATAATTGATAATGTTGGAATCCTGGCAAGATTATATAAATATGCAGACATAGCATATATTGGTGGTGGAATGGGCGCTTCTGGCTTGCACAACACATTAGAACCTGCCATTTATGGAGTTCCAATTATAATTGGCAAAAATTACTCTAAATTCTCTGAAGCAAAACAAATGATTGAACTTGGAGGAATGTTTAGTATTAAAAATGATCAAGAATTTAAAGATCGTGTAGACTACTTATCTGAAAATAAATTAGCAGCTAATGAAATTGGTCTAATAAATTCTAATTTTGTTTTGGATAATAAAGGAGCAACCAATAAAATTATGAACTATTTATAAATGGAAAAATGAAAAAAATCTTAATTCTTTGCATACTATTATTATTTAATAATATCTATTCTCAAAATGTTACTCTAGAGAGTTTTGGGCCATCATTTGATGATCCCGTTGAAATTAAGCATGCAGGGGATGATAGACTATTTATTGTTGAGCAACCTGGAGAAATAAAAATATTAAATTCAAATGGAACCGTTAACTCAACTTCTTTTTTAGACATTCAAAGCAAAGTCGGTTTTGGTGGAGAAAGAGGTCTTTTGGGATTGGCATTTCATCCAAATTATCCTTCTATTCCATATTTCTTTGTTAACTATACAAATAACAGCGGTGATACAGTTATTGCCAAGTATAGTGTAAGTTCAAACCCTGATATAGCAAATACCAATGAAACAATACTTTTAACTATTGATCAGCCATATACTAACCATAATGGCGGTTGTATTAATTTTGGCCCTGATGGATATTTGTATATAGGCATGGGAGATGGAGGAAGTGGTGGTGATCCGCAAAATTATTCTCAAAACCTAAATTCTCTTTTAGGAAAAATGCTTAGAATAGATGTTGATAATGGCTCTCCATATGCCGTCCCAAATGATAATCCATATGGAGATGAAATATGGGCAAGTGGTCTAAGAAATCCTTGGAAATTCTCCTTTGATACTAATGGAGATTTATGGATTGCTGATGTAGGGCAATATACATGGGAGGAAATTAACTTAGTTACAAATGATCCTGGAGGATTAAACTATGGTTGGAGATGTTATGAGGGAGATCATACATTTAACACAAGCTCTAATTGTCCAGATTCGAGTGCATTAACATTTCCTGTTGGCGAATATTCGCATAACAATAGCGGGTACTATAAATGTTCAATAACTGGAGGGTATATTTATAGGGGAAGTCAAATTAGTGGAATGAATGGGGTGTATTTCTTTGCCGATTATTGTAGCCAAGAAATTGGTATGCTTTCATATAATTCTTCTTCAGATTCCTGGGACATGTATTTAGATAGTCCAAATGCGACTGGATCTTGGGTAACTTTTGGAGAGGATATAGATGGAGAGCTATATGTGGCTTCTATATATGGTAGTATTTACAAGATAACTGATGCTGCGCTAGGTTTAAATTCCGTTGATCAAAACAAACTAAATTTTTATCCAAACCCAACAGAGGGAATAATTTTATTTAATAATTACAGTGAACCATTTGATTTAATCATATATGATATTAAGGGGCGCATAGTTGTTGAACATAATAATTATTCTTCACAAGAATTAAATATATCCAAATTAAATGCTGGCATATATTTTATGCAAATCAATAATTCATATACTCAAAAACTTATTAAAAAATAATATATATTAGATAATAACCAATTAAATAGTCGACATTTGCACCCTTTAATAAAAACATGGCAAATTTTAAAGATATAGGTGTCAATAAAGAACTACTTAAATCTATTCGAGAAATGGGATTTGAAATCCCTACTCCTATTCAAAAAGAATCTATACCTTATCTTCTAACAAGCCATCAAGATTTAATATCACTAGCTCAAACTGGTACAGGTAAAACAGCTGCTTTTGGATTACCTATTATTCAACAGATAGATCCAAAAATAAAACACGTACAAGCAATAGTATTATGCCCAACAAGAGAATTATGTATTCAAATTGCTAAAGATCTTACAGCTTATTCTAAATATCTTGATTATGTTAAAATATTACCTGTATATGGTGGAACCAATATAGAAAATCAGATAAAATCAATTAAAAAAGGTGTTCAAATAATAGTAGGAACACCCGGTAGAACTAAAGATCTAATTAAACGTAAAATATTAAAACTAGATATAGTTAATAAAGTTGTTTTAGATGAAGCAGATGAAATGTTAAGTATGGGGTTTAAAGATGATTTAGACTTTATCTTAGATAGAACATCTAATAATAGGCAAACGATGTTATTTTCAGCCACTATGTCAAAAGAAGTACTGTCAATTTCTAAAAAGTATATGAAGGATGCAAAAGAGATTGCTGTAGCAAAAGTAAATTCTGCAGCTAAAAATGTTGAACACCATATTTATGATGTTAGCTCTAGGCATAAGTATGATGCTTTAAAAAGAATAGCAGATTATAATCCAAATATTTATGGAATAGTGTTCTGTAGAACAAGACGTCAAACAAAAGAAATAACAAAAAAATTTATTAATGATGGTTATAATGCAGATGCTATTCATGGCGATCTTTCCCAGGGTCAAAGAGATGAAGTAATGTCTAGGTTTAGAGATAAATCATTACAAATGCTTATTGCCACAGATGTTGCAGCAAGAGGTTTAGATGTCGAGGATTTAACTCATATAATTAATTATTCTCTTCCAGATGACCCTGAAATATATACTCATAGAAGCGGGCGAACTGGGAGAGCTGGTAAAAGTGGAATCTCTATTGCCATTAGCAATAGCAGAGAAAGTAGAAAAATTAAATCAATTGAAAATAAGAGTCAGATTAAATTTTTAAAAAAAGAAGTTCCTACAGGAAAAGATATTTGCTCTATACAACTTTTTAAATTGATTGAAAAAATTGAAAAGGTTAAGGTTGATGATAAACAAATTGAACCATATTTAGATGATATATATAAAAAACTTGAATGGCTTAGTAGAGAAGATTTGATTAAACATTTTGTTTCAGCAGAATTTAATAGGTTTTTAGAATATTATAAGGGTTCAAATAATATAAATAATAAAGGAGTAAAAAGTAGATCAGATTCAAAATTTAAAAATGGGAGGTCAAATAGAAATTCCTTCGTTAATTATTCAATTAACATTGGGAGGAAGAAAGGTGTCACTCCTATAGAATTAATTTCATTAATAAATAGAGTAATGAAATCTAATCAAATTGAAATTGGAAAAATAGATATTAGAGGAGATCATACAATATTTGAGATGGATAAAAGTCTAAGTACTGATTTAAGTAAAGGAATTAAAAAAATTAATTTTAGAGGAAATGATTTATCTATAGAAGAAACTGATGATAAAATAGAAGCACGACCCTCTAAACAAAAGAGAAATAGATCACGTTCTTCAAAAAACAAAAGAAGAGGAAAATCTGATAGGGATTTCAAATCAAGTGGTAATTCAAGAAAGAAAAGAAGAAGAAATAGATTTTAATTCTTTATAAAAAACTAAAAAATAGTTACAAAATAAACATGTTTTTGGCACCTCATATTCTTGATACGGCCTCCCTCAGTTTTCTCACGTAAAAATCCTCCTACTTTTACTATCTTCGTTTCCACAACCTAATAGCTCCATAGCTTTTCAGGTTTCAAAATAAACAATATCACTTTTCGAGGAAGTTAATATGTATTGTTTTAAAATCTTTTAATATAAGATGGCAAAAAAAAAGAAAAAGATAAAACTTAATGCTAATATTAGTCGTAGGGATTTTATAGGCGGCACCTTAGTTGGAGTTGGAGCTGCACTTCTATACTCATACAAAGATGTAATAAATACAGTGTTTAAGGATCCACATGGTGTGATTAATGATTCCTGGACCGGTTACGGCGGAATAGGTGATTATGCCATTTCTAATGGCAATGTAGCTTCCACCAGAGACGCAGCCCATTTAATAAGAGACGGGTTTACCAATAAAATGCGTGCAGACGCAGAGGAAACTGATGAAGAATACGACATGGTCATCATTGGTGGGGGATTTTCTGGTATTGGAGCTGCCTACGAATTTTATAAAAAATATGGTAACACTAAAAAATGTCTCATTCTGGAAAACCATCCGGTTTTTGGTGGTGAAGCAAAACAAAATGAATTTGAAGTAGATGGATACAAATTATATGGTCCCCAAGGGTCTAACGATTTTGGACCACCACTCAAAGACAGTGACGGGTTGATTGCCAATATTTATAGAGATACCGGTCTCCCATTTGATTATGATTTTGTTAAACAAGATCCAAAAAAAACTAAAGTACGTGCTCCACTCGAAAACTATTACGGTGTGTTTTGGGAAGAAGAGCGTTATGACACTGGTTATTTTATGGGTAAGGATTCAAAAACACCTTGGGTTATAAATCCGAGAGCCGATAAGTTAGCTCGATTGCCATGGTCCGACAAATTCAAAGCAGAATTGAATCGTGCTTTTGACGACAAAAAGGATTACTATACGGGTGCAGATTTAGACCAATGGCTAGACAGCATGTCCTATAAAGATCTATTAGAAAAAGTCATGGGTTTTAGCTCAGAGGTAACTGAGTATTTTGATCCAATCCTAGCTATTTCTATGGGAGGAGTAGGAGCTGATGTATACTCAGGCTATGCTGCTAAATTACTTGAAATGCCAGGGACACAAGCACGCTATACTTACGATAAAAGTAAAAACGATCATGATGTGGGTGCCTACAGTTTTCCGGGAGGTAATTCTGGTATTTTTAGGCATATTATAAAATATCTCATTCCAAAAAGCATAAAAGGTGGAAAATCATTTGAAGAGATTCTTTTTAATCCCATCAATTTTTCAGCTTTGGATAACACTGAGAACTCAATCCGCATGCGTTTAAATGCTACAGCAATAGATGTAAGTCATGAGGGGTTAGCCAAGAATGCAGACTATGTAAACGTATGCTACCATATTGATGGTAGGATTAAGAAAATAAAAGCAAAAACCGTGGTACTGGGAATTGGTGGATGGGTAGCGCAGAATATTGTCAGTGATATACCAAATTCTATTAAAACGGCTTATAGCCAATTTCATCATTCACCTATTCTTGTAGTTAATGTCGCAGTGCGCAATTGGCGCTTTCTAGATAAGCTTGGCATTTCATCAGGTAGATGGTTCAAAGGGTTTGGGCGTTTTTTTTCAATTCGCAGACCCATGATTACTGGTGAGCTAACCCAGCCTTTTGACCCAGAAAAACCAGCAGTTATCACCTTTTATGTGCCATTTAACAACCCGGGTTACCCCATTAAGGTGCAAGGCGTACTAGGACGAGCGGAACTACTTAGAAAATCCTATGCGCAATACGAGCAAGAAGTCGTTGAACAAATGACCGAAATGTTTGCAGAATATGGGTTTAATGCCGAGCGTGATATTGCAGGTATTGTTTTAAATCGTTGGGGGCACGCTTATATATCGCCACAACCAGGATTTCATTTTGGTATAAACGGTGAGGAAGCACCTAAAGAGATTGTAAGAAAAGGATTTGGACGAATTCAATTTGGTCATTCAGAACTCAGCGGTTATATGTCGCACACTCTGGCGCTTATTGAAGGGTCACGAGCTGCTATTGATGTAATGAAACACATTAATTAAGTTAACATGAGACATATGATGATTTTAAATAAAAAAGGAGATGAACTTTCGAACATCTCCTTTCAAGTACTGAAGGCGGGACTTGAACCCGCACGGATATTACTATCCATTGGATTTTAAGTCCAACGTGTCTACCAATTCCACCACTTCAGCATTATATAGAATAGTATCTTCTGGAGCGAAAGACGGGATTTGAACCCGCGACCCTCACCTTGGCAAGGTGATGCTCTACCCCTGAGCTACTTTCGCATTATTTAAATGAACGTACACTGTCTCAGTGCGGATGCAAATTTATAACAATTTAGGTAAAAGCAAAGGGAATTTTAAAAAAACGATTGTATTTTTCTAGTCTTGTGAATCTGTAATTTTCCTTTTTATTTCACTTAATTTCAATAATGCATCCATAGGAGTCATTGAATTAATATCAATATCTAACAACTCCTCTTTTATCTCCTCTAAAGCTGGATCATCCAGTTTAAAAAATTCTAATTGAATATCATCCTTAATTGATTTTATTTCTTTATTAAGCTGTTCGTTAGAATGAGATTTTTCTAGTTTTTTCAATATAGAATTAGCCTTATTTAAAACTTTTCTTGGCATTCCAGCCATTTTTGCAACGTGTATGCCAAAACTATGTTCACTTCCTCCAGGAATTAACTTTCTTAAAAATAAAACATCATTTTTTTCTTCTTTTATAGAAACATTGAAGTTTTTGATTCTATCATATGATAAAGTCATTTCATTAAGCTCGTGATAATGTGTTGCAAAAAGAGTTTTTGCTTTAGTTGAATGATCATGAATAAATTCACTAATAGCCCAAGCTATTGAAATTCCATCATATGTACTAGTCCCTCTACCAATTTCATCAAGGAGTATTAGACTTCTATCAGAAATATTATTAAGAATTGTAGCTGCCTCATTCATCTCTACCATAAAAGTAGATTCTCCCATAGATATATTATCGCTAGCGCCAACTCTAGTAAAAATTTTATCAATTATTCCCATTTTTAAATTTTCTGCAGGAACAAAAGATCCTATCTGAGCCATAATAATTATAATTGCGGTTTGTCTTAAAAGAGCAGACTTTCCAGACATGTTTGGGCCTGTTATCATAATTATCTGTTGCTTTTCTCTATCTAAAAATAAATCATTTGCTACATAAGGGTTTTCAGCAGCTAACTGTTTTTCTATAACTGCATGCCTTCCCTGAGATATATTTATCTCATATGATTCATCTAACTCTGGCATACAATAATTGTTTTCTTTAGCAGTTTGAGCAAATGATGAGAAACAATCTAGTTGAGAAATGATTGATGCATTATTTTGAACTATCTTAATATATTTGTACATATTACTGATCAGCTGCTGAAAAATCTCTATTTCAAGTTCTAATATTCCTTCCTCTGCACCTAAAATTTTAGATTCATATTCTTTTAAATCATCAGTAATATAACGCTCAGCATTGACTAAAGTTTGTTTTCTTATCCACTCTTCTGGGACTTTATCCTTATGAGTATTTCTGACTTCAATGTAATAGCCAAAAACATTATTAGAAGAAATCTTTAATGAAGGTATTCCTGTAATTTCACTTTGCTCTTGCAACATTTTATCTAAAAAATCTTTACTTGAAAACGCTATACCACGCAAATCTTCTAATTCTTTAGAAAAATTTGAAGAAATAGAATTTCCTTTTAAAATACTAACTGGAGCTTCTTCATTTAATGTCCTTTCAATAAGTTTCCTTAGTTGATTACAATTATCCAAAGAATTTGATAGTTCCTTTAAAGATTTTGCTTTTGATTTTTTTAATAATTTTTTAATAGGTTCTATTGATGCTAGCGAATTTTTTAATTGAATAACTTCTCTTGGATTTATTTTACCCGTAGCAACCTTTGAAATTAATCTCTCTAAATCTCCAATTTCCTTAATATTTTCTTGTATACTACCTAATGCCGTTTCATTATCTATTAAATATTTAACTGTCAAGTGTCTGTTTCGAATTAATTTAATATTCTTTGATGGTAAAGCGACCCATCTCTTAAGAAGTCTACCTCCCATAGGGGAAATAGTTTTATCAATTACATCGATTAAACTTTTGCCTTCCCTAGAGAATGAATGGAAAATTTCTAAATTTTTAATTGTAAATCCATCCATCCATATATAATCATCCTTTGGAATTCTGTTTATAGAAGTAATATGATTGATTTTCTGGTGCTGGGTTTCATTCAAATAATGCATTATAGCTCCAGCAGAGACAAGCCCATCTTTTAGTTTTTCAACACCAAAACCTTTTAATGATTTTGTGTTGAAATGATTACACAGAGATTCTATTGCAAAATCATATTGATAGACCCAGTCCTCTAGAAAAAACAATTGAAAGTTATTGTTAAATTTTGATAAAAAATTTAATTTCTTCTGTTTTGAAATAAGTATCTCACTAGGATCAAAGTTTTCTAATAATTTTTTTACATAATCAATTGAACCCTCAGCAATTAGAAATTCTCCTGTAGATATATCTAAAAAAGACACACCTATATTGTTGCCAAGATATACAGATGCTAGGAAATTATTTGTCTTTGGATTTAATACCCCATCAATTGTTGCTAATCCAGGTGTTACCAACTCGGTTACTCCTCGCTTTACAATAGTTTTTGTAAGCTTAGGATCCTCAAGTTGATCACATATAGCAACCCTGTTCCCTGCCTTAATTAGTTTTGGCAAATAGTTGTTTAAAGAATGGTGAGGAAATCCTGCAAGCTCAGTTTCACTTTGACTCCCAGCGCCTCTTTTTGTTAAAATAATATCTAATATTTTTGATGTTTTAATAGCATCCTCTCCAAAAGTTTCATAAAAATCTCCTACCCTAAACAACAAAATAGCATCAGGGTGTTTAACCTTAATAGCATTGTATTGCTTCATTAATGGAGTTACTTTTTTTACAATTTTTTGCAAGAAAATCTTATTAATTAATATTATTTTTACTTAAATATAGCCCTTGCTAATGTAACCAATATTTGTTTTTTTAAAAACTGATTATTAGAAATAATTAAAAATGAGAAAATTAAAAAATCTAGAACTTAATAGATTATCAATTGAAGAATTTAAAAACTCTAAGAAAACCCCTATTTCAATTGTTCTTGATGACATTAGAAGCCTAAATAATATTGGGAGCATATTTAGAAGTGCTGATGCCTTTCTTGTAGATAAAATTTATTTATGCGGAATAACTGCAAAACCTCCAAATAAAGATATTCATAAGACAGCATTGGGGAGTACTGATTCAGTTAACTGGGAATATCATAACAATATTATAGGCCTGATAGATTCATTAAAGAAAACTGGTTTGAAGATAATTTCAGTTGAACAAGCAGAAAATGCAACAACTCTTAATAATTTTAAGTATGAGAAAAATGCAAATTACGCATTTGTTTTTGGGAATGAGATCAATGGTGTTTCTCAAAAAGTAATTAATGCAAGTGATGAAGTTATTGAAATTCCCCAGTATGGTACTAAGCACTCATTTAATATATCAGTATCAGTTGGAATTGTTTTATGGGATATTTATAATAAAATCAACTAGTTATTTCATCTAAAATAGATAAGTAATCCAATCTATTCTCAACGAAATCTAAGTTTGTTATATCTATTATCTTAATGTTAAGATCTGGCCTAGACTTAAAAAATTCAAAATACTCTGAATTTATTTTTGAAAGATATTCATTACTAATTTTATTTTCATAGTCTCTTCCTCTGTTACTAATATTCTTCCGTAGCCGAGGTATATCTTGATTTAGAAAGACAAATAAGTCTGGCTTAAGAGTTTCCTTATACATGTCATAAAAAAGTTTTCTGTATAAAGAGAATTCGTCTACATTTAAATTTACTTTCGAAAAAATTAGTGATTTGTGAATATCATAATCACTTATTATTAACTCATTAAAAATATTTAACTGAGATAAATCTTCTGAAATCTGCTGATACCTTTCAGATAAAAAAGACATCTCAAGGGTAAAAGCATATCTCTCAGGATCATTATAGAATTTTGGCAGAAATGGGTTGTCTGCAAATCTTTCTAGTATTAATTTTGAATTAAAATCAATTGCTATTTTTTTTGATAAGCTAGTTTTACCAGCTCCAATATTTCCCTCTATCGCAATATATTTATACTTGCTTATTTTTAGGTTATTCTTAGGATTAGAAACTTTTAAATTAGTTTTTTCAACTTGACTAGTATCTTTGCAATTTCTTAACATTTCTGGAATACTTTCCTTAGTAATTGGATGATTTATTTTTGGATCTATTTCTAATAATGGTGTTAGTACAAATTTTCTATTTTGCATTTTTGGATGAGGCACCCTTAGCAAACTAGAATCTATAACCATATCTTCGATAAATACGATATCTATATCTATAATTCTAGACTCAGGTGTATTTTCTTTAGTTCTTACTCTTCCTAAATCTGCTTCAATATCTAACAGATTTTGCATTATATAACTGGGGGTCTCATTTGAAAATATACTAATGCAAATATTTAGAAAATCGTCACCTTTAAATCCTATTGATTCTGTCTTATAAATACTGGAGATAGATTCAACAACTGCTATCTTTAGATGAATTAATTCTATTGCTTTCTCAAGGTTTTTTAATTTATCCCCAATATTTGATCCTATTGATATATGTATTTTTTTGTAATCATCCATAGTCTATGAACAAATTAAATAAAAGAAATTCATTTATTATCTTTGGTTGTATAAAACTTATGAAAAAACAAGATAAATTATTGGCTCAATATATATATTTGATTTTAGGATCCTTATTTATAACATCTTTAGTTGTCTCAAATTTAATTTTTCAAAAATTCTTTTATTGGCATCCCTTTGAAATAAATATTTTTGGAGAAAAATTATTTGAATTATCAGTTGGGATTCTTCCCTATCCAATAACATTTTTAATAACAGATTTAATAAGTGAAATCTATGGAAAGAAAAAGGCTAATTCAATTGTAACTGTAGGAATTTTTGCTTCAATTTTTTCAATATTAATTATATATGTTGCCAATTCAGTGCCTGCAATAAATGAATCACCAATAAATGATGAACTATTTAACACTGTTTTTGGAAGTACAGCTATAGCTGTATTTGCAAGTATGATGAGTTATTTGTTTGCCCAATATATTGATATACAAATCTATCATTTTTGGAAAAATCTAACTAAAGGGAAAATGCTATGGTTAAGGAATAACTTTTCTACATTTTTCTCACAATTTATTGACACATTTACAATTATTCTTCTTTTATGCTTGTCAAATGTTCTAATGTGGGATCAGTTTCTAGGTTTGCTAATTTCAGGATTTCTATTTAAAGTTCTCATTGCAATAATTGATACGCCATTCTTATATCTAGGCGTTTATTTGTTTAGAAGAAGGTTTAATCTGAAAATAAATGAAGAAATCAATATTGATTAGAGAGAAATTTGGATTAAATACCCCTCATGTGCTCTAACATTCAAAACTTTATTTTCTTCAAATATTAAATATTGCCCTTTAATACCTTTTAAAACTCCTTTAATAACTTGATCATTTTTCAATTTCAAAGATTCTGGCTTAGATGGGGATTCTAGTATTGGGAAATTTATATCAATTATCTTATCCTTTTCTATAAAGTAATGTATTAGGGTATTTGGAATGAAGTTTTTAGCTTGACTTTTATAATTTAATATATTCTCACTTGTTTTTTTATTAATTAGCATCTTTCGCCAATTTGTTTTATCAGAAATATATTTTTTGATTGATATCTCAGCAACACCTGCTAGATATCTATTCGGAACTTCTAAAATTTCAATAGCCTGATGTGCTCCTTGATCAATCCATCTATATGGCGTCTGACTTTTTCTTGTCACTCCAACCTTTATATTTCCTGTATTAGCTAAATATACAATATGAGGCTGAAGTTGAATTTCTTTTTCATAATTAAGATCTCGTTCTTCAATATTTAAATGAGCCTTACTCAATTCAGGCTTAATTATCCAATCAGCAGCCTGTGGTACATCAAAGAAACAATTTTTACAAAACCCCTGTCTGTATATTTCAATATCTGAATTGCATGACAGACATTGATAACCTATAAACTTTATTTTTATTTCTCTATTTAATAATTGATTCATGCATAGCATATCATCTTCAAAATTCAAATAATACCTTACAGGATTATCAAATTCAGAAATCATTTTTTTTATTACGCCTTGAAAATGCATGAAAATTCGCTAAATTTAGTTGAATAAAAGTAAGAAAAAAGTGTCAAATCCATTTATAAATTCAATTGCATCCTGGTTTTTAAAAAAAAGATATCATCAAATTGAATTGTTCATTAAATACCCTAATGAAGTTCAAAATGATATTTTATCAAATCTTGTAAATACGGCAAAAGACACATTAATAGGAAAACAGTATGATTTTAATTCTATTAAGAATTATCATGATTTTTCTAATAGAGTCCCTGTATTCAAATATGAAGATTTTTCAGATAAGATAGATAGAGCAAGAAAAGGAGAAAATAATATTTTTTGGCCAAGTAAAATTAAGTGGTTTGCTCAATCTAGTGGTACTACAAATTCTAAAAGTAAATTTATCCCTGTTAGTCAAGAATCCTTAGATGAATGTCACTATGCAGCAGGCAAAGATCTTTTATGCTTGTACCTAAACAATAATGAAGACTCAATGTTATTTACAGGAAAAAGTTTAAGGCTTGGTGGAAGTAAATCTCCTTATGAAAAAAATGGAACCTATTATGGAGATCTTTCAGCAATTTTAATTGAGAACATGCCTTTATGGCTTGAATTTGGTAGTACTCCTAGTAACAAAACAACATTAATTCATGACTGGGAAAATAAAATAAAAGCGATTATTAAGGAAACTATCCCAGAAAATGTTACTAGTCTTGCAGGAGTTCCATCATGGATGCTTGTAGTATTAAACAGGATATTACAGGAATCTAAAAAGAAAACCATTATTGAAATTTGGCCAAATTTAGAAGTTTATTTTCATGGAGGTGTAAATTTTAAACCCTATATAAATCAATATAAATCTATAATTGGCAATGACAGAATGAAGTACTATGAAATATATAATGCTTCTGAAGGATTCTTTGCAATACAATATGAAAATAATTCAAATGAATTATTATTAATGTTAGATTATGGTATTTATTATGAATTTATACCTATGAGTTCATACAAGTCCAAAGAAAACACAATTATACCCTTAGAGGAGATTAAATTAAATGAAAACTATGCTATGCTAATTTCAACAAATGCTGGCCTTTGGAGATATGAGATTGGTGATACAATAAAATTTACATCTAAATATCCATATAGAATTATTGTTACAGGAAGAACAAAGCATTATATTAATGTTTTTGGAGAGGAAGTTATTATTGAAAACACCGATAATGCTATTAGTAAAATATGCAAAAAAAATAATCTAGAAATAGTAGATTATACAGTAGCTCCAATTTTTATGAAGAGGAAAGAGAAAGGAGGCCATGAATGGTTTATTGAATTCAAAAATTCAATACCAAAAAACATAAGTATTGAGCAGGAAATAGATAATGCTTTAAAAGATGAAAACTCAGATTATGAAGCAAAGAGGTATAAAGATTTTACACTTAATCCTCCTAAAGTAATAATTGGGAAAAAAGGTGTTTTCTTTAAATGGCTTAATAAAAAAAATAAAATTGGAGGCCAAAATAAAGTACCAAGATTAGCTAATAACAGGGATCTTATTGAAGAATTAATTAAACTTAATGGTTAGGATGCAGCCTTTAATTTTTCTAGACTAATTCTAGATAATTGTCCTTCTGCATATTTTTTGGTAATATGTAATCTTTTCTTATCACTTCCAGGCAAATTAAACATTGCGTCATTTAAAATTTCTTCACATAGAGATCTAAGACCTCTTGCACCTAAATTATAATCAACAGCTTTCTCAACTATAAGACCTAACGCTAATTCATCAATCTTTAATTCTATTCCATCCATTTCAAATAATTTAATGAATTGTTTAATGAGGGCATTTTTGGGCTCTGTCAGTATTTTTCTAAGCGCTTCTTTGCTCAAAGGATCCATGTAAGTTACCACTGGCAATCTGCCAATTATTTCAGGTATTAATCCAAATTCTTTCAAATCTTTTGGATTAATAAATTGAAGTATATTTTGATTTGAAATAGCATCTACCTTAATAGATTTATATCCAATTACATTAAAATTTAATCTTTTTGAAATTAATTTTTCAATTCCATCAAAAGCTCCTCCTGCAATGAATAGTATTTTTTCAGTATTAATCTCAATAAATTTCTGATCTGGATGTTTTCTTCCTCCTTTTGGTGGGACATTTACTGTAGTGCCTTCTAATAATTTTAATAATGCTTGTTGGACTCCTTCTCCAGAAACATCTCTAGTAATAGAGGGATTATCACTTTTTCTAGCTATTTTATCAATCTCATCAATGAATACAATTCCTTTTTCTGTTTTTTCAACATTGTAATCTGCAGCTTGTAAAAGCTTACTTAATATCCCTTCAACATCTTCACCAACATATCCAGCTTCAGTAAGGACTGTTGCATCAACGATAGCTAAAGGAACATCTAACATTTTTGCAATTGTTCTTGCAATCAATGTTTTTCCAGTTCCTGTTTTACCAACCATGATGATATTGCTCTTTTCAATTTCAATTTCATCTGATGTCAATTGATTTATTCTTTTATAATGATTATATACAGATACAGAAATAATTTTTTTTGTATAATCTTGTCCAACAATATAGTCGTCTAAAAAACTTTTAATCTGTTGAGGCTTTAATAACTCAGAATCTTTAGATTCAGTTTCTTTCTCTTGTTTTGATTCTTGGAGAATAATTCCATTTGCTTGTTCAATACATTCATCACATATATGTGCATCTATTCCAGCAATTAACAAAACTGTCTCAGCTTTTTTCTTACCACAAAAAGAACAGTGTAGCTCAGACTTACTCATCGAAGAATTTATTCTTTAGTTAATATTTCATCTATCATTCCATATTCAAGAGCCTTATCAGATTTCATCCAATAATCTCTATCACTGTCCGCATATACCTTCTTATAATCCTGTCCAGTATGTTTGCTAATAATCTTATAAAGTTCCTCCTTTAAAGTAAGAATTTGCTTAGTGGTAATTTCAATATCACTTGCTTGACCTTGTGTTCCCCCAAGAGGTTGATGTATCATAACTCTTGAATGAGTTAATCCGCTCCTTTTACCTTTTTCACCAGCACACAAAAGAACTGCTCCCATTGAAGCTGCCATCCCAGTACATATTGTAGCTACATTAGGTTTTATCAATTGCATAGTATCATAAATTCCTAGTCCAGCATAAACACCTCCGCCTGGAGAATTTATATAAATCTGGATATCTTTAGATGAATCTGTGCTTTCTAAAAATAATAATTGAGCTTGTATAATATTTGCTACTTGGTCATTTATTCCTGTTCCTAAAAATATTATTCTATCCATCATTAATCTTGAAAAGACATCAAATACAGCTATATTCATTGGTCGTTCCTCAATAATATTGGGAGTAAGTCCAACAGGATACATACTACTTATTATTTTATTGTAATAAGTGCTACTAATCCCTTGGTCTTTAGTAGCAAATTTTTCAAATTCTCTGGAAAAGTCCATTTATCTTTCAATTATTTAATTATAAATATAGTAATTTTAAATTAGGAAGAATATGCTTCTTTTATGAACTTCTCGTAAGATAATTCTTTTGTTTTAACATTAGTATTCTCTTTAAAGAAAGTTAATATCCTATTGCTAGTTAATTGCTCCGTTAACCTTTTAATTTCATCCTTATTTTGTAAAACTCTTGTAACTACATCGTCTAACTCCTTATCAGAAGGATTAGATTGACCATATTGATTCATTTGAGCTTTGATTAAATCCCTTGTGTAAGATTTTAGGTCATCAAAATTAACTTGCAAATTATTATCAGCTACTAATTTGCTTTCTATTAATTGATATTTCATTCCCTTCTCAGATTTTTTATATTCTTCTTTTGCTTCATCATCAGATAATTTTTTTTCAGAATTAATTTTGATCCATTTGGTCAAGAATTCGGAAGGTAATTTAAATTTAGTATTCTCAATTAAGTGTTCAATAATATCATTCATTAACTTTTGGTCAGTTTGATTTACAAACTGTTTTTCAATATCATCAGATATTTTCTTCTTTAATTCAGTTACATTCTTTACAATGCCCTTTCCATAAATTTTATCAAATAATTCCTGATCTAAATCGGCTGGTTCTTTATAATTGATTTCATCAATATTTAAATTTACTTCTATATCTATATCCTTAGCTCTATCATTGGATATTCCTAATACTTGAATTAGATCATGATTATCATTAAATAAATCTTTTACATCAATATTAATAGAATCCCCTACTTTTAATCCTAATAATTTTTTTAAAGTCTTCTTACTTTTTACTCTGTTTAAGTTAAAAGTTGATTTATTATTAATTTCATCTTCATGGGTAAAAACTCCTGTAATATCACAATCTTTCTCGATATTTTTTTTAGTCGTCAGTTTACCATATTGCTTTTGAATACTACTTATTTGCTCATTAATCATTTTCTCATCCGCTTTAACAATATAATTTGTAATAGGTTTTTTAAATTTTAGTTTAATATCAAATTTTGGAGTTAATCCTACTTCAAATTCAAAAGTTATTTTATCAGAATCCCAATTAATATTGTCTTGAGGAATAGGAATAGGCCCGCCAAGCATATCTATTTCATTGTCTTTTATATAATTCCTTAATTGCTTGTCTATAAGCTTATTTACCTCGTCCATTATAACAGCCCTCCCATATTGTTTTTTTATTAAACCCATTGGAACATGGCCTTTCCTGAACCCAGGGACATTTGCAGTTTGTGAATATTTATGCAATACACTATTCACTTGTTTAGCGTAGTCTTTTTTGTCAATTTCAATTGTTATTTTGCCGTTAAGCTTATCAATATAGTTTGATGCTATTTTCATTTACAAGAGGTAAAAACAGGTTTGCGAAAATACACTTTTTTTAAAAGGCATCAAAGTTAATTATTAGTATTTATCTTTTATGAAATCTAGAATTGTATCAAAAAAATTATCTGGATTATCAACATGCAACCAATGATTTGAATTTGGAATTGTTATAATTGAAGCTTTAGGAAAATATTTTGTTATTTCAGTTTTGTCATTATCATTAATATAATTAGAATATTCTCCTTTTAGGAACAGTGTGCTATTTAAAAAATTAGATTCGTGCTGAACTCTTTCGCCTATATTAGATATATTCTCAGATAATGAAGATAAATTAAATCTGAAAGCAAGTTTATTTTTATCAATCCAATAGAGATTTTTTAGTAAAAAATTTTTCATTGGAATATCATCAATATATTTTGATAATTTCTGTTCAGCTTCTCCTCTGGAGAGAATAGAATTCAAGTCTAAGGAAACTAGTGCTTCAATAATTTTATCATGATAAATAGGGTAATGTTTTGGTGCTATATCAATGATGATTAACTCTGAAATATATTCTGTATGTTTTAAAGCAAAATTCATTGCTGTTTTCCCCCCCATTGAATGACCCATCAAAATACAATTATGAATTTTATTATGATCTAAATAATATTTTAGGTCCTTTACAAGAAGATTGTAGTTGAATTCATTGCTATGAAAACTTCTGCCATGATTTCTTTGGTCTATTAGATGTATACAAAATCCTTCAGACTCTAATTTATTTGCATATGTTTTCCAATTATCTCCAGACCCAAAAAGACCGTGTAAAATAACTATTATATTATCTCCTCCTCCAATAATCCTTGAATGTAATAACATTTATTTAAGATATGATAAATATTTTTTTATAACAGTTTCAATTCCCAGATCTAAACTCTCAGCAATTAATGCATGGCCAATAGAAACCTCAAGCAAATTTTCAATGTTATTTTTAAAGAACAATATATTATCCAATGATAAATCATGACCTGCATTAATTCCAATTCCCATTTCATTAATAAGTTTAACACATTTTCTATATGGCTCTATAGCTTTTTCCTTATTTATTTTATAATTCTTTGCAAAACCTTCGGTGTAAAACTCAATCCTGTCAGCACCTATTTCATTAAGAGGTTTTATATATTTTAATTCGGGGTCTAAAAAAATTGATGTTCTTATTCCATTAGAATTCAATTCTGATACTATTTCTTTTAAATAATTTTTATGTTTCACAGTGTTCCATCCAGCAGATGAAGTTAAATCAGACTCAGCATCAGGGACTAAAGTAACTTGATCTGGTTTATTCTTAATCACCAAATCAATAAATTTCTTGATAGGGTTTCCTTCAATATTAAATTCTTTGTAAACAACTGGCTTTAAATTGTAAACATCTGAATATTTTATATGCCTTTCATCTGGCCTTGGATGAATAGTTATTCCGTCTGCCCCAAAGGATTGTATTTTTTTTGCAAAATTTATAAGGTTTGGGTAATCTCCTCCTCTAGAATTTCTAAGAGTTGCTATTTTATTGATATTAACACTTAGCTTGGTCATGTTAAAATTTTATGTGAAAATACAAACTAGTTACACCTAAAACTAACATAATTTTAATTAATTTGCACCATAGTTTCATATCCTATTATAACAGAATATTTTTAATATTTAGCAGTTGATGAAAGTAGCAGTATTTACAAACTTATATAAGAATTATTCTTCAAAACATTTCCTTTCAACTATAAAAAAATTACGTAATAAATCTATAGATGTATTCATAGATGAAAAATCTATAGAAAATATGGGGCAAAAAAAATATAGTTCTTTTTCAGCACATGTTGGGGCTTTCTCTAAACTGGATAAGTCATTTGATTTTGCAATCTGTATAGGTGGCGATGGTACAATACTAAGGGCAGCTTCTTATATTAACAATCTTTCAATTCCTATAATAGGGATAAACACTGGAAGATTGGGGTTCTTGGCAAAAATTAAAGCCACTAAAATTGATGGAGCAATTAGTGCAATAATTAATAAAAAACATGAAATATCTGAAAGGACTTTAGTTGCAATTTCATCAACAACTGAGAATGGAAAAACAAAAAAATTAGGCTATGCTCTTAATGAAATAAGTATAACTAGAAAAAATACTACATCATTAATCACGATTGAGACTAAATTAAATGATAATTATCTTAATACATACTGGGCTGATGGTTTAATTATTGCGACCCCTACTGGATCAACTGGATATTCTCTAAGTTGTGGTGGTCCAATAATAATGCCTGATTCAAAAAATTTGGTTATTACACCAATAGCACCTCACAATTTGAATGCTAGGCCATTGGTTATCCCTGACAATACAAAGGTTAGTATAAAAATCAGTGGTAGAGAAAATGAATTTTTTGTCTCACTAGATTCCAAAATAACCACTCTTAATAATGAAAATATAATATCTATAAAAAAGGCATCGCATACAATAAAAATGATTGAATTGGAGAAAGAAAATTTCCTTAAGACATTAAGAGACAAGTTATTCTGGGGAAAAGATAAGAGGAACTAAACAATAAAATTAATTGATAGTAGTTTTATAATTAAATTTTTATTTAGAGTTAATGGCATTCAAAACCAAATCAGGTGCTTTAAGATTAGTACAATTTATATTAATTATAATATTTAACTATCAGCTCTGTAATAGTCAAATATATGAGATTGGAGGTACTATTGGAGGTACTAATTTTATTGGAGATGTAGGTAATACTACATTTATTAACCCTAATGAATCTGCGTTTGGAGGAATAATCAAATGGAATAGGAGTCCAAGACATTCATATAGACTTTCATTTATTTCAGCAACAATTAGTGCTAACGATCTAGACTCTGATGATCCTAGAAGAAATGAGCGTGGTTATAATTTTAGTAGTAGTTTAAAAGAACTATCAGTAGGGATGGAATTCAATTTTTTTGACTATAATCTACATGAATATGACGTCATATTCACCCCTTATATATATTCAGGAATAATTTATTCTAAATATGAAAATTTATTATTTAATGGAAATAATCTTCAGAACAGTGGTGATTATGAATGGAGTTTTGGAATTCCAATGGTACTAGGAATAAAATATAGAATATTTGAAAAAATTATTTTATCATTTGAAATAGGAGCTAGATATATCTTTTCTGACAAAATTGATGGCAGTCTTCCATATAATGAAAATTTTAATTATACATTTGGTAATGAAAATAATAATGATTGGTATATGTTTTCAGGATTTAATTTAACCTATACATTTGGAAGACAACCGTGTTATTGTAATATAAAATGAATTTAAAAAAGGACATTATTATTGATTCTATCCCAAATCATATTGCTATAATAATGGATGGCAATGGAAGATGGGCAAAACAAAAAAATAAGAGTAGAAGTGATGGCCATAAAGAAGGAAAAAAATCTGTAAAAAAAATAGTTAAAGCATGTGCTGAATTAGGTGTTAAAAATCTCACCCTATTTGCATTCTCAACTGAGAATTGGAATAGACCAAAATTAGAAATAGATTTTTTAATGAAATTACTTCTAACTTCTCTAAATCAAGAATTAAAAACTCTAACCAAGAATAATATCAGATTTAAAACAATTGGAAATTTGAAAAAACTTCCTAAAAAACTGGCATCGTATTTGATTAAAGTAACTAAAAAAACACAGAATAATAACAAGATGACCTTAACAATTGCACTAAGTTATGGAGCAAGAAAAGAAATTGTAGATGCTATACAAGCAATTGGGGATAAAGTTAAAAATAACTTAATTTCTTTAAAAAATATTGACGAATCCGTAATAAATCAGCATCTTTACACTCATTATTTACCAGATGTAGATTTATTGATAAGAACAAGTGGTGAAAAAAGAATTAGTAACTTCTTATTATGGCAAATTGCTTACGCTGAGCTTTACTTTACAGAAAAGCTATGGCCTGACTTTTCTAAAGAAGATTTTTATGAGGCAATTGTAAATTATCAACAAAGAGAGCGCAGATTTGGAAAAACTAGCAAACAGATTAATTAAAAATAAATTACAATTGAAAATTAAATTTTTTCTTGCATTTCTTTTGTCTATCTCTTTCAGTCTAAATTTATTTTCTCAGGAAGAAAACAAATCCAGCAAAAGTATAATTGGAGAAATAACTGTCTCAGGGAATACCTCTTTTAGTCCTATTACAATTATTACCTATTCAGGACTTAGAGAAGGTGATGAGATATCAATTCCAGGTGAGAAAATTAGTACGGCAATAAAAAAATTATGGGAATCAAATCTCTTTAGCTCAGTTGAAGTATTTAGAGTTAAACAATTAGACAATATTGTTGATTTAGAAATAAAACTGATTGATTTACCTGAATTGACTAAACTAGAAATTAGTGGAGTTAAAAAAAGAAAACATGAAGATATAATTAAAGAAAACAAGTTACAGATAGGAGTTAAAGTAACTGAAAATTTAATTACAACTACCAAGAATTACTTAGAGAATAAGTATAAGAAAAAAGGGTTTTTAAATACAAAGGTGACTATACTTACTGAAGAGGTAATTGACTCAACAAATAAATCTAAGGTGAAAATAGCATTAGACATTAATAAAGGCAATAAGATCAAAATTAAAAAAATTGTATTTGATGGAATAGATAATTTAAACTCAAAGTCTCTTCAAAAATCAATGAAAAATACCAAGAAATCAAAAATTTTCAGATTTTGGAAAAGATCAAAATATATTGAGGATGATTTTAAAGAAGACTTAGTTAGCCTAGTAGATAAATATAAAGAAAATGGTTTTAGAGATGCCAGAATTATCTCAGATACTATTGTAACATATGATAAAAGCTCTATTACATTAAAAATCAAATTACAAGAGGGAGAAAAATACACCTTTGGAAAAATAAATTACCTGGGGAATTCTGTATATACTGATGAACAATTAGATCAAATATTGAAAGTTAAAGAAGGAGATACATACAATGGCGTAGAACTAGAAAAAAGAATTTCTGATGATTCAGATCCAGACTCTGATGATTTATCTAACTTATATCAAAATAGTGGGTATTTATTTTCATCTGTAACTCCTGTTGAGGTTAGTGCTGATGGAAATGTAATAGATCTTGAAATTAGAATTAATGAAGGTAAGCCTGCTTATTTTAATAAAGTTTCTGTTGTTGGAAATGATAAGACAAACGATCATGTAATATATCGGGAAATGAGAACCCGGCCTGGACAATTATATAGTAAATCAAATGTAATAAGGACTATTAGAGAGCTTGGACAACTTGGCTTTTTTGATGCACAATTAATTTCTCCTGATTTTAAAAATGTAAATCCAAATGATGGGACTGTTGATCTAGAATATACCGTTGTTGAAAGAGGATCTAGTCAAATTGAATTACAAGGTGGTTATGGTGGTGGTGGCTTTATTGGAACATTAGGATTATCATTTAATAATTTTGCAGCTAAAGATTTATTTAATAAAGAGGCATATAATCCAGTTCCTATGGGTGATGGTCAAAAGCTGTCTTTAAGATTACAAGCAAGCAGATTTTACACACAGAATAGTTTTAATTTTACTGAACCATGGTTAGGGGGGAAAAAACCTGTCCAATTCTCAGTTCAATTGTCTCAAACAAAACAATTTTTGTTTAATCCAGTTACATATAAGGCGGATAAATCAAAATCATTTAATATAAGTGGTATATCTGTTGGGCTGGCTAAAAGATTGACTGTCCCTGATGATTATTTCACTCTTGCACAATACATTGGATTTCAATATTATAATTTAAATGATTACAATACAGGCCTATTCACATTTGGTAATGGATCTTCTAATAATCTATCCTATACTGTAGCCTTAAGTAGAAATAATACCTTTACTGATCCTATATATCCGACAGGTGGCTCAAGTTTTAGTTTGTCTGCAAAACTATCATTCCCTTATTCTGCAGTTAATAAGGTGGATTACGCTGAATTAAAAGATGAAAGAGAACAGTTAGTGGATGATCTTGCAAATGATCCAAGTAATACCACTGCATCAGATAGGATAGCTGAAATAGATCAAGAAAGGTATAGATGGCTTGAATTTTATAAAATTAAATTTAAAGGTGAATGGTTTGCAGCATTAACAAAAAAACTAGTATTACGACCTGCTTTTGAATTTGGTTTTCTTGGAGCTTATAATAATGATAGGGGAATTATACCTTTTGAAAGATTTTTCTTAGGAGGAGATGGATTAGGTATGTATAGTTTAGATGGAAGAGAAACTATAGCTCTTCGTGGTTATCCTAATCAGTCATTATCAAATCAAGATGGAGGGACTATTTATAATAAATATTCTTTAGAAATGAGGTATCCAATAAGCCTTGGAGAACAAGCTAAAATATTTGCTCTTGCATTTATTGAAGGAGGTAATTCATATAATAGCTTCAGAGATTTTAATCCATTTCTAATTAAACGTTCCGCAGGACTGGGTGTTCGCTTGTTCATGCCTGCATTTGGTTTACTTGGTATAGATTTTGGTCATGGATTTGATGCTGTACCAGGACAATCTCAAAAACATGGATGGGAAACTCACTTTATAATTGGTCAATCATTCTAATAATAAATAATTCTATGTTAAAATATATTCCTATATATTTCGTTTGATAATCATAAAATATTCTAAATGAAGAAATTTATAATTCTAATCACTATACTTTTAATCTCCAGCTATACATTTAGTCAAAGAGGGGTTAGAATTGGATATGTTGATACTGAATATATTTTGCAAAATCTATCTGAATATGAAGAAACAAGAGATCAATTAGAGCAAAAAGCAAATCAATGGAAGAGAGAAATTGAAAATAGATTTTCTGATTTAAATAATAAAAAAGAAGCGTTAAATGCTGAGAGATTATTGCTTACAGAAGAGCTAATCAAGGAAAAGGAAGAAGAAATTGAAATTGAAAAAAATGAAATTTTAGATTATCAACAAAAAAGATTTGGTCCAAGAGGTGATCTAATTATTCAAAGGAAACAACTAATACAGCCAATTCAAGATCAAATTTTTATAGCAATAAAAGAAATTTCAAAATCAAGAAAATACGATTTCATTTTTGATAAATCCGCTGATATTGTTATGTTATACTCAGATAGGAAATTTGATATTAGTGACCAAATATTAAGAATAATAACAAGGACTAACAATAGAAAACAATTAGACTCAAGAAGAGAGAAACGACAAGCTGAAGAAGAAGATGAAATCATAGCCAGTAATCTAGTAACTGAAGATTTAGATGAAGTTGAGGAAGAAGATAAAACAGATACCCCAAAACCTGAAAAAGTTCTAAGCGCAAAAGAATTAAGAGAAAAAATGTTGCGAGAAAGAAAAGAAAAAATTCTTGCTTCAAGAAAAGTAAAAGATAGTACCTTTATAAAAAATAACAATAACTGAAACAAATAAAAAAAATGAGAAAAATTAAGATTTTATTATTGATATTATGTGTAAGCATAAGTTTTGCTGTCAATTCACAAAGCAAAGTAGCTCATATTAATAGCACTGAATTAGTGTCGTCTATGCCAGAAATGAACGAGGCAAAAACAGAGCTTGAAAAACTTGCTAAAACCTATGAGAATGATATACAAACTATGGCAGCAGAATTACAAAGTAAAGTTAAGCAATATGATACTGAAGCATCAGCTCAAACAGATGAAGAAAATGCTAGAAGGCTACAAGAAGTTCAAGGGATGGAACAAAGTATTCGTCAATATCAAAACCAAGCACAACAAGAATTACAAAAAAAGGAATTTGATTTATTAAAACCTATTACTGAAAAAGCTCAAGCTGCAATAGTTAAGGTTGCTAAAGCTCAAGGATTCGATTATGTTCTTGATTCAACTCAAGGCCAAGGGGTAATTTTAGCAGATGGAAAAAATTTAATTGAAGATGTTAAAAGAGAATTAGGATTTTAATAAATTGTTACTAATGTATTTAATAAGCTGTCTTGTCAAAGACAGCTTTTTTTTATTTTAATAAAATGAATAATAGCCCTATAGGCATATTTGATTCTGGAATTGGAGGTCTATCTGTTTTAAAAGAAATAAATAGAGTCCTTCCAAATGAAAACACTATTTATTTAGCAGACAATAAAAACTGTCCTTATGGAAATAAGGACATTAGTGATATTATAAAGCTGAGTTTAAAAAATGCTTCAGTATTAATTAAAATGAACTGCAAAATAATAGTTGTTGCATGTAATACTGCTACAACAAATGCTATAAAAGAAATTAGAAGCTCCTTTACAGTTCCAGTTATAGGAATTGAACCTGCAATTAAGCCTGCAATTCTTAATACTAAAACTAATAAAATAGGAGTGCTAGCAACTGAAATGACACTAACTAGTAGCTTGTTTAATCAAACCTCAAACAAATTCTCTAACAACATTGAGATTATTGAACAAATTGGTTTTGGATTAGTCAATCTGATTGAAAAGGGGGATATTAATAAGGGAAACACAAAGCAGCTTTTAAAATCCTATATAGATCCAATGTTAGATTTAAATATTGATCAATTAGTATTAGGATGTACACATTATCACTTTCTCATTCCAATTATTAGACAAATAATACCTGAAAAAATAACAATTCAAGACCCTAATAAAGCTATTGCAAAACAAATAAAAAAAATATTAAAAAGTGAAAATCTTGAAAATACCTTAAAAAGTAATTACAAAAATAAAGTATATGCAAATGAGAATACTGAAATAATTGATAATATTATTAATTCAAATGGAGAAGTTAATTCCTTAGACTTCTAAATTATTTTATCCAAGGACAATTACAATCATATTGTTCTTTTCTACAGCCAAAATTAAATCCTAATGTAAGTTGATGATATCCACCATTATCGAAGACTACAGAATTTGACTGATATGAGTAATTATAGGCAAATACAAAACTATTAAATTCAAGGCCTAATAAAGGAGTTATATATTCTAATTTTTGCGTTTGAACTTGATCATCAGAATTTAAATATTCTGCACCATCAAAACTTCTTCTATATGATAATCCAGCCCAAATTCTTCCAAAATCTGTTTCTTTATACACTTTGAAATTTGTGTCCAAGAATGTCTCTTGCGTCGCATCCTTATAAGCAAACATAACTGATGGCTCAAAATTCCATTCTTCTGAAGCGTCACTAAATAAATACCCAGTAGAAAATAAATATGTTCTTAAATTATTATAACTCAGCCCTTGTTCATTAAAATTTATACCATCATTATTAAGTAAATTTTTAATAGAAGCGTGTGCATAAAATTCTAAATATTGGTATGAGAATCCAAAATCAATATTAAAATCTGTTGCACTTTGTTCTACTCCAGCAATAATTGGATCAAATCCTCCAGCTAAAAAGGAAGTTTCATCAAGCTTGTATTGAATCATTCCGGCACTAATTCCAAATGACAGCATGTCTAAATCTAATTCGCTTCTTGAAAATAAAATATGATGTGCGTATGTTAAATAAGCTCCCGTTTGTGAATGATATCCATTCATGTCATTAAAAACAATTGCTCCAATAGCAGATCTAGAATCTCCAATTCTTGTATTTACACTAATAGTCTGCAATTGAGGAGCTTTTTCATGATCAAACCATTGTTGTCTTCCTGTAACTCTTACCTTTCCACAATTGGAAACTCCTGCCATAGAAGGATATAATAAATAATAGTTGTCAGTCAAATAATCGGAATATATAGGCAATCCTTCCTGTGCATTAGCTGATAGAAAAGTTGCACAAAATAAAGAGAAATATAATATATTCTTTCTAAAATCCATAAAACAAATTATTGACAAAAATCATGTCCAATATTAAAAAAATAGTCACATGGTAATTTTGGTCGATCAAATATATAAATTTTATAAGACATTATACCTAGTAATTGATTTTATGTATACGCTATATTTTATTACTTTTATCAAAAATTTAGTATGAGCAAGTACAAAGTTTCTATCTGTGAAACAAAAAATAAATTTATAGTAAAATTTGAAATAAATGAATTTATTACAAATCATCAAAATTATGAGTTCAATAATATTGATGAAGCTACTAACTCTCCACTGGCTAAGGAGTTATTTTATTACCCATTTGTTAAAAAAATATATGTTACCTCCAATTTTATTGCAATAGAAAGATTTAATGTTGTTGAATGGGAAGATGTTCAAGATGAAGTTGCTAAAAAAATCGAAAATTACCTCAATCAAGGAAATACTATTATTTCAGAAAATAGTAATGATAAGAAAATCCCTATAAGCATCTATTCAGAAAGCACTCCAAACCCTGCAGTACTAAAATTCGTAGCAAACAAAAAACTTGTTGATTTTCAAATAGAATTTAATTCTATTGATGAATGCGAAAACTCACCCCTAGCATTAAGACTTTTTAATTTTCCTTTTGTTAAAAGTGTTTTTATTGATAAAAATTTTATTTCTATAACAAAATATGGTGTCTCTTCTTGGGATGATATTACATTAACAATAAGAAATTTTATTAAAGAATATCTGGAAAGAGATAACAAAATTTTGACTGATGATTATCAAAAGGAACAGGTAATTGATCAAGACAGTTTAGATGAAACATCAAAGGAAATAGTCTCTATACTAGATGAATATATTAAACCGTCCGTTGCAGCCGATGGAGGCAATATCATGTTTAAATCATATGATAAAGCGAATAAATCTGTTAGTGTAATTCTTCAAGGAGCCTGTAGTGGATGCCCTTCATCAACTATTACATTAAAAAATGGAATTGAAAATATTCTTAAAAAAATGCTAAATGGAAAAGTAGAAGTTGTTGAAGCAATTAATGAATAATAATTTCATTTTGTACTTTTGATTATATGAAAAAAGTTATTTCCTTTTTTTTATTGTTAATCATTATGATTAACTCCTGTAGTGAAAAAACTTCTAAAATGAGTAATAATTTAATTAACGAAACTAGTCCATACCTGCTTCAGCATGCTTATAATCCTGTTGACTGGAATCCTTGGAATAAACAATATTTAGAAAAAGCTAAAAAAGAAAACAAGTTAATAATTATAAGTATTGGCTATTCTTCTTGTCATTGGTGTCATGTAATGGAAAAAGAAAGTTTTGAAGATTCTCTTGTTGCTAGCATAATGAATGAAAAATATATTTCAATTAAAGTTGATAGAGAAGAGCGCCCTGATGTTGATCAAGTATATATGAATGCTGTTCAATTAATGACAGGAAGTGGAGGGTGGCCATTAAATGTTGTCACACTACCAGATGGTCGGCCTATATGGGGGGGAACATATTTCCCAAAAGATCAGTGGATTAATGCTTTAACACAAATTTCTGATCTATATAATAAAGAGCCTGAGAGGTTTATTAACTATGCAGATACATTAGAAAAAGGCATAAAATCATTAGATATAATTACAACAAATGATAATCAAGAATTATCATCCATAGACATAGATAAACATATTGGCAGCCTTGTCAATAAAATTGATAAAAAGAATGGGGGATTCTCTGGAGCTCCAAAATTTATGATGCCAAATAATATTCATTTCTTGCTAAGAAGTGCATACCAAAATAATGATAAAGAAACATTAAAACTAGTTAATCTTACCCTAGAAAAAATGGCATATGGTGGAGTCTATGATCAAATTGGAGGTGGATTTTCAAGATACTCAACAGATGAAAAATGGCATATTCCACATTTTGAAAAAATGCTTTATGATAATGCTCAACTCATTAGCCTATATTCAGATGCATATTTGATTACAAATAATGAATTATATAAAAATGTAGTATATGAAACTATAAATTTTGTATTGAAAGAATTGACAAATTCTAATGGAGGTTTCTATTCATCCATTGATGCTGACAGCAAATCATTAGATGGTAAAGAAAATGAAGGAGCTTATTATGTTTGGAAAGAAGATGAGCTAAAAAAATTACTTAAAGATGAATTTATAGTTTTTTCTGACTATTATAATATTAATAAATATGGATATTGGGAAGATGATAATTATGTCTTGATTAAAAATAAATCTGATGCAGCATTTGCAAAAGCACATAATTTATCAAAAGAAGAAGTGAGTAAAAAAATAGATGCTTGGAAAAAAATACTGATTAAAGCAAGAGATAAAAGATCTAGACCTAATATTGACGATAAAATATTAACCTCATGGAATGGATTAATGATTGACGCATTTATTGATGCCTATCGAGTTTTTAAAGACAAAGATTTTCTTGATGTAGCAAGTTCTAGTGCTGAATTTATATTAAAAAATATGAAAAAGAGTGATGGAGGATTGTACCATAGTCATAAGGATGGGAAAAGTAAAATTAATGGGTATTTAGAAGATTACGCTACTACGATTCAGGCCTTTCTAAACTTATATGAAAATACTTTAGATGAAAAATGGCTAAACACATCAAATGATTTAATAAAGTATACATATAAAAACTTTTTCAATACTGAAACTAATATGTTTTATTTTACTTCAACATTAGATGATAAGTTAATCTCAAGAACTGTTGAATTTAGAGACAATGTAATTCCTTCGAGCAATTCAATAATGGCAAATAACTTATTTAAATTATCTCACTATTTTGATAACAATATATATTTAAGTTCATCACAGCAAATGGTAAACAACATTAAGGATCAAATAGCATTGTATCCTAGTGGATTTTCAAATTGGATGAATTTAATTTTAAATATCAACAAGAATTTTTATGAAATTGCAGTTGTTGGAAATACAGCTATTGAAAAGATTAAAGAATTAAATGAAAATTACCTTCCAAACAAAATTATTATAGGATCTCTAGAAAGCAACCCTCTTCCTTTACTTAAAAACAGATTTGTTGAGGGAGAAACCTATATATATGTTTGTGTTAATAAAGCTTGCAAAATGCCTGTAAAAACAGTAAAAGAGGCTTTAAAACTTATTGAGTAGCATTACACTTAGTGCCTATAAAATCCTTTAAATAAAACGGCTCAAAATTATTTAAATCTTCAAACTGATTGTCATTAAATTTTTTAAATGATAATACTCCCATTTGTCTTGATGAAGGTAACATATCATCAACAAATCTTGCATTTTTGTGAGTAATTATTTCCTTAATTTTTTTGTTCGCATTTCCAATAAAATATACCTCATCTACACTAAGGTATTTATTAAAAGAATTCTCTGTTAATATTTCTGCCTTAGTATCTCTTATTCTATCATTCTTATTATTAAAAACTGCAGAATATACTTCCATTCTTCTAGCATCCAAACAAGCTATTACAATCCCTTTATTGAATACATTTTGAGATAATATTTCTAATGTTTCAATTGATATTAATGGAATATCTAAAGCAAAACACAAACCCTTAGCTGAGGCTACACCTATTCTTAATCCCGTATATGATCCAGGACCTTTACTAACTGATATTGCTGATAAATCTTTAGGACTTATTTTTGAATTCTTTAAAACAGAATCAATAAAAACATGTAAAGATTTTGAATGAGAATAATCCTGCGTATTTTCTTCAATACAATCCACTAGCTCTAAATCATTGAAAAGTGAAACAGAACAATTTGTTGTTGAAGTTTCTATGTTTAATATGTAGGCCAACTAATATATTATTTTACCCGTGTAATAATCCAAAACCTTTGTTTTAAATATAAAATCATACTTTGAATTAATAAGGGATGACTTAGCATTTAATAATCTAATTCTCGCCTGCTCAAGGTCAAAAGAATTTAATGCTCCTAAATCATATCGTTCTTTTGAATTATCAAAAGCCAATGTTTGAGCCTCTAAAGATTTTTGTGATGCTTGATAAGACTTTAAAGCTGCCTTTGCATCAGTATATGATCTTTGAATACTAGATTCTAAATTCAATTTAGCCTGTTCAAGGGCTAAATTACTAGTGTTCTCAAGAATTTTTGATTTAGTTACTCCAGCTTTTGTCTGGTTCCTACTAAAAATTGGAATAGAAATATTCATATTAACTGAATGGCCTTTATTTTCATCTATTTGATCGATAAATGGATCATCATCTGTTAGATTAGAAAAATTTGCTGCTGCATTAAATCCATATCCAAGTGAAATATTAGGCAAGTAAGCACTTTTAGAAATTTTAGTACTTAATTTTGCAATTTCTATGTCATGTTCTGCAGCCTTTATTTCATTTCTATTTTCTAATGCATAATTAAGAATTGGCCTAATGTCCCTATACATTATATTTTCAGATGGAACATCAATTTCAATTACTGCTACATCAAATCCTTCATAAGGAATTTGAAGCAATTGCGATAAATTTAATAATGCCAACTCATGATTATTCTCAGCAATTGTTAAATTCTGACTGTCCAAGCTCAGTGTAGCTTGTGTGTCAATCAAAGTTGATGCCGGTTGTACTCCCGATTCAACAAGGGCCTGAACTTGTTTTATTTGAAAGGCTGAAAATTCATATTGGGATCTAGCTAATTCTAGGTTTTCCTTATTAAATAAAACATTTAAATAAACATTTGCAACATTTAAAGAAATATCATCCCTTAATTTACCTAACTCATATTTATTTTTTTCAAGAGTTAATTTACTTTGATTCAAAATATTTACGTTTCTGAATCCATTAAAAACAGTCTGTGAAAGACCTATTCCTAAGCTTGATGAATAAAATTCTCTATCAGCAAATTCTCCAGGATATAATTCAACTTTTCCTATACTCATAGAGCCAGAAATATTAGAACTAATTCCAGGCATAAAATTACCCTTTGCACTAATTACATCCTGTTCATTTGATAAAATACCGTTTCTTGCTTGAAGAATTGAAATATTATTTTCTAAAGCATAATTAACACACTCTTCAAGTGTCCAAACTTTTTCATTACTAAAAATTGATTGTGCAATTATTAGAACAGTTATTACTAAAATTTTACTTTTCATAAATATCAATTTTAAAATTTAAATTAATCTTCTACTTCTTCATCAGTTTCTTCTCGACTTGCTTCATTGTCATCATCAGTTACTATATTCCACACCTTTATTTCATCATTTTCAGTAACACCTTCTAAGATTTCTACATTTATTCCATCAGAAATTCCGATTTCAACATTCTTTGTCTTATATGTACCATCTTTTTGTTTAATTTCAACAAATGGCTTATCAGTTATTCTATTGAATTGCAATAAAGATTCCTTAACACATAAAATATTTTCCTTGTTTCCTGTTTCCATAATTGCATTAGCACTATACCCCGCTCTTACATTAACATTCTCTGGAATATTTACATTAGCTTTTATTACAAATTGTACAGCTCCTGCTTGTTCTATTCCTTTGGGAGCCACAAAAGTTAATTTTGCTATAAATTCTTCTTCTTCTAAAGCGCCTAATACAACCTTAATTTCAGAGCCCTCCTCAATTTTAGAAACCTCTGTTTCATCTACCTGCCCCTCAAATATCATAATAGTCATGTCTGCAACTGTAGCAATTGTTGTTCCGGCATTAAAATTATTACTCTCAATTACCTGATCTCCCTCTCTTACTGGAATTTCAAGAATTGTCCCCGCTATTTGAGCTAGAATATTCGTATTAGCAGTACTGCCTCCTGTAAGGGTTCCTTTCTTTATAATCTTATAGTCATTTTGAGCCTGAGTTAACACTTCTTTTGATTGCTCCATTGAAAGTTCACTGTTTTCAAAATCCTGTTTGGAAATAACTCCCTTTTCAAATAACTTTTTACTTCTTTCAAATAAAGTTTTTGAATTATTATAGGACAATCTTGATGAATTAATTCTACTATTAGCACTAATAACTGCTTGCTCATTAGGAACCACTCGAATACTTGCTATTAAATCTCCTCTTTTAACTATATCACCTTCTTCAACTAATATTTTATCTATAATTCCGCTTACTTGAGGTTTTAATTCAATTTCATCTTCAGGATTTAGCTTCCCTGTAGCTACTACTTCTTTTACAATAGAGGTATAAAATGGTCTCTCAGTTTCATAGTCTATAATTTCACTAGCATTAGCATCTCTAAAATATTTTAGCACAAATAGCAAGGATAAAAGTATCCCTATAATTACTACGATTTTTAATGTTTTTTTCATATTATTTTTTTTATTTATTCTTCTCTTAATGCGTCTATTGGTTTAATAATTGTTGCTCTTGTTGCTGGAATTAATCCAATTAATGATCCAAAAATCACAAGGATTATCAATGCAACAAAGACAATGAATATAGAAACAGATGCATTTACTAATACTGAATCTGCACCTTGTCCAAAGGCAGAGTCCACTGCCATTAGTATTCCGCCTCCTGAAATTATTCCAAAAATCCCAGCGACAACTGTTAAAATAACTGCTTCTAATACAATTTGTCTTTTTATCTCAAATGGAGTTGCTCCAATTGCTCTTCTAATTCCTATTTCTTTTGTTCTTTCCTTGACTGTAATTAATAATATATTTCCAATGGCAAATACACCTGCTATTAATGTAGCTATTCCTACAAACCAAGTAAGAAATTGCATTCCCAATAAGAATCCTTCAAATCTTTCAAATAGTTCTCCAAGATTAAAACTTCCAAAGGCTCTATTATCATCAGGGTGAACAAAATTTAAATTCTTTAATGCAAGCTTGACATCCTTTTCAATTTGTAAAATATCATAGCTATCCTGTCCTGTTACGGTTATCCATCCAATGTTATCCCCTTGATTATAAACTTTTTGAAAGGTAGTAAAAGGGATATGAATCTGTCCTCCAAAATCAAAATCACCTTGTTTAAAAACTCCAATAACCTTATAGCTTATATCATCCAGCTCAATATATTCGCCTATTGCAACTTCATCTTTTTCAAATAATTGTTCATATGCATCTGTGGAGATAACTGCAACCTTCTTAGTCTGTTCAATATCATTTTGATTAATGAATCTACCACTTGTCAAATTCTTTTTTTGAATTAGATCCAATAGTGGAAGATCTCCAATTATACCAAAACCAGCAGATAAAATGCCTCTAACTACTTGAGACTGTCTTGAATTACGAGGAACCAAAAATTTAATTCCCTGAACATTATTTTTGATCTTTTCAAGATGAGAATATTTTATTCTTGGTGCTCTTCCTTCTTGATATCCTTTAAAGGGCATGCTTGTTGATTGTCCCCAAATAAATACACTATTTGTTGCATAATCACCAAATTGTACATTAAACTTGTTTTCTATCCCTCTTGCTGATCCTAAAAGTGCTATTAAAAGTAAAATTCCCCACCAAACACCAACCATAGTGATAATGGTTCTAATCTTATTTTTGGTTAAGCTTTCTGAAAGCTCTTGCCATGTGTCTATGTCAAATAAAAATCTAAACATAATTTATTCGTCTCTTAGTGCGTCAATTGGTTTTATTAAAGAAGCTCTATTAGCAGGCAGCCATGCTGCAAAAGTTCCAGCTATAATCAGTATTAGTGTGGCTCCAACAACTAAACTTGTACTCACTCCTGGATCTGTTATAAAATATTCTTTTAATGTATCTTTCATTGAGTCTAAAATTAAACTCCCAGCAATTAGTCCTAAAAACCCTGAAATTGAAGTAATTAAAATAGATTCAAAAATTATTAAAAGTTTAATAGAACTTGGTGGAGCTCCCAAAGCTTTTCTAATGCCTATCTCTTTTGTTCTCTCTTTAACAATAAATATCATAATATTACTAATTCCTACAATACCTGCTATTAATGTTCCAAAGCCAATAATCAGTACTAGAATCGATAGTACATAATTAAATTGTGATACTTCTTCTAATGCCTGAGCTTGATTTCTTATTCTAACTGCAGCTTGATCTTCAGGTGCAATAGAGAAAATCTGCTTAATTCTCTTTAGCAGCTTATTGCTAAATTCAATAGCCTGATCACCAGACATGCTTGGATTGAATGTTAAATTTATCTGATCAATATAATCATTGCTGCCATAGATTTGTTGTGCTGTACTAATTGGCATATAGATAATTCTTTCTTCATTACTATCTGACCCTTCGGCCTTATCAACATATAATCCAACCACCTTGTATTTTATCTTACTAAGATCTATATATTTCCCAATAGGATCCTCTTCATTGAATAAATCCTCCCAGACTAATTTTCCTATAACAATATTTTTTGCTTTATTTTTTATATCTAATTGATTGATATATCTTCCTTTTGTAATATCAGTCTTTTCAATGAATTGATGATCTGGATTTACAGCTCTTATGGTATAGCCGCTTTTTTCATCCTTATATGAGGCAGTTAAATTTTTATATACTCTACCAGAAATAAACTCTATATCATCTTTATATTCTTTTTTTAGGGTTTCATATAGCTCATTATCAAATTGAATTCTTCTTCCTACCTGCATTCCCTCAACAGCCTTAGTAGTTCTTCCAGAAAATATAAAAATTGAATTATTTGCATCTCCTGAAAATTCAGAGTTAAAAGAATTTTGTAATCCATTGGCAACTCCAAATAATATAGCAAATAACATTATGGCAAATGCAACTGTAAAGCCTGAAAGTAGAGTTCTTAACTTATTCTTACTAATACTCTGAAAAATTTCTCTAAAGAATCCTAAATCAATCATATCTAAACCCTAACTTGTTTAATATTTTTATCCTGCATAATAATTCCATCCTTTAATTTTACCACCCTCTTACACATTTTAGAAATATCTGTTTCATGAGTGACAATAAGAAGGGTTCTGCCTTCATCATTAAGTTGTTGTAAAAACTGCATTATTTCAGCAGATGTACCAGAATCTAAAGCTCCGGTAGGCTCATCTGCTAATAAAAGTTTAGGTTCTGAAGCAAGTGCTCTAGCAATAGCTACTCTTTGTTTCTGGCCTCCTGATAATTCATTAGGAAGATGCTTTGCCCAGTCTTTAAGACCAACTTTATCTAAATGAAAAAGAGCTTTTTCCTGTCTTTCCCTTCTACCTAATCCTTGATAATACAAAGGAAGTGCAACATTTTCTAATGCGTTTTTAAAGTTTATTAAATTAAATGACTGAAAAACAAATCCTAAAAACTTATTTCTATATTGAGCAGCCTTCTTTTCATTTAAGTTTTTTATCTCAACACCATCTAACGTATATTCACCTTCATCATGCTCATCAAGAATCCCAATTATATTTAATAATGTTGATTTTCCAGATCCAGAAGACCCCATAATTGCAACCATCTCCCCTTCTTCTATATTTAAATCTATACCTTTTAAAACGTGCAAACTTGAATCGCCCATTTTATAAGATTTATGAAGTTTATTGATTTTAAGCATATATTTTTTATTAATAAATTTTATTAAATTTTAACATTAATTCTCTTTTAATATTTGAATGTCACTAAAAAACTTCTCAAATAATCTTACTCCTTTAGAAGTTATTTTATATCTAGTCTTAGGATAATTATTTTCAAAACATTTTTTTACATTAATGTATTTTGCTTCCCCTAATTTTTTTAATTGAATACTCAAATTTCCTTTTGTTGATTCTGTTACTTTTAATAAATAATTGAAATCACAGGTGTCAACAGAAATTAAAGTTGACATTATTTTTAATCGGATGATATTAAAAAGTATTTTATCCATAAACCTTACTCATTAGATTTATGAAAATATAAAAATAAGCCAGGAATTGTAAACCCTAAGCTTAAAGAAAATAAATTTACATATGTATATGAAATTTCGGGAATTAATGATGATAAAGTCAAAATCAGTAGTATTGACGCCCCGCCAAGAGTAACTGGTAAATATTTAATTAATATCCCTGAGATTAATAGGCAAATAGCTGAAGTAAATAATATTAAAAATTGTATTGTACCTCCTGCAAAGCCTTGAATAGCAGATAATAGAATAATAAATAGCCAAGCAATTCCAAATATACTCCAAATGACCTTTATAGTCCTGCTTAAATGTGTCTCATAACCTATTTCCCTTCCCATTTTAATATTATAATTTGTCATAAAAACGGTTCCAAAAAAGGGTATAATAGTCCAAAATAATATATGATGCATATTTGTTTCAAACAAATGCAACACATTAAAATATATAATAGACATTACAGAGATTAAGGCACCCCAGAAAATTAAATTCAATGAAAATGGCCTTAATTGTTCCTTAGTTTTATTAATCATTTGATTAATAATTTCAATGTGTTCTTTTGATTCCATTATTTAAAAATTTGAGCAAATATAAACTAGTTTATTTTATAAACCTAATAATAGGTTATAATTATTATCAATTAATATCGCAGGGCTGTTATTGCTTATTCCCATCCCTTAATACCATATTTCCATCCAATCATAACTTATTTCCATCCAATCATAAAGAATCCCTTGTTCTTGAAGATTAATTAATAGATTTGGAAAAGAAAAAAGATTCAATAATAGAAAAGTTAACCAAAGAAAAAATAAGATAGCAAAAACATAAGGGTTAACTATTGTTCTTTTAAACATAATTTTAGCGGCAACAATAATACTAATTCCAATGGTGAGCAATAGCCCTATACAAACTGAAATTAGATGATAAGATGCAATATCCAGATTATTTGATAAATTAAATATATTAACTAAAATTATAATCAAGAACATAAAACATAAAGCAGCTATAAATGTTATAATGATAAATAAAATCAGCCTAAAAAGAATAATTAACACTTTTGCTAAAGTGTTAATTAATGGGGCTATTAATCTAAATGGAAATAAAAAAATCCTTGTTAATGTGCTTTCTTTACCGTTTTTTTTAGCTGTATTTTTTTTAATAAAATCCTCTATATTTGATAGGTTAATATTATATCCTGACATATTCATCTTTTGGCCAATACTACTAGCCTTATTTGTAAAAATCCATAAAAATATATAGAGCAGTAACCCAAATCCTCCAAAGAAAATGCTTATAAAGAAAAAGATCCTAATTAAAGTCACATCAATTTTAAGATAGTTTGCCATTCCCTTTGCAACTCCTCCAATTATCTTATCATCAGGATCCCTGTAAAAAGTTTTTCTAAGATTGGGATCAAAATCCTTAGTTGGAACTCCTAGCCAAAAAATTAGATAAGTAATTAAACCAGGTAATACCGCAAGGAAAAATAAAATTCGAACAATTATTGGATCAATCTTAAAGTATTGAGCAATACCTGAAGCTACACCAGCAATTATACGATTACTTGAATCTCTGTATAATTTTCTATCATAATATGTATCATTATCTTGTGTTTCCTGGTTTATTTCACTCCCATAAGCTTCTTTAAAATCATCCAGTGTTCCCATTATTTTAATCATCTTCCTTACATCGCCTAAATCAATACTTTTTTTATCCACTGAAATTTTGGAAGAAAAATTTTCTGCTATTCTAAGTTCAAAATCTTTAATGATTTCACCTTGGTCGTCAATTGTATTGAAATATTTTTTTACTGATATTAGATATTTTTTTAAAATATCATAAGCATCTTCATCAATATTAAAAATAGATTGACCGATATTGACTGTAAATGTTTTTTTCATGCTATTTTTTTGATTTTAATAATTTTTTAACTGAAGAATCTATTTCTTTCCACGAAACAATTAATTTTGAAGTATATTTTATTCCAAGATCTGTAATGGAGTAATACTTTCGAGGAGGTCCCTGGGTAGACTCCTTCCACTGATGTTTAATATAGCCTGAAAGTTTAAGTCTATTTAAAAGGGGATACACAGTCCCTTCTACTACTATTATTTTAGATTTTTTTAATTCCTCTATAATATCAGAAGTATAGACTTCATTTCTTGAAATAATTTGCAAAACACAAAATTCAAGCAGTCCTTTTCTTATTTGAATTTTAAAATTTTCTGTACTCAATTGTAAATAAGGGATTAGTTTATTTTTGTTTTTTCAATTCTAATAATAATTATTTCTTTGCCATCTTCTTCCTTTTCCTCAGAAGTAATAATCCACTCTCCTGCAAGACCGTCTAAATTTTCACCATCAATAGTAAAGTGAAAATCGTTCGTTACGTCAACACTAGGCTCCACATCAAGTCTACATGAAGTTAGAGTGAATACAAAAGCTAATAAAATCAATAGTTGTTTTTTCATTTTTTTTTATTTTAAATTTATTTTTTATCTATACTTATTATTTTAGTTTCCTAAACTAAATGTTGCTTTAATTAAAAATGTATTTTCTGGTTTATCTTTTAATCCAAGACCAATTCCATCCACTAAGCTTTCTGAGGTATCAATAAAGGTGTTTAATCCTTGTGACCAAACAAAATACAATTCTGAACCTTTTCTATATTCCCACCTTACAACTAAATTTGATCTAAACTGTACTGTAGAAAAATTAGGATTATAAAATCCATAGTCTGAAGTTCCGTCAAGATTATGATCAATACTGTAATAATTATCTGTAAAATCTATTTGATTTTCATTATAAAGATTAAATCTATTATTTAAATTATCTGCAGTAGGATTTGTAACGTATTTAAACTCATTATATTTAGCTCTAAAAATAAAAGGCTGTCCATAATATTGAAAAGTTAATTCTGGATTCACAGTATAGTTTAATCTTATTGCACTCATTAACATATGACTATCCAAACTAGCTAAAATATATTTATTAGAACCATCATAATTTACAGTAGTAACATATTGTGTTTTATTTGGGTTGTGTGAGTACTCAGGATTTATAGAAACCAAGAGCTTATCTGATGGAGAATAAGTTAAACGAGTCTTTAGTTTAAAAAAAGAAAAATTATTTTGTGTTGCTTGTGAATAAACTGCCCCAATCATACCTGTTAATTTTTTACTTTCATCGCTCATTATAAATGTGTACACATAGTTCTCTTGATTAAATTTCCATCTAGGTCCACCTTGTAAAAAGGTATTTATATAAATTCTTGGTTTATGGTTAGCTCCTATATTAATTCGATACATGTTTTTAAATTGTACTCCGCCATTTAACTGATACTGAGTTCGGTTATGATTGCCTTCAAAATCATAAGTTGAAAACTGCTGAAATCTAATATCAAAATCTCTAACATTTCCTTTCGGTTTTAAACTCCTATATGAAACATTTGCAAACTGAGCCTTACGATCAGCTTGTTTTAAAAAGCCTAAATCATTTAGTTCTAACTCTGGAGAATGCCAATCAAATCCAAGATCATATGTCCAATGTCCGCCCCCTTGTTTACCAATCATAAATACACCTCCTGTCCCTGTTAAGCTAGTTTTAGTTGGATCAGCTTCTATGTGAGTTGCATCAGCTCTTTGAAATAAATGTGTGATTGATGTTTGGGTTCTATATATAGATTCTTCACTTCCTTTTACCTTGCTTCCAATAAATTTTCCTTCAAAATAATAGTTCTTATTACTCCATTGATGTTTGAAATCTATCCCCGCTGTTGTAGCAGATTTATGAAGGAAATTTAAATTATCAGGGAGTTCAGATCTATTTGTAGATGTTAAAATTCCACCAACAAAAGTATTGTTATCATTAAAGTCTTTTTGGATTCTGGTGACTAAATAATTTGTAAGTGGTTCCACTTTTTCTCTTCTTGTTGTATTTTCTCCATCACTAATATTAGCATATTCATTAGCTGTTACACTCTCAAGCACTCCAATAGACCATCCATTTTCTGTTTTGCCAGAAAATTTAGCTGCACCTATTATTTTGGTAAACTGAGGTGATTTGTAGTATTCGTCAGAATTAAGACTTGGGGATCCACTTGGTGCCTTGCCAATTCTTCTAGAAAAAAACAGATTGTCATCCTCTGGACCAAAACTATAGTCAAAAATATTTTTGCTTTCTACAAAGAATGGTCTTTTTTCCTGCATGAAAATTTCGAAACCATCTAGCGTAATTACCGATGGATCAGCCTCAACCTGTCCAAAATCAGGATTAAAAGTTAAATCTAAAATCAAATCATTTGTAATTCCAAACTTTGCATCTAACCCTCCATCAAAATTAGTATCCCTTCCATCTCTATAGGGGTTGTTTGTCTCGCTTTCATACGTATTTAATGAGGTAGTTACAAACGGACGAATATCTACTTGCTTTTTAGATTCAATATCTAATCCGTGCAGCTCTCCACTTTCACTTACCCATCCTGCTGCATCTACTGGAACATGATCCCATAATGATTTTTCGTCTATTCGATAAATTGCTCTCATTATATTAAATCCCCATATAATATTGCTTCCATCTTTAAATCTTAATTGATTTATAGGTATTTTTATCTCTGCATTCCATCCAAGATCATCAATTGTAGTTTTTACTTCCCATATTGGATCCCAAGAGAAGTCTTCATTTTCTCCATTGTCTGAAGCAATCCAATCTGCTTGATTCCCACCAGCTCCAACACCAAACATAAATGCAGTTCGTAAATCATGATAACTATCAATGGCAATGTAAATACCATCACTATTTATATTATCTCTTCTAGATAACCTACTAATTATTTTCTCCGGCTCAGAATCAAAAGCTCTAATAGCTATATAAAGATTTTCATTATCATATAAGATTTTAAATCTTGTTTCTTGACCTGGATCAGTGTTATTGTCAGGTTCAAATTCTGTAAAATCACCTCCCCAAACAACAGTGTCCCAAATAGGTTCATTTATTAGCCCATCTATTGTGGGGGCATTTGCCTTATCTATTTTTACAGTGGTGTAAACCTTTTTCACATTAGGATCATTTTTTGTTTTCCCGTAGAAAAAATTATTTACAAATAATAATAGTAAAATTAATGTTTTTATTCTGTTTTGCATAGTACTATGTATTACAAGGCAGCAAAACTAAATAAAAAATTGGATTAGGCAAATTATTTTTAGAAAAAAATTATAAATAATATTAATGTTTTTTATTCAGTCTTGCATAGTTCTATTTATTACAAGGGAGCGTAAATAAATCTTCAACCTTACATTTAAGAGTTTTTGCAATTTTTAATGAAAGAACAGTTGAAGGAACATAAATTCCATTTTCAATTGCATTGATACTTTTTCTTGAAACATCTGCGCTGTCTGAAAGTTTTTGTTGAGTTAATCCTGCTGATTTTCTAATTTCTTCAAGATTATTTAAAAGATTTTTGTGATTTCTGCCCAAAACTATTTCTTTTCAAATTCATCAACAGCATTAGTTAGTTCTTCACTAGTGTTTGGATAAAGGTATCCTGCAATCAAAGTCCCTACACCTATTAATCCTACCAAAACTCCAACACCTTTTAATATACTTCCAAGTGCTATATAACCAAAGAAATAGAGACCAACACCAACAAATATTGTTATAACTCCATTTCTGCGATAATCTATTGGCTCATCTTTCCTTTCATCAAAAATATGCAAAAGCTCCTCTAATTTATCTGGATCATCTATGTGTTTAGCAATCTCTAGCACAGTTTGTCTCTTATGTTTTGCATCATGATATAGCCACAGAAATACAGCTATTGGGACAATTATCCCTGTTAGTATTCCTAATATTGGTATTAAATTTTCCATAATTATATTTTATTTTTTTGATTAATGTAACGCAAACTTAACATTTTTTTAATGATACGCAAACGTTACATCAATTTTTTTTTAAAATAATTTATTTTTTAAATTTTTTATAAATAAGAAAGCCTATAACACCAGCAACAATATAAGGTATAGCCATTAAATATATTATTCCATCATTTAGACCAGCTGATACACTTTGATCCTCCTGACTCTCCAAAACAGCTCTACACATTGCACACTGACTAAAAAGATCAGTCAAATTAAAAAAGAAAATTAATATGAGAATTTTAAACTTGTTCATGTTAATAATAAGGAGATATCATTAAATACACTATTACTCCAGTTACTGCTACATATAGCCAAAGAGGAAATGTAATTTTTGCGATTTTTTTATGCATAACTATATTATTAGTTATTGCTCTGACATAAGTAATTAAAACAAAAGGGATAACACAAATGGAGAGCAATATGTGTGATATTAATATAAAAAAGTATATATATTTTATTGTTCCTTCCCCGCCAAATGGCGTAGGATCACTTGTCATGTGATAGGCAATATACATCACAAGAAAAAGCAATGAGAGACCAATACAAATTCTCATTAGTAATGCATGTAGCTTTCTTTTTTTGTTTTTAATTAGTATAACTGAAACAATCAAGAGAATTGCAGTCAAAGCATTTATTCCTGCATAAATAGGTGGCAAAAAAGTTAAAGACTCAACACCTGGGATTCTCACCGTAAATAAAATTGCTACAACAACCGGAACTAATATTGATACAAATACAATCAGTTTATTATAACCTCCTAATTTATTTGATTCCATTATTCATTAATTAATTTTAGTAAATCTTCTTGTAGCATTGATATCTCTTCTTCCTCTCCATCTATATCAAACTTATCCTTTACATTTACATATCCACGGTAGTAAATCTTTGGATTACCTAACTCATCAATTCTACATCTAATATAGCCTTGTTTATCAACAAGAGCAAAATATCCTGAATGCTCAAAACCATCTACAAATGCATTTCCTGAAGCAGTATATAAGTTAAACCCATTATTAGCTAAATCGTATATTTTCTCCTTATCACCAGTTAGTAAATGCCAAGACTGATTTGTTATTTCGTACTCCGTCTCATATTCCTTTAAAATTTCAACAGTATCATATTCTGGATTAATAGAAAATGAGGCAATTCCAAAGTCTCTATAATTTTTTAAATTGTTTTGAAGATGCACAAGATTGTTATTCATTATTGGACAAATCGTTGTACATGTAGTAAAGAAAAATTCAACAACATAAGCCTTTCCCGAAAAGTCATTATTAGAAATTCTCTTTCCATTTTGATTGATAAAATCAAATCCAGGAACCTTCTTTTTATTTCCATCTATTTCCAAAAACGCTAAAGGCTCTGAATCAGCTATTAAATGATCTATTTTAGAACTTCTATTATCACTTCTAACAACATCATTGTTTTGAATTCTATCTATAATTTTTGGAATAAAAATACTTCCAAAAATCAGTATTATTAATGATATCCCGATATATGAATTATTTCTGGGTTTCAAGGTTTTCTAAATTTTTTATTCTTCTGTTATTTGAATCAAACTTTCCTTTTCTTTTTTGCCTATATTCAGTAAATAAAATTCTAATATCATCACTCATCTTATTTTTTATCTCTGATACCTTTATAGAATTATATGAATATAATCCATATAATTCTATGCCCTTTTCTATCTCATTCTCAGATCTATTATCTATCCTGCCTCTTTGATTATTCAATTTATCTATTAAGAAAACTTGATTTGTAGCTAATGTTGAATCTAATTCTATTTGGCTTCTTAAAGATCTATATAATTCTTTAATTTGTTCATCTGTCCCTTGTGCAAAATGCCAATATTTTAGTTCATCTGACTTGTGCAATTCTTTTTTTACCTGTTTCAAATTTGATTCAGAGCCTAAAATTGAGATAGTAACTATTTGAAATTTTTTAAATCCTAAAAACTTGTCATATATAAGCTCCTTTAGGTTTAAGACTGATGTAATATTATTCATTGGGTCCTTGCCTAAAAAAGACAATACGGTAATATTATCATTAAATAATTTCTTTTCACTGTCAAAAAAATTAAAATCATCAACATCATTAACATTGGTTTTTACAATATCTAAAGGATTATAATTATGAGTTGATGGATACAAAAATAACAAGAAAATAACCGGGAGTAAAAATAGCACGCCTAGAATAAACCATTTTCTAATAAATTCTTTTTTCACTAAAAATTAAAATGTAAAAATTAAAAATCTTTTTTTATGTAGTCAATATTCCCTTGATCAAAAATATATCCTGCTTCCTGAACTAATATAAAGACTAGATATAGTACAAGAAAAACAAAAGTCCAAACAACAACCCTTCTAAGGGTTTTAGTCTCATCTCTCATATGCATAAAATCCCATGTAATATAATATGCTTTTACAATGGTGAGTGAAATAAAAATCCAATTTAGAATTTTCATATTCAGAAAATATGTCAACAAAATCTTAGGCTTAGCTATACCCAGCGCAACTTCCACCGCAGTTACAATTGAAAGTAAGATTAATACTCCCCATATTTTTTGAGTGATATTTTTAAACTTAATTAATCCTCTAAAAAGCTCTAAATTATGCTCTTGATGTGACATTTATTATATATTAAACAAGATAAAAGAATGTAAATACAAATACCCAAACTAAATCAACAAAGTGCCAATAAAGGCCTACCTTTTCAACCATTTCATAGTGACCTCTTTTTTCATATGTTCCTAAAATAACATTAAAAAATATTATAATATTTATGATTACACCAGAAAAGACGTGAAATCCATGAAATCCTGTTATAAAAAAGAAAAAATCTGCAAATAAAGGCATTCCATATTCATTCTCCCATAAATTAGCTCCATTAACAATTGATTTCCCATTTGCCCTTAAAATATTCAAAGATTCTTCTCTGGATAAAATAGTTTTTTCGCCAGCTTCATCTAAAATTTGTGTTCTTATCAAAATATTTGGAGAAGCCTCCATCCCTTCAATTACCTCATCAATAGAATAAGTTGGCAGTGTTCCTTCATCATAAAACCAAAGACCATTGGCCTCCTCATGTTGAATTCTATCACTATGATGTTTATGAGCAAAATCATCAATTGCTACTCTGTGATGAGAATGAGAGTCAACAAATTGTAAGATATTTCCTCCGTTAGTTTTTACAGCTCCATAATCCCCATTAATAAAAGTTGACCATTCCCATGCTTGAGATCCTACAAATATCAAACCTCCAAAAATTGTAAGTAACATGTAAAAGGCTACTTTAGATTGTTTCATTTGATGTCCAGCATCAACAGCTAAAACCATTGTTACCGATGACATAATTAAAACAAATGTCATAAATGCTACATAAATCATTGGTAATTCCTGCCCATGAAGAAAAGGGACATGCGTAAAAACTTCATCTGCAATAGGCCACGAATCTAGAAATTCAAATCTAGCATAACCATATGCAGCTACAAATCCAGAAAAAGACAAACCATCTGAAAGTAAAAAGAACCACATCATCAACTTCCCATAGGAAGCATCTAATGGCTTATTTCCCCCACCCCATGTTGTCTCCTTTGATGAAACACTAACTGCAGAATTCATATTTTCTGTTGTTTTTAAGCGCCACAAAAGTAACTATTTTATCTGAAGAAAACTAGAAATAAGAATAAGTAAATCCATAAAATATCTACAAAATGCCAAAATATCGAAGCTAACTCAAATCCTAAGATATTATTTATTGAATATTTCCTTTTTATATTTCTATATATTACAAATAAAAGCACTAATAATCCTGCCAACACATGGACAAGATGGACAAAGGCAATTAAAAATATAAATGAAGAAGTTATAGTACTTGTTGGTCCAGTAAAATGATAGCCATTTTCAATAATTTCATTAAATCCAATAAATTGACTAATAATAAATATTACTCCTAAAACAAATGTAGCTGTTAAATATACCGTAGTTGATCTAAAATTATTTCTTAATAATTCTCGTCTGGCTAAAACTAAACTTAAACTGCTAATAATAATTACGAATAAACTAAAGGTAAAAGCAGAAGGTAAATCAAAATTTAATATCCAATCCTCCCTAGATTTACTAACGATAAAAGCGCTAGTAAACCCTGCAAAAGTCATAAACAAAGAGGCTATTCCAAACCATAGCATCATTTTAATAGCACGTCTGTTTTTATTATTTATATTTCCATCTATATTATTCATCTATCTTAAAAATTTATCTAGCAGTAAAACAATCTGCATTAAAGTTAAATAAGAAATACTGGCTAACATTAATTTTTTTGCATTTAAATCTGTGCTTTTTATAAATAATTTTACAGCATAAAAAATTAAAAATAATCCTATAATTAAAACTAAACCTAATCCATAAATACTCAAAAATAAATCTCCTGTTAGATTAAAGGCAGGAATAATTGACATTAGAACCGCCCATATAGAATAAAATAATATTTGTGATGTCGTAGATCTATCCTTTTTTCCTGTTGGCAACATCTTAAATCCAGCTTTTTCATAATCCTTATTTTGCATCCATCCAATAGACCAGAAATGTGGAAACTGCCAAAAAAATTGCATTAAAAATAACATAATAGCTTCAATACCAATTTCTCCAGTAGCAGCTACCCATCCCAACATAAAAGGTATAGCTCCTGGAACAGCACCAACAAAAACAGACAGAGGTGTAATTAATTTTAGCGGTGTATAAACAGATGTATATAAAAAGATAGAAACAGCTGCAAGCAATGCTACCTTAGGGTTAATTATATATAATAATACAAGACCAATTACAGTTAAGAATATCGCTAATATTAATGCCGTATTTACAGATACTTTATTTGTGGGTAGAGGTCTGTTTTTTGTCCTACTCATCAAAGCGTCTAAATCTCTTTCAATAATTTGATTGTAAATGTTTGAGGCAGCAACAACAAAAATACCTCCAAAAATTAATAGCATTAAAACCTTAATATCAAACTCTTTGAACCCCAACATATAGCTAATAAATGATGAAAAAACTACACTTAGGGTAAGTCTAAATTTTGTTAAATCAAATAATGATTTTATGGTCATATTTTTTTGTTACAAAAGATAAAAATTTTGAAATTCAAATATAAGTCTAATATCTAATTAGACAAATTAAAAAAGGTTAAAGTAAATGAATTTTTCTAATCCTGAACTTGAAAAATAATTGGCAATGAATAAGGGACAATTACTGCCTTCCCTCTTTGTCTACCTGGCTTCATTTTTGGCAATAGATTGATCACTCTTACAGCTTCTTTTTCTAACCTAGGATGTGGAGCTCTAGCTCTCACTCCAATAACATTTCCCATTCTGTCAATTTTGAAGATCACACTAATTCTTTGTCTTCCACTTAGACCAAGATCTCCTGCCAATTCAGTATTAAATTTCCTTTGAACAAATTTGGCTATCTTCTCAGACATACATTGCCTTTTTGTTTCATTATTTCCTTTATCACATCCAGGGAAAACTGGAACATTTTCAATTATTGCAAAAGGTACCTCTACATCTTCATACTCATCAACTTCAATATCTTCGATATCTATCTCCTCCTCTTGGTCGGTTTCAGTTGACTCAATAACAGTTTCCTCAACTTCTTCTTCATCTTCGACTATCTCAATAACCTCAGGAGCAGGTGGTGGTGGAGGTGGTGGCTCTGGTGGTTTTATTTGTTCCGTAACTGGGACCTCTTCCTCGTCTAATGCGTCCATGCTAACCTTGTCCAAATCTAAATCAGATTTGTCATAAACCTTGTAGTTTATAGCTCCATAGGCTAGGAACACCATCAAAGCTAATCCTATAGCAAAATACAAGGAACTATTTCTTCCTATATCAGCGTCCGGATTTTTTTTGATCTGCATTATTACCTTAGTTTGGAGGGTAAAATAACCAATTATTTAAATAAAAAGCAAGGGGATTATGATTTTTTAATACTGTTTTTTAATAACAAAAAACTGCAGCCAATTATTGTCCCTAGAGCATTGAACCAAATATCAAGCAGTTCTGCTGCTCTATAGTGTACTACCTTTTCTTGTAAAAATTCTATAAAAACTCCAAACAATATTGAGAATATGAAAAGATATATTAAAGTCTTATTTATAAATATATCCTTAAATGGGATATACCAAATAAGACAGAAAAAAAAATAAATTGCTGTATGGACTAATTTATCTAAATAAGAAACATCTGTCTGTAATTCAATCTTAATTAATGAAATGAACAATATAAAAATTGAATAAAAAAATGCAAGTAAAAAATTTGTTTTAATCGACACCAATAAGTTCTTTATATTGCTGAGCTGAAAGTAAATTATTTGCTCCGTTTACATCATCAATCTCTATCTTTATCATCCATCCATTTCCATAGGGATCATTATTTACATCCTCTGGAGTACTTTCTAATGACTCATTAAATTCAATTATTTTTCCCGCAATTGGAAGGAATAAATCTGATACTGTCTTAACAGCTTCAACTGTACCAAAAATGTCATCAGTATTTAAAGATTCTCCAACAGTTTCTACTTCTACATAAACTATATCACCTAATTCTCTCTGTGCAAAATCTGTAATACCTACAGTTGCAATTTTCCCATCTACCGAAATCCATTCATGATCTTTTGTGTATTTTAAATTTAAAGGTATCTCCATTTTTTTAATTTAATTTCCAAAATTATATCTCATTGTAAATCCTGATCTAATAGTTGTTTGCGGAAATGCTGTTGAAATGGCATATTCTGAAAAAGAATAATCAAAATAAAAAATCCCAGTTAAATTTTTACTAAAAGCATAATCCGCAGAATACTTTAAATTCAATATTGTTTGACCAGAGGTTACTTGATTATTATCCAAATCCAAATATCTAACAATAGTTTTATTATTCCTAATAGAAAAATCGGCTTTCATCACTAAATCACTTTTAATTAATTGTCTTGATCCAGCTAATCGTGACCTAATTTGGAGATCTTTAATTCTATAGCCCAACCCAATAATATATTCATTTCCTTGAATCTCAGTTAATAAGTTATTGTCAAAACTTAAAGACAATAGTCTATCCTTCCTTATCTCTGCCAAAACTTTAAAAGAATTTTTCATTTCCATATCTAATTTAAATAATGGACTGAACTGTTCCATTAAATTAATATTGCTGTAAAGAAATTCATTTTTATAATTATCTGATTGATCCAATACTTCAGGGTCCTGAGAGAGGAAATCTAAATCTGGATTTCCAGCCTGGAAATCTAAATTAGATCTAAACTGATTTATAGTATAAGTTGAGTTATATCCATGTGTTATAGAAAATCTTTTAAAGTTCTTTTTAAACCATTTTAGCCTCATAAATCCAGTATATCTTAATGTCCAGTTTGGTATAGGAATATCTCTAAAGGCCCCTAGACTAACCTTGCTTGGGTCAGCCCCAGAATATGCTGATAGGAAGGCTGGTAATAAGACTGACTGATTGGTTCTGCCATATCCAAGTGGGAATCCGTCTAAATTGCCATCCTCAAAATTATTTGAATTACTAAAATCAATTCCTGCATTAAAAGCTAAACGTCTTGCAATAATTAATCGGTTATTTCTAAAAGTGTCAAACGTCTCAGAGCTATTTTCATCACTATTTGAAAATGCTGTTTTTATAAGCATCGTAGAGATATTAAAATTTCCTAAAGTATTTCTAATTAGTGCATTGTAATCATCACTTAGTCCATCATTATTGCTGTCAACTGTATTAAAAGTCTCAGTAATATTTTGTGAATACGTTCTTCCTCCTGTTAAATCAATTTTTAAATCCTTAATTGGAACTATATTGGCAGAAAAATTTAAGTTCTTATTTGTAACTTCGGAATATTGCTGATTGAATTCTGGGAATACTGTTAGCCATCCATTTCTAGCTGCTAGATATCTTATATCCCTTTGACTTCCAAAGACATAACCAAATGTTGGTTTAAAAGATCCTATAAAATCAGGTGTCTGTAAATATCCTGGAAGGAATGTTCCATTATTTTCAGCATAATTAAATTGAATTCTCTTAACAGCAGTTAACAATTCAATTAATGAGTTAACAAAAGGAGAAGTCTTTTTCTTAGTTTTATTATTTGATGTATTTGAGTTTCCAAAACCTGGTCCCGATTTAGCACCTGCCGAGTTATTTTTAGTAAGACCTATGTATTTATAGAATTTTGACATGTCTAATACGCCATTAAAATTATGAGTATTTGCATTTGAAATGGTATTCCCCAAATCATAAACCTGGCCATTAAGGGATAAATTCCCAAAAAGATCAGAACCTTTTTGCCATTGAAAATCTCCAGTATATGAATACATAGCTCTAATAAAGCTAAATGTTGGTATTTTATCAATTGGCAATTGATAATTAACTGCAAGTTGTTGAGTTTGTCGATTAGGATCGCCTATATCAAAAAATCTATTCCATACATCTAAGCTAGGGTCCTGGCTACCATTAATTATATCATCTATGAAATAATTCCTAACAATATTATTATTCGCAGCAGAGTAATTTATATTTAATCCATCTGAAATTGGATAGGTAAAACTATACTGAAAATCAAAAGTATAATTTCTTCTAAAGAGTTCCTGCATAGCAATATTCCCCTCTGCTAAATCAATATCTCTAAATTTTTGTTTATTAAATTGTCTAATAAAATCTGTATTAATTGATAAATTTGAAGGAAGAAGATTTAGATTAAAATCTTTTAAAATCTTAAAATATTTTCCCGTAAATAAAGAGTCATTATTTTTGAATGGCTCTAATTTTAGAGAATTAAAATTAAAATTATAACTAGCTCCTGCTCGAATATTTTGATCTAACATACTTTCAATTTCATAGTCTCTATGTTCAACTTGATTATAAGAGTAATTGAACGTGAAATTTTCTATGTTATAAAATCTTGGTTTATTATCACCTGTTCTTTGTTTACTTACCCCTATTAGATTAATACTCTTTCTTTTTGTATAATCCTCAGACTGTTGTAAAATATTATTTTTTTCCTCTTGGGTTTCTGCAGTATCTAACCTAGACTTTAGTTTAATATCTCTATACTGTTGGTCATATTCAGGCGTTATAAGCTCTTCTCCCTGACCATAATTAAATGGGATATTAAGGCCCCATTTTTTAGGAAACAATTGACCAACATTTATATTAGAGACTAAATCATATTGCTTCTTGTCAATTTTATCTCTCTCACTAGGGCCTTGTTCAATAGATCCAAAACCATTTGTACTTTGTCGTGCAGTTGCGCTTATAGTCATAAAGTCAGCAATATTAGAGTCCAAAGCTAATGTAGCTGCCCAACCACCTTTATTATCCATATCAGATAATCTTAACTCATTAAACCATACCTCGGAACAGACATTCATGTTGTCCTGTCTAGGATTCTTAACTCCTACCATCAGAGCCCTAATATCTCCAAAATTAGGATTTCCTTTTATAGCAACTCTATGCTGTCCTATACTATGTTCTGAAAATTCTCCTACTGACTCCTCGTCAACTATGTCATTTATTACATTATAAAAAGTAGCATTTGGACTTCCTAGAGTTCCATTAAATATTGCAAGAGATTTAATTGTTTCCAAAGCACTTATTGGTAAGTTAATTTCATTAACTTCTGGCCAAACAGATTGAGGATTAAGAGTAGAGGAAGATGATTTTTTAAGAGGAATTTCTATTTGATAATAATTCTCTGACAAATCATTTCCTATTCTAACAAATCCAACTACATCTCCATCAGTTAAGCCAGGCGATGAGCCATCTTCTGCGTGAATAAACATTCTCATTCTTTTAAATTGCCTCATATCAACATTTAAGTTTTTGTAAACCGCTCTTGAATCTTCAGGCTCTAGGTCACATACATTTAAAACCAATGATTGTTCATTTTGTCTGACAATAGTATTATTGTTATTAAATTGTTCACGCTCAACCCCTGGTGGAGAAACATAGCTTTCTTCATTTTCCTGTATTCCAATAGTTCCAGTTGAAAAATCTGTGTTATCATTGTTATTGTCTAGCTCTTGATCTAATGTTAACAAATATTTTCTCCAATCACTTCTTACTAAATCAAGTGATCCAAATCTAAAAACTGTATTGTTTGAAAAATCATTTAGATACATTCTAATAAATCTAATTGATCTAAAATCAGAAATTCCACCTATTTCGTTCGTAGGTTCATTTATAGGGATTCTAAATTGATACCACTTAACTAATTCAGAATTTCCATTTGGTAGTGTGACATTTTTCTCTTTTCTATCCTTAATAAATTGATTATTAATATCTGCTAAACTATTTGGAGTAATTTCTAATTCATATTCAAAATAGCTATCAATAGTATTCATTGTATTATCTCTATTGATGTCTTCTACATCAGGTTGAGATGATGACCCTCTGTCAGTATCAGAAATGGTTTCTGGAGAATTCCCATCTAAACCATTATACATTTTATATCTATCAAAAATATTTCCAGACTGATTTAAGAAATATTTATAATTATCCATTGCTGGATCTTCAAGATTAGCAAAACTTGGGAATGAAATTGCTTCCTCTTGATCATCATAACCGTCCATTCCAACATCTTGATTTATTCGCTCTTGACCTAAAGAAGAGAAAGAATAAATTAGAGATTGATTCTGTGGAACAACTGTTCCCCACACTGTCTGTGGTAAAAGACTAATATCGCCGTCCTCTGGCAGACCATTCTCATATTGTTTTCTTCCATCCCTTATTACATCTTCTGAAATATTTCCAAGATTGAAAGTTAATTTTCCTCCATTATTCTCAGAATCATTTAAAAATGGATCCATAAGCCAAAATTCAATATATTCTACATTTGATTGCTCAAAATCTGTAGTATTAATTAATCTAGTAATCCCTGCCCAACTATTTTCTGGACTATCCAAATCTCCATTTACAGCTTCAGTATCCATATTATATGGTCCTCTTATGTTAGGATAAAAATTTAAGTCAAGAGAATTAATTACAGTTGTCTGTCCTTGTACTAAATCTACTTGTGGAAAAATTTCATCTATAAAAATCCTTCTAGAATATAAGTCTGATATCTCTTCATCGGTTATTTCATTTGGCCTTTGACTACTATAAAAAACAGGATCTATTGTATACCAATTCAATAATGCTCTATCAAAACCGTTTTGTATTCCATTATTATCCTCATCACCTTGGTTATAGACCATTCCTAATTCTCTAGGTCTACTAGATAAATACCATGATTGTGGAGACAATAAATCAATTACATTCTGAGACCCCTCAAAATCATCAATATAAGACGTAGCTTCTCCATTAAAATTATTTCCTTTTGGTGCTCCAGGAATTAAATATGCCAGTTCACCACGAATAGATAAGTTTGATGCGGCTTCAGTTTCTATATTTGGTAGCTTATTAACTAGTCTTGTCAAGATTGGCATTTCTGAAGAAAAATTTGCAGCAACACCAAATATTGTGTTATTAATTGGCTCTGTCCCATAATTTGCTTTTTGAGTTAAGGGTCTTTCATTTAAATTTAATAATGTAGTTGATGCAATAAATTTTTCACTAAACTGATGTTCAATGTTAAATCCTGAAAATCTCTTAGTTTGTTGACCGAAAACTGCATTATTTTCAACACTCACATTAATAGGTGTATTAGATGATTGAAGAGCAGGATCTAATATTTGAACTGTTCCTAGCTGGTAATTCACAGTGTAATCAACTCCTTCAACTAATACTCTTCCTCCTGCAGTAACAGTTACCGATCCTCTTGGAACATTGTAGGCTCCAATTGGAATTCCGCCACCAGAAGATGATTTATATCTTCCTGTTATTTGAAACTTATTCTTTTCTGAATCTTGAAGAGCAACAGTCTTAGTGGACTTATATAAGGAAGTATAAACATATTTTTGTTGATTCAAATTATAATCATTTTGATTATTCTGATCACCTTCATAATTTTCTGCAGAATTCAATCTTAATCTTTCAAATAAAAATTTACCAAATGGCTCTGCCTTAGTAAAAACTATCTTTCCATTTTCTTGTATTACTGTAATTTCAGGAACAAAATCAAAAAACCCATCACCAGAAAGTTGTGGATCATTATTGAAGTTTAACCTGTCGAAATTAAATAGATTCAATAAAGGCATTTCATTTAATTGCTGTTCTCCTGGCTGAGGCTCTGGGAATGGAGTTGATTCAACTGGACTAATATAATTTAATGCAGAAGATTCGTTGTAAAAAATATTTAATTTAAAATCTTCCTTTTCTAATTGAAAAGCTCCTGTACTATATATATTTTTCATCATTAAGTCCCACATTGGTTCCTCAACGCTACTTACAGTACTTTTTAGCATTTTTAACACCAAATTATTTGAGTTTACAATAGTATTTGATTGAGAGACTGAGACCTCTGTTGCTTGAACTCCATCATTAGCAAATTCACCTACTTGAAATACTTGATTACCAACAGTAAATTGAAAAGCAACAGCTAATATCTCATCATTTTCTAACTTCTGATTTAATGAAATATATCCTAATTGATTATTAATTTTATAATCCATTCCCTCTCTTAGTTTTCTTGCATTTTCTAACTTACCATACCCAAATCCTTCTGTTACATTTGGGACTAAAATTCCTGTCTGCAATGTTGATATATCTCTAATAGCATCAGTTAGCTGAGATGAAACACCTCCTATAGATGTTGGATCAAAACCATTATTACTATTATCAGGATATGCAGATGGGCCTACGTAAACATTAACAGAAGAAGAGACAAAAGATGATTCTCCTAAATCCTGAAAAGCAACTATATTTCTTACATCATTTATTTGATTGTTTCTATTAGTAACCCAGACTTCACTTCTAGTAATTTGGACATTAGAGTTTATGAAAGGATAGGTTAATAATGCTTCATCATATTTGTCTCTAAAATAATGACTTAAGAAAAAATGTCTATTCTCGTCGTAATCTAAAGCTCTAAATTCAAATTCCTGAATAGTTCCTCCCCCCTGAGAAACCACTGATCTTGATTCAGATTTTTGTTCTGAAAAAACAGCTGTAACTCTTGTTCTGCCAAATTTTAATTCAGTTTTAAATCCAAATAAGCTCTGTGCTCCAGATATCAACGAACTATTAAGCGGCATACTCACATTACCTACCTCAATTTTTTGTATTATATCATCCTCTGTAGGTTCATATTCTAATTTTAATAAATTTTGAAAATCAAATGTAGATTGAGTATCAAAATTTGCATTAACTTGAACTCTTGTCCCTACCTTTCCAAGTAAGCTTAGTCCAATTCGTTGATCAAAATCAAATGTAAGATTACTTCTATTTCTTGGAGAAAAAGAAGGATTATCTTGTTTAGTAAATAACATTCCTAGATCAACTTCTATGGATCCTTGTGGGACAACCTCAATTGTATTGCCTCCAAATATGTTTTCAAAAATTTTAGAGTTGACATATATCTCAGGAATAAGATTTTTTTGCATCTCATCTGTACCGTCTTTCTTACCTTCAGCAGCATCAATTTTAGATTTATAGTACTCCTTCAAGTCTTCAACTAAAATTAATTTTTTATATTCTTCAGGACTTAAAATAATTGGATAGTTAATATTATAATCCGAAACACTCAAGTTATAATAATACATATCGCTAATTGGGTCATATTGATAATTTTCAATATAACTACTTGGAGTTGGTAAGTTGATTTCACCAAAAGAAATTCCCTGATTAGCTATAGAGTCCTGAATTGTTGAAGAAGACGCCTCTTGAGCAATCAAAAAACTAGTACAAAAAATAGACAATAAAAACAGCCCTGAAAACCTTATTTTCATTAAACTAAAAGTAATTTTGTTCAAACTTTGTTACAAATTTTTTAAAGTCTCTTTAATAATACTTTCTACTGAAATATCTGGGTTTTCTAGCACAATCTTGTCAACCAGTCTTTCAGAGGACCTTTTATTAATTCCTAAGACTTCTAATGCAGATAACGCTTCTTCTTTATTAGTATTGTTTGAAGAAGTAATTCCTTCGTCTAAATCATAGACTTTTAGAATTTTGTCTCGTAGGTCTATTATAACTCTTTGAGCAGTTTTTGATCCAATACCTTTAACAGATTGTATTAATGAAACGTTTTCTCTTGATATAGCGTCAATTATTTGATCAGGAGAAATTGATGAGAGCATGGTTCTTGCGATATTTGAACCAATGCCATTAACAGATATTAAAAGTCTGAAAATTTCTCGTTCCTTTATTGTATAAAATCCATAAAGCGTATGAGAATCTTCTTTAATTTGAAGATGGGTATATAATTTTAAATTTTCATTATCTGGAATTTGTGAGAATGTGTTTAAGGAAATATTTATTAAATAGCCTATTCCATTAGATTCAATTACAACACTAGTTGGAGCTTTCTCAACTAATCTTCCTTTAACATGAGTTATCATAATAAGAATTTAAAGACTCAAATTTACTAAAATTATCACCATAATACTTAAATAAAAAATTAAAGTGCTAAGGAGATTTAATAAAATTTAGATTTCTTGTTAATCCCTTATATCCTGTTCTTTTAACAGCTGAATTTTTGAAAATTTTATTGAAAGTTTCTTCAGTAATTTCATTCCATTCATCTCTACTCATTTTCATAAGTTCAGAGCTAGACTGGAATAAAGGCTCCTTATGAGGTTTTGAAAATTTATTCCATGGGCAAACATCTTGACATATATCGCATCCAAAAACCCAATCATCAAATTTTCCTTTAAATTCTTGAGGTATATTTTCTTTTAATTCAATTGTGAAATATGAAATACATTTGCTTCCATCTACTACATATGGTTCAGTTATTGCTTCTGTTGGACATGAATCTATACATGCTGTACATTGCCCACAATGGTCAGATTCAATTGTATCATAATCGAGATCTAAATCAACTATAAGTTCTGCTAAAAAATAAAATGACCCAACCTGCTTAGTAATCAAATTTGAATTTTTTCCAACCCAACCTATACCACTTTTAGCAGCCCATGCTTTTTCTAGGATTGGTGCTGAATCAACAAAAGCCCTTCCATGAACATCCCCAATTTTATCTTTTATAAATGTTAGGAAAAAATTTAACTTTTCTTTTATTACATAATGGTAATCCATCCCATATGCATATTTTGAAACTTTTGGGACTTCCTTATTTTGTAAATCTTCAGGATAATAATTGTATGTAAGAGAAATTATACTTTTTGCATCATCAACTAGTTTTGTAGGGTCAAGACGCTTTTCAAAATAATTCTCCATATATTTCATTTCTCCATTCATCTTCATCTTCAACCATTTCTCTAATCTTGGAGCTTCATCTTCTAAAAATTCTGCTCTACTTATTCCACAAGAAATAAATCCTAATCTCTTAGCTTCATTTTTAATTAATTCTGTATAATTTTTTTTATTTTTCAACTATTGAAAAAATATTTAGGAATTAGAATAACCCCTTCTGACCAGATTTAGGTGTTCGTCCTAAATGTTTATATGCAAGCTCTGTAACTTGACGGCCTCTTGGTGTTCTCATTATAAAACCCTGTTGAATCAGAAAAGGCTCATAGACTTCTTCAATTGTTTCAGAATTTTCACTAACTGCAGTAGAGAGGGTGGTTATTCCTACAGGACCTCCTGCAAATTTGTCTATAATAGTAGTCAATATTTTATTATCCATTTCATCAAGTCCATTAATATCAACATTTAAAGCTTTTAAGCTACTCTTGGTTATAGATATATCTACGGACCCATCGCCCTTAATTTGGGCAAAGTCTCTAATTCTTCGTAATAATGAATTAGCAATTCTTGGTGTACCTCTACTTCTACCAGAAATTTCAATAGCTGCTTCCATAGAAATTTTTACGTCTAGAATTTTTGCACTTCTTTCAATAATAGTAGATAAAATCTCTGATGAATAATATTCCAGTCTACTTCTGATTCCGAATCTAGCCCGCATTGGAGCAGTTAATAAACCTGATCTTGTAGTAGCTCCAACTAATGTAAAAGGATTTAAATTAATTTCTACTGATCTCGCATTTGGGCCTGATTCTATCATAATGTCAATTTTATAATCCTCCATTGCAGAATACAAATATTCTTCAACAACTGGGCTTAGCCTATGAATTTCATCAATAAATAAAACATCTCTCTCTTCAAGATTAGTTAACAGTCCTGCTAAATCAGCTGGCTTATCTAAAATAGGTCCAGAAGTTACTTTTATTCCAACTTCAAGTTCCTTTGCTAATATATGAGCAAGGGTTGTTTTTCCAAGCCCTGGGGGTCCATGAAATAAGGTGTGATCTAATGCGTCACCTCTTTGATTTGAGGCTTGAACAAAAATTTTCAAATTGTCAATAACTTGATCCTGTCCACTAAAATCTTCAAAAGAATTAGGTCTTAAATTATTCTCAAATTCCTTCTCCTCTGGAGACATATTAATTTGGGAAGGATCTAAATTTTCATTCATAAAAACAAATATAAAGAAAAAGCCTTTCTAAAAAGAAAGGCTTTAAAATTAATGACTTAATATAGAATTAATATTCTTCCTCTCCCTTTTTAAGAGGAATATGTTGTGGGACAAAATCCTCTTTATATCCGGGTTTGCTGTAGTCATAAGGCCATCTATAAACTTCTGGAATTTTTCCTTGCCAATTTCCATGAATATGCTTCATTGAAGCAGTCCATTCTAAAGTTGTAGAATTCCAAGGATTTTGTGGAGCCTTTTTACCATAGAAAATACTATAAATAAAATTATATAAGAAAACAATTTGTATTAAAGCTCCTATTATTGCAAATATTGTAATTATTGTATTTGTATCTGCTAAATCATCAAACAATGGAAAGTTTGAATTGGTATAATATCTTCTTGGTAATCCTGCCATGCCAATAAAGTGCATTGGGAAAAAGACTCCATAGGCACAAACAGCTGTTACCCAAAAATGAATATATCCAAGATTTTTATTCATCATTCTTCCAAATAGTTTAGGGAACCAATGATAAATTCCTGCAAGCATACCATATAAAGAAGAAATACCCATTACCAAATGAAAATGTGCTACGACAAAATACGTGTCATGAACATTAATATCTAATGCACTATCACCTAGGATTAGCCCTGTTACACCTCCTGTAATAAAGGTGGAAACGAAAGCTATTGCAAATAACATTGCAGGATTAAATTGAATATTTGCCTTCCATAATGTAGCAATATAATTGAAAGCTTTTACAGCTGAAGGTATGGCAATTAATAATGTAGTAAAGGTAAATACTGAACCTAAAAATGGATTCATCCCAGTAATAAACATATGATGCCCCCATACAACAACAGATAAAAATCCTATAGCCAGTATTGACATTACCATAGCTTTATAACCAAATATTGGTTTTCTTGAATTAGTTGCAATTACTTCAGAAGCAATACCCAATGCAGGTAATAACACAATATATACTTCAGGATGTCCAAGGAACCAAAATAAATGTTCAAACAGAATTGGTGATCCTCCTTGATAATGTAAAACTTCTCCTTGAATGAAAATATCTGATAGGAAAAATGAAGTTCCAAAACTACGATCCATTATCAGCAATAATGCAGCTGATAATAAAACTGGAAAAGAAACTACACCAAGAATTGCAGTAACGAAAAATGCCCATATTGTTAAAGGCATTCTAGTTAAAGTCATTCCCTTAGTTCTTAAATTAATAATTGTAACAATATAATTTAATGATCCCAAAAGAGATGAAGCAATAAAGACTGCCATTGATACTAACCACAATGTCATCCCTAATCCTGATCCTGGTTGTGCTAATTCTAATGCACTAAGCGGTGGATAAATTGTCCATCCAGCTGCTGCTGGACCAGCCTCGACAAAAATTGAAGCTACCATAAGAACAGTAGAAATAAAAAATAGCCAATAAGCAATCATATTTAAAAATCCTGTAGCCATATCCCTAGCCCCTAATTGAAGGGGGATCAAAAGATTACTGAATGTTCCGCTTAGTCCAGCTGTTAGTACAAAGAATACCATTATTGTCCCATGCATAGTAACTAGTGCCAAATAAATATCTGCATCCATTACGCCTTCTGGGGCCCATTTTCCTAGAAGAAATTCAAAAATTACATTTGGTTCTTCAGGCCAGGCTAATTGCATTCTCATTAATGAAGACATCAAAATTCCTATTATACCCATAAATATAACTCCAGTAAAAAGATATTGTTTTGCAATCATCTTATGATCCTGGCTAAAAATCCACTTTGTTATGAAAGTTTCTTTGGAGTGATGTTCGTGATGATCTTTATCAAATTCTATATATTCTGACATATCTTAAATTTTAATTCTGAGCTATTAACGAATTTTTAAAAACGGTTTGTTGATTTATCCACTTATCAAAATCTTCCTGTGATTCAACAATTATTTTCATCTGCATATTGTAATGAGATTTTCCACAAATCTTATTACAAATAAGGACATAATCAAAATCATATGGATCAAGAGGCTCTTCTCCCTTTTCAATTAATTTTTTACTTTTTTCATCTCTAATCTGATTAATTGTAAGAACTTTATCTATCATCCTTGGAGTATTTCTCATCTCTTCAGTTGTCATATTAGGCGTTAATAAGAACTGGGTTACCATACCAGGAACACAATTCATTTGGGCTCTAAAATGAGGCATATATGCCGAGTGAAGTACATCTTGTGAACGCATTTTAAATAACACTGGCTTGTTGACAGGCAAGTGTAATTCAGTAGTTATTATGTCATCACTAGCATTTGGGTCAGACTCGTCAATTCCAAGAATATTTGCTCGATCTATATCAATTAATCTAACATTGCTTTTACCTAAAGAATTATCATTACCAGCATATCTTGCTTTCCAATTAAATTGTTGAGCATATAATTCAACTACCATCGCATCATCATCCTGTGATATATTCATTACATCAGCCCATGTTAAAAGTCCATAGGTAATAAACCCTGTAAGAACTATTGCTGGGATTATTGTCCAAATAATTTCAAGTTTATGATTATCAGTATAGAATAGCGCTTTATTTCCTTTTTGACCTTTGTATTTATAGGCAAAATAATGAAGCATAAACTGAGTAATTGTCTGTACAATAAATATTAATACTAATGTGCTTATCATTAATGTGTCATTATCTACACCATGCTCTGATGCTGCATCAGTAATAAGAGGAAAATGACCATATTTTATAATGCAAATAATTGTAATAGCATATATAAAGGCAAGAAAGCCTAACATCAATCTTGCATTAACTCTATTATCTTTATCATTGGCAATTTGAGAGTCATCTATTTTTTCTCCTTTCAAGGCACGAGTCAAATCAAAAATTTTGATCATCTGCCATATTGCAATTGAAATAAAAATTAATATTAATGTTATAAAAAGTGTAATCATTCGTTCAACAATATTTTAATAATGAAAATTTTCACTCTCCTTTATAAAAGGATTCCCTTTTGCTAAAAGCGGAGCCTTAGAAAGTGAATAAAAAACTAATATTATAAATAACCCTGAAAATAGTGCCAGAGCACTAATTTCTGGCAACCCAAAACCCCATCTATCTCCAACAGTTGCAGGCATAATCATATTATATACATCCATGTAGTGTCCTACAAGTATTATCATTCCAGCCATAACTATAAACCAAGGAATTCTTTTATAATCACTATTCATTAACACTAAAAATGGAAAAATAAAATTTAGTGCAAACATAGTGAAAAATGGAATAGTATAGTCCTCTATTCTAGTGACAAAATAAGTTACTTCCTCAGGAATATTTGCATACCATATTAGCATAAATTGTGAGAACCATAGATAAGCCCAAAATACACTAAACCCAAACATGTATTTTGCCAAATCATGAAGGTGACTGTCATTAACAAATTTCATATAACCCTTAGATTTTAAGTATATTGTCATCAATGCTATTGTTGTTATTCCGCTAACAACCATACTAGCAAAAACATACCATCCAAATAATGTGCTAAACCAATGAGGGTCTACACTCATCACCCAATCCCAAGACATCATTGATTCTGTATAAATATAAAAGACCAGGAATCCAGCTGAAATTTGAAAATTTCTTTTAAAATTTTTATTGTCATTTGCAAGATCTTGAGCTAAAGAAAATTTTCTAGAAAAATATCTATATAAACTCCAACCTCCAATAAATATTAAACCTCTTATTAGAAATGCAGTTTTATTTAGCCACCCTGCTTTTGCTTGTATCAATTTATCATGTGCGACAACATCAGGATCCATCCAAATAAATAAATGTTTGTCTGCAAAAAATGCTATAGCAAGCACAATTAAGGCTCCAGGTAACAAATAATATGTTATGGCCTGCATGACCCTAAATAATACTGGAGACCATCCTGACTGTGATGCATACTGAATTGCATAAAAAGCTAATGCTCCAAGTGAAATCATCATAAAGAAAAATGCAGCTACATATAAGGCTGCATAAGGACGATTATGAATCTGATGCATGACATGCTCTGCATGTTCATCATTGTGAGAAGATTCTTGTGAATTATGATGATCCTCATTAATTTGTTCCATATGCTCTGTTTGATCTGAATGTGATGATCCGTGAGAAGATTCATGCATTAACATTTCTTTCACTTGATCAATAGTCTTATGGGATTCCATATAACTATAGCCCCATCCTATTCCCCCTAATAGAATTAGAGTAAATGAAAAAATCTTAATACCATTTGAAATTTTATACATATTATAATTCAATTATTTTTTTAAATCTGATTTTAATTTCATCACATATGATGTTACAAGCCATCTTTCATTTTCATTTAATTGATTCGCATGAGACCCCATGGTATTTCTTCCATAATAGATAACATGATATACGCTTCCCTCGGTTATATCCCTTCCTTGATCCGAATAGTTTGGAATACCTAATATTTTTTCTCTTTTAAATAAGACGCCTTGTCCATCCCCCTTATTGCCATGACAAACTCCACAATAAATGTCGTATAATTCTTTAGCTTTAGTCATGCTTATTTCATCATCTTTTAATGGGTTTTGAAGATTATTTTTTGCTAATTCATATCCTGAATTTGAATCTTCATATTGATATAATGAATATCCTCTAGGGATAGTCCCATTAACAGGATTTAAAGCTGCTTGACTATTTTCAAAAAGAGTATTCTCTGCGTATGTCTCATATCCAATTGATTCGTACATGTTAGGCATATATTCATAATTCGGGTACTCATTATTTTTACATGAACTAAAAAATAATGCGATAATTATTAATATTTTGTAAACTATCTTCATAATACTTAATGTTCTTTTGAATCAATTATATTAATTTCAACAGCACCAGAATTCTTTAATATATTTTTTAATTTTCCTGTAACCTCGCTAACAGATATTTCGATTAAGAAATGATCATCGGTAGTTCTAGGATCAGGATTTTCTGCAGTCTTAAAAGGCCACATTTTACTTCTAAGATAGAAAGTTATAACCATTAAGTGAGCAGCAAAAAACACCGTTAATTCAAACATTATTGGAACAAAAGACGGCATATTTTCAATGTAACTAAAACTCGGTTTTCCTCCAATGTTTTGTGGCCAATCTGCAATCATTGTATAGTTCATCATTAATATTGCAACTGCAAATCCAATACATCCGTAAATAAATGATGCAATAGCTATTCTAGTTGGCTCCAGGCCTAATACTTTATCCAGACCATGAACATGGAATGGTGTATATACCTCTTCTATATGATATTTATTCTCCCTAATAGTCTTAACAGCAGATAATAAAATATCATCATCATTATAAAATGCACGAACTATTTTTGCAGGTTTCATTTTTTAATTATTTATTTATTACTGATGTTCTTTTATCAGCACCTGTTCCTGTTAATGATTTTCCAGATTCTCTTAATGTCTTATACTTCTCACCTGAAGTTTTTAATATTGTTTTCACTTCAGCCTGAGCTATTACAGGGAATGTTCTGGCATATAATAAAAATAATACAAAGAAAAACCCTATAGTTCCCATAAAAATACTAATATCAACAAAAGTTGGGGAGAACATAGTCCATGATGATGGCAAGTAGTCTCTATGAAGTGACGTGACAATAATTACAAAACGCTCAAACCACATTCCAATATTTACTACAATTGATATAAAGAATGAGAACATAATACTTGTTCTAAGTCTCTTAAACCACATAAGCTGAGGAGAAAAAACATTACATGTCATCATTGTCCAATAAGCAAAAGCATATGGTCCAGTTGCTCTATTTAAAAATGCATATTGTTCGTATTCTACTCCAGAGTACCAAGCAATAAAAAGCTCTGTAATATATGCTACTCCTACTATAGATCCTGTAATCATTATAACAATATTCATTAACTCTATATGTTGTACTGTAATATAGTCTTGTAAATTGCAAACTTTTCTCATAACAATTAATAAGGTTTGTACCATTGCAAAACCAGAGAAAATTGCTCCAGCAACAAAATAAGGTGGGAATATTGTGGTATGCCATCCCGGAATTACTGAAATAGCAAAATCATAAGACACGATTGTATGCACAGATAATACTAAGGGTGTCGCTAATCCCGCTAGTACTAAAGATACTTCCTCGAATCTTTGCCAATCCTTTGCTCTGCCTGTCCATCCAAAACTAAGTATACTGTATATCTTCTTTTGAAAAGGCTTAACTGCTCTATCTCTAATCATGGCAAAATCTGGCAATAAGCCCGTCCACCAAAATACTAGTGATACTGATAAATAGGTAGATATGGCAAATACATCCCATAATAAAGGAGAGTTAAAGTTAACCCAGAGTGACCCAAAAGTATTTGGGATAGGAACCATCCAATATCCAAGCCAAGGTCTACCCATATGAATGATTGGAAATAATCCAGCCTGAATAACAGAAAAAATTGTCATTGCTTCAGCTGATCTATTTATTGCCATTCTCCATTTCTGACGGAACAATAGTAAAACCGCTGAAATCAAAGTTCCAGCATGTCCTATTCCTATCCACCAAACGAAATTTGTAATATCCCATGCCCATCCAACAGTCTTATTTAATCCCCAAACTCCTATTCCTGTTGATATAGTATAAATAATACATCCCAGCCCCCATAAAAACATAGAAAGGGATATAGAAAAGACAATCCACCATTGCTTATTTGCTCTACCCTCAATAGGCCTAGCTATATCAACAGAAATATCATGATAAGATTTTTCTCCCGCTACTAATGGCTTCCTAATTGGTGCTTCATAATGAGACCCCATACTTTTCTTTATTAATAATTATACTTTTTTATCGTTTCTTATTTTTACTTGATAAACTACATTTGGTTTTGTTCCTACCGAATCTAACAAATGATAGGCTCTTTTATCATTTTTTAATTTATATATTTCACTGTCTTTTTCATTTATGTCTCCAAACCTCATAGCTCCAGTAGAACACGCTGAAGCACAGGCACTATTGAATTCACCTTGAGCTACCGGTCTTCCTTCTAATTTTGCTTTTAATATAACGGCTTGAGTCTTCTGAATACAGAATGAACATTTTTCCATCACACCTCTTGATCTTACCGTAACATCAGGGTTTAATACCATCCGTCCAAGATCATCATTCATGTGATAATCAAACTCATCATTCTGGTTATATAAAAAGAAATTAAATCTTCTAACCTTATATGGACAGTTATTTGCACAATACCTTGTCCCTACACATCTATTATAAGCCATATGATTTTGACCTTGTCTTCCGTGACTCGTTGCTGCAACTGGACATACAGTTTCACATGGAGCATGATTACAATGCTGGCACATTATTGGTTGAAATGCTACTTGAGGATTTTCTGATGGGCTTTCAAGTTCACGAAATGAAGTTAAAGAGCTTTGTAGTCCACTAATATTATCTTTCTTTTCATCGTCCTGATGAAAAGTATCCTCAGAAGAATAATATCTATCAATTCTTAGCCAATGCATATCTCTACTTCTCCTAACTTCTCTTTTACCAACAACTGGTACATTATTTTCTGCATTACATGCAATCACGCATGCTCCACATCCAGTACAAGCATTAAGATCAATAGATAGGTTAAAATGATGGCCAATAGATCTATCAAACTCATCCCACAAATCAACCTTTGGAGAAGAAACAGGAGTCTCGATATGATTTAAAGAAACTACGGCTTCAGCATTCCAATATTTTGGATCCTTGGTATTAAATATTTCTAGACTAGTTTCCTTAACTATCTCCCCTCTACCCATCAAAGTATTATGCAATTGAATACAAGCAAACTCATGCTTACCCTCAGTTAGTTTAATTGAAACTTCCTGAACAGTATTAAAATTCTTGTATAATCTATAGGCATTAACCCCAGTTTTCATTTCATCCTTAACTCCCCTAGATCTTCCATAACCAAATGACAAACCTACAGTTCCTCTAGCCTGACCCGGCTGAATAATTACAGGGACCTTAATTGAATTCCCATTCAAACTTATAATAGCATATTTTCCGTTTAATCCGCCATTTGCATCATTCCTAGATTCTTTAAAGAAAGTGCTAGGTTCTAAATATAAATTAAGTTTTTTTGCATCAAATTCTGAAATTGTCAAATAATTATCCCAAGTTGCTCTTGTTAAAGGATCCGGGAATTCTTGTAACCAAGGGTTATTAGCCTGTTGTCCATCCCCCATACCAATCTTAGGATATAACGTCAATTCATATAAATTTTTATTTGATGGTATTTTATCAATTAAATCTTGAAGATCCAGGTAATATGTTTTCTCCGCTGCTGACCTTAAAAATTTGTTTTTTGTAATATTATTTTTCTTTTTAGAATATACCCCATCATGAAGAACCTTATTCCAAAAACTATTTTCTAAAATATTTTTTTCCCAATTATCTTTAATATATTGATAATAAGACTTTTTACTATTTGACCAGATTAATAACTGATCTTGAAATTGTCTAGTGTCAAACAATTTATTTATAACAGGCTGAACTAATGAATATTCTCCTTTCTTAATTTCAGCATCACCCCATGATTCTAAGTAATGGGAAGATGTAGCTACATAATTTACGTGTGATGCCGTCTCGTCATTTTTCATTGTAAATAAAATAGAAACATCTACCTTCTCTAACCCTTCAATAAATTCCTGAGAATTAGGTAGCGAATATACTGGATTTACTCCAGCCATAATCAATGCACCAACTTCTCCATTCTTCATTTGCTGAACTAATTTTTTAACTTTATTGGCATCACCCATACGAGATTTTATTGTTTCATTTGGATTAAATGCTTTGCTTTTTATTTTTTCATTTATCTGAAGGACTAAGGACTGATAATCAACATCATTAATTCCCGAAATTAATACAGCCTTACTTTTACTGTTTAGTATTTCACTAACAGTAAAATCTACTGTTTTTTGTAACTTATCTGAGAGATTAATATTATTATTAATTGAAAATACCTTAGAATATATAGAGAGCAAAATTAATTTTTGTTCTGAAGGTTTTACAGAAATTCTAGTGTCTGAGTTTGCACCACTTAATGTCATATTTGATTCAAACTGAATATGTCTAGACATTTTTCCTTTTTTAGGAATTCTCTTTGTTGTATATCCAGATTCAAATCCTCCTCCTTGCCAATCACCAATAAAATCTGCTCCAATAGAGACAACTAAATTCGCCATTGAAAAATCATAATTAGCTAGTCCTCTTTGACCATACCTTTGTTCAAATGCATCTAAAGCTGCAGATTCAGAAATAGTATCATATATAATATGGTTAACATTGCTGTATTTCTTCTTAAATTCATCAATTAATTTGCTTGTCGATGGACTTGCAAATGTTTGAGTTAATAATACAATTGGTTTTGATGAATCATTAATCTCTTTTAACTTTCTTTTGGTTTCAAAATCAAATTCAAACCATGAAGTTGGAAGACCATTTTTCATTGGTTGAGTTAGTCTTCCGCTGTCATATAAATCTAATATTGATGCATGAACTCTTGCATTTGCAGCAGATGAGGATGGTGCTAGCTTGTTGTGTTCAATTTTTATAGGCCTTCCTTCTCTATTCTTAACCAATATGTTTGCAAAGTCATATCCATTTGATATTGTAGTTGCATAGAAATTAGCTAGTCCTGGTACTATTTCATTTGGCTGTATAACATATGGAATTGATTTGACAACAGGACCCTCACAAGCTGCAAGCGTTGCTGCAGCAGTACTAAATCCTAAGTACTTTAAAAAATCTCTTCTTGATGTTGAACTATTTGATAAATTTTCTTTGTCTCCTAAAAATTCATCAACTGGTATTTCTTCAACAAATTCTCTCTGTCTAATGTCATCAATGCCAGTGACTTTTTCAGAACTTAATTCTGATAAATTTTTCCAATATTTTTTCTTATTAGACATATTATAATCTATACATTAATAATGACATTTTCCACATTCCATTCCTCCCATTTGGGCAACAGTTAATTGCTCAACTCCATATTTTTTTGATAATTCTTTATGAATTTTAGAATAATATTCATTGTCTTTTACCTTTACATTAGTCTCTCTATGACAATTTATACACCACCCCATTGTTAATGGAGAAGACTGATACATAATTTCCATTTCTTCAACTGGCCCATGACATGTTTGACATTCAATCCCTGCTACTGAAACGTGTTGCGAATGATTAAAATATGCAAAATCAGGCAGATTATGTATCCTTACCCATTTTACTGGAGATGTTTCCCCCGTATATTCCTGTGCTTCATCATCCCAGCCTACAGCTTTATAAAGCTTTTGTATTTCACCATCATAAAATGTTTTTGAATATTCCTCAGTAGTTTCTCCATTATATTCAAATATAGTCTTATGACAATTCATACAAACATTTAGAGATGGTATCCCAGAATGCTTACTCACTCTTGCAGAAGAATGGCAATAATTACAATCAATTTGATTGTCACCAGCATGTATTTTATGCGAGTAATGTATTGGTTGAACAGGCATATAGCCTTGGTTTGTTCCTATTTGCATTGTCCAGCCATAAAACCCATATGCACTAACAAGTAAAAATAATATTGCAGAGCAAAGCATTAGAAATTGATTATCAATAAAGGCTTTCCATATAGGTTTTGATTTTTCTTTTTCAATTAGCTTAACGTCATTTAGTATAGCAAAACTTCTTAGGGTATTGCTAACTAACAAGAGCGCTATTGCTAATAAGAAGAACAGCAAGGAAAATATTCCTAAAATTACTTCATTAGATAATCCTAAATTATTTGATGGAGCCGCTACACTTGAGACAGATACGTTGGCTACTGGAATTATTTTTTCTTGATCTGTATAAGCTAGAATATTTTCAATATCAGCATCTGATAATTGGGGGTAGGCAGTCATTGCTGATCGATTATATTCAGCATAAATTTTGTTTGCATAAGAATCGCCAGATTTTATAACTGCTGAGCTATTTCTAATCCATGCATATAGCCATTGCTTATCTAATCCTTCATCATTTAATAATCTATTTTCAACATGCCTAAGTGCAGGTCCAGTCATCTTTTTATCAAGCTTGTGACATGCTGCACAATTAGTATTAAACAAAGATTTACCAACTGTTATATCAACATCCTGTGAGAATGAATTGGTAAATGGGAAAATTAAAAAAAAAGTAAAAAATAAATGGATTAAAAAAGAATTAGAAGAAGTTAAATTATTTCCAAAATTAAAAGATCCTAAAAATTGTCTTTTATATCTTAAATCCATTCCAAAAATCGTTTAAAAAAACAAAGCACAAAAGTAACACCAAAAATAGTTATTTAAACAAAAAATTATTTATTATTTATGTAAAATAGTAATTTATATTCATTCTAAATAAAAATTCAATAGGATAAATTATAATCCATTAAATTTGTCTATTATGAAAAATATAATTTTTGTGTTTCAAATATTAACATTTATTCTTTTTGGCTGTTTTAATACTTATGCTCAAACTGGAAATGTAGAAATAACACAAAGTGTTGATATTGAAAAAGTTATAGAAATAAAAAAAGAAATAAATAAAAATATTTCAGTGCTTAGAATACAAATTTATAATGGTAATCGTGAGGATGCTCAGGTCATCAAAGAAAAATTTGAAAAACATAAAATTGATTCAATAGTTGATATAGTATATGAAACGCCTAACTATAAAATATGGGTTGGGCGGTATATCAGTCAATTAGAGGCAGACAGGAAACTATTAGAGATTAGAAGATATTTTTCAGATGCATTTATATTTAGACCAGTTATAAGACCTATTTTAGAAGAAGAAGAAGAAGAAGAAGAAGAAGAAGAAGAAGAAGAAAATATAAATTAGTTTGATTTATAACTTCTTTTTAATCTCAACATTAATAAATCCTTCTATTTCATCACCTACTTTTATATCTTTGAAATCATTGATCTGCAGACCACAATCATAACCTTTTTTTACCTCTTTTACATCATCCTTAAATCGTTTTAATGATTGTAAAGAACCCGAGAAAATTACAACACTCTCTCTAATTAGTCTTACATCAGAATTTCTTAAAATAGACCCTTTTGTAACCATACATCCAGCAATGGTTCCTAGTTTAGATATTTTAAAAACATCTCTAACTTCACATAGGCCTGTAATTTCTTCTTTAATATCAGGAGAAAGCAATCCTTCCATTGCATCTTTCAATTCATTAATGGCATCATATATTATTGAATATGTTCTTATATCGATTTCTTCTTTTTCGGCTACTTCTCTTGCATTCCCCATAGGTCTAACATTAAAACCTATAACTAATGCATCTGATGCTGAGGCAAGCAGTACATCGCTTTCAGTAATTGCGCCAACACCTTTATGAATAATATTTACTTGTATTTCCTCAGTAGATAATTTTTCAAAAGAATCTGTTAAAGCCTCTACAGAACCATCGACATCACCCTTAAGAATTATATTTAGCTCTTTAAATTCTCCTAAAGCAATCCTTCTTCCAATTTCATCTAAAGTAATATGTCTCTGTGTTCTAACACTTTGTTCTCTTTGTAGTTGATTTCTTTTTGTAGCAATTTGCTTAGCCTCTCTTTCATCATTATAAACTGAAAAATTATCTCCTGCTTGAGCAGCACCATCTAACCCAAGTATTGAAACTGGTGTTGATGGTCCGGCAATTTCAAGAGTATTCCCTCTTTCATCAAACATCGCTTTCACTTTCCCAGTGTTTTTTCCAGCTAAAACAAAATCTCCAATTTTTAATGTTCCTGTTTGAACTAAAATTGTTGAGACATAGCCTCTTCCCTTATCTAAAAATGCTTCAACAACAGTACCAGAGGCGCTCCTATCTGGATTAGCCTTAAGTTCTAAAAGCTCTGCTTCTAGAAGTACTTTTTCCAATAACTCATTCACCCCATCTCCCGTTTTAGCAGATATATCATGAGACTGAATTTTTCCTCCCCAGTCTTCGACCAAAAGATTCATGTTTGATAGGCCTTCCTTTATCTTATCTGGATTAGCATCAGGTTTGTCAATTTTATTTATTGCAAAAACAATTGGAACAGAAGCTGCCTGAGCATGTGATATAGCTTCTTTAGTTTGAGGCATAATATCATCGTCTGCTGCAACTACTACTATAGCTAAATCTGTTACTTGTGCTCCCCTGGCCCTCATAGCAGTAAATGCTTCATGTCCAGGAGTATCCAAAAAAGCAATTCTTTGACCCTCATTAACCTCTACACTATAAGCTCCAATATGTTGAGTAATCCCTCCTGACTCTCCGGCTATTACATTTTCTTTTCTTATATAATCTAATAATGAAGTCTTTCCATGGTCAACATGCCCCATCACAGTAATAATAGGAGCTCTAGGTTTTAAATCCTTTGGATCATCTAATACTTCCTCAAATACTTCTTCTGCTTCAGCAGTTACAAATTCTACCTTATAACCAAATTCATCAGCTACTATTGTAAGTGTTTCCGCATCTAACCTTTGGTTTAGAGTAACCATGATTCCTAATGTCATACAAGCTGAAATAATATCAGTTGATGGAACATTCATCATAGTAGCAATTTCATTTGCAGTTACAAATTCTGTAACCTTAATTACTTTACTTTCTTCCTCTAAAATAGCAAGCTCTTCTTCAGATTTTTGTTTGTGCTGTTCTCTTTTGTCTCTTCTGTATTTTGCGGCCTTTCCTTTTACAGATTTCCCTTGAAGTTTTTCTAATGTTTCCTTAATTTGTTTTTGAACTTCCTCTTCATTTGGCTCTTCTTTAACTCCCTTTTTAGTTTTAACTCTTCCTCTTCCAGAGCCTTTAAATTTTTGTTTTTGATCCCCTCCTTTAGGGCTAGTAATAATTCTTTTTCTTCTTTTCTTAGATTTTGTTTTCTCTTCTTGCTTTTTTGGAGTTGAGTCTTTTTTTGGAGTTGAGTCTTTTTTTGGAGTTGAGTCTTCTTTAAATTTAGATAAATCAATAGTTTCTCCAGTAGATTTTAATCCAGATAATTTTTTATAATTATCTACTACATTTTGATCTGTATCTGATTTTTTTTCTTGTGTCTTGGGTACTTCTTTTAATTCTACTTTTTCATTTGATTTAGACTTCTTCCTTGTTTTAGACTTCTTATCATCAATAGGCTTTTCTGTTTTAGGCTTTGGATCTAAATCTATTTTTCCAAGTTTTTTAAATTTTGTTACTTTAGATGCTGCCGTAATTACCTCTTGTCCCTTTTTCTTTTTATTTATTTCATCTAATAACTCTTCCTCCTTTTTTAATCTCAATTCCTCTTTCTCCTTAATTTGTGCCTCTGCAACTTCCTTAGAAGCAACCTTGTTGTCAGCATCAGTTTGAAATTCACCACACAACAATTCATAGATTTCTTCACTAATCTTACTTGTAGGTCTTTTTTCTATTTGATGACCTTTTGATTCTAAGAAATCTATTGCACGATCAATAGAAATGTTTAATTCTCTTAATACTTTATTTAATCTAACTGCAGGCATAAATATGCTTTATATAAAATTATTAATCTTCAAATTCTTCTTTAAGGATTTTTATAACATCATTAATTGTCTCTTCTTCTAAATCTGTTCTCTTAGCCAAATCTGTAGCATCTTGTTCTAAAACACTTTTTGCAGTATCAAGTCCTGCTTTAGCTAATTCTTCTATAACCCATGATTCTATTTCATCAGAAAATTCAGTCAACTCTACATCTTCCTCAACCCCATCTCTAAATACATCAATTTCATATCCAGTAATTTTTCCAGCTAACCTAATATTGTGACCACCTCTTCCAATTGCTTTACTTACTTCTTCTGGATTAAGAATAACCTCAACTCTTTTGTTCTCCTCATCAATTTTCATAGAAATAATTTTAGCTGGGTTTAGCGATCTGGAAATAAATAATTGTAAATTGTTAGTGTAATTAATAACATCTATATTTTCATTTCCTAATTCTCTTACTATTCCATGAATCCTTGACCCTTTCATCCCAACACAGGCTCCTACTGGATCAATACGATCATCATATGAATCTACAGCTACTTTAGCTTTTTCTCCAGGTATTCTTACAACTTTTTTTATGCTTATTAAGCCATCAAAAATTTCTGGAATTTCCTGTTCAAATAATTTTTCTAAAAAGGATGGAGATGTTCTTGACATTATTATTGAAGGTTTGGAGCCAATAAGCTCTACACTCTCAATAATTCCTCTAATATTGTCACCTTTTCTAAAAAAATCTGAAGGAATTTGCTTATCCTTAGGCATAATTATCTCATTAGCATCATCATCTAATAATATGATTGCTTTGTGTCTAATGTGGTGAACCTCTGCAGTGTAAATTTCTCCTTCTAATTCTTTAAATCTCTTATATACATTAGTGCTGTCATGTTCATAAATTTTAGCTGTTAAATTTTGCCTTAAAGCTAAGATTGCTCTTCTTCCTAAATCAACTAATTTAACCTCTTCAGAAACATCTTCTCCTACTTCAAAGTCTGGTTCAATTTTCCTTGCTTCAGTTAATGATATTTCACAATTTGCATCCTCTAATTTATCATCTTCTACAACAATTCTATTTCTCCAAATTTCAAGGTCTCCTTTGTCTGGATTAATAATAATATCAAAATTATCATCATCTCCATATTTTCTTTTTAAAGTGGATCTAAAAACATCCTCCAAAATTGCCATTAAAGTGGATCTATCAATTAATTTATCATCTTTAAATTCCGAAAAAGATTCGATCAATGTTATATTTTCCATAATTTATTTAATTAATGTTTTATTTTAACTTTTGCCTCAATAATGTCCTTATATAATACGTCTATTTTTTTTTCAACAGTTATTTTTCCTTTTCCAACAGGTTTCCTTTCCCTTTGCTTCCAAAATAGACTAATTTGATTTGAATCAGCATCAATTAATTTGGCCTCATAGTCAATATCATTTGTAGTTCTTACAAATAATGTTCTTCCAATATTTTTCATATACTGTCTAATACTAGAAAGAGGTGTTAGTGCTCCTGAAGAACTTACCTCCAGAGAAAAATCATGCTTATCCCTGTCAATGCTATGTTCAATAGATCTACTAACATACATACAATCATCAACTGATACTCCCTTATCTCCATCGATTATAATTTTGATGGAATTATCAAGAGCTATATCTAAATCTATTAAAAAGAGATCCTCTCTGTTTTTTAAACAGTTTGCTAATTCTAATTCTATAATATTTCTTAACATTTTTCTATAAAAAGAGGGGACTTTTCGTCCCCTCTCAATTTTTTTCATTAATCAGTGGCAGCAAATATACAATATTATTTTGAAATTTATCAAATATAATTAATAGTTGTAATCAGATAAGTTGGCCTACTAGGGCTCGAACCTAGACTCTTCTGGACCAAAACCAGACGTGTTACCAGTTACACCATAGGCCAATAATGAGGAAGCAAATTTATAACAATCTTTTATTTGAACAATATTATTTAAAGAATTAAGTTAATTTTTTAAATAGTATTAGGCGAATTTATTCATAAATTTGGCTCAAATCCTAAAAAAATGGATGAAAAAAATTTTAAAAAATGGACCCTAATCCTTGGATGGTTGTGTTTTTTAATTGCATTCATAGTATATTATTTAACTACTGAGCCAACTGTTAGCTTTTGGGATACAGGGGAATATATCACAACTTCGGCAAAACTTCAAGTTGGACATCCTCCAGGAGCTCCTCTTTTTCAGATGCTAGGAGCTATTTTTTCGATTTTTGCATTAAATAGTGAACAAGTAGGCTTTACAATAAACTTGATGAGTGGATTTGCAAGTGCATTGACCATAGCATTTATGTTTTGGTCTATCACTATGTTATTGTCAAAAATATCAAGTAAAATATCTGAATCTAAGGATAAATCAATCGCTATTCTTGGTGGAGCTTTAACAGGGAGCCTGGCCTTCACTTTTACAGATACTTTTTGGTTTAATGCCGTTGAAGCAGAGACCTATGCAATGGGAACACTAATTATGGCTATTTTATTCTACCTAGCTCTTAGGTGGGAGCAAGATATGCATAAACCAAGAGGTGATAAATGGCTAGTTCTAATTAGTTTTGTCATTGGGTTATCCTTTGGAGTGCATTTTATGGGGCTATTAACTATTCCTGCCATTACACTAATTTATTTTTTTAAAAATTACAAAACTATAAATATTAAAAATTTCTTATTTGCTAATGTAGTAGGAGTTGCAATTCTTATGGGGATATTTAAATTAATGCTTCCTCCAACTCTTAAGTTCTTTAGTTTTATGGAATTATTTTTTGTTAATGATATTGGGCTCCCATTTAATTCTGGAACAATAGCTTCATTTCTTGTAATTGCCTGTGTTTTTTATTTTGCTATTTCATATACATCAAAAAGAAATCTTGTTACAGGAAATACTATAGTTCTATGTATTCTTTTTATTTTCTTAGGGTTTTCATCCTGGATAATGCTGCCTATTAGAGCTAATTCAAAAGTTGTTGTAAATGAAAATAATCCTTCAACTGTAAGAGAACTTCTTGCTTATTATAACCTAGAACAATATCCTAAGACCTATCTATTTTATGGCCCTCTATTTACTGATCAATATTCTGGACTTGATGAAGATACTCCTTATCTTGATGATAACCCTAAATACGAAAAGGATGAAAAAAATGGCAAATATATTATAGTTAATGATTATAAAAATGCTACACAAAATTATAACTCAAAGCATGCCTCTTTTCTGCCAAGAATGTGGAGCCCTGAACATGCAGAAAATTATTTGTCATATTCAGGTTTTTTAAATTTTAAAGTAAAACCAAAATATATCTCTGAAAACTCCATAACTGAAATAATCAATGATTTTAAAGTAAAGATTCAGGCTGATCAAGTAGATTATGAAACCTTTCATAAATTTCTAAAACAATATGGACAGTTTCTAGATATCGAAAAGCCTTCAATCTTAAGTAATATATATTATTCGTTTGATTTCCAAATGGGATATATGTACTGGAGATATTTTATGTGGAATTTTACTGGGAGACAAGACGATATACAAGGAAAATTTAATATGCATGGGAACTGGATTAGTGGGATTAATTTTATTGATGAAATGCATTTGGGGATCAGTCAACAAAATTTGCCAAGTGATGTATTAAACAATAAGGCTCGTAACAACTATTACTTTCTCCCACTTTTATTAGGCCTAATTGGATTACTTTTCCTGTATTATAGAAATAAAGAACTGTTTTGGGTCATGTTGGTTTTCTTTCTCTTTACTGGAATTGCAGTACAGGTATATACTAATGTTAGAATCTTTGAGCCAAGAGAAAGAGATTATATTGTTGTTGGATCGTTTTATGTTTTTGCTATGTGGATAGGTTTTGGCTGCTACGCAATATGGGAATATTTACAGTCTAAAATTAAATTTAAATTATTATCGATACCCGTATCTCTCCTTTGTTTAGCTCTAGTCCCTGGAATTTTAGCTGCAAATAACTGGGATGATCATGACAGATCTGACAGATATACTGCTCACGCTATGGCTGTAAATTACTTGGAATCCTGTGCTCCAAATGCTATACTATTTACCATTGGAGACAATGATACTTTTCCGCTCTGGTATGCTCAAGAAATAGAAGGAATTAGAACTGACGTTAGGGTAGTAAATACAAGTCTGCTCAGCACTGACTGGTATATAGATCAAATGAAAAGAAAGGCCTATGAAAGTGATCCGATTCCCTCCTCATTGTCTCACGATAAATATAAGTATGGTACCCGTGATTATATAATAAAAGAAACTATTACTAATGACACACTTGATCTTAATATTTTTTTAGATTTTATTACAAGAGATGAGAAAAGATTTAAGTACAAAGCCCTTCTTGACCAGCAGGGTTATGACACAAGAGGGCTAAGATCTCAGGATCTTAATGCTAACTATCTGCCTAGTGAAAACATAAGTATTAAAGTAAATAAGAAGAACGCTCTCTCAAATAATATAGTTAGCTCAGAGGATGCTGAAAAAATTGTAGATGAAATCATTATAAAAATTAAAGGACAAGCCTTATATAAAAATCGTCTGTTAATGCTTGATATAATTGCAAGTAACGACTGGAAGCGTCCAATTTATTTTACTGGTGGAGCTTTCGGAGATGAAGATTATATCTGGATGAAAGATTATCTTCAAGTTGAAGGAGTTTGTTATAAACTAATTCCTATTAAAACGCCTATTGACCCTGAAAGACCCTATGAAATGGGAAGAGTAAATGCCAAAACTATGTATCCCCTAGTAAAAAGCTGGACTTGGGGAAAAAGAAGTGATCAAGATATATATTATGATATTGAATCAAGAAAAAATAGTATAACCTACAGGGGAAATATGGTAAGATTAATCGATCAATTAATCATTGAAGAGGATTATGAAAAGGCAGAAGAAATTCTAGATCTAGCAATGGAAAAAATGCCTTTAGAAGATTTTGGGTTTTATACCCTTTTAGAGCCTATTATTAATTCCTATTATAAAATAGAAAAAAAGGATAAAGCCAGAGATATTTTTGAAAAAATTGCTATAAAATATAAAGAGAATCTTGAATATTTTAGTAGTATTTCAGATTCTAATAAGAATAGATATGCAGAAGAAATTTATACAGATATTGAAAGGTATAGATCTCTTGTTGATGTCTTAATTTCATATGAAGAAGGCGAGTATTTAGAAAATAAAATGAAAGAATTTAATGATTATTTAGATCTTTTTTTATAACCTATACGTATTTCTGAAGTCTTCCAATTAATGTGTTTGCATCCTCCTCTCCATTTTGCCTCCATTTCATTTCACCACTTTTATAGATAATTAATGTTGGCACTCCCTTAATTCTTAGAGCATCAGCTAATTCGTTATTTTTTTCAACATCTATCTTTATAACCTTAGCTTTATCGCCTAGAGCAGCCGCTACATCCTTAAGAACAGGATGCATGGTTGTTGACCGTTCATCCCATTCAGTAAAAAACTCTAATAAGACTGGCACCTCAACATCAATTAAATCTCCAAATTTTGCCATTAGCTAAAATTTATAATAAATCCTACACTACAAATATAGCATTTTAATAAAAATCTATGTTAAAACTATGTTAATCAATAGGTTAATTGATTTTAAACTGTTCAGATAATATATTACTAATAAAAACTTTTAAAAGACTAAAAAAAGAAAATCGTTTTTATTATTTTAGAGTAATTATTCTCCATTAATATTATTTTAAATTTTTAGATTATAACTATGAAAAACCAAAAAAATAATTCAGCCCTTTATACTTTAATAATTGTTTTCTTTTTCTGGGGATTTATAGCTGCATCACAGGGAGTATTTATTCCCTTTTGCAAAACTTATTTTAGTATAGATCAATTCCAGTCGCAATTAGTGGAATTTGCATTTTATGGGGCATACTATATAGGTGCTCTAATATTATTCATTTGGTCAAGTCAATCTGGGAAAGATGTTTTAAATAATTGGGGGTATAAAAGAGGGATTATCTATGGGCTAATAATTTCGGCTGTTGGAGCATTAATAATGTTTCCGTCAGTTAATGGAGCTGAATTTGGTCAAACTCAAGTTTTTTATTATGTATTAATTGTTCTGTTCATAGTTGGCTTAGGATTTTCCCTTCAGCAAACTGCCGCTAATCCTTTTGTTATTTCTTTAGGGGACCCTGCAACAGGCCCGAATAGACTAAATCTTGCTGGAGGAATAAATTCATTTGGAACAACTATTGGCCCACTATTAATAGCCTTTATAATATTTGGCTCTGCTCCACTTTCTGGAGCAGAATTAAATGAATTAATTAAAACTGGGGGTATTCAGCTTAGTACTATCCAATTACTATACCTTGGTGTTGCAGGCATGTTTTTAGCTGTAGCAATATTCTTTTATGTATCTAAAAATTTGCCCGATACAAGAACCCAGGACAGTTTTGAACCTGCAATGAAGGCAAAGAATATGCTAATTCTCTTAACAGTAATAATGATTATCTGCTTTGGTTTAATTTTTTATTCTTATACAGAAGGGTTTGATTTAATGTCTGGTGAAGAACTAGAAAACAGCAGACTAATTTTATCTCTTATAAGTCTAATTGCTGTTTTTGTATTAATATATTATGCCTATAATAAAGCCAAAGCAAATCCAGATGGCTGGGGAGCACTACAATATCCACAACTCGGACTAGGAATGTTAGGAATTTTCACCTATGTAGGAGTTGAAGTTACTATTCAAAGTAATTTAGGAGAATTGCTAAAGAATGTAAGCGATGTTGCAAATAACTTAAATCCTCTAGGACTTGAAGTTATGAGTGATTCTCAAATTGCAAAATATATTTCTTTATACTGGGGAGGACTAATGATTGGTAGGTGGACTGGCTCAATTACTGTTTTTAATCCTCCAGAAAATATGAAAAAAATATTATTGTGTATTGTCCCATTTTTAGCATTTGGGGTTATTATAGCTGTTAATCAAATTAGTGGGAATCCTGTTGCTTTTAATGAAATTTTAATATTCTCCTTAATCATATTTATTCAAATAATTGGTTTCTATTTGGCAAAAGATAACGCTATAAAAACTATGAAGATATTTAGTTTATTTGGAGTTATTGCAATGTTAATTGGAGTGTTAGCAACTGGAAAAGTTGCATTATTTGCATTTTTAACTGGTGGGTTGTTTTGCTCAATAATGTGGCCTTGCATTTTTTCATTAAGTATCAATGGAATTGGGAAATATACCTCACAGGGATCCTCATTTTTAATTATGATGATTTTGGGGGGAGCAATAATTCCTCCTGTTCAAGGGAAATTAGCTGATATCTTTACTATACAAAATTCATATTGGGTGGCTGTTCTATGCTTTGCTTTCTTACTCATGTATAGTTTTTTAACACAAAAAATATTGGCAAAACAAAATCTTTTATAAATGGAAAGGAGAAAATTCATAAAAAAAACATCATTATTCTCTATGGGATTAGGGATAGCTAATGATGCCTTATCAAATGTACGCAAACAAAAAATTAATTTAAACGAGGATACATTGCCCGTTGTTATCGCAACTTGGGATGTAAAAAATGCAACAAAAAAAGCATGGAAAACCATGCAAAATCATGAAAGCTCCTTAGATGCTATTGAAAAAGGGTGTATGGTTGAAGAGGCAAATGAAAAAGGACAATCTGTTGGTAAAGGAGGTCTTCCTGACAGAGATGGGAATGTAACGCTAGATGCATGCATAATGAATAGTAAAGGAGATTGCGGATCAGTGGTTTTTTTAAAAAATATAAAACATGCTATTTCATTAGCAAGAAAAGTAATGGAAGACACCCCACATGTTATGTTGTCTGGAATTGGAGCTGAGGAATTTGGATATTCAATGGGCTTTGTAAAGGAAGACCTACTAACTGAAGCATCAAAAAAAGCATGGAATAAATGGAAAAAGACTTCAAAATATGATCCAATTATAAACATAGAAAATCATGACACAATTGGCATGTTAGCAATTGATAGTAGTGGAAATATCTCTGGAGGCTGTACTACAAGTGGATTAGCTTATAAAATGCATGGCAGAGTTGGGGATTCTCCAATTATAGGGTCTGGATTATATGTAGATAATGGAATTGGAGGAGCAGTAGCAACAGGCCTAGGCGAAGAAGTCGTAAAAACAGTAGGCAGTTTTCTAATTGTTGAATTAATGCGACAAGGTCATAGTCCTCAAAAAGCTTGTGAAATAGCAATTAAAAGAATTGTATATAAACCTAACAGCAATTACAAAAATTTTCAAGTCGGCTATATCGCACTAAATAAAAATGGAGATGTAGGGTGTTATTCAATACAAAAGGGGTTTAGCATGACTAAATACCAATCAAATAAAAATGTCAATATTAAATCAGACTCTTACATAATTTCTTAATAAATGTGATTTTTATTACATCATTGTATGCCTATGGAGAATAAAAAACGTCTTTTTTTAATTGATGCATATGCTCTAATTTTTAGAGGATACTATGCCTTTATAAAGAATCCTAGAATTAATTCAAAAGGACTTGACACATCTGCTGTTTTAGGTTTTACTAATTCATTATTTGATGTGATAAAAAGAGAAAGACCAGAATATATTGCCGTGTGTTTTGATAAAGGAGGAAGTCATGACAGAATAGAAATATTTCCTGAATATAAGGCCAATAGAGATGAGACTCCAGAAGCTATTAAGATGGCTGTTCCATATATTCAAGAAATATTAAATGCACTTGGAATATGTATAATGGTTAAAGAAGGATATGAAGCAGATGATATAATAGGGACATTAGCAAAAAAAGCTGAGAAAGAAAATTTTGAAACTTATATGGTAACCCCTGACAAAGATTTTGCTCAATTGGTAAATGAAAAAACTTTTATATATAAGCCTTTGTTTGGAGGAGGGTATGAAACATGGGGGATAGAAGAGGTAAACAATAAATTTGAAATATCAGATCCAATACAAGTAATTGACTTCTTAGCGATGAAAGGTGATTCAGTAGATAATATCCCAGGGCTACCTGGTGTTGGAGATAAAACCGCTAAAAAATTTCTTAAAGAATATGGTAGTATTGAAAATTTATTATCAAATACTGATAAAATCAAAGGGAAACTACGTGAAAAAATAGAGGCTAATAGTGAGGCTGGGCTACTTTCAAAGAAACTTGCTACTATTATCACAGATGTTCCTGTAGATTTTGATTCCAATAAATTCAAGCTAAGTTTAGACGAGCCTGATAAGCTCTATGAAATATTTTCAGATTTAGAATTTAGGAGATTAGCTGAAAATTTCAAAAAAATATTTGATATTCCAATTAAAAAAAATATAGAGGCAATTAAGGAAAAACAGCCTGAAACTAGCCCAATTGCTGCAGGTAGTGGTCAATTTTCTCTTTTTGATCAAGCAAAAGAAGACAAAACAAATGAAAATTCATCAATAAGAGTCTCTAAGAAAGAAATATCTCATCTTTTCCAAATTATTGATACAAAAATAAGCCTAAAGATCTTCCTAAATAAATTAATGAAACAACCTTCAGCTGCATTTAAACTATTATTAGATAATCATAATTCTCTACTATCAAATTTAATTGGAATTTCATTTTGTTGGAGTAAAAACAAAGTCTATTACATAGATTATTTGGCAATGCAAAAAAATGATAAAAAAATACTTCAAAAAATAAAATTATTTTTTGAAGATCATTCAATTGAAAAGATTAGTGAAAATATAAAGCATGATATGAAATCTCTAGAAAAGCATGATATAGGGATAAATGGAGAAGTCTTTGATACAATGCTAGCCCATTACCTAATTAATCCTGATATTAATCATACTACTGAAGTCCTGTCTGAAAATTATTTAAACTACTCTATAAATCAGGAGGAATCTAGCATTGATAATACCTGTGAAAAAGCAAATATCATATTTCAATTAAAGGGCCTTCTAGAAGATGAGCTAAAACTAAATAAACACATCTCATTGTATAAAGAAATAGAAATTCCACTTCTTAGGGTTTTAGCTAATATGGAAATTGAAGGAATTAGTTTAAATGTTGCATATTTAAATAAATTATCAAAATCTACTGATCAGGAGATTGAAAAGACAAAAAATATTATATATGCTGAGTCAAAAGAAGAATTCAATATATCTTCTCCAAAGCAATTAGGGGAAATTTTATTTGATAAAATGAAAATAGCTGCTAATCCAAAAAAAACAAAAACAGGACAATACTCAACCTCTGAAGAAATTTTATCCTACTTAGCAAAAGAGAATGATTTTGTAAAGACTATTTTAGAATATAGAAGTCTTACTAAACTTCAAAATACTTATATAAAAGCTTTACCTAATCAAGTATCCAAAAATACTGGTAAAATTCATACTGAATATTTACAAACTGTTGCCGCAACTGGTAGATTAAGCAGCATAAATCCAAACCTGCAAAATATACCAATAAGAACAGAAAGAGGTAAAGAGATCAGAAAAGCATTTATCCCTCGGAATAAAGATTTTGTTATTTTATCAGCAGATTACTCCCAAATTGAATTAAGAATAATAGCAGCATTAAGTGAAGAGGGGAATATGATTAATGCTTTTGAAAATAATGAGGATATTCATTCGTCTACAGCAGCCTTGGTTTTCAATACAAAAATTAAAAATGTTACTAGTATGCAAAGGACTAATGCAAAAACTGTAAATTTTGGAATTATATACGGAGTATCAGCTTTTGGACTAAGTAATCAGACCAATTTATCAAGAAAAGAGGCTAAAGAGCTAATTGAAACATATTATAATAACTATCCTAAATTGAAGAAATATATTGCCTCTCAAATTTCATTTGCCAGAGAAAAAGGATATGTAGAAACATTGCTTGGAAGAAGGAGGTACTTAAAAGATATTAACTCAAGGAATTCTATAGTCAGAGGAGGTGCAGAAAGGAATGCAATTAATGCTCCCATTCAGGGAAGTGCAGCAGATATAATAAAAATTTCTATGATTAATATTCAATCAAAGTTTATCGAGAGAAAATTTCAAAGTAAAATGCTTCTACAAGTGCATGATGAATTGGTTTTTGATGTATTTAAGCCTGAATTAAATGATGTAATTACATTAGTTAAGGATGAAATGGAAAATGCATTCATTCTTAAAGTTCCTCTAATAGTAGATATTGATTATGGAGAAAATTGGTTAGAAGCCCATTAATTATGTTTATTTCAACAAAAATCTATTGATAGGATTCTCTGAAAATAATTTTGATTATCTGTTTGGTAATATGATATATAATTGTAGATTTGCATCCACTTTTGAGATAAAGATTATTTTAACTTAAAAACTATAGATGGATACATTAAGTTATAAAACAATTGCAACTAATAAATCTACAGCAAATAAACTGTGGGTTTTAGTTGATGCTGAAGGCCAAACTCTAGGGAGACTTGCTTCTAAAGTAGCTATTCTTTTAAGGGGAAAACACAAGCCAAACTTCACTCCTCATGTAGATTGTGGAGATAATGTTGTTGTTATAAATGCCTCAAAAGTAAATTTGACTGGGAAAAAGTGGGAAGATAAGGCCTATATTCGATATACAGGTTATCCTGGCGGACAAAGGACTCTTACTGCAAATCAATTATTTGACAAAAATCCCAGCACAATTATTGAGAAATCAGTAAAAGGAATGTTGCCAAAAAATAAATTAGGAGCTATATTATTTCGTAACCTACATGTCTATAATAATGCCAATCATAATCAAGAGGCTCAAAAACCAGTTTCAATTAATCTAAATGACGTTAATTAGATGGAAAATGTAATTCACAAAATTGGTCGAAGAAAGACTGCAGTTGCTAGAGTTTATTTAAAAAAAGGCAAAGGAAGTATTATAGTAAATAAAAAAGATTATCAAATTTATTTTCCAACTCTATCTCTTCAATATAAAATTAATCAACCTTTTACTCTGACTAAAAACGAAAAAAAATTTGATACTAGCGTAAATGTTTATGGTGGAGGAGCAACTGGACAAGCTGAAGCCATTAGATTAGCTCTCTCAAGAGCATTGTGTGAGCTTGATGAAAAAAATAGAGAAGTATTAAAGCCTGAAGGATTATTAACTAGAGATCCTAGAATGGTTGAGAGGAAAAAATTTGGTCAGAAAAAGGCAAGGAAAAAATTCCAATTCTCAAAACGATAATATTATAATATATGTAATAAATCAAAAATTTAGTTTAGCATCTAAATACCTAAGGCTTAATTTATTTATACCACTTAGATATTGCTATAATTAAGAACGTAAACTAATTCAAAATGGGAAAAATAGAAGTAAAAGATTTAATTAAGGCAGGTGTTCATTTTGGACATCTTACCAGAAAATGGAACCCTAATATGGCTCCATTTATATATATGGAAAGAAATGGGATCCATATAATCAATTTATATAAAACAATAAGCAAACTAGAGGAGGCTTCTGAAGCACTAAAAAAAATTGCAATATCAGGGCGAAAAATTTTATTTGTTGCAACAAAGAAACAGGCTAAAGATATAGTTTCTGAAGCTGCGAAGAAGGTTAACATGCCTTATATAACCGAAAGATGGCCTGGAGGTATGCTTACTAATTTTATTACGATTAGAAAGGCGGTTAAGAAAATGAGTTCTATCGATAGAATGAAAGAAGATGGGACATTCAATACGTTATCAAAAAAAGAAAAATTACAAGTAGGAAGGCTTAGAGAAAAGTTAGAAAAAAATTTAGGTTCAATAGCCAATATGACTAGACTCCCTGGTGCTGTTTTTGTAGTTGATGTTGTAAGAGAAAATATTGCTATTAAAGAAGCTCAAAAATTAAATATTCCTATTTTTGCAATGGTTGATACAAACTCTGATCCAAGAGGAATTCAATATATTGTACCCTCCAATGATGATGCTTCTAAAGCAATCTCTAAAATTGTAGAATATATCTCTGATTCTATCCAGACTGGTCTAGAAGAAAGAAAATCAGAAAAAGCAGCTGAGGAAGCTGAAGCAGCAGCAGCTGAAGAAGCTAAAAAAGCAGCAGCTGAGGAAAAGGAAAAAGCAGCAGCTGAGGAAAAGGGAAAAGTAGCAGCTGAGGAAACTAAAAAAAAAGACAATAAATAATCAGTAGAATGATAAAAATTTCTGCATCAGAAGTAAATAACCTACGAAAATCAACAGGAGCTGGTATGATGGATTGTAAAAATGCATTGGTAGAAGCTAATGGAGATTTGGATAAAGCAATAGAAATTTTAAGAAAAAAGGGTCAAAAAGTAGCTGCAAAAAGAGCTGACAGAGACTCCCATGAAGGAGCATCAATAGCAATGACTAATCAAGAAAAAACTGTTGGTGTAGCAATTGTATTAGCATGTGAAACTGATTTTGTCGGCAAAAATACTGATTTTGTTAATCTAGCATATAAACTAGCAAGTATAGCGCTTGATTGTGATTCTAAAGAAGATCTATTGAAAGCCTCAATTGATAGAATAACTGTTGAGGAAAAACTTTTAGAACAAACTGGAGTTATTGGAGAAAAAATTCAAATTAACAAGTTTGTTAAAATTACTGCACCATATATTGGTTCATATATACATGCTGGGAATAAAATTGCAACCATTGTTGGGCTATCCAAGACAAACGATAGCTTGCTCCCTCACATGGTTAATATATCAAAAGATATTGCTATGCAAGTTGCAGCTATGAACCCTATTGCTCTGGATGAATCAAGTATAAAATCAGATGTAATAGAAAAAGAAATTGAAATTGCTAAAGATCAGTTGCGAGCTGAAGGTAAGCCAGAAGCTATGTTAGATAATATTGCCAAAGGGAAGCTAAAACGATTCTTTAAAGATAATACTTTATTAAATCAGGCATTTATAAAAGATACCAAAATCAGTGTTTCCAATTATCTTTCATCCTTCGATAAAAATCTAACTGTAACCTCCTATGAAAGGATTTCAATTGGCTAGTTTCTAATACTAAAGTTTTCTAAATTTAAGGGTTTTTATCAATTAAAAAATGTATAGTATATTTGTATACATTTATTAATTATGAGCTACAATAGAGTCCTCCTAAAACTTTCTGGAGAAGCCCTTATGGGAGATAAAAAAGTCGGTATTGATTCAAAGAAATTATTGCACTACGCCAATGAAATTAAAAAAATACACGATATAGGTGTTCAAGTTGCAATTGTAATTGGAGGAGGAAATATTTATAGAGGATTTAATAATACGGAACATAAAATTGATAGAGTTCAGGGTGATTATATGGGGATGCTTGCTACTATAATTAATGGTTTAGCTCTTCAGAATACACTGGAAAATATTGAAGTTCCTACTAGACTACAAAGCGCAATAAATGTTAACCAAGTAGCTGAACCATATATAAAAAGAAAAGCTATTAGACACTTAGAAAAAAATCGAATAGTAATTTTTTCAGCTGGCACAGGAAATCCATATTTCACAACAGATTCAGCAGCTGTTCTAAGAGCTATTGAAATTGAAGCAAATGTAATTTTAAAAGGGACTAAAGTTGATGGTATATATGACTGTGATCCTGAAATTAATTCAAATGCTATAAAATTTGAAAATATTACATTTCGTGAAGCTATAAAAAAAGGCCTAAAAATAATGGACACTACTGCTTTTACTCTTAGTCAAGAAAATAATTTACCTATAATTGTCTTTGATATTAATTCATCGGATAATTTATTAAAGGCAATTTCTGGAGAAAAAGTTGGTACTATTGTAAATATTTAATACTAATAAAATGAATGAAGAATTAGATCTAATCTTTGATTTAGCTAAAGAATCAATGTCCAATGCAATAACGCATTTAGAAAAAAAATTAATGAATATTCGAGCAGGAAAAGCTAATCCAAATATGCTTTCTAATGTAACGGTCGAATATTATGGGACCAACACCCCTTTGTCTCAAGTCGCAAATATAAATACTCCTGATGGTAGAACAATTATTATTCAGCCATGGGAAAAATCAATACTCCCTGAAGTAGAAAAAGGTATAGAAATAGCTAATCTTGGTTTTAATCCAATGAATAATGGAGAGAATATAATTATTAATGTCCCTGCTCTTACTGAAGAAAGAAGAACAGAATTAGCTAAACAAGCAAAAACAGAAACTGAAGAAGCAAAAATTGCTATTAGAAATGCTAGGAAGGATGCAAATAATGAAATTAAAAAATATTCTGATTTCTCTGAAGATTTGAAAAAAAATTCTGAATTAGATATTCAAGAAACAACCAACAATTATATAGACAAAGTAGATAAGATTTTTGAGCTAAAACAAAAAGAAATAATGACGTTATAATACTCTTTTTTTCTTTAAGCTATTTTCAGAACTAATTAATACCTTTATAAAAGATAATTTATAAAAAATGTCAGAAAAAAATGTAGGTGGATTATGGGAATCAATTGCTAGAATTATTCTCAATAATAGAATACTTATAATAATTTCTCTAATATTAGCTACGTACTTTTTTAGCACACACTGGCATAAAATTAGGTTTACCTATACAGAAGCAAACCTTTTGCCGGATAATCATGAAGAGAATTTAAAATACAATTTTTTTACAAGCAAATTTGGAGAAGAAGGAAATCTAATTGTAATTGGTGTAAAAGATAGCTTATTATTTACACTGGAAAATTTAAATGCATGGAATAAACTTTCTAACAGTTTTAAAGAACTTCCTGAAGTTGAAACAGTAATTGCATTTGGAGATCTACAAAAATTAATAAAAGACAAAAATGAAAGACAATTCTATATTGAGCCATTCATCGAAGATTCTATTAATTCTAATATTGAACTGAAAAATCTAAAAGATGAGCTTTTCTTTAAATCTCCTTTTTATGATAAATTCTTAATTAACACTGAGACAAAAGCTGTTAGGAGTGCAATCAATTTAAAAACATCTATTGTCAATACCGTTAAACGAGAAGAATTTATAAATAATGTTCTTTTACCTAGAGTTAATTCTTTTGAAGAAGCTTACAATATAGACGTTAGAATCTCAGGAATGCCTTATGTTAGAACTAAATATTCAGAAACTATTAAAGCTGAACTTGGAGAGTTTGTCCTTCTCGCAATTGGTGTTACCTCTTTAATTTTCTTCTTCTTTTTTAGATCAATTAGGGCAACTGCTATTTCTATCTGCACAGTATGTATAGGAGTAATGTGGACTTTAGGAATAATTGGAATCCTTGAGTATGAGCTTACTGTATTAACAGCGGTAATTCCTCCATTAATTATTGTTATAGGAATGCCAAATTGTATTTATTTAATAAAGAAATATCATCATGAAGTTAATACCCACGGCAATAAATCCCTTTCATTACAAAAAGTAATAACTAAGATTGGAAATGCGACATTGATGACAAACGTAACAACTGCCTCAGGATTTGCAACATTTATTATTACAAACAGCCAATTATTAAAAGAATTTGGAGCTGTGGCCTCACTAAGCATACTATCAATTTTTATAATCTGTATTTTAGTTATCCCCATAATTTATAGTTTTTTACCTATCCCAGACTCTAAACATTTAGAGCACCTAAATAAAAAGTGGATTATTTCACTTTTTGACTGGATGGTGTATACAGTAAAATCTAGAAAAATTGGAATTTATACTATAGCGATAATGCTCCTGGCAGTTAGTATTATTGGTATCTATAAAATAGAAATATCTGGAAGTCTAATAGATGATATGCCTAGAAATACAGAGTTTTTTGAAGATGTAATGTTTTATGAAAAAGAATTCAATGGGATTCTGCCACTTGAAATTTATATTGATACAAAAAGAAAAAAAGCAGTTACTAAACTATCCACAATAAGAAAAATGAAAATGTTGGAAGATATTATTTCTGAGATTCCAGAATTATCAAGACCTATCTCAGTAGTAAGTCTAGTAAAATACTCTAAACAAGCATATTATAATGGTAATCCTAAATATTATCAAGTGCCAACGACTCAAGAAAATAGCTTCATTCTTTCCTATGCAAAAAATTCAACTTCAGGAACAGATGGTATTGACCTAATTAAAAATTTTGTTGACAGCACTGGACAATACACAAGAATTACAACTTTTATGAAAGATATTAAAATTGAAAGAATGGAGAGGATAGAAGAAAAATTAGATTATGAAATTTCAAAAATTATGCCCAAAGATAGGTTTGAAGTGTATTTGACAGGGAAAGCATATTTATTTCAGCAAGGGACATATTTTTTAGTTAAAAATCTTATTCTTTCACTCTCATTAGCAATTTTTTTAATTTCAATATTTATGGCCTATATGTTTAGGAATTTTAGAATGATTATTATATCTCTTATCCCTAATTTATTACCTCTTTTGATTACTGCTGGATTAATGGGGTTTATTGGTATTCCTATAAAGCCATCTACAATCCTCATCTTTAGTATTGCTTTTGGTATTTCTGTTGATGATACAATTCACTTCCTGGCCAAATATAGACAGGAACTTCAAGATAATAAATGGCAGATAAAAAAATCTGTCTACAATTCCATAAAAGAAACCGGTATAAGCATGTTCTATACTTCAGTAGTTCTTTTCTTTGGTTTTTCAGTTTTTATAGTATCAAATTTTGGCGGTACTGTTGCCCTTGGTGCATTAGTTTCTGCTACACTCTTACTAGCAATGCTTTCAAATCTTTTACTGCTACCTTCATTACTTCTTTCATTAGAAAGGAGTATAGCAAATGAAAAGGTATTAAAAGAGCCTAAAATTCAAATTCTTACAGATGAAGATGAATTATTGAATTAATTTCTAGCAAAACCATATCTTTGAATTAAATTATAATTAATGAGTAATACTACTGTTCTCAAAATATTAAATGAATTAAAGAAAAACCAAACAATAGAAGTTTGTGGTTGGGTGAAAACATTTAGAGCTAATAGATTTATTGCACTTAATGATGGGTCATGCCTTGAGAATATTCAATGTGTAATTGATTTTGAAAATACGGATGATAATATCCTTAAAAAAATCACAACTGGGAGTTCTGTTAAAATATCTGGAAAAATTGTTGAAAGTACAGGGGCAAAACAGGCTATAGAAATTCAAGTGAATAAAATTAATATTCTAGGAGAATCAAATCCAGATCAATACCCTATTCAACCAAAGAAACACTCTTTTGAATTTCTAAGAGAAAACGCTCATTTAAGGACAAGAACGTCTACATTTAATGCAATAATGAGATTAAGGTCTTCCTTGTCATTTGCAATTCATAAATTTTTTAATGAAAAAGGGTTTTACTATGTTCATACTCCTATTATAACTGGTAGCGATGCTGAAGGAGCTGGAGAACAATTTAGAGTTACGACCTTAAACCCAAAAAATCCTGAATTAAATTCGAGCCAAAATGTTGATTTTAAAAAAGATTTTTTTGGGAAAGAAACTAAACTAACTGTTTCTGGGCAACTAGAGGCAGAAGCATATGCGATGTCTCTAGGGAAAGTGTATACTTTTGGCCCTACATTTAGAGCTGAAAATTCTAATACATCAAGACATCTTTCTGAGTTTTGGATGATAGAACCTGAAGCTGCCTTTATAGATATAAATGGCAATATGGATTTAGCTGAAAATTTTCTAAAATATATATTAGAAGATATTGCTAATAATAATAGGAGTGAATTAAAATTTTTAGAATCAAGGCTTATAGATGAAGAAAAAAGAAAGCCTGAAAAAGATAGAAGCGAAATGAGTTTAATTGAAAAAATTAATTTTGTTATAAAGAATAAATTTAAACGTATTACTTACAGTGAAGCGATTGATATTTTAAGAGATTCTAAACCAAACCGAAAAAAGAAATTTGAATATATAATTAAAGATTGGGGCTGTGATTTACAAAGTGAACACGAAAAATTTCTAGTTGAAAAACACTTTAAGTGCCCTGTTATAATATATAATTATCCTGCTAGTATAAAATCATTTTATATGAGACTAAATGATGATGATAAAACGGTAAGAGCAATGGATATTCTTTTCCCCGGAATAGGGGAAATTGTTGGGGGATCACAGAGAGAAGAAAGAGCTGATGTCCTTAAGAAAAGAATGAGAGAGATTGGTATTGATGAAAAAGAATTATGGTGGTATAATGATCTTAGAAAATTTGGTACTGCTATACATTCAGGTTTTGGATTAGGATTTGAAAGGCTAGTCATGTTTGCAACTGGGATGTCTAATATAAGAGATGTCATGCCCTTCCCTAGAACACCGCAGAATGCAGAATTTTAAATATCTCATGCATCATGAAACAATATTTAAAATTAAAATTAAATCAGAAATTATCTCCCCAACAAATTCAATTAATGAAGTTAATACAACTTCCCACAATTGATTTTGAACAAAAAATCCAACAAGAATTAGAAGAAAATCCTGCTCTAGAAATTAGAGATAATAGCAATGACGTTCTAGATGAAGATTTTTCAAATTCAAATGAAGATGAATTAAATAATGAATCCATTGATAATGAAGATATAAATATTGAGGATTATATTAATTATGATGATACTCCAGCATATAAACTAAACTACAATACAAATAACGATGCTGAAAACACTGAAATTCCCTTCGCCTCTGGAATATCATTTACTGAGTACTTATTAAACCAACTTAACACTTTAAGGCTAAATGATGAAGAAGCAAAAATTGCAGAATTTTTAGTTGGAAGCATAGACAATAGCGGCTATTTAAGACAAAATACTGATGAGATAATAGATGACTTAGCCTTTACCCAAAATATTGATGTATCAATTGAAAAATTGAAAAAAATCCTATCTATTGTTCAACAATTAGATCCTCCTGGTGTAGGTGCTCAATCGCTTCAAGAATGTCTTATATTACAATTAAAAAGGAAGCCCTCAAATAAACAGATTAATCTTGCAAATAATATTATTGAAAACTCCTTTGATCAATTCTCTAAAAAACACTTCAATAAATTAATAGTAAAATATGATATTAATGAAAATGAATTAAAAGCTGCAATCATTGAAGTTGAAAAGTTAAATCCCAAGCCTGGAAATAGTTTTTCAAACTATGAAAAACCTATTGAACAAATAACGCCTGACTTCAAAATAGAAATTGACAATAACGCACTAGTTCTCACTCTAAATAATAGGAACAATCCTGTTTTAAAAATATCTAATCATTATAATGAAATGCTTAAAGGATATAAGTTGGATCAGAACAAAACAAAATCACAAAGAGAGGCAGTCCAATTCATTAAACAAAAGTTAGATTCTGCCAAATGGTTTATTGATGCTGTAAAGCAAAGGCAAGAAACTCTCTATGTTACAATGCTTGCAATTATGGAATATCAAGAAGAATATTTTCTTAGCGGTGATGAAAAACAAATAAAGCCCATGATTTTAAAAGATATTGCTGAAAAAATTGAAATGGATATCTCAACAATATCAAGAGTTGCAAATAGTAAATATGTTGACACGCCTTATGGAACGAAATTATTAAAAGAATTTTTTAGCGAATCTATGACTACTCAATCAGGAGAAGAGATTTCAACAATTGAAATAAAGAAAATTTTAGAAACAATTATAGAAAATGAAAATAAGAGAGCTCCACAAACTGATGAAAAACTTGTTAAAGTATTACAAGAGAAAGGGTATAAAATAGCTAGGAGAACTGTTGCAAAATACAGAGAACAGTTAAATATTCCTGTAGCAAGACTTAGAAAAGAAATCTAATTTTTATTTAAAGAGACATCGCCAATTCTGGTAGTATAATTAATCTTAAGTGCATTCACTTTTCTTAATTCCTGTTTAATATCTCCAACTATGCCCATATTAGTTTCTTTGTCAACCTTTAATGCCGTGGTTAAGAAAGGTCTTACTTCTTCTCTCTTTGATTCTCTTTCAGCGTAAATAAAAGCAGGTATATCAGAAACTTCCGAAAATTTATCATTTAATTGAATTCTTGCTTCCGTCCCAAATTGAGATTGATATCCATAATTAGGTTTTCCTGCATATATGTACATCACAAGATCCTTCTTGTCAAGCTTCTCAACTTGATTTGCAGCCGGTAATTCATTTTTTATCTTTAATTCATTATCCCGCATAACAGTTGCTACCATAAAAAAGAACAAGAGCATAAATACAATATCGGGTAAAGATGCCGTATTTACTGCTGGAATTTCTCCTTTATTCTTTTTATTAAATTTTGACATAAATAAATTTTAACTATTGAACCTCAGATAATTTTTGTGGATAATCACTTCTAAGATTATTGATTTTTTCTTTTAATTTTTGCTTATTTCCAGGCCAATTAACATCTCTATAATTTTTCAACATTTCTGAATATGATTCACCATAAAGCTCTTCTGCTCTAACATTCCTTAAATGAGTATATGCTGCAACAAGTTCATTTTGTACAGAGATATATGCAGCATAAGAAGTTTCTCTTTCATTCTTTAAAGAAACTATAGCCTTGTCTGGATTATCAGAAGAACTAGGATCTCCTTTTCCCTTACAGTAGTCACACGCATCTTCTCCTTTACCGCCTCCATTATCCAAGAATTCTATTGCAGCAGCTCTAATATCTTCCAATTTCATTAATTCATCTTCAACAAGAATTTGGTCCTTGCCATTTAATAGCACTGTAAAAATATTTTTCTGTTTAATTATTACATCCTCTTCTTGTTCTTCAATAGGTGGAAGTTTTCTGCTAATACCTGAATCTGTTTCAATAGTAGTTGTGACTAGAAAAAATATTAATAGCAAAAAAGCTATATCAGCCATTGAGCCTGCATTTACTTCTGGAGATGATCTTCTTGCCATAAATTATTTTCTACTTTTTATACCAAACCATAACATTGACCCACTCGCAATTAGTATAAGAGAATAAAACATAAACAATGCTGCACTTATTAACTTAGATCCTGCAGCTGATAACATTTTACCATCTCTAAGAGGAGTTTCTTCTCCCCTTGCTAAAACAAAATAGCATATAAGAAATAATATAAGAAAAGCCCCTAAAGTCTTTAATGTACTTCTCAATGCTGCTTTATCAGCGATTACATTTTTAAATGTATAAAATGCAACAGATGATACAATTAATCCCATAATTAGATAGGCAACAAATAATATATAATCAATTCCTTGAAGCATATCCATCATTTGAATCATCAAAACAAATAAAACTCCTAATAACGATAGAGCGTATGCTATATACTTTATAATTTTGTACGAATTCATAATTGTTATTTCTTATTTATTAACTAATATATCCATAAGTGAAATGGAAGCATTTTCCATGTCGTTTACTATGCTGTCAATTTTGGCTATTATATAGTTATAAAATATCTGAAGAATAATTGCAACAATTAGACCAAATACCGTAGTAAGAAGAGCTACTTTAATACCTCCTGCTACTAATGATGGCTGCATATCTCCAGCTGCTTCAATTTTATCAAAAGCCTGGATCATTCCAATAACTGTCCCCATGAATCCTAACATAGGTGCAAGAGCTATAAATAGCGAAATCCATGAAACATTTTTTTCAAGTTGTCCCATTTGAACTCCACCATATGCGACTACAGCTTTTTCTGCTGATTCAACACCTTCATTTGCTCTATCTAATCCTTGCCAAAAAATAGATGCTACTGGCCCAGGTGTATTCGCGCAAACCTCTTTGGCTGCTTTAATGCCTCCCGACTTCATAGCTGCTTCTACTTCTTCTGTTAATTTTTCTGAATCAGATTCTGACAAATTAAGATAAATAATTCTCTCAATAGCGATAGCTAATCCTAAAATAAGGCATAAAAGAACAATTCCCATAAATCCAGGACCTCCTTCAATAAACCTCTTTTTTAATTCTTGATGAAAATTTAGCTGTTCTGGTTCTTCTACCTCCATAACAACTTCTTCAACTACCATTGAAGCCTCTTCAACCTCAGCTGCATCCATTTCATCTTGAAATATGTTTACATTTGAAGTTAAATCTTGAATAAATACAACTGAAATAATTGCAATAATACTAAGTAATCTTTTCATTTTATTTTGTTTAATTATTTTAATAGAGCTTAAAGATATAAAAAAATATAATTAACACTATAATTCCGTGCAGAGAGGAAGGGATTCGAACCCTCGATACACTTGTGATGTATACACACTTTCCAAGCGCGCGCCTTCGACCACTCGGCCACCTCTCTATAATATCATTATTATATCAAAACAAATAAAAAGAAAAAATATTAATTATAAAACTTTATATTATTCTTTTTATTAAGATATTTTATACTATAATTCGATGTGTTTCATGTCTTAAATACATCAATGGAATTTTTTGTAGTAATATTTGTTATTTCTTCTATACTAACTTGATATATTTCTGCTAATTTCTTGGCAATATTAATAATAAATGAACTTTCATTTCTTTTGCCTCTATTAGGAGATGGAGCTAAATAAGGAGAGTCTGTTTCTAAAACAATATGTTTTAAATCTATTTTATCTAGAAATTTATCTATCATTCCGTTTTTAAATGTAACCACTCCCCCAATTCCTAATTTCATTCCCATTGAAATAATTTTATTTGCCTCCCCTAAAGTCCCAGTAAAACAATGAAAAATTCCTGATAAATCCTTTGTTCCTTCTAATTCTAAAACCTCAAATATTTCATCATATGATTTTCTAGAATGAATCACTATAGGTAAATTATATTTCTTTGCTAATCTAATTTGCTTAATAAACACTTCTTTTTGAAGTCCTAAATTTTCTGTTTCCCAATGGAGATCAATTCCTATTTCTCCTACTGCAATACATTGATTTTCTATAATGTTTTTTTCAACATGTTTTAGCTCTTCAAGATAATTTTCTCCTATATAACAAGGGTGCAGCCCAGCCATTAAAAAAATATTTTTAGGAAAATTTTTTTTAAGAATTAGCATTGACTGTGTATGAGAAGAGTCTATAGCAGGGAGGAAGAGCCTACTAACATTGGATGTTATAGCCTTATTTATAACTTGATCTCTATCAGAATCAAATTCCTTAAGATATAAATGTGTATGCGTGTCTGAAATTATCATTAAACTACTTTAATTCTAGTGCCTCCAGAATTTTATTCCCCATCAAAATTTCAGAAGGATTTTCTAACGCTTCTTTAATTGTAACTAGAAACCCTACACTCTCTCTTCCATCAATAATCCGATGATCATATGAAAGAGCTAAGTACATTACAGGCCTAATAAAAACCTTTCCGTCAACAGCAATGGGTCGTTCAACAATATTATGCATTCCTAAAATTGCACTTTGAGGAGGATTAATAATTGGAGTTGATAACATGCTCCCAAAAATACCACCATTAGAAATAGTAAATGTACCTCCTGTCATTTCATCAACTGTTATTTTTGAATCTCTAGCACGCTCTGCAAGAGCTTTCACTTGTACTTCAATTTCTTTAAATGAAAGGTTTTCAGCATGACGAATTACTGGAACCATTAGCCCTTTTGGACCTGAAACTGCTATGCTAATATCACAATATTGATATGTTATCATTTCATCACCATCAATCATTGAGTTTACTGCTGGAAATTCTTTGAGCGCTCTTACGGATGCTAGTGTGAAGAAGGACATAAAGCCTAAATTAACTCCATGCTTTGCTTTGAATTTTTCTTTATATTTTTTTCTCAGTTCAAATATAGCAGACATATCTACTTCATTAAAAGTAGTTAGCATTGCTGTATCATTTTTTACACTAACTAATCTTTCTGCAACCTTCCTTCTTAAAAGAGATAATCTTGTTCTTTTTTCATCTCTTTTATCATTTCCAAGAGACCCCATTGAAGGTCTGGCCATTATTACATCTTGTTTAGTAATTCTTCCATCCTTACCAGTTCCTTCTATGTCTTCAATCTTAATATTATTTTCAGACATGATTTTTTTAGCAGCAGGACTTAAAATGTCTGATTTGCTAACATTAACTATTTCTACTTCAATTTTTGATGTAACTGATTCTTCTTTTGATTCTAGTTCTAAATTATTTTTAGCTTCGCCCCCTTTAGAGGTGTCAATTAAACAAACTACTTGACCAACATCTACTGAATCGCCTTCTTGAACTTTTAATGTAATGACACCACCTTCTTCTGCTGGTAATTCTAAGGTAGCTTTATCACTATCAAGCTCGGCTATTATTTGATCCTTTTCAACATAATCTCCGTCTGCCACCAGCCAAGCAGCAATTTCTACTTCAGTTATTGATTCTCCCGGAGATGGGACTTTCATTTCTAGAATCATGTGTTATTTATTTATGATATAAAATTAATAATATTAATCAATTAAACCGTTAAGGTCATACAATGAAAAAAACTCCCAAATTAACTCACTGGCATTAATATCTCTGTTGCCCCATGCACCAGGCCAATCATGACCTCCTCCATCTACCCTGTAATGCCTAATCATTGCATTTGTATTAGTATCGTCATTATCGCAAGAATAAGTAATTTCTTGAACAGTTGAAAAATCAAAACTAAATATATCTGGAATGTCTATCACTGTCGGGCTTGAATCACATGAATTATGCCCTCGCCAATAATCAATAACATCATTTATGGCCATTGTGCCATCTCCACCATTATATGGAACAATTACGTCGTTAGTCCCGTGAATTTGAAGAATAGAGATTGCTCTTTTAGGGTCACAAACATCAAAAGTCTCAGGGGTCATTGATCCCGCAACCGATGCAATAGCAGCTATTCTTTCACTTAGTTGACATGCAAGTAAAGAACTCATATATCCTCCATTTGACATTCCGGTACTATATATTCTCTCTGAATCAATTAAATAGTCTTCAGAGATAGCATCAATTAAAAAATCTATAAAAGCAACATCGTCAACAGAACTTCCAAGAGTCCATCCGCCAACATTCCAGTGAGTTGTCCCATTAAAATAACTTCCCTGTGGATATACGACTATAAAATTTTCTTCACTAGCAATATCATTAAATCCTGTATAGGCCATTATAATTTCATTGCTACTGCTCCATGCATGCAAACAAAAAAGCAATGGCACAGCGTCAAAAGGATCATACGAATCTGGCACAAAAATATTAAATGAACGAGTTATCCCTTGAAACTCTACCTCAAATTCCTGAAATCCATATTCTACTGTAATAACTGGATCATTAGGATCTACAATGTTTATTGGATCTTCAACTGTTACTGTTTCAGAAGAACAAGAGAAAATTAATAAAATGGCTATTAAGAATTTTTTCATTATAATTTTTTAGTTCAATTCTAAGATACTATTTCAATATTTGATTATCCTTTTCAGGGTTAAATACATATTCAATTACCTCTCTATGTCTTTTTTCAAATCTGATGGAACTGCCTGCTGCCGTTGCTCCATAATTTCTTCTAGATGCAATTCTAAAATCCTTTGCTTCTTTTAGATTCATTAGTAAAAATCCATATGCCCCCATATTTCTAGGCTCTTCTTGTGCCCATACAATATCAGAAGCATTAGAATATTTTTTTATAATTGACTTAATAACCTCCTTAGGCAATGGGAATAATTGTTCTATTCTAACAATTGCCAAATTATTACGTCCAAGCCTTTCCTTTTCTTCTAATAAGTCGTAATAAAACTTTCCTGTGACAAATACTATACTATCAATTGTTTTTGGATCTGCATCAGTATCGTCAATAACAACTTGAAATCCGCCTTTTGTAAATTCATCAACACTAGAAAATACTCTTGAATGTCTTAATAAACTTTTTGGGGTAAAAACTATCAAAGGCTTTCTATAATTGGTTTTCATTTGTCTTCTAAGAAGGTGGTACATGTTTGCTGGTGTAGTACAGTTGGCTACAAAAACATTGTCCTTTGCGCATAATTGCAAATATCTTTCAACTCTTGCAGAAGAATGCTCAGCTCCTTGCCCTTCATATCCATGGGGTAATAGTAAAACTATTCCATTTGGTGTTTTCCATTTATCTTCACCTGAAAAAATGTATTGATCTATTATAATTTGCGCACCATTACCAAAATCTCCAAACTGTGCCTCCCAAATAGTAAGAGTATTTGGGTTGCTCATTGCATAACCGTATTCAAACCCTAACACACCATATTCAGATAATAAAGAGTTGTAAATTGAAAAAGTACCTTGACCTTCAGATATATTATTATGTAAAATTATCTCCTCCTCACTTTCCTCAACCTTGACGATAGAATGACGATGTGAAAAAGTCCCTCTTTCAACATCCTGTCCTGATATTCTAACATTAAATCCTTCTTCTAATAGACTCCCATATGCTAAATGTTCAGCCATTGACCAATCTAGCTTATCATTATTAAACATATCAAGCCTAGAAGAAACTAATTTTTTAATTTTATTTATAAATTTTTTATCATTTGGTAAAGTTGAAATAGTTTCAACAATTTTTTCAAGCTTAATTCTAGGATATGTTGTATTAACTGGCAGCATCATTTCTTTTTTATTTACTCTAGAGAATGATTCCCATTCATCATTCATAAAATCTGTGATCTTAGTTTTTTTAACTTTCTTAGAGTCTTTTAATTCATCTTCAAGCCATTTTTTATAGTTGCTCTCTAACTCATTAACGTATTTTTCATTAATTACTCCTTCATTAATTAATTTGTCAGCATAAATCTTTTTTGGGTTAGGATGCTGAGCTATAATCTTATATAATTTTGGCTGAGTAAATCTAGGCTCATCTCCTTCATTATGACCATATTTTCTATAGCCAAGTAAATCAATAAAAACATCTTTCTTAAACTCCATTCTAAAATCTAAAGCAAACAAAATAGCATGAACTACAGATTCTACATCATCTGCATTAACATGTAATACTGGGGATAAAGTTACCTTTCCAACATCTGTACAATAGGAGCTTGACCTTCCGTCTAAATAATTCGTAGTAAACCCTATTTGATTATTTACAACAATGTGTATTGTCCCGTTTGTTTGATATCCATCAAGTTGAGCCATTTGTACTAACTCATAAACTAATCCCTGACCAGCAATTGCAGCGTCTCCATGGACAATTATTGGAAGTACTCTTTCAAAATTTTCTGGAAAGTGTAAATCTTGTTTTGATCTAACAATTCCATTAACTATTGATCCAACAGCTTCTAAATGAGATGGATTTGGAGCAATATTTAAATTGATTTTTTTTCCTTTTATTGTTTCCCTATTACTAGTCCAGCCTAAATGATATTTTACATCTCCATCAAATATTTTCTCCTCATAATCCTTCCCTTCAAACTCGCTAAAAATATTTTTAGCTGATTTTCCAAAAATATTCACTAGAGTACTTAATCTTCCTCTATGGGCCATCCCCATAACAAATTCTTTAACTCCTTTATCTGCAGCAATTTCAATTAAAATATCTAAAGCCGGAATTAATGATTCGCCTCCCTCAAGTGAAAATCTCTTTTGCCCTACATATTTTGTGTGCAAAAAGTTTTCAAATGAAACTGCTTCTACAAGTTTGCCAAGTAATTGTTTCTTTTGATCAACAGAAAGTTTAGGATGATTGTTATTGATGTTTAATTTGTTTTGAATCCAATCAATTATCCTTGGATTTCGTATATACATATATTCGATACCTATTGAATCACAATATATTTCAGTAAGATGTTGAATTATAATTCGTAAAGGTTGTGGCCCTATCCCTAAAATTTCCCCTGCATTAAATACAGTGTCTAAATCATCATTGGATAAATCAAAATACTCAATATCCAAACTAGGACTGTATGATCTTCTGTCTCTAACTGGATTAGTTCTAGTAAATAAATGGCCTCTTGATCGATACCCATCTATTAAATTTATTACATTAAATTCTTTTTGAACATGATCTGGGATCTGCGAGGTGACCCCTTCAACAATCTCTCCTTGAAAAAGCTTATTACTTCCAAAATCATAGCCCTGAAAAAAAGCTCTCCAACTCGGCTCTACTGAATCAGGGTCCTTTAAATATTGATCATACAAGTCAGCAAAGAAAACCGTATGAGCAGCGTTTAAAAAAGAAAAATTATCCATTATAAAAATTTCTATTTTTCAGATTACAAAGGTAATTAATATTAATTAAAAAGAATAGTAAAACTATATCTTCCTTTGCACAAGTAAATTTCCAATATTTTTCAGAAATTCATTTTTTTCCTTAGGTAATTTAAGAGATTCTAAAATTTGAAAGGCACTGTCAGTGTGTTTTTGAATCTCAACAGCAATTTCATTTTCAATATTATATTTATTATACATGTCTTTAACCAAAGTAATTTTATCTTTAGAATTATCATAAGGGCTATTATATAGTGAAATAAAATTAGACTTTTCATTGCCTGAAAGTAGCTCAAGAGTTTTTATGTATAAGAATGTTTTCTTTTTCCCAATTATATCTCCTCCTATTTTTTTACCAAAATCATTCTCATTGCCAAAACAATCAAGATAATCATCTTGCAATTGAAATGCTATGCCTAAATTCTTTCCAAATTCGTAAATTTTTTCTTGATCTGCTGTTGTTGCATTTGCTATAATTGCTCCCATTTTCATTGCTACACCAATTAATTCAGCAGTTTTATAGGTTATCATTAATAGATATTCATCAAAGGATATTTCTTGCTTTTTTTCAAAATCTATATCTAATTGTTGTCCCTCGCATACCTTTATCGCTGTTTTGCTAAATAGTGTTGCCATTGGCACAAAAATATTTGGTTCATAATTTTCAAATATCTGATAGGCTAAAATTAACATCACATCGCCAGATAAAATTGCAGTACTGTTGTCCCATTTTTTGTGTACTGTAGTATTTCCCCTTCTAAGATCTGCAGAGTCCATAATATCATCATGAACTAAAGAAAAATTATGAAAAACCTCTCCAGCTAATGCAGCATTTAGTGCCTTTTTTGGTGATCCAGAAAAAATATCTGTACTTATCAATGTTAATATGGGTCTAATTCTTTTTCCTTCAAGACTTAAAATATAGTTTACAGGAGAATATAGGTTTTCAGGGACTGCACTGACTGTATATTTTTCTATATGATCAGTAAACATTTGATGATATTGAGAAAGAGAAAGCATCCTATAATAATATTTGAGTTAAATGTATGATAAAATCCTAATTTAAAAAAGCTTGTTAAAATTATAAAATATGATAGAGTTATAAATAATATCTTATTAAATTTGCAAATGTAAACTATCGTCATGTATAGGACTCATAATTGTGGAGAATTAAGAAAATCTGATATTGGAAAACAGGTTTCCCTTTCTGGGTGGGTTCAAAAAATGCGAGATAAAGGGTTTATGATTTGGGTAGATATACGAGACAGATATGGAATCTCTCAATTAATCTTTGATGAACAAAGGACAAGTAAAGATTTATTAAATCAAGCAAAATCATTAGGTCGTGAATTTGTAATACAGATAGATGGCCAGGTTATTGAAAGGGCTTCTAAAAATCAAAATATTCCAACAGGAGATATTGAAATTTTGGTTAAAAAACTTACTATACTAAATAGTTCTTCTACTCCGCCATTTACAATAGAAGATAACACAGACGGAGGCGAAGAGCTTAGAATGAAGTATAGATATTTAGATATCCGAAGAGAGCCTATAAAGAAAAATTTAATACTAAGGCATCAAATAACACAGCAAGTAAGAAAATATCTTTCTGACAGTTCGTTTATAGAAGTTGAAACTCCATGTTTAATTAAATCAACCCCAGAAGGTGCTAGAGATTTTATTGTACCGTCAAGGATTAATGAAGGTGAATTTTATGCCCTACCACAGTCTCCTCAAACATTTAAGCAATTATTAATGGTAGCTGGTCTTGATAAATATTTTCAAATTGTCAAATGCTTTAGAGATGAAGATTTAAGAGCAGATCGTCAACCTGAATTTACGCAAATAGATTGCGAAATGGCATTTGTAAAGCAGGACGATATTTTAAATACTTTCGAAGGACTTATCGTTGATATATTTAAAAAAGTCAAAAATATTGACATAAATAAATTTCCAAAAATTACATATGACCAGGCAATGGAAAAATATGGGACAGACAAGCCTGATATTAGATTTGGGATGGAGTTTGTAGAATTAAATAAAGTCTGTCAACATAAAGATTTCAATGTGTTTAATTCTGCTGAACTAGTTGTTGGAATTGCTGTCACTGGCGGTAATACATTTACAAGAAAAGAAATTGATAAATATATAGATTGGGTAAAAACTCCTCAGGTTGGAGCAATGGGAATGGTATACGTAAGATGTAACGATGATGGAGGATTTAAATCTTCTGTAGATAAATTTTATGATCAAACAGATCTAAAAAATATTGCTAAAAAAACTAATGCAAGTAAAGGTGATTTAATTATGATTTTATCTGGAGATAAAAATACCGTAAGATCGCAGCTTAGTGCATTACGCCTTGAAGTGAGTAAAAATCTCGGACTTAGAAATTCAGAGGAATTTGCGCCATTATGGGTTATAGATTTTCCATTACTAAGCTGGGATGAAGAAGAAGATAAATTTCATGCAATGCATCATCCATTTACCGCACCAAAACCTGATCAAATAGAACTATTAAAAACCTCCCCTGATTCTGTAAAAGCAAATGCGTATGATCTAGTAATTAATGGAAACGAAATAGGTGGTGGATCTATAAGAATTCATGATAAAAGTGTTCAAGAACAAATGTTTAAGTGTCTTGGATTTACAAAACAAGAGGCAGAAGAACAATTTGGTTTTCTTATGAATGCCTTTCAATATGGAGCGCCGCCACATGGGGGTATTGCTTTTGGATTAGATCGATTAGTTGCAATTCTTGGTGGAAGTGAAACTATCAGAGACTTCATAGCATTTCCAAAGAATAATGCAGGCAGAGATGTTATGATTGATTCTCCATCAAAAATTTCTAAAGAACAATTAAAAGAGCTTAAACTAAAACAAGATCTATAAAAGCATAAATAATGAAAATATTTATTTATGTACTATTTACTATATCACTAATTCTTATCATCTCTGGTTACATAATAGAGGATATTAATTCAGAAAAATTTATAGGTGGAGGCACTCTCTTATTATTCTTTATAGTAATTCCATTATTTCTTTATTATAGATGGAAAAACAAAAAACTTAAGGATTTTATTTTGGATAATGAAGAATTAAAAAAAATGAAAGATGATAGCTAATTTAAATTTCTTCTGGAAATAAAAAATCTTTCTAACAATTCCTTAGACTCATTTTCTAGAATACCGCTATTAACTTTTGTTTTAGGGTGCAGCGTGCTTCCCATTATTGTGAATCCTCTTTTTAAATCATTGGCAGCATAAAACAAGTTAGAAATCCTGCTCCAATATAATGCTCCAGCACACATTTGACAAGGCTCTAAAGTAACATACATACTACAACCATTCAAGAATTTACCTCCAAGATAGTTCTCAGCTGCTGTTATTGCTAAGATCTCTGCATGTGCAGTAACATCGTTTAGTGTCTCTGTTAAATTATGTGCTCTTGCTATAATTTGATTTTCTATAACAACTACAGCGCCTATAGGAACTTCTCCTTTTGATAAAGCCAACTGTGCTTCTTCAATAGCCTTATTCATAAAATATTTACTATCGTATTCTAATTTCATTAAGGTATTATTTTAATATTCATTGGCAGTTATTTTTTTATAGATTAAGAGCGCCTGACTATCTGATAAGGATGCAATATAATGGCATATTTCTAATATCCTGTAATATAAGTCAGATTTATTAATATCTATTGTATCAGGTAAAAGATTAAGTATTAGTTTATCATAACTATTATGGTTTCCTTCATATATATTATTAGCTGCAGTAATATAACTTTCTAATAAAACGCTTATAAGATTATACCCTGCAATTTCTTTTTCTATGACTTCTTTAGACTCATATATGTTCTCTACGCTGATTTTGATTATATCTGAAATCTGAGCTTTGTATGTACTTCGGTCTAAAAGAGATGATTGAAAAATCCCTTGAATAATCTCTGCTTCGTTCTTCATAAATATCTCAACGCACTCGTTTATTAAAGTGTTTATGGATAAAGCCCTTAAGTAACTTATCCTGTCTGTTGTATTGCTTAATTGGTGATACTTTTCAGTATTAATTGAATCCCTTACCAAATTAATTAAATATTCTAAAGCAAATTCTTCTTCAATTAATCCAAGATTTATGCCGTCCTCAAAGTCAATTATTGTATAGCAGATATCGTCTGCTGCCTCAACTAAATATGCTAATGGATGTCTAATATAACTTCCCATTTTGTCCTTTGTTAATCCAAGTTCCTTTGCTATATCAATAAATACATCTAACTCGCTTTGAAAGAAACCATATTTCTTGTGGGAAACATTAGTGGTTGGTTTAATTGGAAGTGATTCCTTAGGATATTTGACAAAAGCTCCCAAAGTAGCATAACTTAAGCGAAGCCCTCCTTGTCTTCCGATCCGAGATTGTGTTAATATTTTAAACCCATTAGCATTGCCTTCAAAATCACACAAATCTTGATATTGTTTTTTAGTTAAATCCTTTGAAAATTCTTTGCCTTTTCCTGAAATAAAGAACTGCCCAATAGATTTTTCTCCAGAATGACCAAATGGAGGATTCCCTATGTCATGGGCCAATGAAGCAGAAGCTACAATAGCTCCAAAATCATTAGCCTGGTATCTATGCTGTTCTTTTAACTCTGGATATTTTTCTAATATTTTCACTCCCACCTTTCTACCTAGGGATCTTCCCACAACGCTAACTTCTAAACTGTGAGTTAACCTAGTATGTACAAAATCTTCATTTGAAAGCGGAACTACCTGTGTTTTGTCTTGAAGGCTTCTAAATTCGGAAGAGAAAATTATTCGATCATAGTCTACCTCAAATCCAAGTCGTGTTTCGTCCTGATCTTTTCTTTCTCTTTTTTGAGTATCACCAAATCTTTTTAATGACAATAATTTCTCCCAGTTCATTCTTTTATTTCCTGATAAGCAATATAACAATAATCTATTAATACATCTCAAAATTATATCTAACTAATAACATTCTCTTAACATTAAGGTTACATTATAAAATGATATTTGCATAGTATTTTAAATTAAGTGATGAAAAAAATTTTATTCATGATTATCGTTTTATCTCCTTTGGTTACTTTTTCTCAAGGTGGAGATGATCAAGTTGACACGAAAGGTCAGCCACATTTTAAGGTTTTTTGGAATTATCATTATGATTATACAAAAGATGTTGATCAAGTAAGCGCCTTTGAGTTAACTAGAGTTTATCTTGGATATAAATATGCGTTTGATGAAAAGTTTTCTGCAAAGATTACCTATGATATAGGTAAAAATGATGCAGGGAGCAATCATACTGCATTTGTGAAAATTGCACAATTGGATTACAAAATAAACCCTAGTGTTAAAATCAGTATGGGATTAATTGAAGGGAAGCAGTATAAAGACCAGGAAAACCACTGGGGCTATAGATACATATATAAAATGCTTCAAGATGAACACAAATTTGGTCCTAGTGCTGATTTAGGAATAAATGCGGAATTTAAAATTAGTAAAAAACTATTGGCAAACCTTTTTGTTGTAAATGGTGAAGGATATAAAAACCTTCAAGATGAAGATGGGAATCAAAGATTTGGTATGAGCTTAATTTATAATCCATTAAAAAAATTAACTACTAAATTTTATTATGACACGCATGCATCTGAAAATTCAAAGTCATTAAATAATATTGCATTTTTTGCAGGCTATAAAGCTGATTCATGGAGAATTGGTGCAGAATATAATAAAATGGAAAATGGGGCGAATTATAAAACAGCCATTGATGATCATAATTTAGATGGCATATCTTTCTATGGTAGCTATGTCTTCAATAATAAAGTTGAAATATTTGCTAGATTTGATAAAATATCTTCTAATATTATAACTGGTCAAGATAATAGCTGGAATTATAATAAAGATGGAGCTCTAATGTTATTTGGAGCACAATACGTAGCCGCTAAAGGAGTCAAGTTTTCAGTAAACTCTAGAAATTTTAATTACATTAATGATGATATAGAAGATTCATCATTTATATATTTTAATGCTGAATTTAAATTATAAAAAATGGAGAATATATATTTATTAATGTTAGTTGCGCTAGTGGCATTAGCTATTGCAGATCTTATAGTAGGTGTTAGTAATGATGCTGTTAATTTTTTGAATTCTGCACTAGGAACAAAAGTGCTTTCTTTTAGAACCATTATGATTGTTGCCAGTATAGGTATTGCTGTTGGAGCAGTATTCTCTAGTGGAATGATGGAAGTAGCAAGAAAAGGAATATTTAATCCTGGAGAATTTATGTTCAGTGAAATCATGATAATTTTTATGGCAGTAATGATTACTGATATTTTATTGCTTGATTTCTTTAATACTCTTGGCATGCCAACCTCTACTACTGTCTCTATTGTATTTGAATTATTAGGTGCATCTGTTGCTATGGCCTTAATTAAAATTGGATTAGATAATGGTAGTTTTTATGATTTAGGACTGTATATTAATACAACCAAAGCAACACAAATAATCCTCGGGATTCTACTCTCGGTGGTAGTTGCATTTTCCATTGGCGCATTAGTTCAATGGATATCTAGACTTTTGCTTTCTTATAATTTTGAATCAAAAGCAAATTGGGTAGGTGCTGTCTTTGGAGGTATTGCTTTAACTACAATTACTTATTTTATTCTAATGAAAGGGATAAAAGGAACAACATATGCAAAAGAAAGTTTTAATATCATTGGGGGAATGACAATTACAGATTATTTGGAATCTAATGTTGTTTCAATTGTTGCAGTTAGTTCTCTGTTTTGGTCATTGCTTTCTTACTTTTTTATAAGTGTAATCAAAACAAATATTTATAAAATAATTATTGCTGTTGGGACATTTGCATTAGCTTTAGCCTTCGCAGGAAATGATTTAGTGAATTTTATTGGAGTACCGATTGCAGCTTGGCAATCCTATGAAGCTTGGATGGCTTCAGGCATGGCTGCAAATGAATTTAGTATGCAAGTTTTAGCTTCTAAAGTTCCAACTCCAAATTATCTTTTATTTGCCGCTGGTATTATTATGGTGCTAACATTATGGTTTTCTAAAAAGGCGCATCGTGTTGTTAAAACATCTATAGATTTGTCAGAACAAGGAGAGACAGAGGAAAGGTTTAGCCCTAATTTTTTATCAAGATCATTGGTAAGAGCAGGTTCAAATTCTTCTGATTTTATTACAAAAATTTTACCAGATTCAATGAACAATTTTATTGAAAAACAATTCAAAATCTCTGACCTGCCATCAAAGAAAATAAGTAAAGAAGACAAGCCTGCATTCGATGTAGTTAGAGGTTCTGTAAATTTAATGGTTGCAAGTATTTTAATTTCCATTGCAACATCCTATAAATTACCTCTTTCAACAACTTATGTAACTTTTATGGTTGCTATGGGGACTTCCCTTGCTGATAGAGCTTGGGGAAGTGAAAGCGCAGTATATAGAGTGGCAGGAGTATTAAATGTAATTGCTGGGTGGTTTGGAACAGCAATTATTGCATTTGTTGCTGCAGGGACCATTGCATATTTAATAAACATAAGTGAATTAATGATTGCTGTCTTATTATTTGTTGCTATAATAATAATGATTAAGCATTATATCAATGGCAAATCTAATGGTGGTAATATTATAGATGAAGCCCTAGTAATAGCTGAGAGCAGCTCTCTACAAGGTGTTATCAATGAAAGTGCAAAAACTATTTCTAAGGTAATTAAGCGTGGTAATAAAGTTTATAATAACACTGTAGAAGGACTTTCTAAACAAGATCTTAGCCTGCTAGATAAAAATAATAAACAGATTGAGAAATTATCTCTAGAAGTGGACAATCTAAAAGATAAGCTGTTTTATTTTATTAGAAATCTAGATGAATCTAGTTTAGGAGCTAGCAACTTTTATATAAATCTTTTAGGATTTCTTCAAGACATAACTCAATCCTTAGAGTATATTTCTAAAATTAGTCATAAGCATATTAAAAATAGTCATAGTAAATTAAGACTAAGCCAAATAAGAGATTTAATAGAAATTGACGAAGCCATAAATGACTTATTTGAAGAAATTAAAATTTCATTTGAAAGGCGATCATTTCACAAAATGGAAGTTATTTTAAAAAACAAGAACAAACTATTTGGGATAGTTGATGATAAGATTGAGGCTCAAATTTCTAGAACAAGAACAACAGAAGAAGGAAGTCCAAAGAATACAACACTTTACTTTAGTATCTTACAAGAGACTAAGGATCTTTTAAAGGCAATAATGAGCTTAATAGAGGAATATTATCTTTCTCATGATGGTAGTATTAAGCCTGCAAAAGCAAATAATAATTCCTAAAATTATTTAGCTATAAATTAAAAAGCTCCTAATTATTTTATTATAATTAGGAGCTTTCTTTACTTTTCTTTTTAAGTTTATGAACCACACATTAAGCAATCATCTCCTTCAACTTCTTTTGTCTTTGCTATTAATTCTTTTATCTCTTTCGGGGACATAGGTTCAACATCAATCTCTTTAGTTTTTGCAAACTTCTCTGCTGTTTTCTTTGCTGTTTGCTTTTTATTTGCAACAACTTCAGGCTTTTCATCCTTAATAATTGACTTCTTTGGGACAGGCTCTTTCTTAACTTTTTTGTCTAACGTAAACTTAATTGCATCAACTGCGCTCTTAGTTCTTAAATAATACATTCCTGTTTTAAGACCGCTTTTCCATGCATAAAAATGCATGGACGTAAGTTTAGCCATAGTAGCACCTTCAACAAATAAATTTAATGATTGTGACTGGTCTATAAAATACCCTCTATGCTTGGCCATATCAATTATATCTTTCATACTAAGTTCCCAAACCGTTTTATATAATTCTTTAATATCATCAGGAATAATATCAATGTCTTGCACTGATCCATTTGCTCTCATAATCTCTTGTTTTAATTCTTCATTCCATAATCCTAAAGAAACAAGATCTTCTAATAAGTGTTTATTTACAATAATAAATTCTCCAGAAAGCACTCTTCTTGTATATATATTAGAAGTATAGGGCTCAAAGCATTCATTGTTGCCAAGAATTTGAGAAGTACTAGCTGTAGGCATTGGTGCTACAAGCAATGAATTTCTTACTCCATGTTTTAATACATCCTTTCTAAGTTTAACCCAATCCCAGAGTCCACTAAGATCTTTTTCGTCTACATTCCATAAGTTATGTTGGAATTTTCCTTCACTAATAGGTGACCCATTATATGTTTCATATTTTCCATTCTTCTTTGCCTCTTCCATCGATGCAGTGGTGGCGGCATAGTAGATAGTCTCAAAAATATCTTGATTTAATTTCTTTGCTTCATCACTAGTAAATGGCATTCTTAATTTAATGAATGCATCTGCTAATCCTTGTACCCCAAGACCTATAGGTCTGTGACGGAAATTGGAATTTCGAGCTTCAATAACAGGATAATAATTTCTATCTATTACTTTATTTAAATTTTTAGTTACTCGCTTAGTTACTCTAAATAATTCTTGATGATCAAATGCTCCATCCTTAACAAACATTGGAAGGGCAATAGAAGCTAAATTACAAACTGCAATTTCATCAGGAGATGTATATTCTAAAATTTCCGTACACAAATTTGAAGATCTAATTGTTCCTAAATTTTGCTGATTAGATTTTAAATTAGCAGCATCCTTATATAGCATATATGGATTGCCTGTTTCAATTTGAGCTTCTAAAATTTTCTCCCATAATTCTCTTGCTTTTATTGATTTTCTCCCTTTGCCTTCCTTTTCATATTTAGTATATAGCTTATCAAACTCCTTGCTATGAACATCACAAAGACCTGGGCATTCGTTAGGGCACATTAATGTCCATTCACTATCGGCTTCAACTCTTTTCATGAATAAGTCTGGCATCCACATTGCATAGAACAAGTCTCTAGCTCGCATTTCCTCTTTCCCATGATTTTTCTTTAAATCAAGAAAATCAAATATGTCTGAATGCCAAGGCTCAATATAGATTGCAAAACTTCCTTTTCTTTTCCCACCGCCTTGATCTACATACCTAGCAGTGTCATTAAAGACTTGTAGCATTGGGACAATTCCATTGCTTGTCCCATTAGTTCCTGCAATATAACTTCCCGTTGATCTTATATTATGAATTGACAAGCCAATACCTCCAGCAGATTGTGAAATCTTTGCAGTTTGTTTTAATGTATCATATATTCCTTCAATACTATCATCCTTCATTGTAAGTAAGAAACATGATGACATTTGTGGTTTAGGTGTTCCAGCATTAAACAATGTTGGAGTTGCGTGAGTAAAATATTTTTTACTCATTAATTCATAAGTTTCTATTGCTGCCTCTAAATCGTTTAAGTGAATTCCAATTGAAACTCTCATTAACATGTGCTGAGGTCTTTCAGCAATTTTGCCATTTAGTTTTAATAAATATGATCTTTCTAAAGTTTTAAATCCAAAATAATCATAGCCAAAATCCCTATTATATATTATAGTAGAATCTAGTAGTTCTTTGTTTTTAGAAATTACTTTATAAACTTCATCTGAAAGCAAAGGGGCCGTTTTTCCAGTCCTTGGATTAATATAATTATATAGATCATCCATGACTTCACTAAATATTTTTTTTGTGTTCTTATGTAAATTAGAAACAGAAATTCGTGCCGCTAATATTGCATAATCTGGATGAGCAGTAGTTAAGGTTGCAGCTATTTCAGCAGCAAGATTATCAAGTTCACTAGTAGTAACTCCATCATACAAACCTTCAATAACACGCATTGCTACTTTGACTGGATCAACCAATGGGTTTAATCCATAACAAAGTTTTCTAACACGAGCCGTAATTTTGTCAAACATTATAGGCTCACTCTTGCCATCTCTCTTAACTACATACATATAGGGTCAAAAAAATTTATATCTTTTTTTAAGATAATTTATAAATTATTAAATGTCTGAATAGTTTAGTTAGTCTAATTAAAAATCTGCGTCAAAACTAAATTTATCCTTCTCTTCTTCCTTGTTTAACACTCCCGCTTTTTGATACTCTGAAACACGTTTCTCAAAAAAGTTAGTTTTTCCTTGAAGTGAAATCATGTCCATAAAATCAAATGGATTAGAAGAGTTGTATTCCTTTTCACATCCAAGCTCAACAAGAAGCCTGTCTGTAACAAATTCTAGGTACTGAGTCATGAGCTTTGCATTCATTCCAATTAAACTAACTGGCAATGATTCTGTAATAAACATTCTTTCAATATCAAGAGCATCAATTAAAATTTCTTTAATTCTTTTTGGTGACACTTTATTTACTAAATGTTTATTGTGCAGATGTACTGCAAAATCACAATGAACTCCTTCATCTCTAGAAATTAATTCGTTTGAAAATGTCAGTCCTGGCATAAGCCCTCTCTTTTTTAGCCAAAATATTGAACAAAAAGCACCAGAAAAAAATATTCCCTCAACCGCAGCAAATGCAATTAATCGCTCGGCAAAACTAGGCGAATCAATCCATTTTAAAGCCCATTTTGCCTTTTCCATTATTGCAGGGAATGTATCAATAGCATTAAATAACTTGTCCTTTTCTGCTTCATCTTTTACATAAGTGTCAATTAATAAGGAATAGGTTTCACTATGAATATTTTCCATCATAATTTGAAAACCATAAAAGAATTTAGCTTCACTATATTGAACTTCGTTTACAAAATTTTCTGCTAAATTCTCGTTTACAATTCCATCACTAGCTGCAAAAAAAGCAAGTATATGCTTAACAAAATATCTTTCATCATCATTGAGCTTATTCGCCCAGTCTGATAAATCTTGATGTAAATCAATCTCTTCTGCCGTCCAAAAACTAGCCTCAGATTTCTTATACCACTCCCATATATCATGGTGTTGAATTGGGAAAATTACAAAGCGCTTTTTGTTTTCTTTTAATAAAGGCTCTTCAGTAGCTGACATAAATATTATTTTAAATAAAAAATTTCATTTAAATTGTGACTAACAAATAGACAAAAATGCTATTAGAAATGCTAGGCATTTTTATTAACATTTCATACAAGTTTTTAACAAATTGTAAAACCAAAACCAAAAAAAAATTTTTAGAAAATTATGAAAATAGCGACAAGAATTATTTCAGTTATTGCCATTTTAATTATAATATTTAATATGACTCTAATAGATTTTAGCAACTTTTTTTCTGACAATAACAGTATTGCTTTGGTAACAATAATTGCTGGGCTTTGTTGTCTAGTAATTATAAGGATCTTAGTTCTGACAAATAAAATAAAGAATTACAATAAAGAAAAATAATTACTTTTATTGACCAATATGACAAACTTCAATGCCAGCCTTTTCTAAAAAATCAATCCCTGATTTATCCTTGTAATTCTCCTGGTAGACAACTCTTTTTATATTGGCTTGATGAATTAATTTGCTACACTCCTTGCATGGACAAAGAGAGATATACAGGGTAGCTCCCTTACATGACTGCGTGGAAGATGCTACCTTAGAAATTGCATTAGCCTCCGCATGCAATACGTACCATTTAGTATATCCATCATCATCTTCACAAATATTTTCAAATCCAGAAGGAGTTCCGTTAAAGCCATCAGAAATAATCATATTATTCTTAACGATTATAGCTCCAACCTTTCTTCGCTCACAATAAGAAAGCTTACCCCATTCGTTAGCAATCTTTAAATAGGCAAGATCATATTTGTGTTGTTTTTCTGGTGTCAATTTTTAGAAATAAATAATGTTAAAAATATAAAATTAATTCTTCTTAAAGGCTTCTAATCCACAATTTAAAAATGCTAAATATTCGTCTTCATTAGGTGTATAGCCAACAGGATTATTTAGAATCTCATTTGAGTTTGGATCATAAAGTATATAATAGGGCTGAGAGTTTGTCTTAAAATATTGTGCCTGAAAATATGCCCACTTATGACCATAGTTAACTAGCTTTCTTACTCCTTTTCCGCTAGTTCTTGTTACTAATAATTGTTCATTATCTGGCAATTTTTTTTTGTCATCTACATATAAAGAAATTAATACATAGTTTTCTCTAATGGCATTGTCTACTTGTTCTAATGGCCAGACATGTTCTTCCATTTTTCTGCAATTAACACACGCATATCCTGTAAAATCTAACAAGATTGGTTTGTTAACTTTTTTAGCATATTCGATCCCAGATTTTAAATCTTTAAAACAATTCAAATTGTTTGGGCATTCCTTAGGTGAAAAATAACTATAACCCAAAGGAGGTGCCAGACCACTCAGCAAACTCAATGCTCTATAGGATTGAGTTTCTTTATTATAAATTAATCCCGATGCTAAATATAGAGCAAAGCCTAAAGAAAGCAATGCAAATATTCCTCTTGTAAATGGAATCTTCTTAGGTTTTATTTCATTTGGGAATTGGATTTTTCCAAAAAGATATATTGCCATTAAAAGAAAAATAATGAACCATAAAATTAAAAATACTTCAATTTTAATAATTCCCCAATGGGCAACTAAATCAGCATTAGACAAAAACTTTAATGCTAAGGCAAGTTCTATAAATCCTAAAGAGACCTTTATAGTGTTTAACCATCCGCCTGACTTTGGCAATGATTCTAACATGTTTGGGAACATTGCAAATACTGCAAAAGGGAGCCCCAGTGCAAGCCCAAACCCGCCCATTCCAGCAGTTAATTCCCAAGCAGCCGAATCATTAGAAATAGATCCAGCAAGTAGTGATCCTAATATAGGCCCAGTACAAGAAAAGGACACTATTGCCAATGTAAGAGCCATAAAAAATATTCCTATTATACCTCCAGCTGATTCTCTTTTAGCTGACTTATCAACCCAAGATGAAGGAAGGGATAATTCATAATATCCAAAGAAGGAAAATGCAAATAAAAGAAATATGATAAAAAAGAAAATGTTTAAGTATATGTTTGTTGAAATATCATTTAATATATCAGGATTTACAGAATCCAATAAATGAAATGGAACGCTCAAAATTAAATATACTAACACAATAAAGACTCCATATAGGATAGCATTGGAATAACCATTTGTATTATCATTTTTTTTAGTAAAGAAACTTACAGTTAAAGGGATCATTGGAAATACACATGGCGTCAGCAATGCAAGTAATCCCCCTATAAAACCAAGCCCGAAAATATTAAATAGGGTTTTAGTTGGGCTAGAAACCGTTGTTGCATTTGATGATGAATTGCTACAATTAACTTCTGTTTTATTTATATCACTTGGCAAAAACCCATATAGATTTAAAATGTTTATTTGAAGATTTTCTTGATTTATAGAAATCGTTTCTTTAACATCCCTTTCTAATACTTTATTTGATAAATTAAATTTAAAATCAATTATTTCTGGGGCTAGACATTGCGTATCATCACAAGTCATAAACTCAAAACCGCCTGTGATAGGGCTGTCGTAATTTATTACTTCAACTTTTTGTTTGAAAATTGCTTGGTTATAAAACTTAGACACTAACATGTCGAATACGAGGTCGTTTTGCGTTACCATATTAATAGAATCCTCAACCACTTCACCAATTAGTTTATAATTTGAAGATTCTGTAAAATAAAATGTTGTTGGGATTGGGCCTCCTTCATCTACAGTTTTTGAATAAATTGCCCAATTGGGATCAATATCTGCAATAAATACTAATTCATATTTATTTTCTTCAATTTGCTCTGAATGAAAGCTCCATTCTACAGGCTCTAAAATTTGAGAATTTAAAGAGGTGAAACAGAAAGAAAATAGTATAAATAAAATTCTATATAGCTTCATTAGTAAATAATATGTTCTGCAAAGAAATTAAAAAAAATTCAGTGATTAATATAATAAATGTTTTTTCTCGTTAGAAGTCCAACCCGCTTGAGATTTATAATCTACAAAATAAATTTTCAAGTTAGCTTGTGATCTATATTCTACAAAAAATAATTTGAAGTCAGCCTGTGATTTATAGTCTACAAAAAACCATAAGCCTTCATTTCCTTTTGCCTGAGATTTATAATCAACTTTATATACAAGAAGATCTGCTTGGCTTTTATATTCTACAACGAATATATTAACATCTGCTTGAGATTTATAATCTACAGAGTAAAAAGTCTGTGAATTTGCAGAAAAATAACTAACTAAGAAAATAGTAAAAACTAATCTCATATCTCAATATAATATTTTATAGATAAATTTTCACTATTAAATATTAATTTGTAGCCCCGGCAGGAATCGAACCTGCATCTAAAGTTTAGGAAACTTCTATTCTATCCATTGAACTACGGGGCCGTGAATAAATGCAAATATATATTTACATATTTAATTATTTTTTTAAAAAGTAATTATTATTTTGTAGTTCTAACTAAGCATAGATGTCTAATAAAGATCATTGGGAAAATATATATTCTACTAAAGAAATTGATGCAGTTAGCTGGTATCAAGAAACTCCTGTTACATCCTTGAATATTATTAAAGCATTAAAATTAAATTTGAGCGCATCAATAATCGATATAGGTGCTGGCAAAAGTTTTCTTGCAGATAACTTGCTGAATTTAGGTTATAATGATATTACAGTCCTTGATATTTCTGGGAATGCATTAAATGAAGTTGCTAGAAGAGTAGAAAAGGAAAATCATAAAATTAAATGCATTGAATCAAATGTAACTGATCTATCATCAGATCAAAAATATGATGTCTGGCATGATAGAGCAGTCTTTCATTTTATTACAAATAATCAGGAAAGAGAAAAATATTTAGAACTATTAAATTCATCTTTAAATAAAGATGGATATTTAATTATAGGCACATTCTCAGAAAATGGTCCACTAAAATGTAGTGGCCTTGAAGTTCAAAGATATTCAGTCGAAGACCTAAGAAAGTTATTAAAAGAAAATTTTAAGTTTATTGATGGCTTTAAAGAAATCCATAATACTCCATTTAATACTACTCAAAGCTTTACCTTTTGCACATTTAAAAAAATAAATTAGTGGTTTCAACTATTCAGTTCCTTTTAATCTAATAACTATCGCGCCTCCACGAGCTACACCTCCATATTTATTGGTAGCTGCAAGTGATCTTAGAATAGTTATACTTTTAATTTGTTGAGGATCAATAAAGCCAGGATAATCAGTATAAAGGAGCCCATCAATATCATAGACTGCATATGCATTATAATTAATTGATTGACTTCCGCCTCTTATTAAAATTTTAGGAGATCCACTTTCTAATGTGTTTTTATGATAGTCCAAATAATTGGCAACATTATCACCAATTACTTCAACCCCTGGGAACTTTCCAGCAATTACATCGATTAGTGTTAATGCAGCTGGAGAAATACCTAATTTTGAAGATGATACTGTTTCACTACTTGATGAACAATTAATTAAAATAGAGGCAAATAATAATATGAAGATTCTTTTCATAATGTTGTTAAGTTAAGAAAGTATATTGTTTTTTTACTAAATAAAAAAAGACAATTTTCGTGCCAAAATTACTCCAAATAGCTTTGTTATTTTATTATTATAGGATTTCCTGCTTTTTTATTTTCTATAGTAACGCCAGTTAATTTTGCAATAGTTGGTGCAATTTGATTAACATAATATTCGCCTTTTTCTAATCCTGTTTTTTTTATTTCTGGCCCTAAAATTGCAAGCCATGTATATTCGCACCCATTAGCTCCGCTTCCATGACTAGTCCACATAGAATCGGGAAAATCACCATCACCTCTTCCATGATCGGTAGTAATAAACATATATGTATTATCCTTATAAAAAGGGTTCTCTTGTAGATAGGTCCATAGTTCCTCAATCATTTTGTCAGTATTGTGCAATGAAGCTATATAATCATCGTAGCTTCCCGCATGAGAAAAGCTATCAGTTTCATCATAAGAAATATAAACTGCTTTTGGGGTTCTGTTTTTAATATGCTCCATTGAAAGAATGTGAGTAAATAAATCATATCTCACATTATCTCTAAAGAGTGGGATCATAGTCTGATAATTTTCAATAAAAGATTCAAGTTTAGACAATTTTTTGCTTTCTAGATTACTATAGCCTGCACTTACAGGAACTCCACTTCTTTTATCATTAATTATAAAAGGAAATACATCCCAGCTACAAAAAGCAGCAACTTTGCCAGAATAATTTTTGTTAGCATTTAGCAGCTCTAATATTGTTTTATTTTTATTATATATTTTATCGTTACTTCTGATAGAATCATCTGCAAATCCAGTTAAAATTTCATTATATCCAGGATAGGAAAATAATTGATCATTTGTTAATTTCAATACTGATCCTTCATTCTTATTTCCAATTAATACCCCTTTATTATTAATGTAATTCCCAAAGAAAGGAAGTAGTTTTTGTTAACGTTTTTTATTATCATCACTTAAAAACATTTCTTTTAGTAAAGCAGAATTCTTAGTGAATTTTTTATTTTCTATAAGATCTAAATCAACACCATTAAATACTTCCTGCCACCTCACACCATCAAGAGTAATTAAAATAATGTTTGGAGCATTATTATCGTTTGGCTCTCTAGATTCCATACATGACGACAGAAGAATTATTGGTATAAGTAAAAGAAATAATTTTTTCATTAAAACAAAAGTACAAAAAAGTCGGGATGACAGGATTTGAACCTGTGACCCCACGGCCCCCAGCCGTGTGCGCTAACCGGACTACGCTACATCCCGCCCTGTAAATGTATAAAAGAAGAAAATAATTAGTGTGAAAAACATAAATTTTAATATAATTTTGATATATGATGAATAATCTAAAAAAAATATTAAATGCAGAGCAAATAAAAAGTGCTGATAGTTATACTATAAGCAATAAACCAATTCCATCTATTGATTTGATGGAGTATGCTTCTAATTGTTTTATAAATTCAATTTGGGATAAGCAATTCATAACAAAAAAAATAGCTGTAGTTTGTGGTCCTGGCAACAATGGTGGAGATGGTCTAGCCATATCAAGATTATTGAAAGAAAAAAAGATTTCTGTCAAAACATATTTTATAAATATCAGCTCGAAAATATCTAAAGATTGCCAAGTAAATCTAACAAAAATTGATTCAGTAAAAGAATTAACAAATTCTGATCCTATACCAGATTTTTCTAAATATGACCTAATAATAGATGCAATATTTGGTACAGGGCTTTCAAAGCCTATAGTAGGATACTATACTAAAATCATTGATTCAATAAACAGTCAAAAGTGTCCTATTTATTCTGTTGATATTCCATCAGGGATGTACTGTGATAATATTTCAAGCTCAAAACACATAGTTAATGCGGATTTAACAATTAGTTTTCAAAGACCTAAACTTTCTTTTTTTCTTCCAGAGAATGGAGCTCATATTAAAAAATGGAAAATTGTAAATATAGGTTTGGATGAAGAATATATTCAAAATATGGATTCCAATAAATTTATTATTGATCAGAGTATAATAAAATATAGTAAAATTAGAAGTAGGCAATCTCACAAAGGAAATTATGGCAAGGCATTAATAATCGCAGGATCTATTGGAAAAATTGGAGCAGCTGTCCTAGCAGCAAAGGCATGTCTAAGGAGTGGTGTGGGGCTTCTTACTACTCATACACCAAAATGTGGATATGAAATTATGCAAAAATCTATTCCCGAATCTATGTGCTCCATTGATAAAGCAGAATGTTATATATCTGAACTCCCTGAAATTGCTAACTATAATGCTATTGGAATAGGGCCAGGTCTAGATCAAAAAAGTGAAACTAAAGAAATGCTTAAAAAACTCTTTAATAAAACTAAGAAAAGAACATTAGTTATAGACGCTGATGCCATCAATATACTAGCAAAGCATAAAGAACTTGTCCCACTAATACCAAAAAACTCTATTCTAACACCCCATATTAAAGAATTTGAACGCCTCGTTGGCAAATGCAACAATTCCATTGAAAGATTTGAAAAACAAATTCAATTTTCTAAAAGCCATAAGTGTATAATTGTATTAAAAAATGCATTCACTACAGTTTCTACACCCATAGGTGATTTTTTCTTTAATACCTCTGGAAATGCAGGAATGGCAACTGCTGGAAGTGGGGATGTATTAACTGGAATTATTACAGCTTTACTAGCACAAAAATACGATCCAACTATTGCTGCTATGCTAGGGGTTTATTGTCATGGTCATGCTGGAGATATTGCTGCAAAAGAAAAAGGGGAAATTGGGCTAATTGCTTCTGATATTATAGATCATTTAAAATTTAGCTAATTACTTTAGCGTTACTTTTCTAACTACAGGGTTAAAAGGCGAATCAATTAATTCCCCATTAGAATCTAACAGTTCTAATTTGATGGTAACCTCTCCAATAGATAACCCCTCTATATAATATGGGACCCATTCATCTATCATAAATTCACTATCATTAATAGTGGCGCGCACCTTGTTTCCTTCAGCAGAAATTTCTGTGTTTACTAGGTAAAAATCAAGTAACAATTTTTTTATGTCATCACCTTCATATACTCCTTTGGGTCTGCTATAAAACAAGAATTCAGATTCTAAATCATAAGGCTCATACTCCTGTGCTCCAGACGAGACTTGTATTAATGAAAATGCATTTGGATTCTTTACAGATTCATGAAAAGATCTTGATAAAAAAAACAAAATTAAATTATTTCCTTGTTCTAATTCTTTTGAAAAATCAGATGTGTAATGAGCAGAATAAGGTCCATTATTTACAATCATATGAATATGTTGACCTTGAGCAGAATTAGCTAAACTATTCTCAATTGCTCCTTCTGTTTGAAGCCCTAACTCATAATTCTCAACATTAAAACTAAAATTGTTTTTTGAATTTTTATCTTCTGCAGTTTGTGAAAGAGATAATATTGAATTAGAAAATTCAGGTGACCCCTCAAACTTTGTAATACTAATTGTGGATTGATCTGAACATCCAACTATTAGAGATAGTATAAGAATAAATGATATATTTTTCATAAATATAAAGCTAATAAAAAATAAGACTAGAATTTTAAATGCCTAACAGTATCCTTATGATTGATAATTTGCTGTAGAGATTCAATGCCAACTAATAAATGTTTTTTATCAAATAATTCAGAATTTTTATCATCCTTTACTTTAGTTTTAACACCTTCTGGAATCATTGGTTGATCCGTAACTAAAAGCAAAGCTCCAATAGGAATTCTATTGTGAAAGCCAACAGTAAATAAAGTTGCTGTTTCCATATCAATGGAATATGCTCTAATTTTCTTTAAATAATTTTTGAATTTACTATCAAATTCCCAAACCCTTCTATTTGTTGTAAAAACAGTTCCCGTCCAATAATCAATTTTTTGATATTTTAATGCAGAAGAAATAGCCCTTTGTAATGAGAAAGAAGGCATTGCTGGAACCTCAATTGGGAAATAATCGTTTGAAGTACCTTCTCCTCTAATAGCTCCAATAGGTAAAATAAAATCTCCTATTTTAATTCTCTTTTTCAGCCCACCACACTTTCCTAAAAAAAGAACTGCCTTAGGCTTAATTGCAGATAATAAATCCATTATTGTAGCAGCATTCGGACTGCCCATACCAAAATTAATTATAGTAATTTCTTCATATGTAGCTGATGGCATGTTCTTATCAAGACCATCAACATTAACATTATTAATTTTTGCAAATTCATCAACATACCTTTGGAAATTAGTAAGTAAAATAAATTTGCCAAAAGAATTAATTTTCCTTCCAGAATACCTTGTAATCCAATCTTTTACGATATCTTTTTTAGTTTTCATATATACAAATTTACTGCATTTTCATTAAATTGAGTAATAGACTAAACTTTTATATGGATATAAGCAACTCCTTTTTCCCAGAAAAATTGTACTCATGCTGGCATCCTGTTGGTTATAGTAATGAAATATCAATGGATGCTCCATTTGGCGCATTTCTTTTGGATAAAGCAATTGTAATTTGGCGTACATCAGATGGTAAAGCTCATGCTATGAAAGATCTTTGTATTCATCGAGGGACTGCTTTATCATTAGGGTGGCTGAAAGATGACTGTGTTGTTTGTCCTTATCATGCATGGCAATATGATAGGCATGGAGAATGTATATTAATTCCTCAAGCACCAGGTGCAAAAATCCCAAGTAAGGCTAAAACACCTAAATATAATTGTGTAGAAAAATTTGGAATTGTCTGGGTAGCCATTAATGAGCCTGTATATAATCTTCCTAATATTCAAGAGTTCAATGATAAAAAGTGGCAATTTATTAATACTGGTCCTTTTGAATGGGATAGTGATAGTTCTAGACAAATAGAAAATTTTACTGATTTTGGTCATTTCCCTTGGGTACATCCAGGACTCCTTGGTAATCCTGATCGTCCATTAGTCCCAGAATGTAAAGTACAGGTAAAAGGATCCGTGCTTCATTATTCAATTGTAAGACCTGAAGCTAATAATACAAATGATTTTCCAATTTTTGCAAATGAAAAAGTTGTAAAACCTGAAAGAAAAAGTGTTTATGAGCTACATCTTCCCTATACTATTATACTAAGATTAGGATGGGGCGGGAAAAAAGGTATGATTTATTTTTTTACATCTCAACCAATTTCAAAAAATAAATGTAGAGGATATTGTATTGTAGGTCGAAACTATAATCTTGATGAACCAGAATCTGTTATTCAAGATTTTGAAAAAGTAATTTTTGATCAAGACAAAAGAATTGTAGAATCTCAAAGACCTCAACAAGTTCCATTTGACCTTTCAGAAGAACTGCATCTAAAATTTGACTCAGTTGCTATAAATTATAGAAGAACTATGAAAAAAGAAAAATTATATTATTAATTATCTGCTAACCCAATAGTCCCACTCACCAGAAGCAACATACCTTTCTAATACATTTTCTAAATTTAGCTTAATTGTTTTTTTAAATGGATCCTTTGGAGATTTTGGATCAATAAACTGCATTATAACAGTGCTTACTATTTCTATAATTTCAGATTTAAGGAAATTGATTCCTCTGCTCATTATATTATTTTTATGAAACTGCTGCACCTTTCCTTTAATAGACTTTTCCTTGCCTAAATAAAAAGATTTTGTAGATCCAGAAATCTTAACAATGCAATTATAGGTAGCCCATCTCTTATCAAATCCAATAGAAATAATCGGGGCAAGGTGCTTATTATTCTTTTTTAAAAGTAACATAACCTGCCGTTGATAGTCCTCAACTATCTTAATCCTACTATTAAGATCTCTTAATTTCTCAGAAAGCCTTTTCCTTGTTTTTAGTAAATTTTCATATTCAGGTGTCAAAGACTCCAATTCATTTAATTTACTTAATTCTTCCTTGTTTAGAAGATTGCCTTTTAGTGATTTTAAGGAAAGGTTTGACTTCATATAATAAAATATATGAGCAAATATAATGAATGATTTAACTCTATACTAATAAAAAACATATATCTTATTAGTATAGAGTTAATAAAAATTAATTAGTCAATAGAAATATCGCCTTTTGTTTGTGACCAGGCAATAATTTTTTCATTTTCAACTTGATACCATTCATTATAAGTTCCGTCAGATCCATCAAATCCTGCATTAACCCATTCTCCTCTATTATTAGAATGGTCCGTTCCTTCAGGTTTTGAAGGTTTAATAGAAAAAGCATATCTAAATTTCCACTCTCCAGAATTTCCTTCAGCAAGACCTTCCTGATATTGTTTTTCTATAATTGCAATGAATTCATCTCCATTAGAAGCTTTTTGTCCGTCTTCAAATTGTAGAACAGCTCCATCTGCAATAAATGATTTTAATGCATCATAATCTCTTGCTGCCCAGGCTTTATCCATAGCAACTACAACATCAACTGATGCTTGACTACCCATCATAACTGTTTGGCCTTCATTAGGAGCAAACCCATTGGTTTGAACCTCACATTGGTGATCTACTTGACCACACGAAGTTAAGATCAAGATTAAACTAAAAACATATATAAAATTTTTCATAAAAAATAATTTAAAATTAGTTTTCAAATATAATTATTTTTTTTAAAAATAACTCTTACCTACTTAAGAGGATTAGAAGTTGAGGATTTAAAAGAAGAAGATATGCCTATGGTTTAGTTATTCTCCTCTAAGCATTTTTTTAAATGCCTCTAAATCAAATTCATTCCCGTAAAATAGTGTGCTCATTTTCATAATATCAGCAGCAATAAGCACTGCAGTTTTTATTTCATCTTCTGATGCACCCAATCTCTTTAATTCTGCAATATGATAAGGTATACAGTATTCACATTTAATAGCTGCAGAAGTAGCAAGTGCTACTAAATGCGCTTCTTTTTCAGCTATTACGCCTTCTTTATATAAACCCATTTGAGCTTTAAAATAAGTGTCAGAACTTTTTAGAATAGAAGCAGGATACACAGAATTAAAAGGACTCGCTGCCAAAAGTTCTTGCTTCTCTTCAGGTGTTAGCACAGTATCCTGTGAAAATGTAGTTGAATACATTCCTACAAATAGTAAAATAAATAATAGTTTTTTCATAATTATAAGTTTTAAGATTAGCGCTACAATTTACAATAATTTTAAAAGAAGAAGATATACCTATGGTTTAGTTGCAAATTCCATCTGTGTATGTAATTACTCCGCTCCAATTAACAGCTTCACAACTATTATTATATGTGTTGCCATCACATCCACAAACAGGGTCAACTACTGCAGGACAAGGTGTTTCTAAGTTGATTAATGTTTCATCAATACACACACCAAACTCATCATCATTATCGCTATCACTACTACAAGTAAAAACAAGTGGAATAAAGAATAAAAGGAATAATATTTTTTTCATTTCCATAACAAAAAATAAATTAATGCTATACATATTATTATTACTAAAGCAACAATCCTGCGAGCTAGATAATGCATAAGGTCTTCTCTTATTTTTTTACGCTTATTATCAGGGGTGTTTGGATTAGCAAGTTTCCCGGCATTAAATTCCGCAATGGTGTCTTTGGTAAAAAGATATATCCCTATAACACCAAGAAGTGCAAACAGGATAAATGGTAATATATCTATAAAAGAATACCATAAATCAGGGGCAACAATAAAAAAAGCAAGCAAAACAATAACACCTATTAATATAATTTTAATATTAGATTTTAGTATAGGTATTAATTTTAGTGGATAAAGCATTTTTTCTTTTACTTTATTTAGAATATCAATAAAAGAACTTTTGCTCATACCTACAATTTACAATAATTTTAAAAGAAGAAGATATGCCTATGGTTTAGTTTATTCTTCAAGAAAATGTCTTTGT